>Ga0070741_10010622_pt1 | contig 17311 bp, 10 predicted proteins | sample Coa_R1_4_FD_66440 | JGI IMG/M metagenome (GOLD analysis project Ga0070741, IMG submission 66440) | Surface soil microbial communities from Centralia Pennsylvania, which are recovering from an underground coalmine fire - Coalmine... | ecosystem: Environmental > Terrestrial > Soil > Unclassified ...
CGAAACCGCCCGCCGCATAGCAAAGCGGCGCAGAGAGAAGCGAAAACAGGGCTCGCGCCGCGATTGAAATACGAAAACCAAGAAGCGCCGCCTCAAAAGCAGTGCTTAATCAGAGTTTCCTTAACGACTGATGGCGCAAAATGTGAGTATGATTTGGTGTTTTCTACAGAACTCATGAACGAATTGGCATTCAACCCAGAGCTGCTCAATCGGCGGAGCGTTCATCCCTTCCCGGCAAGGATGGCTGCAAACATCCCTTGGGCAATCCTGAGCCCGCGACGTGGTCGGCTTCGTGTGCTCGACCCCATGGCTGGATCGGGTACGTCGCTTATCGTTGGACGTGCGGCCGGTCATGAAGCCTTAGGCGTTGATTCCGACCCATTAGCGGTTCTGATTTCCAAAGTAGCCACGGCTAACGCGAAGGTGAGCCGGCTCGAAGAGCGAGGCCGGGAAGTTCTTCGGCTGGCTCAGCGGATGGACGTGAGCGGGAGCCAGGCGTACCCGCGCAACGCGGACGAAGAAACCCGCGAATTTGTTCGTTATTGGTTTGACCTTGAAGCGCGGAAGCAATTGTCGGCTTTGGCTCGTGTCATTCAAGATGTCGACGATAGTAACTCACGAAAGTTTCTGTGGTGCGCGCTGTCTCGAATGATTGTCACAAAGGACGCCGGTGTATCCCTCGCGCGAGATGTCTCCCACAGCAGACCTCACAAATCCTTCAAGCGTGCACCGATTAAGCCCTTCGACGCATTCGAGGCCGCCTTGAAGCGGGTACTGACAGCCTGCCTATTCCACGAAGGTCCGCACAGACGACCGAAAGTCCGAGTATGGCGTGGCGATGCGCGGGGGCTTCCGCTTGACTCGGAGTCGATTGACCTCGTGATCACGTCGCCGCCTTATTTGAATGCAATCGACTACATGCGTGGTCACAAATTGTCGCTCGTCTGGATGGGACATTCCATCAATTCCCTACGGGAGATCAGGAGCGGCAGCGTCGGGGCCGAATGCGGCGAAGCCGGAGCAACCGAGGAAGAAATCACGGAAATTATCGCTGAAATGGGGCGAGTGCAGCAGTTGCCTGAACGTTTTCAAAGAATGATCCGGCGATATGTAAAAGATATGGACGCGGTGATCAGTGAGATCTCGCGAGTGCTGGTTTCAAGCGGTCAAGCAGTCATGGTGATGGGTGACTGCACGCTGCGAGGGATCTACATAAGGAATTCGGCCGCGATCCGACAGCTTGCCGCCAACCACCGACTTGACTTCGTGTCAGAGAGGCGTCGCCATATTCCAGATAATCGGCGCTACCTGCCGCCGCCTCAACGCAAGTCGGGACTTGCGCTGGCAAAGAGACTAAGGACGGAAGTGATCCTGTCCTTCCAAAAGTGACGCTCCAGTGGCCGATCAACCGCAAGACGAATTGCTGTTGCACCAGCAGCTGTTGGGCGGTACAGATCCCACCGCAACCGAGGAAGCCGCGAGCAGATATCTGCCATTGATTGAAAAGCATGTTGCCGCTCGGGCCTGGAATATCTATCACACCAATGATCGCGAGCTGATTTGGGATGCATCTGTAGATGCAGTGTTCGACTATGTCCGCAATCCACAGAAGTTTGATCCCAGCAAGTCTAGTGTGCTTGGCTACCTCAAACGCGCAGCCGAACGGGACTTGATAAACGCCTTCAAGAAATATCGGCGTCAACGGACGGGTGAGGAACTTTCCGACAATGTCGAAGAGTTCATTCGGAGCCGGAATAAACGTTCAGAGATTTCCGGCATCGTGCGTGACGCGGAAGCGCAGATGATCTCGAGTATCCAGAGGGAAAGGGACTTAGAAACCATTAGCAATGTCGGCAATGAGCGTGATGAAGAGTTGCTGCGGTTGATTCGCAGCGGCGAACGCGGCAGTGACAGATTTGCTGCCGTGCTCGGGATCGAAAATTTGCCCGCTGTCGAAAAGCGGCGCATTGTGAAGCAGCACAAGGATAGGTTGAAGGTGCAACTCAAGCGGGAACGGAGCAAGCGACGTGACTGAGCGAAATATCCTGCATTGGGCGGCAAAGCGCGCCGCTGACGAACCATGGCTGCTGGCGCATGAGCTTCGCGAATACCGCGAGCTTAACGACGCCACAGAAGATGAGGTGGCAGCTGCGCTCGATTGTTCCCGCGATGCTCTTGTGTGCCTCGCACTCTGCCGGCGGCCGAATCCAGATGCACCGTCCTTCCGACCAGACGTGGAGCAAATTGCGCGTCACTGCGGCGTGAACGCACACAAGCTCGCAGCCCTGCTGCGGGAAGTTGATTCGCTCCGAACCATCCGAGAAGTGCCGGTTCCACCACATGTGGCTGCGACACAGTCCGGATTGCTGGCCGCTGCAAGAGATCGCAAACCGAAGGACAAGAAGCGGAGCGCGAAGAAGCGCGGCAAATGACTTATGCCAGAAGCGCGGCTGCTACGAATGGCGCAAAAGTTCTGGGAAGCCGCGACGCATCTCGAACGCCGATTCCCGCGCGATTTTGAATCCGCGATCGCGTGGTCCGTGCCGCTGTTTATCGTTCGTCTGCCCCGTCTATGCGTTCATGACATTGAATCCTACCTGCGGCAGCGCCAGCTGCCAGCGGTCATTGGTGTCACGGATCGGCCGCTGCACGGCTGTGTGATTGCAATTCGTGGCAAAGGATTGATTTTCGTAGATGGCGGCGACGGAGCACACGAATTGCGGTTTACGATGGCACACGAAGTCGCGCATTTCTTACTCGATTATCAGTTGCCAAGGCAACGTGCTATTGAGCGGTTCGGGCCACAGATTAAGGAGGTGCTCGATGGGCTGCGTCCACCAACGCCGGAAGAACGAGTAGACGGTTTACTGGCGAACACTCCTATCGGGCTCTTTGCCCATTTCATGCACCGGGTCGGCGGTGATATCGCTGCAACGGACATACTCGAAGCAGAAAGCAATGCTGACTTGCTTGCCTTCGAACTGCTCGCGCCGGAAGTCGAAGTGTGGGGCGCTGTCCCGAAGAATTTCTCAAAGCTTACGTTTAATGCGCGCAGGGTATCAATCCGGCGCCTATTGATCCGTCGTTTCGGGTTGCCGCGCAATGCTGCAGCCAGATACTCGGCCATCCTTTGCCGATCACGATTCGGCGGCCCTTCAATCCGTGAGTGGCTTGGGATGTAAGTCATTGCAGGTCATCGGCTTTCGACATATAGTTCGTCTTTACCCCTAGCTAACCGGTCAGCAAGTGTTTTGTGTGTCGAACTTGTTTGATCCTAGTGGAATAGTGCAACCAGGAGGGAGGAGGCAAGTGAGCGATGCGGATTCCATGAGCGAGAAACCCGGTCAGATGACCCTTCCGCCAGACAGCACCCAACCTGGGCCGCCGGTCACCGACGCTACCGAGTTTCACACGTCATTTGGCGAGACGCTGGACCAGGCTCTCGACCTCAGCACGTGGCACCATGGCGAAGACCTCGCACATTTGTATGGCCGACTGGAACAGGAAATCGCCGAGGCTGTTAAGCAGGAGGACGAACTTCGGGAACGTGTGCGGAAGGTCGTCTTCCCACGCCTAGAGGCTCGCCCTGGTGCACCCTCCGTTGCGGGCGTCTACCGCGCGGAGGTTGGGGACATCGAGAAAACGCATCGCGGTTTGCTGTTCAATGGTCAGGTTGAAGCCTGCGACGGAACCAGCGTGCCCTTCGACACACTGCCGATAACAATCGTACAAATCGGAGTCTGTACAGTTTCATACCGGGGCGACCAAGGGTCTTGGGTACACCGGTTGTATCGCCGCGATCTCCGGCTCGGCGGAACCGATCCGGTGAAAGAGACGCTTGACGTCCTAGAACAGCGTCAGAAGCGCAGTGGTTACGATGGTGCGAGCCGAAAAGACAAGCTGAGTGAACTCGCGCGACGCGGTGTAATGACGTTCGCCGAACGCTTGGTGCTGATGAACATGTGCCAAGCACCGTGGCGCATGGGGCACGGCAACCCCACACCATACGAGTTGCTAACCGGCTCCGGGATGAAGGAATTACTGGAGAAAAGTCTTCCCATCCTGACAAGTCTGGTGGAGCACCGCCGGTTTGTGTTCATTCCGAGCAGCCCTGCGGATCGCCTTGCGTTAACGATCGGCAACGCGTTGAGGCCGCTTGAGTACGCGATCATCGACACGCTCGAAGACAGCATCGTCCATCTGGCTGAAACCGGAAAGTATTGGCAGGTAGCGTCCGGCCCGGGCTACGACGAACGCGTAAAGGAGTTCGGGCGCGAGTACGGCACGAAGATTATCAAGGGCGTCTTCCGTGCTTCTGAGTTGGCACCGGCTCAGATGTTCTATGCCCATGCGGACTACGCCCATGAGGCGGCTTTGATAGCGTTGGCCGATAGCGTGCTGCAGGACGACCGTGGTTTTCCTATGCTTATTGACCTTGCCGACACTCTGTGCAGGACAACATTCGGTCGAGAGACTTTGGTCGCCCCGACACAGACGGCCTACGCAGAAGCGGGTGAACCGTTCCGGTATCTGACTGAACGACAGACTCGTCGTTGAGCAACAGACTCGTGGTTAAGGAGTGCATATGGCTAATAGCGACACTGGACAAGGCGCAACGGCGGTCAAGGCCGTACCGGCGAAAGCATTGCAGGAACTCGATGCGGACATCGCGGCTGCGGGCGGAGAGCTACTTGAGCCAGCGGAGTACGCCGGGAGTATCGGGCGAACGCTGTTTGATATGCCGGCAAGCTCGGACGGCACGATTACAGTTCTTCTGCCCGCTGATCGGGTGAAAGAAGTTACACATCAATCTCTGGTTCGCATCAAGAGCTCTGATCACCGCAGCTACCTGGGTGTGGTTGTCAGCGGCCCCTTTGCCGAGCCGTTTGCGCTCCGGGCTGATTCTCCCATGCTGAAAACGGTGGCCGTGCAAGGCGTACCAATGCTGCCCAAGTATCACGGTCGCGCGCAGATCGAGATCATGGGCGAAGAGGTCGATGGCAGCATCGTTCCGCCCCGCCGCCGCCCGCTCCCGAACAGCCCGGTCTTTCTACTGTCCGGTGCAGACACGGCTCGGTTGTTGCGACTGGAAGGCGATATCAGGATCGGGTTGGCCGACAGCCACGAAGATGTGGAGGTCCGCGTACCGGCACAGAATTTGGGTGAGAAATTGGGAGCCGGGAAAAGTGTCTGGCCGAGACATGTTGGTTATCTCGGCACGACCGGCGGCGGCAAATCCACCACGGTGTCAGGCCAGATTGCGCAGCTACAGGCGGTCAAATTCGCCACCATTCTCCTGGATACCGAAGGCGAATACACTGCGATCAATGAACCGACCAACGACAAGCAGATGGTGCAGGCCTTACAGCGGCGTGGATTGCAGCCGAAGGGAGTGGACAACACGCATGTGTATCACTTGGTTGGGCGCGAGACCCGCAATCCGAAGCATCCCAGTCGGCACCAGTTCTCGCTGTTGTTCTCAGAGCTGTCTCCCTACGCCGTCATGGAGATTCTCGATTTAAGCGATGCCCAGCAGGAGCGGTTCCTGAAGGCATACGACGTGACGAAGCTTGCCCTGGAGCGGTTGGGCGTCTTTCCCGCCAATGCACAGGAAAAACAGCAACTGCTCGAACTCGACGAACTGGAGTCCGGGTATCCCCGTATGAAGTTGTCGCACCTGTATGACGTGATCGCCTTCATTCATGCATACATCGCCGATGAAGAGGTTGAGTATTTGGAGAACAAGGAGTTGAACGGCAAAGGTCGAGATGTGCTTAAGCAGGTCGTCAGTCAGGCGCAGGTGCCGAAGAACGTCATCAGTTGGCGTGCGGTCCTCGGCAAAGTGGGACGCATCAAACGGCTCAAGATCTTCGATGTACCGGGAGGGACCCTCCCATACGCTGGGATGTTGCAACCAGGTCATGTCTCAATCGTAGACCTGAGCGACACGGATTCGCCGCAGATCAACAACATGGTCATTGCACAACTTCTGCGCGGTCTGCAACAGCAGCAGGAAGCGAATTACACCGAGGCCGCAAAGAAGAACCAGGCGCCAACTCCCGCAATGTTGTTCATCGAAGAGGCCCACGAGTTCCTGTCGGCGCAACGCATCGCTCAAATGCCAGTTCTATTCCAACAGGTCGCGCGCATAGCCCGCCGTGGGCGGAAGCGCTGGCTTGGACTGGCCTTCATCACGCAGCTGCCGCAGCATCTGCCGGATGAGGTGCTGGGTCTAATCAACAACTGGGTGCTGCACAAGATCAGTGACGCACATATCGTCACGCGCCTCCGGAAATCCATCGGCGGGATCGACGATGGCTTGTGGAACCGGCTGCCGGCATTGGCACCTGGGCAGGCGATTGTATCCTTCACCAGCATGGGACGAGCGCTGCAAACCGCAGTTGATCCGACCCCGTGCCGCTTGCTGCTCGTCGAATAGCTATTCAGCACGCCCTGTCGAACTTCGCGCTCGCTGCCGGAAACAGTAGGTAGCGAGCGCTTTTGTTCGCGGAGGTCATGCGTGCCAGTTTCGTTCCTCCATACTGCCGATTTCCAGATTGGAAAAGGCTTCGGCTCAATTCGCCCAGAGGCCGCCGTCATCCTTCGCCGCCAGAGAATCGAGACTGTGCGTCGCATCGCGGAGCTCGCCAACGAGCGGCGCGTAGACGCAGTGCTTGTGGCCGGCGATGTTTTTGATTTTGACACCGTAAGCAACGAGACCGTCCATAGTTTCCTGCAGGCGCTCTCGGCCTACACCGGGCCCTGGGTCATCATTCCAGGCAATCACGATCCGGCCGCTGCCGGTTCAGTTTGGCATAGAATCCAAGAGCTCGGCCGACCAGCAAACCTTCTCATTTCGCTCGAACCTGAAATTCTAGAGCTTGCCAACGGTTGCTTGGCGGTGCTCACTGCCCCTCTACAACGACGCCACGAGACCCGCGATTTGACCTCGGTTTGGGACACGATGGCGACGCCGCCGCATGCCGTTCGGGTCGGACTGGCACACGGCGCAATCACTTCCCACGCTCCGGCGGGGTTCGACGCCACAAATCCTGTCGCCGGGGATCGCGAGGTGCTCGGCCGACTTGATTATCTGGCGCTTGGGGATTGGCACGGCACCATGCAGGTGGGCGAGCGCAGTTGGTATTCCGGCACTCCCGAAACCGATCACTTCAAGACAAATGACAGCGGCAACGTGCTGCTGGTTACGATCGACGACCCAGGCGAGGTCGCGTTTGTTCAGAAAATCCAGGTTGGCTGCTACCGCTGGTTCGAGCTGAATCATGAGATCAACAATGCTGCCGATCTCGCCGCACTAGATCAGAAACTCCGCGACGTGACCGAGCCTTTCCACGAATCCGTTGTGACGCTCGCCCCGAGCGGCACGGTCGATCTAGAGACGCGCACAAAAATCGAGCGTCTGCTGGAGACCTGGCGTGGCCGGCTGCTTTACTTGCGGGAAGACACCGATGGCCTTATCGCTCAACCCACCGAGGCCGATCTAGACCGGATTGACACCTCCGGCTTCGTTCGCACTGCTCTGGAACGGCTGCGGCGGATCGCAGCAGATCCGCGGGACGCTGATTACTGCTACAGCGGGGATGCCATCGGGTTGCTTTATCGAATTCACACCAGTGGTGATGCGCAATGATCATACGCAGAATTGAAGTCCGCAACTTTCGAAAACTGCTCGAACCGGTCGTTGTCGAAGGCCTGGGACCCGGCGTGACACTGATTGCAGGCGAGAATGAAGATGGGAAGTCAACCCTGGTCGAGGCGATTCGTACCGCGTTTTTTGTGAAGCACAACATCACAGGTGAGTTCGCCGACGCAATGCAACCGTACAGCTCGAATGTCCGCCCAGAGGTGCGAATCGACTTTGAACTGGACGGACAAATTTGCCGGCTATTCAAAGCGTATTGCCAGCGGCCCCAGGCAGAGCTCGTTACACCGACTGGCACTTTCAACGGGTCGGCTGCCGAGGAGGAACTGAGCCGCTTGCTCCGTGTTTCGCTGTCGAAGCGCATCCGCAAAGACGACCAGCACGAACATGAAGGCGTCTTTGGGATGTTCTGGGTTGAACAGGCCAAGTCGCTGGTGCTGGAGCCGAACGTAGCTGGGCGCATCAGCATCCTGGAAGCACTGCAGAAGGAAGTGGGAAACGTTCTTGGTGGTAAGCGTGGTCAGCGGCTCATCGCAGAGGTCCGTCGCCGGCGTGATGAGTTGCTCACGACGACAGGCAAGCCGAGAGGTAGCTATGCCGCTGCCATACAAGCGATTCTCGACATCAGCACCGAATTGGCCGCCGTCGAAGGCCAGTTGGCTAACCATACCCGCGCCACCGAGGAGCTTGACATCTGCCTACGTAGGCTCGATCAATATCAGCGCGAAGGAGCCGTCGAAGCTGCGCGTGAGCGCCTATACGTGGCGCAGCATGCCCACCACCAACTAGTCGGCCTGCAGGCCGCATTTCGTGACGCCGATTTGGCGCTGCAAACTGCTGAGGCACGACGCCAATCCGCCGCAGGTCGGGCCGAACAACGTGCGCAACTAGTCGATACCATCGCTGTTGCTGATGCCACGCTGCAGAAGCTCGGTGAGTCGATGCAGGCGGAACGCAACCGTGTATCTGGCTTAAGGGAGAGGTTGGAGAGCAAGGAACAGGCACTTGCAGATGCCGAAGAACAGCTTGCGAAGGTGGAGCAGGAGCTAAAGCGATCTGAGGCGGCGGATCGCCTTGCAACAGCACGGACCCGCCTTGCACGGCTCCAACAGGACCATGCTGCAACCATTGCTGCCAGCCAGGAGCGCGAATCGGCATTAGCCGCGGCCGCTGGAATCAAGATTGAAAAGTCCAATCTTAATCAACTCCGACGGCTCTATGAGGCAGTCACCAACGCCCGTGCACGGCTGGAGTCCGTTGCAACTCAGATTGAAATCAGCGTTGCACCCGGTGCAAACGTCCTCCTGGGCAACGAGCCGGTCGTGGGCGAGCAGCGGCGAACGTTGACACGCGCTACCGTGATCGAGGCTCCCGGCTCCATGCGGCTCGCGATCTTTCCGGGGGCTGCGGTCGGCAACCCACAGGCCGAGCTCGAAGCAGCAACCCGCGACCTTGATGACATGCTGCAGCGACTCGGTGCAACGAGCTTTGCAGACGCAGAGGACCAGTTTGAACGCCGCGCCGCAGCATTGAGCAGGGCCGATGCAAGTACAAGAGTGTTGGCTGCCCATGCTCCGCAAGGAGTTGAAGAGCTCTCGCTCCAACTCGCCGCTACCGCGAGTGAGGTGCAGGCGCTCGAATCACTCGTCGGCGATGGCCCGCAGATTGAACCTGCCGAACTGTCGGTGCAGGTGGGAGTCTTGCGGCAGCGTCAGGCAATGTCGAAGAATTCTGTCGACGCCGCACGCCTCCAAGTCGAACAAGCCCGCTCCGAACTGAACGAAGCCATCAATGCTGAAACGGCCGCTGCTGCTCGGCATTCGCACCAGCAGGCGCTCTGTACTCAGTATCGAGAGCGATTGGCATCCGAGCGCGCCTTGGTGTCGGATGATGATCTCGGCGCGAGCCTCCTTGGAGCAACCCAAGAGACCAAGGTAGCAGAAATTGCATTGTCGGCCTCGCGCCGCGCGTTGGACCAAGCCAATCCAGAGGCGGTCGCCCAAGAATCACGTTTGGCCACAGCGGCTTATCAGCAGGTCGAAACCGAGATCGCGGGCCTGCGGGAGAAGGCGATCCGATTGGAATCGGGGCTGCGTGTCAGCGGCGGGTTAGGACTCGGCGAGCAACGTGATGACCTTCAATCGCGCCTCGCTGCAGGGCATTCAGAAGCGGAACGCATCGAGCTCCAGGCCAAGTCGCTAGACCTGCTCCTGCGCGTGCTGCTGGACGCCGAAAGCGCTGCGAAAGAGCAATTCCTGCAGCCGGTGACGGAGCGCGTGCAGGCATATCTGAAGATCCTGCTGCCCGGAACGGAGCTCTCATTCGACGAAAACATCAACATAGTTGGACTACGACGAGGCGCGACTATCGAGCCCTTTCAGAGTTTGAGCGTTGGTACACGCGAGCAACTAGCCGTGTTGACGCGACTGGCATTCGCGGAACTCTTGCAGGAGCACGGTCATCCCGCGGCCGTCCTGCTCGACGATGCCATCGTCTTCGCGGACGATGAGCGTTTCGAGCGAATGCTACGCATCTTGGACAAAGCCGCCGAAAAATTGCAGGTGATCGTGTTCACCTGCCGTGAACGTGACTACCGTCCCCTAGGCGCCGCGGTCATCAGACTTGCCGATTGCAGTGTCCGAGCGGCTGCCGCGAGCTGAGACGTTGGAACTGCCATGCCAGAAGACAGTTTATGGCCAACACGAAGCGTCGCCGAATACGCGTACTGTCCGCGTCTCTTCTATTACATGGCCGTCGAGGGCATTTTTCTCCCCAGCGCTGATACCGAAGAGGGCCAACATGTGCATCGTCGCGTGGACCAGCCCAGCAAGGTGGTCGCGCGTTCGCCTGCCAGCAACAACGGTGACGAGCCCAAAATCGTCCGCAGCCTCGCGCTCAGCAGCGCCAAACTGAACCTCACCGCAACTCTCGACCTCGCCGAGATCAGCGGCAACTCGGCGGTTCCCGTGGAATATAGGAAGGGGCGGCCGAAGTACCAGGTCATGGCACCGCCACCGGACGACCCCGGCGAGGCCGAGGCTCCTCCCCTAAACCATGCCGAGCCTTGGCCGGCTGACCGGGTGCAAGTTGGTCTACAGGCGCTCCTGCTGGAGGAGGCGGGGTACACCGTGCCCGAAGCCATCGTGTACTACGCAGCCGAGAAGCGGCGGATGGCGGTTCCGGTTGACGAAACACTGAAGGCAAATGCGCTCACTATCCTGAACGCAGCGAAGGAGTGTGCCTCCGGGTCACGGCCCCTGCCAATTATTAACGACTCGCGCTGCGTACGCTGCTCGCTACAGCCGATCTGCCTTCCCGACGAGGTCAACCACCAGCGACTGCAAGAAATCAAACCTCGGCAGATCTGGCCGCCACATGCGGAGGGCATCCACTTGGTTGCGCAGAGGGAGGGCGCCAGAGTTGGAGTGCGTGGCGCATCACTGCGCGTGACCGATGGCGACGGCCTGCTCGTCAAAGAAATGCCGCTGGCTAGCGTTGAGAGTCTGGCCTTGCTCGGCTCGGTCCAGCTATCTACGCAGGCGGTGCAGGTTCTGGCTGACCGTTCGGTGCCTGTCGCATTCATGTCCAGCGGTGGCCGATTGGTCGCCATGCTAGACCCGCTCGACTCCGTCAGCGCCGACGTTCGACGCGCACAGGTAAGAAGATTCGACGATCCGCAGGCACGACTCGCGCTTGCGCGTGCCGTAATCGCTGCAAAAATTTCGAATCAGCGCACCCTACTCCAGCGCAACTGCGGCGACCTGCCTGAGAGCATCGCCGCTGAGCTCGCGAAGGAAGCAGAACGAGCCGCAAAGGCTGATACTGTAGACGAGGTCCGCGGGCACGAAGGTCAGGCTGCCGCCCTGTACTTCCAGCATTTCGCAGGCATGCTCAAGAGCCAACTTGCTCGTGAGTTTGATATGAACGGTCGTCAGCGCCGCCCGCCCCCCGACCCCGTCAATGCTTGCCTCTCGTTGGGCTACTCCATGCTCACGCACGAGTGCGTGGCCGCCCTGAGACAAGCGCGTCTGGAGCCTTCCATCGGAGCGTTTCACATATCTCGACCTGGCCGGCCGGCACTGGCTCTGGACCTGATGGAGCCGTTCCGTCCGCTGGTCGCAGATTCCGTTGCCATCGCCGCCTTCAATCGCGGAGAATTGGGTGAGGGTCACTTCATGCGCACATCCGCCGGGTGTACGCTGACCGACTCAGGAAGAAGGGCGTTCTTCAACGCCTGGGGCCGACGCATGGAAACCGAGGTTACGCATCCGGTCTTCGGATACAAGCTGAGCTATCGTCGGATGCTGGTGCTGCACGCCCGGATGATCGCGGCTTGGCTGCTCGGCGAAGTGCCGTCGCTGGCGTTTCTCACGACGCGGTGACGCGAGGCGAGCTATGCGTCGCTGTTATCTGGTTTGCTATGACATCCGGGAGCCGAAACGCCTTCGCCACGTGCACAAGGTCATGAAGGGCTACGGTGAACCGTGGCAGTATTCGGTCTTTTTCTGCGTCCTCCGTGACATTGACAGGGTCCGGATGCAGTCCGACCTTGAAAATGAAATGAACCTGAAAGAAGATCAAGCTCTCGTCCTTGAATTAGGTGAAGATGAGACCGCCTCTCGGCAGGCGGCGACCACGATAGGGCAGTCCTTACCGAAGCAGAACGGCGGGACTGTGGTCATATAGAGGTAGGACTAGTCTATGGACGTTCCACTGACCCAGCGTGCGTACACGCTGCGGCTGAGCGGCGACGACCAGGGCCGCTGGCGCGAAACCCTCTGGAAGACGCACGAAGCCGTTAACCGCGGCGCAAAGGTCTTCGGCGATTGGTTACTCACGCTGCGCGGCGGCCTCTCACACGCGCTCGCCGAAGCACCAACACCAGAGGAGCGGCGTGATCGCCGGATCGTGCTTGCGCTCTCGTGGCTCTCGGTGGAATCTGAGCGCGGTGCGCCAGCGAAGGAATATCAGGTTGCAAGAGGGCACACAGTTGAGGCCCTGCGAACTATCCTGGAAGCGCGCGGCGCGAACGAACAAATTTGCGACTGGATCGCCGATTGCGAGGAGTCGGTGACTGCCGCGATTCGCGAAGACGCCGTTTGGGTAAACCGAGCCAAGCTCTTCGATGAAGTGTGCAGAGATCAGGATATCGCCTTGGCGCGCGAGGATGCACTTACCTTGCTGTGGGCGCTGTTCACGGACGACTATCTTGTTTTGCCAAAAGTCTCCTCCCGCAACCGATCGCGCTCTGATGACCAAGCAAGAACAGCGACGGAGGGAGCAGACGAGCGGGCCAAGCCCGACGACGGCGCTACGGCGGCTGTGATCGCGTCTGGCAAGGGCGCAGGCCAGCGGACAAGACACCCCTTCAGCCACATTTTCGGTGACCCGTCAAGACAGAAGAAAGGTTGGGATCGGCAGCTGCATTTGCGCGAATTCTGGAAAGACCATCTCAGTCGGGAGCTCACCAAGGAGTCGGGCATCCCGCTCGCACCGCCTTCAGTGCGCAGGCAGAATGACGAGCGCTCCCCGACCGAACTGCACCGAGAGATGTTTTCCAAGGCAGCATCGCGCTTGGCGCAAATTCATACGAAACGGAAGCAGCAGGAGGTGGAACGCCAGGAGCGCAAGAATGCCGACCAGAATCTGACAAGCTTGGAGAGCGATTCTACCTATCAGCCTGCTTTGGCAAAACTGCGCGAGTATTGTGAGGAGCGAGGCCGCGAAACAGGGGCGCTGGAAAAATATCGGATACTTCCTCGCCAGATTGCCGGGTGGGAAAACGTCGTCAAAGCGTGGGCGAATGTTAAGGATGATACATCCGCTGAGGAACAGAGAATAGAACAAGCAAAGCGGCTTCAGGACGAGGAAGCTGACAAAAAATTCGGGGACATCAATCTATTCATCAGACTTGCCGAGGACGAATACCTATCTGTTTGGCGGCATGGGGACCGCCCGGATTCATCAATTCTTAAGACCTATGTCGAAGGCTGGAATGCCCGCTTTGATGCTGTCTCTCTGAAAATTGCCGCCTATCGGCACCCCGATCCCTATTTCAATCCGATCTTCTGCCAGTTCGGAGTTTCACGCCCAGACATTGCATTTTCGAGGCTAGATGCGGAGCCGAGCGCGGATGAGCGCAAGGTGCGAATGCTGTTATGGGACGGCCAAGCGGCTCGGATGTGGCCGCTTCTGGCGTCCAGCAAACACTTGGCTGCAGAGATCGGTTCCGCTTCCGAAATGCCGGCTGACGGCGCGAGAGTTACTCGTCTGACGCGATTTAGCAGGGCCGCTGCTCCGAGCGTGACAAGCAGCACTGACAAGGTCCGCGTGGCCCATGTATTCGATGACCAGGAAGTCCGAAAGCGAAAGCTTATCGATGCCGAGGCAGAGAAGCGGGATCGCAAGAAACCGGAATGGAACGGCACGCTAAAGGCTGACAGACAGGCTCTTTTGAAGATCGGCCGATTGTCAGCGGCGAATCCTACCAAAGTGGAAAAACTTAAACTACGACTCAAATGGTCCTTGATTGTCGGCATGGAGCTGAAGCCGAACGGGCCGTGGCCGAATTACATTCTGGAATGCGCGGATAAGACACCGTTTCTGCGAACGGTCCGCAACGATGAACTCAAAGATAGACGAGACCCCAACAGCGGTTTTAGAAGAAGAAGGGGTGAGACGTTTCTGTCGTTTCAGTGGCCTTGGGAAGAAATAAACAAGCCGCTGAGGCAGAGGGCAGATGGATCATTCGCCACTGATAGCAAATCTGCCCGCGGTGATCTTGCGCGATTGGGGCTGTCTCGGCTGCCCGGTCTGCGCATCCTCTCAGTCGATCTCGGTCATCGCTTCGCCGCCGCGTGTGCGGTGTGGCAAACGCTCTCGCGCGATGAAATGCTTGCTGCCTGCGCCGCGGCGAATACCCCTGCGCCGGCCCCCGAGACGCTATGGATACGTTTGAGGGATGCCGCCGGCAAGCACCCAACCACCTACCGCCGCCTCGGTCCTGACACTCTTCGTGACGGAAGCGCCCATCCTGCGCCTTGGGCGCGCTTGGATCGGCAGTTTGCGATCAAGCTCCAAGGCGAAGAGCGTCCCGCGCGTCACGCATGTTCGGACGAGATTGAGGCAGTAGTTCAACTAGAGAAGGCTCTCGGGTTTGCGCGCTCTGAGGAACTGCCCAAGCGCATCGACGAACTGATGGCCTACGCTGTGCGCGTCACGCGGCTCGGCGTGAGACGCCACGGAGATCGCGCCCGCATAGCGTTTGCGCTAACGGCTGATCATAAACCCATGCCCGGTGATCGCAAAGAATGGTTTGCGAAGCAGCCCGGCGATACCCAAGAACGCGCGCGCGAACGGCATCAGAATCACGTTCGTTTTATACGAGATGCACTTCTGCTCTGGCATGAGCTGGCGACGAGCGCGCGCTGGGACGACCCCGCAGCGCTCGAATTGTGGAACCGTCAAATTCTTCCGATTGTGAAATCTCTTCCCGCCCTCTCCTGTCCAAAAGACAAGAAAGAAGATGCTTGGAGACAGGTATGGCAAGGGCTTCAGAGCGAGCTGCAGAGGCGACTTGGCGAAGATGACGACATCACTCTGCCGGAACGCAAACAGCGCAAGACCGAACGCGAACTCGTTCGAGAGCTGCTTGAACCTGTGGCAGAACGGCTCATTTCAAACTCAGGCCTTCGCGAGACGCTGCACGCACTCTGGGCGGCACGCTGGCAGCAGGATGACGGCGCGCCCGCTCGTGTCAAACCCGAAGGGAAGGAGACCAGGGTCGAGGCAGGAGCCACTGGCTGGTATGCCCGATTGCGGTGGCTGAATCGCATCCTTCTGCCGCGAGAGAGCAACCGACGTACACGAGAAATCCAGGACGTCGGCGGGCTGTCGTTGACTCGCGTCGGCACAATCCGCTCTCTTTATCAGCTCCAAAAAGCATTCTTTACGCGCCTGCATCCCAATGGCGAACGAGATTTCGCGCTCGAAGGCTTCGGCGATGAGATCCTGCAAAAGATGGAGCGGATGCGTGAACAGCGAGTCAAGCAGCTCGCCAGCCGGATTGCCGAGGCCGCGCTCGGAGTGGGTATAGAGCAACCACGAAAGCGTGGCAAACAGCCAAAGCGTCCAACCGATCGAATTGTGAACCCAAGGTTCGCTCCGTGCCACGCAGTTGTGATTGAAAATCTCACGAAGTACACACCCGACGAACTGAGAACAAGACTGGAGAACCGTCGATTGATGGACTGGTCGGCAGGACAGGTAAGAAAATACCTGACCGAAGCGTGTCAACTGCACGGGCTACACCTACGCCAGGTTTCCGCACATTTCACGTCGCGCCAGGATTCCCGCACCGCGGCGCCAGGCCTGCGATGTGCCGAGGTCGAGGTTCAGGAATTCCTGAGCGCAAGATTTTGGAAATCGGAAGTGGCACGCGCCCGTAAGCGCCTGAAAGAGACTGACGCAAGTGCTGTCAAACATCGCGCATACGATTTGTATCTCGATGATCTCGAACGGCATTGTCGGGCGAACGGTTCGATTTTCCCCAAACAAGTGCTCATTCCACAACCCGGTCGTGAGGTCTTCGTTTCGGCTCAGAGCGACTCGCCGGCGGCAACGGGTCTTGATGCCGATCTGAACGCCGCCGCCAATATCGGGCTGAAGGCATTGCTTGATCCCGACTGGGAAGGCCGGTGGTGGTACGTTCCCTGCGACGCTCGGACCTCTATTCCCGACAAAAACAAAGTCGCCGGCAGTCTTGTCTTCAAGACACTCGCGCCTCTGCAAGCGCCTCAACCCGTAGCTCAGGACGCAGCACCTCGAAAGCGAACCCGAAAGCAGCGGACCGAGCAGGGCGTCATGAACTTGTTCCGCGATATTTCCGCTCAACCACTGAATGCGGAGTCGGCGTGCAAGCCATACGGGGATTACTGGGCAGACGTAGAGGTTCGCGTGATACAGCGGTTACGCGCAATGTATGGCGTCTTCCCGCAAATGGCGTCGACCGCAGGGTTGCCGGCAGCGACGATGTACCGTTCTGACTCTTAGCCCGTTAGAAACTACGTGCTACACTAAACCCCGCCAGCAATGGCACCGACAACCACCGGGTTGAAGGTACACGGGTATGTGTCTCCCCCTTCGTTGGGCTTGGCACCCGTGGTCGATCACACTCAGGTGTGGCGAAATCGCACTTTGACAACCTGGCGCGCTGCGCGCGAGCGCGATTATGGTGAGGGGAGTGTCGGGACGTACTCGCGCCTGCCGTAACTCGGTTTCTTTGAGGCATTTCAGGCGAGCACTATGCCGAACTGGCTTGCAATTAAATCTGGGTATCGGGGTTGCGCTCGTAGAAGCCTGCGCAACTCTCAGAGAAATAAGGGGCCGCGAGCGCGGCTGGCGCGCAGGCCAGCGCGCCAGTGATCGACTGACACCCATAATCTTCCTCCTTTATCTGGCCTGCCTCATGGGCGCGCAGGCCAGCGCGCCAGTGATCGACTGACACCTTAGAGGGAACGCTAATTTCAATCGCGATGAACCGGCGCGCAGGCCAGCGCGCCAGTGATCGACTGACACTTTGTGGCCGCGCTGCTTCTGGCAGCCCGCGACAACGGCGCGCAGGCCAGCGCGCCAGTGATCGACTGACAC
>Ga0070741_10010623_pt1 | contig 17310 bp, 14 predicted proteins | sample Coa_R1_4_FD_66440 | JGI IMG/M metagenome (GOLD analysis project Ga0070741, IMG submission 66440) | Surface soil microbial communities from Centralia Pennsylvania, which are recovering from an underground coalmine fire - Coalmine... | ecosystem: Environmental > Terrestrial > Soil > Unclassified ...
GCGGGGGCGGCTGCAGCGAGGCGAACTGGTAGGTCATCTCGTAGATCGGTCGCACCGCCTCGTCGCGGCAGCGCTGGTAGTCGGCCAACGCGTCCTCGAGCGGGCGGCGGCCCGAGAGCCCATCGTCGACCGCGTCGGCGAGCAGCTCGGCGTCGCGGAAGGCGTCGGCGATCCCCTGGGCGGTGATCGGGTCCTTGTGGTAGCCGGCGTCGCCCACCAGCGCCCAGCCCGGCCCGTGGGGCTTGCGGAAGAAGAACGGCAGGTCGGCCGTCCCGTGGAACCGCTCGGCGCGCCGCCCGGCCCGGACCCGCTCGGCCAGCCCGGGCGCCAGGTCGACGGCGGCCATGTACGCCCGCTCGACGTCGGCGCTCACCTGCGCGAAGGCGGCGTTGGGCCAGAAGACGATCAGGATCGTCAGCCCGTCGTTGGTCGGGCTCGCGACGAGCATCCGGTCCGGCCGGACGTAGAGCTCGGGGCCCTCGACGGGCACGCCGTCCCAGTACGAGTAGAAGGCGCAGGTCAACGGCGGCCGGGTGTCGTACGCCGGGGCGTCCACCATCCGGGCGACCGCCGAGCGTAGGCCGTCGGCGCCGACGACGATCGAGGCCGTCTCGCTGACCATCGCGCCGCCGGCCGGCCGGCCCCGGACCCCGGCCACGCGCCCGCCCTCCACCAGGAGCTCTTCCACCCCGAAGTGTTCCCGCAGCTCGACGCCGGCCTCGACCGCCGCCTCGGCCAGGATCGCGTCGAGCACGCGGCGGCGCGGAGCGTAGCCCTCGGCGACGCCGTCGACGGGCGGCGGCGTGCCCTGGATCGCGAACGGCCCGAAGTCGACCCGCTGGCGCAGCGCCGGCGGACAGTTGGAGGCGGCGACCCGATCGAGCAGCCCCCAGCGCTTCAGGTGGGCCACGCCGGGCTGGTGGACGTAGTGGGTGGAGAGCGCGTCGCTGGGGAAGCCGGCCCGGTCGAGCAGCAGTACCCGGTAGCCGCGCCGGGCGAGCAGCATGGCCGTCGGCGATCCGGCGCAGCGGGCCCCGACCACGATCGCGTCGTACGTCATTCCGTGTCCTCCTTCGGATTTGCTTCGTCGAGCCGGGCGGCGAGGAAGGCCGTCAACCCAGACCAGTCGCGGAAGCCGCGGAACGCTCCACTGACCACGTCCCGCACCGTCCCGCGCCATTCGGCTCCGCCAGCCCCGGGCTCGTGCCAGAGGCGCACGGTGAACAAGCGCGAGCGCGGTCGTGCCCTCGCACGCGGTCCCTCGCTGGCCGCCGGATCGCCGATCACCACGGTGCGAGGATCGGCCCCGCAGCGTTCCTCGGCCGTTCCTTGCCGCGTTCCACGCTCAGCGCCGGGCTGAGCCTCTACGAAACCCGGGGCGGCTTAAAGCTCTCGTGCCGCGCGCAGGTCCGCGCTGTCCGCCGGCTCGGGAAGGCCCGACAGGGCCGCGAGCAGGGATTCGCGGGCATCGTGCGCGCCGGGCTCGTCGCCTCGCGCCAGCCGGAGGCGAAGCTGGCTCGCGGCGGCCCGCAGCTCGAGCGTCCGCGCGCCCTGGCCCCGCGCGACCTCGAGCGCCCGCGCGAGCTCCGCTTCGACGTCCGCCGCGGGCGCGCCCGAGGCCGCCAGCAGCTCGGCGCGCAGGCGGCGGACCTCGGCCTCCCACACGCGGACGCCGCCCACGTCGAGCGCCCGGTCGGCGGCCGGGAGGCCGGCCACCACGTCCCCGGCGGCGGCGCAGGCCTCGACGAGCACCTTCGCGATCGTCGCGTAGTGTCCGGGCGCGGGCACGGCCGTGCCCGGGTCGTCGAGCACCCGCTGGACGCGGCCGATGCCGTCGGCGCACCGACCGTCCAGGACCTCGAGGTAACCCGCGAAGGCCTCCTTCGGGTTCTGGACGTGCGGGAGCTCGAGCTCCGGGCCCTCGCCCTCCAGCGCGGTCACGCAGCGCCGCAGCGCCGCCACGTCGCGCATGCCCAGCGCTAGCACGCCGGCGAAGACGAACGCGACCGCGCGGGTGTACGGGTGACCGATCTCCTCGGCCCAGGCGAGCGCCGCGGCGCGCGTCCGTACCGCCGACTCCGGGCGGCCGAGGAGCCACAGGGTGACCGCGAGACGCCCCAAGCAGACGACCTTCGGGTCCTGTCCGTACCGGAGCAGGTGGGCGCGTCGGTGCTCGGCGCGGTAGTGCGAGACGGCGGCCTCGAAGTGGCGCCTGGCGGCCTCGAGCTCGCCGCTCCAGAAGGCGGCGATCCCGAGCACGTATGCGCCCTCGACGAGCAGCACGTCGTCGTTCGCGTCCACGCCGCGTGTCCGGAGGTGCTCGCCCGCTTCGCGGGCCGCGTTGAAGTCGCCAGTCGAGAGGCTCGCCAGCGCGAGCGAACGGAGGATCGGCGGGGCTGGCTCGACCCCGAGACGATGCGCCAGCTCGCCGGCGCGCCGGTGGATGTCGGCGTACCGGCGGGAGCCGTACCCCTCGACCGCGAGCAGGGACGCGGGGAGCGCGGTGAGGATCTCGAGCTCCCGGGCATCGCGCTCGGTCGTGGGTGGCAGCGTGTGGAGAAGGACGAGCGCACGGTCCAACAGGCGAACCGCCTCGGCGTGCGCGTGCAGCCGCAGCGCCTCCTCGGCCGCGCGCGCGTACCACGGGACCGCCTCGCCGGCCCCTCCGGCGCGGTCGTAGTGCCCGGCGATCTGGCCGCTGACGGTGCCGGGATCGTCCGGGTGCAGCCGCTCCAGCGCCTGCGCCACGCGCCGGTGGTTGCTTCGGCGCTGCGCTGGGCTCAACGCGAGGTGGGCGACCTCGCGGATCTTGTCGTGGCTGAAGTCGTAGGCGTCGGCGCCCTGTTCGCGCACGATGCGGCGCCGCCACAGCTCGTCCAGGCCGCGCACGAGCACGCGCTCGTCCGCCTCGCCGGCGGCGGCAAGCACCTCGGCTGTGAACGCCCGCCCGATCGTCGCTGCGAGCCCGACGATGCCTCGCGCCGGTTCCGATAGCTGCTCGAGGCGCGACGCGACGACCGCCTGCACCTTCGGACTCGTCAACGCGCCGCGGACGCGCCCGCCCCGCCAGCCGGCGCGGAGCGCCTCGACGGCGAAGAGCGGGTTGCCCTCGGTCTCGCCGTAGAGCTGCTCGGCGTCCGCCTCGGCGAGGCGGCGCCCGGCGACGTGCCCGGCGAGCGCGGCCGTCTCCGCGCGCGAGAGCCTGCCGAGCTCCATCTCGGCGAGCCGCCCCAGCCGTAGGAGCCCGACGCGCAGCTCGTTCAGCGGATGCCCGGCATCCAGCTCCTCGCTCCGCGCGGCCGCCGCGACGAGCATGGGAGCCTCCGGCTGCGCCCGCACGAGGTAGTGCAGGAACCGCAGCGACTCGCGATCCCACCACTGCAAGTCGTCGGCGATGAGGAGGAGCGGCCCACCCGCCGACAGGATCGCCCTCGTGGCCGCGTCGAAGAGCCGCGCCCGTTGATCGTCCTCAGGCAGCGGATCGGGGCGCGCGAGGGTTGGCAGCTCGGCGCGGAGCTCCGGCAGCAAGCGGCTGAGCTCCGAGAGCCGCGGTCCGTCGAGGCGCCGCAGCCGGCTCCCGATCGCCTCGGCGCGGAGCCACTCCACCACTGGCGCGTAGGCGAGCGCACCCTCCGCCGCGTACGAGCGGGCAACGGCTGTCGCGGCGCCGCGGTGGGCGCACCACTCGCGGAGCTCCTCGATCAGCCTGGTCTTGCCGATGCCGGGCTCGCCGGTCACGAGGACGAGCTGCGCCGCGCCCGCCTCGGCGGTGCGCCAGAGGGTGGTCAGGCGGCTCCACTCGGCGGCCCGCCCGACCAGCGCTGGGCCGCCGACGCGGCTGGCTGGGCGCTGGGCTGTGCCCGAGGCGCGTCGCGCCGGCAAAATCGCCTCGTACGCCTCGCGCGTCTGGGCCGAGGGCTCGACCCCCAACTCGCGCTCGAGCGCCGCCGCGCAGGCGTGGTAGACGCGCAGCGCCCGCGCCCGGTCGCCGCGCGCGTCGTGCAGCCGCATGAGCAGGCGGTACGCCTCCTCGCGGAGCGGGTCGTGCCGCAGCAGCCGCTCCGCGTACGGGATCGCGCGGGCCTGTTCGCCGCGCTCCTCGAGCAAGCCAGACAAACGCTCCAGGGCGTCGAGGTACCGCTGGCGCAGGCGCTCGCGCTCCTCGACGACCCACTCGTCGTAGCTCCCTTCGAGAAGGTCGCCGGCGTAGAGACCGACCGCCTCTTCCAGCAGAGGTGCCGCGCCCTCCCCGGCCTCTCGCTCCGCCCGCGCGAGCGCCGCCTCGACGGCGGCGACGTCGAGCCAGACGGGCTCGGTCGGCCGCCACTGGAGCGTGCGGGGCGTCACGTCGAGCGCCGCGTGCACGCGCGGCAGCGCGCGCCGCAGGTTGTGGAGGACGTGGCGGAGGTTCGTCTGTGCCTGCGCCTCGGTCGATTCCGGCCAGAGCAGGAAGGCGAGCCGCTGCCGCGCCTGCGGCGCCTGCCGGTGCAGGAGCAGGTAGGCGACGAGCGACGCGGCCCGCGCCGACTCGAGCGGCGGCAGCGGCGTGTCGCCGTCGCGCACGTCGAGCTCGCCCAGCAGCCGGACCCGGAGCATCGGTGTCAGGATAGCGACGCCGTGTTGCGTTCAGGTCACGGGTCCCTATCGAACCCCTCCCCTGGAGCGGGCAACCACACCTGCACCCTAACCGTCTCGTGCCGGGAGAGGAGACGCCACGCGATGGCATCGCCTCTAGACTTCCGCCACTGTGCGGACCGTCCTGGCGACGCGCTACGTCACGCCGCTGCGGGAGGGCGGCTCGCTGCCGGCGATCGTCGAGGCGGACGACGACGGGCTCTACGTCCTGAAGTTCCGCGGCGCCGGCCAGGGGCAGCGAGCGCTCATCGCCGAGCTGGTCGCCGGCGAGCTCGGCCGCGCGCTGGGGCTGCCGGTGCCCGAGATCGTTTTCGTCGAGCTCGACGCGACGATTGGCCGCTCCGAGCCAGACCCGGAGATCCAGGACCTGATCCGCGCGTCGGCTGGCCTCAACCTGGCGCTCGACTACCTCCCCGGCGCGGCCGCCTACGACCCGCTCTGCGACGGCGTCGACGCCGGACTCGCCTCGGCGATCGTCTGGTTCGACGCGCTGGTCTCCAACGTCGACCGGACGCCGAGGAACGCGAACATGCTCTGCTGGCACAAGCGGCTCTTCCTGATCGACCACGGCGCCTCGCTCTACTTCCACCACGGCTGGCCCGCCGACTACCTCGAACGCGCCCGGGCGCCGTTCGCCGCGATCAAGGACCACGTCCTGCTGCCGTCGGCGGCCGAGCTCCCGGCGGCCGATGCCCGCCTGGCGCCGGTGCTCGCGCCCGACGTCGTCCGGCGGATCGTCGACCTCGTACCGGATGGGTGGCTGGGCGACGTGCCGCTCTTCCCGGACGCCGCCGCGCACCGCGCCGCCTACGTCGACTACCTGCTCGCCCGGCTGCGCCCGCCGCGCGCGTTCGCCGAGGAGGCAGCCCGTGCCCACGCGCAGCTCGTTTGACTACGCGGTCATCCGGGTCGTCCCGCGCGTCGAGCGCGAGGAGTTCGTCAACGCCGGCGTGATCCTCTTCTGCCGGACCAGGCGCTACCTCGCCGCGAGGACGAAGCTCGACGAGGCACGGCTGCGCGCGCTCTGGCCCGACGTGGACGTGGACGCGGTGCGCGCCCACCTCGCCGCCTTCGAGCGCGTGGCCGCCGGCGGCCCCGGCAGCGGCCCGATCGGCCGCCTGCCCATGGCCGACCGCTTCCACTGGCTCACCGCCCCGCGTTCGACGGTGGTGCAGGTTTCGCCGATCCACGCGGGGCTGACCGAGGACCCGGCGCGGGAGCTAGACGAGCTGGTCCACTCGCTGGTCGACGTACCGCGGAGCTGACGCGCGTCCACTACGCGCCGCTCTCCCCGTCGGAGAAGACCCGCTCCAAGTCCTCACGGCTGGCGGGCTCGAGCGCAGGCGCGCTGGCCCACGCCGTATCATCGACCTCAATGTCGATCGTCAACGCACCAGGGAGAGCGACGACGCGCCGTGTTTACGCGGTTTGGGGCGTCCCGCCGGAGACGCAGGCCTACGCGATGGCCAAATACTCGCGGTCGGCCCAAGGCATGCTCGAGTCGATCGCCGAGCTCTCCGAGCAGCGCGCCGCGCAATTCCTCGAGACGTTCTACTTCCAGTACGGCCACCGCTCGATCGCCGACCTCGCCCACCTCGCACTGGCGTTCGAGAACGTCTCGATCCTCGCCGCGATCCGGATCGTCGACGAGCCGCTCTGGGACGGCCAGGAGCGCTCGACCCGCTACCAACCGTTCGCCCGCACCGGCTACCACGTGCCCGACTCCGTCGTGGGCACGCCGCTCGAGCAGCGCTACCGCGCGGTCTGCGATGGCCTCTTCGGCGCGTATCAGGCGCTCTCGAAGGAGCTAACCGAGCTTCTCAAGCGGGTCGTCCCTTGCCCGCCAGACATGGAGGACGGCGCGTACACGCGCACGCTCCGGGCGCGCGCGTTCGACGTCGCGCGCTACCTGCTGCCGCTGGCCGCGCGCACGTCGGTGGGGCAGGTCAGCTCGGCGCGCGTGCTGGAGGGGCAGATCGCGCGGCTGCTGGCCGACCCGCTGCCGGAGTGCCGCGCGATCGGCGCCGACCTCAAGGCCGCGTGCCAGCGGCCGGCCGAGGCGCCGCTGCTGCGCAAGATCGCCGACGCGCTGAACGGATCGGGCAGCGAGCTGCACGGGCTGCTCCAGGCCGGCGCCGCGCCGACGCTCGTCAAGTACGCCGCCCCGGCGAGCTACCGGCCCGCCGCGCTCGCCGCGCTGCGCGCCGAGGCCGACCGGCTGCTCGCGGACCTGCCGCCGGCCGAGCCGGGACCGCTCGCCGAGCTCGCCGACCCCGCGCCGCTCGACGAGGAGCTCGTCGCCACGCTCCTCTACCGCGGCGACGCCGGCCGCCACTCGTACCGGCAGACCCAGCGGCGCGCCGCCGAGCTCGGCGACGCCGACCGCGCCCGCGTCCTGGCGGCGGGTCTGGCCGGCCGCGGCCGCCACGACGACCTGCTGCGCGAGCACCGTGCCGGCTACGCGCTCACGTTCGAGCTCACCATGGACGTCGGCGCCTTCCGCGACATGCACCGCCACCGCCGCTGCGTCCAGGTGGCGCGCGACCCCGACCCCGCCGACGGCTTCGACGACCCGGACGCCATCTTCGAGGCCGGCCTCGGCGCGGAGGGCGCCGCGCTCGCCCGAGGCGCCGGCCTGCCCCAGCGCTACCGCGCCGCTCTCGAGCGCGCCTTCGACGCGGCCGCCGACCTGCGCCCGACGCTCGGCGACGAAGCGCTCTACCTCCTGCCGCTCGCCGCGCGCGTGCGCGCGCTGTTCAAGATGGACTACGCCGAGGCCGCCTACGTCGCCGAGCTGCGCACCGGCCCGACTGGCCACTTCTCCTACCGCCGCGTCGCCTGGGCGATGTACGAGGCGCTGAAGGCGCGCCATCCGGCGCTGGCCGCTTCCATCCGCGCGACCGACCCGCACGGCCCGATCGACTTCCTGAAGCGGTAGCCGGCCGCGTCAGGGCGCGGTGTGCCGCGAAGAAACACACCGCGGGTCGAACCACTGTATCTTGCGGCCGTGGACGGGCTGGCGCTCTACCGGTGGATGGCGCTCTCGCGCGCGCTCGAGCGGGCGCTGTGCGCGCGGAACCCGCGCTGGTTCCCGGCCGAGGGCGAGGAGGCGACGGTGGTCGGCGCTTTCTGCGACCTGCGCGCCGACGACGTCGCCGCGCCGCACTACCGCGGGCCGTTCGCCGCCTACCTGATGCGCGGTGCGGAGCTGTGGCGGCTCTGCGCCCAGGCGTTCGGGAAGGCGGCCGGCTACAACCGCGGCCGCTCGGTGCCGTTCACCGGGCCGTTCGCGCTCGGGTTCGTCCCCTGGGTGGCCGGCGACCTCGGGACGACGATCGGCGTCGCGACCGGCGCGGCGCTCGCGCTCCAGCAAGAGGGCGGCGACCGCGTCTGCGTCTGCTCCTTCGGCGATGGGACGGCTAACCGGGGCGACGTGCACGAATCACTCGTCCTGGCGGCCACGTGGCGGCTGCCGATCGTCTACGTCTGCCAGAACAACGGCTGGTCGATCTCGCAGCCAGCGGAGACCTACCTGCCGGCGCCGATCGTCGACCGCGCGGCCGGTTACGGCATCCCGGGCGCCTCGGTCGACGGCAACGACGTCGAGGCGGTGCGCGAGGCGGTTGGCGCCTCGGTCGCGCGCGCGCGACGCGGCGAGGGGCCGAGCCTTGTCGAGGCCCGTACGTGGCGCGTCGGCGGCCACTGGGCCGGCGACGACCTCGCCTACCGCTCGGGCGGAGCGCCGCCCGCCGCCGACCCGCTCGAGCTGCTCGCCGGCCGGCTGCGGGCGCGGGGAGAGGCCGTCGACGCCGACCTGGCGCGGATCCGGTCCGAGACCGAGCGCGAGGTCGGCGAGGCGATCGAGCGGGCGCTGGCGCTGCCGGACGCGGGACCCGACGACCTGGGAATCGACGAGGTGCTCTCCTCCCCTCTCCCCGTGGAAGAGGGTGGCCGGAGGCCGGGTGAGGGCCCACCACACGGCGCGGTCCCGGCGAAGGCAGCTGCACGGTTGGAGACGGGCCCTCACCCCAACCCTCTCCCACTGGGAGAGGGAGCGCGGCGGATCACGCTGATGGAGGCGGTCGTCGAGGCCATCGCGCAGGAGATGCGGCGGGACGGGCGCGTCCTCCTCCTCGGCCAGGACGTCGGGGCGATGGGCGGGCCGCTCCAGTCGACGAGCGGTCTGCTCACGGAGTTCGGCCCGAAGCGCATCCGCGAGACGCCGATCGTCGAGTCGGCGATGGTCGGGGCCGGGATCGGCGCCGCGCTGTTGGGGCGGCGGCCGATCGTGGAGGTCTCGTTCGGCGAGTTCCTGCCCTGCGCGATGAACCAGCTCGTCCTTCAGGCGCCGAACCTCCATTACATGACCGCCGGCGCGGCGACCTGCCCGGTGGTCATCCGGACGCGCGTCGGCGATGGGCCGTACCGCGGCCACCCGCAGGACTACACCGGTCTCTTCGTCGGCGTCCCCGGCTGGACGGTCGTGGTGCCGGCGACGCCGGCCGACGCGAAGGGGCTGATGGCAGCGGCGATCCGCCACGACGGGCCGGTGCTTTTCGTGGAGCCGATGGGGCTGGCGCACGCGCCGCGCGGCGGCGTGCCGGCGGGCGAATGGCTGGTGCCGATCGGCCGGGCGCGCGTCGCCCGCGCCGGGCGCGACACGACGGTCGTGGCGTACGGGTCGGCCGTCCCGCTCGCACTGGACGCGGCCGCCCGCCTGGCAGGCGAGGGCGTCGAGGCCGAGGTGATCGATCTGCGCACCCTCGTGCCCTGGGACCGCGACGCCGTGCTCGAGAGCGTCGGGCGCACCAACCGGCTGGTCATCGCCCACGAGACGTGGCCGCTCGGCGGCGTCGGCGCCGAGATCGCGGCGACCGTCGCGGCCGAGGCGATCGACGACCTCGCCGCGCCGATCCTCCGCGTCGGCGCCAGGCCAGTCCCCATCCCGAGCGGCCCGCTGCGCCAGCACGCTCTCCCGCGCGTCGAGGACCTCCTCGCCGCCCTCCGCCGCGTCCTCGTCAGCTAGCCGCCGGGCTCTGTTCAGGCACCACGGCTCTACATTTGGGCTTTATCGACCATTTGAGGAACCGCCCGACTTTGCCGCGGCTTCAGTACGGCACCTGGTGGGGGTCGACCGCCACCCACACCCGGCCGCGCCGCCGGCCCAGCTCGGCGCGGTGGGCCGCGTCTACAGCCGTGCGGACCGCCCGCGCAGGCACGCAGGCCAGGCTCCCGCGCAACGTCCGGGCGCACCGCAGCCGGGCACCAGCGGCTCGCCGAGGGCGCCAACCCGCTCCGGCCAGCCGGTGCCGCGCCAGGCCAGCACCAGCCGGGCGGGCACCCGCGCCGATAAGGTGCACACCGCGCTTGCGGCGGCTCTCCCGCACGACAGGGGCGCCGCCGAATCGCGGTTAGCCCCGATACGGTTCACTTATTAAGCACCGGCGGCCGCGGGGGACGCCCTCACCCTGGCCCTCTCCCAGAGGGAGAGGGGACGCGGGCGGGGCCGGACCGCGCGATCAGCGACCTGAAGTGAACCGTATTGCGGTTAGCCCTTTCGAGAAAGCCGCTCGACCACGGCGTCCACCACGTCGTGGTCGACCGCGTCCGAGCCGATCTCCGCCCAGATCAGGCGGCGCACCGCGCCGCGGTCGCTGCCGTCGAGCCCGGCCGCGCGGGCCCGCTCGACGAGATGGTCGAGGTTGACAGTCGAGAGCGTCATCGCTCCTCCGTTGTGCGTCGTCGCGTCATGCAGGATACCTCCCTGGCGGCCGGCCGGCCAATGACGTGGATCACAGGACGAGCGCATCTCGCCTGGGCGCTCCGCCCAGTCACGCGCTCGCCCGCGCCAGTGTCGCATCGCCATGCACGATCGCGGCCAGCACCGTTCGCTCCCGCCGCAGGTCGACTTCGAACGGCTGGATGCGCCGCCCGTCGCGGTCGGCCAGCACGCGCACGACCGGCCGCGCCAGCTCGTCCGGATCGACCGCGACGACGACGCCGCGGCAGCCGCGGTGCGGCCCGGTGCGCAGCAGCACCTCCGTCCCGACCGGGAAGACCGGCAGGATCGCGAGGAGCTGGCCGACCAGCGCCCGGTTCAAGTGGCCGCCGGAGAGCCGCTGCAGCTCGACGATGACCCGATCGGGTGGCAGCGCCGGCCGGTGCGGCCGGTCGGCGCCGAGCGCGTCGTACACGTCGGCGACCGCCGCGATCTCGGCGTCGAGGACGATGCGCCCCTGGCCGACTGCCTCGCGCGAGACGCGGTTGTTGCCGCGCAGCCCCTGCGGGTAGCCCAGTCCATCCTGGCGCTCGTGGTGCTGCAGCGCGACCGCGTTCGGCACGACCGCGCCCGGCCGCAGCTTGCGCAGCAGGGCGAAGCCGGCGATCGGGTGCTGGCGCACCATGCCCCATTCGGGCGGCCCGAGCGGCCCGCCGTGGTTGATGGCGGCCGCCGGGATGCGCGCCATACCGAGATCGCGCGTCAGGCAGCCCGACGCGAGGCGCTGCAGCGCCGGCCGGTCGTAGCCGATCCGCCGCGCGACGAGGAGCGCGACGATCGTGCCGTCGATGGCGTGCTCGAAGTAGTAGGTGTCGCGGGCGCGCATGGCCTGCAGCGCGACCAGTGCGTTGCCGGCCATCACCTCCTCCACCATCGCGACCACACCCTCGCGGAGCCGGGCCAGCGTCTCGGCGAGCTGCCGCTCGTCGTCGCCGCCGACGCCGGCGTAGAGCTGCGCCAGCTCCGAGGTCACGGCCTGGCGCACCCGCTCCGAGAGGACGTCGCCGAGCGACACGTCGTCGGTCGCCGGGTCGGCGACGAGGACAGCGGCGTAGCCGCGGCCGCGGAGCATCCCGATGTAGCGGTCGGTGAGCTCCGTCCCGGCCCGCAGCAGCACGTCGCCGCGCCCGTTGAGCACGGTCCGGCCCAGCAGCATCCCCGGCCGCACGTGGTCGATCGGGATCTGCCTCACTGCCCAGCACGGTAGCGGTCGCGGCGTGTGGCGCTCGTAAGAAAAGCAGTGAGAAGCGGTCTACACTGCGGCTCATGAAGATTGCGATCGGCGGCGACCACGCCGGCTTCCCGCTCAAGGGCCCCGTCGTCGAGCAGCTCCGCTCCTGGGGCCACGAGGTGACCGACCACGGCACCCACACGCCCGACCCCGTCGACTTCCCCGACATCGCCCAGAAGGTCTGCGACGCGGTGCGCCGCGGCCAGGCCGACCGCGGGATCATGGTCTGCGGGACGGGGGTCGGCGCGGCCATCGCGGCGAACAAGATCCCCGGCATCCGCGCCGCGCTCTGCCACGACATCTACTCGGCGCACCAGTGCGTGGAGCACGACGACGTCAACGTCATGTGCCTCGGCGCGCAGATCGTCGGCGACGCGCTCGCCTACGAGCTGATCCGTGCCTTCCTCGACGCGAGGTTTTCGACCGAGGAGCACTTCCGCCGCCGCGTGCGGAAGCTCGCCGAGATGGAGGAGCGCTTCGCGCAAGAGATGAGCAGGGCATAGCTCAGGGAGGAAACGTGGCCCACCACGAGTTCGAGCCAACGCACTTCCACGTCACGATCGGCTCGCACGAGCCGGTCCTCCGCATCAAGCCCGGCGATTCCGTCTCCACCTGGTGCGTCGACGCCGGTGGGCACGACCGCAACTTCGAGCCGATCACGCCGGGCGGCAACCCGCAGACCGGCCCGTTCTACGTCGAGGGCGCCGAGCCAGGCGATACGCTGGTCGTGCACTTCGACAAGATGTACCCGAACCGCCAGACCGGCTTCACCGGCAAGCTCGTCGCGCCGTGGGTCGTCGACCCGCACTTCGTGCGCCACCTGCCCTACGAGGACGTGCCCACCCCACGCCCGCCGAGACCCGACGAGCGCTACGTCGACCTGTGGGACCTCGACCTCGCGAAGGGCACCGGCCGGCTGCGCACGGCGCGGCCCGGCCTCGAGGCGCTGCAGGACTTCGCACTCGACCCGATGCTCGGCTGCTTCGGCGTCGCGCCCGACCGCGGCCAGGCGATCTCCTGCGCCACCTCCGGCCAGCATGGCGGCAACATGGACTACCGCGGCTTCCGGCAGGGCGTGACCGTCTACTTCCCGGTTTTCGTGCCCGGCGCGCTGCTGCACGTCGGCGACGGCCACGCGATCCAGGGCGACGGCGAGATCGTCGGCACCGGCATCGAGATCTCGTTCGACGTGACGTTCACGGTCGACGTGATCAAGGGCAAGCGCGCCCACTGGCCGCGCGCCGAGAACGAGACCGAGATCATGGCGGTCGGCAACGCCCGCCCGCTCGACCAGTGCGTCCAGCACGCCACGACCGAGCTGATGCGCTGGCTGGAGCAGGACTATGGGCTCGACTACCGCGCCTCGTCGATCCTGTTCGGCCAGCTCATCCGCTACGACATCGGCAACATCTTCGACCCGGCCTACACGATGGTCGCGAAGATGGAGAAGCGGCACCTCCCAAGAAAGAAAGCCCCTTAGCAGGCGGGTAGAAAACAGCGAAAGGAAGCCAGGGATGACAGCAACGTCCTCGCGCACCGTCAAGGTCAAGGCCGAGCCGCTCACCGCCGAGGCGTACGCGCCGTTCGGCGAGATCGTGGACGTGGGGCGGACGCGGCTCCACTGCGGCGAGGGGCAGTACACGGCCCGGCTGATGACGCTCGAACCGGCGCCGACTCGGGTCAAACACATCAACCGGCACCCCGACCACGTCCAGCTCTTCGTCCCGCTTGACCACGCGCCGATGCTGCTGGTCGTCGCGCCGGCCCACGTCCCCGGCGACGCGTTCGACCCCGAGAGCGTGCGAGCCTTCGTCAACGACGGCAGCAAGGCGTTCACCTTCGGACTGAACGTCTGGCACATCGCCCCGCGGGGCCTGGCCGACGGCGCGCGCGTGATCAACGTCCAGGGCAGCCGCTACCAGGAGCTGACCGAGCTGATCGACTTCGAGCAGCTCACCGGCGCGGTGGTCGAGATCGAGCGCTAGCGTCTCCCCTCCCCTGGGAGGGGATAACCGGAGGTCATATGAGGGGAGCGACCTCCTCCGGAGCGGTGCCGGGCTTCGCCGAGGCCGGCCCGGCGCACCACGTCCCCTCTCCCTCTGGGAGAGGGCCAGGGTGAGGGCGTGACGCCCAAGCGCCGCTGCTTGTTAAGTGAACCGTGTTGGCCTTAACCCTCCCGCCCCGGGAGTGGGCACGCTTCGAGCGAGCGGCGCCAGGTCCAGGTCGGGTCCCGCGGGCGCCACCCAAACACCTGGAACTCGACCTCCCACTCCTTCCCACGCTTCGTGAGGATCGCGCAGCCGCCCTGGCGCTCGTCGCCCCGTGCTCCCTGGTCCCAGCCGGCCGCCGCGCCGGTACGGACCACGAGCTGGGGATGCCCGTCAGGCGCCTGCCGGCAGAACGCCTGCGGCACGTGGGAGTGGGCGGCCAGGATCAGGTCGGCCGCCGCTGGCCTCGGCTGGCGCAGCGCCGCCTCGCGCAGCTCGTCGGGCACGTTCTCGCGCGCGTCGCTGCCGTCGATGCTGAGGAACGGGTTCCCCGGTATCGCGTGGCAGGCGTAGACGTCGCCGGGCCGGGACGCGTCGAAGGTCAGCTCGGCCGGGAGCGCTCGCAGCCAGGCGAGGTCCTCCGCGCTCAGGCGCGCCTGCCCCTCGGGGACGAGCTCGATCCACGACCCCGGCTGGTAGCCGCGCGCCAGCCGCAGCGCCATCATCGTTTCCCATTCGGGCGTGCCCCAGCTCCGCAGCACGAGGTCGTGGTTGCCGTAGATGGAATGCACGTCGGCGGCGCGCAGGAGCGCGATCGTCTCGCCGGGCGGGTCCGGCGAGAACGGCACCGTCACCAGGTCGCCGCCGAACACGATCACGTCCGGCGCCGCGCCGCGCGCCGCCGCGAGCGCGGCCTCCAGCGCCGGCACGTAGCCGTGGGAATCTCCGATCAGCGCGATGCGCAAAGCGTCTCCTGTCGGCGCCGGCTCGCCCCGCCGGACCACCTTGCTATGGGTAGCACAGTCCCCGGTACCTGAACCGCCCTGGCCCCAGACCCGGGTTCGACGGCGAGGGGGAGCACGAGCCCACCGGGGCGGCGCGCTCGCTCGATCTGGTAGCCGGCGTTGCGAGCGGTCACTAGTGAGCGCCGCGACCACCGCTGCCAACCGCGGTCCGCGACGCGCGGCACTGGACCGACGGCGGCGCGCGGCGGGACCCGCGACCGCTCTAGAATCCCGTGCGATGGCGATCCTGGTCACCGGCGGCGCCGGCTACATCGGGCGGTGGCTCGCCAACGAGCTCGTGCAGGCCGGCCACGAGGTCGTCGCGGTGGACGTGCAGCCGCCGCCCGGTGGGATGCCGCCCGAGCTCCCGGCCGGCGCGGTTTGGGTCAAGGGCGACGTGACCGACAAGCAGTCGGTCGCCGACGCCGTGAAGCTGAAGCCGCTCAGCGCGATCGTCCACCTCGCCGGCATCGTGACGATGGGCTGCGAGCGCGACCCCGACCTGTGCATGCGGGTGAACCTCGGCGGGACGGCGAACCTGCTGGAAGCGGCCCGGCAGAACGGCGTGGGGACCTTCGTCTTCGCCAGCACGATCTCGGTGTACGGGCCGAACGTCTCGCAGCCGATGGTCGAGGGCAAGACGCCGGCCGAGCCGCTGACCTGGTACGGCGAGTCGAAGATCCTGGCCGAGCAGCTCGGCCTCTACTACAACCGCCGGTGGGGCCTCGACTTCCGCGCCGCACGCATGGCCGCCATCGTCGGCCCTTCGCGCATCGCCGGCTCGGGCTCGGCGACGATGTACACGTCGCTGATCCTGGAGAAGGCCGCGCTCGGCGAGCCGTACGAGATCGACGTCGACCCCGAGGCCGGCACGCCGGTGCTCTACGCGCGCGACGCCGCGAAGGGGCTCGCCGCGCTGGCGACCGCGCCGTCGGCGCCGCGCCGCATTTACCACCTCAGCACCGGGCTGGCGACCGCCCAGGAGCTGATCCGGATCGCCAGGTCGCGCGTGCCCGACGCGCAGCTGACGTTCAAGACCGACCCACAGCTCGGTCCGGTCAGCACGATCTCGAAGGACTGGGACCTCTCCATCAAGGCCGCCGAGGAGGACCTCGGCTGGCGCCCGGCCTTCACCGTCGAGTCGATGGCCGACGACCTCATGGCCATCGCCCGGGGCCAGAAGCACTAGCGGCGGGGCGCTGTGCCGGCGATTCGGAGCGCCGAGGACTACGAGCGCTGCCTGATCGAGATCCTGCGGGCGGTCGGCGGACGGGCCAGCCGCGGGCACGTGCTGCGCGAGTTCGAGCGGCGGTTCAGGTCGAGCATCCCACGGGACGCGGAGGACGTCTGGCCCAGGCGGCTCGACAGCGCCCAGCGGCGGCTGCAGAGCCGCGGGCTGGTGTTCGCGCCCGACCCGGACCTGTGGGAGCTAGCCTGAACCCGCGTTCCACTCCCGCACAGCCCCGGATCGCGTCGGACCGCTGGCCGCGCTCGAAGTGCTCCCGATCGCCTACCGGCGCAGGCTTCGCTCCGCCGGCAGCACCAGCAGCGAGAGGATCGCCGCGGCCAGCGCGGCGTTAGCCGGGGTGATCGCGCCGTGGCTCTCGCCCCCGCCCGCGAACGCCGCGACCGCCCCCAGCAACAACATCACCACCCCGGCCAGAAACCACATCTCGTGCGCTTGCCCCCAGAATTCGGTGCCCCGCAGGGTACCGGCCGGCCTGTTGGAGAAGGGTGGGTAACGGCGCGGCTTGTGTTAGCAGAACGTTAGGAGAAAGCGCGCGCTTGGCCGCTCGGCTTGATCGCCATAAGAGCCCGTGTTACATTCCACCGGGACTCCACATTTACTGACTACTAAGCGCCTTACCAGCCCGCCGCGGGACAAACAGGCGTCCCCGGCGGACTTCTGTTGTTCGGCGAGTCTTGCTAGGGAGTGCAGGCGATGGGGCCTCTAGTCATCGTGTTCGCCCTGGGCATCCTCGGCGTGCTCTTCGCGTTCTGGCTGGCCCAGAACGTGTTGCGGCGGGACACCGGCACGCCGGAGATGCGGCAAGTCTCGAACGCCATCTACGAAGGCGCGATGGCGTTCATGCGGCGCCAGTACGGCACGATCATCGCGCTCGCGTTCGTCGGCTGCATCGTCGTCGGCGCTGTGATCGCCGCGGTCGAGAGCTCGCCATCGCTCGGCGTATCGACCGCCGTCTCCTTCCTGGTCGGCGCGGGCTGCTCGGCGCTGGCCGGGTTCACGGGGATGTACATCTCGATCCAGTCGAACATCCGCACCGCCAGCGCGGCGCGCCGGTCGCTGAACGAGGCGATCCAGGCCAGCCTGCGCGGCGGCGCCGTCTCGGGCTTCCTGGTCGTCGCGCTCTCCCTGCTCGGCGTCTCGGTGATGTTCGTCGCCTTCGGCGGGATCACCAACCCGGACACGGCCCCGTTCCAGATCGTCGGCTTCGGCTTCGGCGCTAGCTTCGTCGCCCTGTTCGCGCAGCTCGGCGGCGGCATCTACACCAAGGCCGCCGACGTCGGCGCCGACCTCGTCGGCAAGGTCGAGGCCGGCATCCCCGAGGACGACCCGCGCAACGCGGCCGTCGTGGCGGACCTGGTCGGCGACAACGTCGGCGACTGCGCCGGCCGCGGCGCCGACCTCTTCGAGTCCACCGCCGCCGAGAA
>Ga0070741_10010624_pt1 | contig 17309 bp, 15 predicted proteins | sample Coa_R1_4_FD_66440 | JGI IMG/M metagenome (GOLD analysis project Ga0070741, IMG submission 66440) | Surface soil microbial communities from Centralia Pennsylvania, which are recovering from an underground coalmine fire - Coalmine... | ecosystem: Environmental > Terrestrial > Soil > Unclassified ...
GCCGAAGGGCTGCGCCAAGCCCGTCGTCGCCTTCCACGGCACGGCCGATCCGGTCGTGCCCTACGGCCCCGGCGGTGACACCACGGTCGTGGTGACCGGTCCGAACGCGCGGCTCCCGGGCGCCGAGGCGAACATGCAGGGCTGGGCCACGCAGGCGGGGTGCTCGACGGACAAGGACATCGCACGCCTCGAGCCCGACGTCGAGCACTGGACGTTCCGCAACTGCCCGCCGGGGCGCGAGGTGGAGTTCTACCGGATCGAGGGCGGTGGCCACACGTGGCCCGGCACGCCCATCGCCGTCGACCGCCTCGGGAAGACGACGCACACGATCGACGCCACCGACATCGCGCTGGCGTGGTTCGACGCCCATCCCTTGCGTCCGTGACCTGACGGTCACCCCGCGACGGTCGACCCCGACGGTCACCGTTCGGGAGGGTCCTTCGGCCGGTCGGAAACCGTCACTCGGCTCTGCTCGACACGTGCGCAACAGCGCATCGTGTGCCCATGGGGAACACCCCGACGGCGCAAATGCAGCTTCGTTTCCTTCCTCGTACCAGCGATGCAACGGGCGGCATCGAGCGTCCTGGTGAGACGAGGTGCACCGGCGGGTGCGTCCAACGACGCTCACCCCAGACAGGACCGGTTGGGACTGCCGACTTAGGTCAGCGAGGAACCGCTCTCTGACAAAGGAGCACTCATGAAGAGCAGTCGAAGCAGGTGGCTGCTCGTTCTCGCCGTGGTCCTCTTCGGGCTGATCGGTGTCGCGCCGGCGCGAGCGTCGAGCCGCGTCGCCGCGCAGCAGACGCCCTCGAGCACCACCCCGGCAACGACGCAGTCCACCCCCGAAGGCAAGGCAGCTGCCATCGCCGAACCGGCCATCGCCTATCTCGAGATGTACTGGAACGCGTACGTCTACATGTCGTCGCCGACCTACGACTTCGGGATGACGCAGGTCCAGTTCGCGACGCGCTGCAGCGGGTTCTTCGTCAGCCCCAACGGCTACGTCGTCACCGCCGGACACTGCCTCGACGACGGCGCGAACGGTGCGAAGGACACCGCGATCCAGCAGGCCGTCCTCCAACTGCAGCAGGCGTACGGGTTCAGCGACACCGAAGCCGCGGCGTGGTACCAGGAGGGAAAGTACTTCTGGCGCGTCGAGGGGACGAACGCCGGTACGAACCCGGACCGTCAGGTGTTCGTGCAGCACGGCATCGCCCTCGGCGGCAAGACCAGCGGCGAGGCGTGGCAAGCACGCGTCATCGAGGTCCGCGACGTGAACAACGGCGACGTCGCTCTGGCGAAGGTCGAGACGTCCGACATGCCGATCCTGACGCTGGCGAACGACGCCAACATCGACATCGGCACGGCAGTCCTCTCGATCGGCTACCCGGGCGCAACCGACGAGGTCACGGATGCGACGTACGAGCCGAGCTTCAAGGACGGCAAGATCGACCAGAAGACGACGCTCGGCAATGGCGCACTGCCCGTCTACCAGACGAGCGCTGCGTTGAGCGGTGGCATGAGCGGCGGACCGACGGTCGACGGCAACGGTGACGTCGTCGGTGTCAACAGCTTCACGATCTCCGGCGAGTCGCAGCCGTTCAACTACATCATGCCGTCGTCGCTCGTGCAGGAGCTGCTGTCGCGCAACGGCGTGAACAACCAGTTGACCGAGACCGATCGCGCGTACCGCGACGCGGTGAGCGCGTACTACGCGGGTGACTACCGCACGGCCGTCACGAAGTTCGACACCGTGCTGCAGGCGGTTCCGTCGCACCAGCAGGCGCAGGAGCTGCGGAAGCAGGCGGCCGAGAAGGCCAAGACGCAGCCGGCGACGTCGTCGCCCACCGCGGCAGCAAAGGGCAAGAGCGGTGGCAGCAACACCTTGTTGTTCGTCGCCATCGGCCTCGTGCTGCTGGTCGGCGGCGGGTTGGTGTTCGGGATCCGGGCCCGCCGTCGTGGCGCACCGGCAGCAGGCGCGCCGGGGGCAGCGATGCTGCCGCCGGTTCCGGCGCCCTCGCATCCGGAGACGCTCGTGAGCGAGAACGCACCGCCGCTGGCACCGCGACCGGCAGAGACGATCCCGGACGTCGTGCAGTTCTGCAGTCACTGCGGCAGCCACGTCGAAGGCGACAGTGAGTTCTGCCCGCATTGCGGTACCGCACTGCACGCTGCGACGCAGCAGCAGTCCGGGTCCAGCTGACGCTCGACACGCGGATCGCCGTGTCCCGCTCGCCGTACGCGAGCGGGACACGGGCCGCGAGAGGAGGTTGTCCGATGAAGCGATTCGTGGGGGCTCGCGTCGTCCTCGTGGTGGTGGCGGCGGTGGCGGTCGCCGTGGGCTCGGTGGTCGCGATCGCCGCGTCGGCCGCACCGGCAAGTGGCGCGCCCGCGCAGGCGCAGGGGAGAACCGCCGAGATCGTGGCGACGTTCACCGGCGTGGACTTCGGTGGCGACTGGCCCGGACCGGCCAACGTCCGCGAGAGCTACATCCACTTCCAAGCGGAGACCGACGGCCCCGTCGAGCAACAGGAGGTCATCGCGTGGAACGACGATTCCGACCCGTACGACGTCGAGCTCGAGGGCAGCGAGGTGCAGGAGACGGCTGCTCGCCGCGCCATGGTGGACGACATCCGCGACAAGATGCGGTCGTTCGGCTGGCACGAGATCGGCGTCGGTGAGTACTGGTACAGCTACCGCTTCACCGAGCAGGCCGTCGACAACAGCGAGGACGCCGGGACACCCGCGTCACGCGACACGGGCGGCGGTACGAGCGGTGGCGGCGGTGGTGGCAGCGACGACGGCGTGGACCTCACGACGGTCGCGCTCGTCGGGCTCGCCGTGCTCGCCGCGGGCGCCGTCACGTTCGCGGTCGTGGAGCGTCGACGGACGCACCTGACACCGCACGCGTTCTGAACGCGTACTGGCGCGCCCGTGACGTTCGCGCCACGTGCCGTCAGTCGACGTACATCTCGCGCAGCTTGCGGCGGTAGAGCTTGCCGTTGTCGTGGCGAGGGAGCTCGTCGACGAAGTCCACGGCGCGCGGGCACTTGTAGTGGGCGAGGTGCTCCTTGCACCATGCCACCAATTCGTTGGCGAGCGCGGGTGCCGGCGGGACGTCGTGCTTCAACTCGACGACCGAGCGCACGACCTCCCCCCACTCGTCGTCGGGGACGCCGATGGTGCCGGCGTCGGCGACCGCCGGATGTGTGAGCAGCACCGCATCGACCTCGGCCGGGTAGACGTTCACGCCGCCCGAGATGATGAGCTCGGCCGAACGACCGGTGAGGAACAGGTAGCCGTCGGCGTCGAGGTACCCGTGGTCGCCGAGCGTGAAGTAGTCGCCCCGGTAGGAACCCGCGGTCTTCTCGTCGTCCTTGTAGTAGCGGAACCGGCCCTGCGCGGGCGCCCGCAGGTACACCGTGCCGATCTCGTCCGGACCGAGCTCGTTCCCGTCGACGGGGTCGAGGATGCGGATCAGCCCGTCGTCGACCGGACGCCCGACGGTGCCGGGCTTCTTCAACCACTCCTCCGGGCCGACGAAGGTGCCGCCGCCCTCGGTGGCGGCGTAGTACTCGTAGACGACCGGGCCGAGCCATTCGATCAACGCCTGCTTCACCGGCACGGGGCACGGTGCGGCGCCGTGCATCACGACGCGCAACGACGAGATGTCGTGGCGCTGCTTGACCTCGTCGGGAAGCGCGAGCAGGCGATGGAACATCGTCGGCACCATGTGCGTGTGGGTGACGCGGTGCGCCTCGACGAGCTGCAACGTCGTCGCCGCGTCCCATCCGTCCATCAACACGACGGTCACGCCGTAGGCCAGGGGCCCGGACAGCGAGAACGCGAGCGGCGCGGCGTGGTACAGCGGCCCCGTGCACAGGTGCACGTCGGTGGTCGCGTCGTAGCGCGTCGCCGACGCGACCGCGGTGGTGAGCGGGGTGGCGGCGACCGTGGCAGGGGGTCTGTCGACGCCCTTCGGGCGGCCGGTCGTTCCCGACGTGTACAGCATCGTTCCGCCCACCACGGGGTCGTCGATGTCGTCGCCGGCGTGTGGCGCGATCGCGTCCGCGTACGACTCGAACCCGTCGATCGCACCGCCGATGGCGAGGCGGACACGGACACCGTCCGACGCGCCCAGCACTGCCGGTGCGAAGCGCACGTCGCCGACGACCACGGACGCGTCCGAGTCCGACACGATGTACTCGAGCTCGCCGGCGGTCAGATGCCAGTTGGCCGGCGTCGCTCGTACGCCCATGCGTTGACAGGCGGCGAGCACCTCGGCGAACTCCGGCCGGTTGGCGCACACGAGCACGAGCGAGTCGCCTTCGCCGATGCCGCGTGCGCGCAGCGCCCGTACGAGCCGGTTGGCGTTGGCGTTGAGCTCGGCGAAGGTGCGATCGCCCGAGGGCGAGAGGATCGCCGCCCGCTGCGGCGCGACCCGTGCGTGGAGCGCGAGCGTCATGCCGCTGGCGGCGGCCGCCACGCGCTCCTCCCGCGTCGGCGCGGCGGCGGAGCTCATGTCGACGCTGGGGCGAAGACCGGAAGGTTGCGACCGTCGGACATCGGCTCCCACGTCACCTGGACCTCCATGCCGACGCGCACCTCGTCGACGTCGACGTCGACCACGTTCGTCAACATGCGCACTCCTTCCTCGAGGTCGACGAGCGCGACGGCGTAGGGCACGCGCGCCGCCATGCCCGGATGCGCCGGCCGGTGCATGACGCTGACGGCGTAGACCGCGCCTCGTCCCGACGCCGGTCGCCACTCGACGTCCGGGCGCAGGCAGCGCGGGCACACCGGCCGCGGGTACCAGAACGGCTTGCCGCAACTCGTGCACCAGGGCAGCACGAGCTCGCGCCGCTCGGTGGCCGACCAGAACACCTCCGCTTCCTCGGCCACGCGCGGCTCGAACCGCCCCGGCGGTGATGCCGGGGTCATACCGAGGATCCCAGCACGCACGTCGACATGGCGGACAGGACGCCACCGGAGCCGCTCGCCACTGCCACCTCGCAGCCCGGGACCTGCCGCGCGCCGGCGTCGCCCCGCAACTGGCGGACCGCCTCGACGAGCAGGAACATGCCGTACATCCCGGGATGGGTGTACGAGAGGCCGCCGCCGTTCGTGTTCGTCGGCAGCGCGCCGCCCGGCCCGAGCTTCCCGTCCTCCACGAACGAGCCGCCCTCGCCCTTCTTGCAGAACCCGAGGTCCTCGAGCAGCAACAGCGTGGTGATCGTGAACGAGTCGTACAGCATGAGCAGGTCGACGTCGTCGTGGTCGATGCCGGCCATCTCGAAGGCGATCGGCCCGGAGACCGCGGTCGCCGTCGTCGTGAGGTCGGGCATCTGGCTGATCATGCTGTGATCGGTGCACGTGCCCACACCGAGCACGTAGGCGGGCGGCCGCCGCAGATCGCGCGCCCGCGCCGCGCTCGTCATGACGAACGCGCCCGCGCCGTCGGTCTGCAGGCAGCAGTCGAGCTTGTGCAACGGCGAGCACACCATGTTCGAGGCGAGCACCTCGTCGACGGTCAGCGGATCCTGGAAGCGCGCCCGCGGGTTGCGCGTGGCCCACTCGCGCGTCGACACGGCGATCTGGGCGAGCTGCTCGGACGTCGTGCCGAACTCCGCCATGTGCCGGCTGGCGGCGAGCGCGTACGCCCCGATCGGCATCCGCATCCCATACGGCAGCTCCCACGTCATCGCCGCGAAGTTGCCGCCCCTGCCACCGCCGAAGTCGTTGGCGCGCCCCCGCCTGCGGTCGGAGTGCGGCGTCGCCGCGTACACGCTGACGGCGACGTCGCACAGCCCGAGCGCGATGGCGGTGGCGGCGTGCTGCACGTGGACCTCGAAGCTCGACCCGCCCGTCATCGTGCCGTCGACCCACCGGGGGTGCACGCCGAGGAACTCCGGCAGCCCCATGGCGTCACCGGCACCGAACACGGCGTCGACATCCGAGATGTCGAGTCCGGCATCGTCGAGCGCTTCGCGCACCATGGCCGCTTCGAGCGCGCGACCGTGCAGTTCGAGATCGCCCGTCGGTGACGCCGCGTCGGCCACGCCGACGATGGCGGCACGGCCCCGCACCTGTGGCGTGTCGGTCGTGTCTCGGACAGTCGTGCTCACGGTGCCGACACACCGTGCTCGTCGAGGATCGCCTTCGAGTACGTGACCCGGCCCGTGAGCGTCGCGGGATCACCGGTGCACAGGACGTACGCCGCTTCGGCCATGTACGTCACCGGTTCGTGGAACTCCTCGGGCACGCGGCGATCGAGTCCGTGGTGCACGACACCAGGCGTGGCGACGAGACCGGACGGTGACAGCACGTTCACGGCGATGTGATCGTCGTACACCTCCGCCGCCAGCCCGGTGGTGAACCGCTCGAGCGCCGCCTTGCACATCCCGTACACGACGCCGCCCGCCAGCCGTCGCTCGTACGGCGGCCCTTCGGGGTGACGGGCGGCGGCGGACGAGATGTTGAGGATCCATCCGCGCCCGCGTTCGCGCATGCCGGGTAGGACGAGTTGCGCTAGCTCGAACGGCGCTCGCACCTGCACCTCGAACATCGTGCGGTAGTGGCCCTCGTCGAAGCGATCGACCGGCTCGAAGTACGTGACGGCGGCGTTGTTGACGAGCACGTCGATCGGACCGAGCTCCTTCTCGACGGTCTCGACCAGGCGGTGCCGGTCCTCGGTGCGGGCCAGGTCGGCGGCGACGGCGATGGCGGTGCCGCCCGAGTCGGTGATCGCCCGCACGGTGTGGTTGATGCTGCCCGCCAGCGGGTGGTCGCCGTCCTCGACCGTGCGCGCCGTGACGGCGACGGCGGCGCCGTCGGCGGCGAACCGCTCGGCGATGGCGGTGCCGATGCCGCGGCTGGCACCGGTCACCACCGCGATCCGTCCTTCCAAGCTCATCGCTGCTCCTCGACCTCTCCTGCGTTTCGTTGTGTCCCGACCTTGAGATCCCGGAAGGGGACGTCGCGATCGACCTGCGGTTCGCGGGGCAGTCCGAGGACGCGCTCGCCGATGATGTTGCGTTGCACCTCGTCCGTGCCGCCCGCGATCGACGACGCCTGCACGCGCAGACCCATCAGTTGGAAGCGACCGCCCTCGGGCGCGTCGTCACCCATGAGCATGCCGTGCGCACCTTCGATGGCCAGCGAGACGTCACGCGCCTGGCGCCCGAGCGAGGACTGCACGAGCTTGCCGGTGGACACCTCCGGTCCGGGCATGCGTCCCGCCTTCGCGGCCGCGGCGGCCCGGATGCCGGTCATGCGATGCGCTTCGGACAGCGAGCGCATCCCCATGAGCCGTTGGCGCACGACCGGGTCGCCGGCACGGTCGAAGGCGCGCGCCAGATCGGTGAGCGCGCTCACGCCACGCGCCGCCATCGTGGCCGCCTGCTCGTTCTGCTCGGCGCGCGCTCGGCGGATGAGGTCGCCGACAGGACGGTCGAGCATGTGGTTGCGCTCACCGGGTGCACCGACGGCGCCGAACGCGGCGCGGCCGCCACCGCCGAGCCCGAGACGTTCGTAGGCCAGCGTCGACACGGCGACCATCCACCCGTTGTTCGGGGTGCCGACGACCGCGTCGTGGGCGACGACGGCATCGGTGAAGAAGACCTCGTTGAACGTCGCGCCGCCGTCCATCTGGCGCAACGGCCGCACCTCGACGCCCGGTTGGTCCATGTCGATGACGAAGTAGGTGATGCCCTTGTGCTTCGGGGCGTCGACGTCGGTCCGGGCGACGAGCATGCCGCGGTCGGCGCCGCGGGCGCCGGAGGTCCACACCTTCTGTCCGTTGACGATCCAGACGTCGCCGTCGCGTACAGCGCGCGTCTGGAGGCTGGCGAGGTCGGAGCCCGCGCCCGGCTCGCTGAACAGTTGGCACCACGACTCGCGCCCCGACGCCAGCGGGAGCAGCCACCGGTCCTTCTGCTCGTCGGTGCCGTGCTCGATCACGACCGGTCCGCCCATCATCTGCCCGAGCCCGGCGGGTGGACCGATCGCGCCCGCGTCGGCGAGCGCGTGGCCGACCTGGCGCGCCACCTCTGCGGGGGCGTCACGACCGCCGTGACCGCGCGGCCAGGTGGGGAAGGCCCACCCTTCGTCCGCCAGCCGCCCCCACCATTCGCGCAACGTCAGCGCGTCGGCCCAGTGCGCATCGAGCCAGGAGCGGAACTCGTCGATCACGTCGTGTCACCCTAACGAAGACGTTCCGCCAACTCGCCCTTGCGGATCTTGCCGGCGTCGTTGCGCGGCAGCGCGTCGACGCGCGCGAAGCGCGCCGGCACCTTGTACGGCGCGAGATGCGTGCGGCACAGCGCGTCGAGATCCGCATCGGTGACGGGCGCCCGCTCGACGACGAACGCGACGGGCACCTCGCCGAGCCGGTCGTCGGGCGCGCCCACCACGGCGGCATCGGCGACGGCGGGGGAGAGGCGCAGCACCTCCTCCACCTCCGCGGGGTGGACCTTCAAGCCCCCCCGGTTCACCATGTCCGACAGCCGCCCCTCGATCCAGACGAAGCCGTCGTCGTCCACGCGCGCCACGTCACCCGTGTGCTGCCACTCGTCGAAGCGTCCGGGGATGCGCACGAGCAGCTCGCCGGTGTCGTCGTCGACGCGGACCTCGACGCCGGGGTGGGGGCGCCCCACGGCGCCGAGCTTGCTGTTGCCGCCCCGGCTGTCGCCGAACGCCTTCGCGTCCGCGGCGCTCCATCCCACGACCTCGCCGCCGAGCTCCGTCTGCCCGTAGCCGTTGAGCACCTGCACGCCGAAGCGGTCGTGGAAGCCGCGCGCCTGCAACGGCGACAGCGGCGACGAGATGGACCGCACGTACCGCAACGGCGCGAGGTCATCGATGCGGCCGTCGTCGACCAGCATGACCATCGCGGCCGGTGGCAGCACGGTGCTGCGGATGGCGAACCGGCGCACGAGCGACGCGAACTCGACCGTGTCGAAGGTGTCCATGACGACGACCGGCGCACCGACCGTGAACGCGAACAGGACCTGGTAGATGCCGGCCCACAGCGACAACGACACCGGCACGAGGTTCGGCATGGGGTCGTCGCGGTCAGCACGGTCGGATGCCGGCTTCGAGCGCAGGGTGGCGAGCACCTGGTCGAGCCCTTCCATGACGCGCGCCGCCAGCAGCGGCACCGGCTTCGGTGGGCCGGTGGTGCCCGACGTGAACGAGACGATGGCGACGCCGTCGCCGTACCGGGTGCCGATCACCTCGCGCTCGATGCGCGCCACCTCGGTGGCGGTGAGGCGGGGGTTGATCGGTACGAGCACGCCGTCTGCCTTCCACACCGCGAACATCGACGCGATCGACTCGCCGCGGTTCGGCAACGGGACGCTGATCGCCGTGCGCGGGGTGACGGGCAACGTGCGGGCGAGCTCGTCCACCCGTTCGCGCAGTCGCGTCCGCGTCCACTCGCCGTCCGGTGCGTGGATGCAGATCTCGTCGCCCGGCGGTGGGAGCAGCTCCGCGAACGACCTCACGTGGACGTGTCCCAGCGGGGTTCTCGGCGCTCGGCGAAGGCGGCCGGACCCTCCGCCTGGTCGGGATGGCCCCACATCGACACGAGCTCCTGCGCGCCGGCGCGGCAGGCGTCGGTGAGGCCCATCTCCAGCGCGCCCCACAACGCGCGCTTCGTCGCCGCCATCGCTGCCGGGCTGTTCCTCGCGATCGTCTCCGCCAGCTCCTGCGCCCGCTCGCGCAGCCGTTCGGGTGGATCGACGACCTCGCTCACCATGCCGAGCTCGTACGCGCGGGCTGCCGGCATCCGCTCGTACCGGCCGACGAACGCCATGCGCATCACCGCCTCCGCCGGCATCTTGCGCAGCAGCGCGATCGCCTCGATCGAGACGACCTGGCCGACGGAGACGTGCGGGTCGAAGAACTCCGCGTCCGACGCACAGATGACGATGTCGGCGTCCGCCACCCAGTGGAACGCGCCGCCCGCGCAGATGCCGTTCACCGCGGTGATGACCGGCTTCCACACCTGCTGGTGCCACGACGTGAAGTGGAGATCCCATTCCTCGAGGCTCGTGCGGTAGCGCTCCATGCCGACGCCGTCGGACGCGATCTCCGTGACGTCCACACCGGTCTGGAAGGCGCGGCCGTTGCCGGTGTGCACGATCACGCGCACGTGCGGGTCGCGGTCGAGCTCGAGCCACGCGTCGGCGAACTCGTCGCGCATGCGCGCGTTCATGGCGTTGAGTTGGTCGGGGCGGTCGTTGATCAGCCACCCGACCGGTCCGTGACGCTCGACGATCAGGTGCTCGTAGCCAGCCACTGCGGCTCCCTCTTCTCCGCCCACGCCGCGGGGCCTTCGGTCTGGTCGGGATGGCCCCACATCGACACGAGCTCCTGCGCGCCGGCGCGGCAGGCGTCGGTGAGGCCCAGCTCGAGCGCGCCCCACAGCGCCCGTTTCGTCGCCGCCATCGCGGCCGGACTGTTGCGGCCGACGAGTGCCGCCAGCGCCGCGGCGCGCTCGCGCAACCGTGCCGGCGCGACCACCTCCGACAGGATGCCGAGCTGGTGCGCTCGTGCCGCCGTCATGCGCTCGTGTCGTCCCGTGAACGCCATGCGGCAGATCGACTCCATCGGCGACTTCCGCACGAGCGCGATCGCCTCGTACGCGGTGACCTGGCCGATCGACACGTGCGGGTCGAGGAACGTCGCGTCCGACGACGCGATGACGATGTCGGCGTCGGCGACGAAGTGCAGCCCGCCGCCCGCGCACACGCCGTTGACGGCGGCGATCACCGGCTTCCACACCTGGTTGTGCCACGCCGTCAGCTTGAGCTCGGCCCGTTTCGTCCGCCGCGACTGCTCCCGCAGCGCGTCCTTGTCGCGGGCGAGCTGCGCGACGTCGAGACCGGTCTGGAACGCGGTGCCGTTCCCCGTGTTCACGATGACGCGCACATCCGGGTCGGCGGCGAGCTGCTGCCAGGCGCGCTCGAGCTCCGCCAGCATCGTGGCGTCCATCGCGTTCCCGCGATCGGGACGGTCGAAGATCAACCACCCGACATGGCCGTCGACGTGGACGTCGAGCGTGTCGTACGCGGTCAACTGCGGGGCACGTCCTTCCACGGCGCACCGTCGTAGGGATCCGGCTCGCGCGGGAGACCGAGGACGCGCTCGCCGATGACGTTCTTGTTCACCTCGGTCGTGCCACCTTCGATCGTGTTGGCGCGGCTGCGCAGCATCCCCCTCACCGTGCGGTCGAGGTGCTCGCCCTGCCACGCCGTCGCGCGCGCGCCCATGCGGTCGACGGCAGCCAGTTGGATGCGCTGGTTGAGGTCACCCTGGTGGACCTTGCCGATCGACGTGAGCGGGCCGCCGCGCACGCGCTGGTTCGTCCACGCCCGGACCTGTTCCTCGGCCCACAGCGCGGTGACGCGTTGGCGGAGCACCGGCTGCGCGATCGAGGGGGAGAGCAGCGTGTCCGCCCCCGCGCCGCCGATGCGATCGACGCCGCCGGATCCCGCGCCCGACACCATCTGCCGTTCGCCCGACAACGTGGCGGCCGCCACCTTCCACCCGTCGCCGGCGGCGCCGACGCGCTGGAAGTCCGGCACGCGCACACGGTCGAGGAACACCTCGTTGAAGTCGATCTCGCCGGTCAGGTGACGCAACGGCCGCACGGTGACGCCGGGCGCGTGGAGATCGACGAGGAAGTAGGTGATGCCCTTGCGCTTGGGGACGTCCGGGTTCGTGCGCGCCAGGCAGACGGCGTAGTCGGAGACGTGCGCCCACGTGGTCCACACCTTCTGCCCGTCGAGCACCCACTCGTCGCCGTCGCGCACCGCGCGCGTCGACAACGACGCCAGATCGGAACCGGCGCCGGGCTCACTGAAGAGCTGGCACCACTTCTCGGTGTTGTCGACGATGCGGGGCAGGAAGCGCAGGCGTTGCGCCTCCGTGCCGTGTGCGAAGAGCGCGGGCGCGCACAGGTTGAGCCCGAGCGGGTTGAGGCGACCGAGCGCGTAGGGGGCGAGCACGGCTTCGATCTCGCGTGCGGTGGCCACGTCGACGTCGAGGCCGCCGTACTGCTTCGGCCACGTCGGCACCACGTACCCGGACGCGGCGAACGTCGGGTACCACGCCTCGTACGCCGCGAACGTGCGCACCTCGCGGATCGGTCGTCCCGCGGCAGCGGCCTCGCGCCACGCGGCCGGCACGTTGGCCTCGACCCACGCACGGGCGTCGTCGGTGGCGACGCTCAACGTCCGGTGAACCCGGGGTCGCGCTTGTCGACGAACGCCTGCAGCCCTTCCTTGAAGTCCTCGCTGCGGCTCGACAGCTCCATGGCGAACGCCTCGTCGCGGAGGTGCTGCTCGAGCGTGTGCTCGGCCGAGGTGTGCAGCAACCACTTCGTGAGCCCGAGGCTCACGGTCGGCCCCTGTGCCAGCCGGACGGCGAGCGCGTGCGCGGCGCTGTCGACCTCGGCGGCGGGGACGGCCCGGTGCGCGAGCCCCCAGTCGACCGCGGTGCGGCCGTCGATCGCCGTGCCGAGCACGAGCAGCTCACGCGCCCGTTGCACACCGACGAGCCGGGGGAGCAGCCACGTGCCACCGCTGTCGGGTGTGAACCCGCGATGGCTGAACGGTTCCCACACACGCGCGTCGTCGGCGAGCACGGCGAAGTCGCAGGCGGCGACGACGTGCAACCCGATGCCGGCGATCCAGCCCCGCGCGGCGACGACGATCGGCACCTGCGTCGTGCACAGCACGGGGATCAAGCGGTGCGCTTCCGACGGCAACCGTCGCTGGATGGCGCCGACGCGCGCTCGCTGCCCGGCCGCGTTGCGACCGACGATGTCGAAGCCGCTGCAGAAGTGGTCGCCCTCCGCGGTGACCAGGATGCAGCGGACGTCCTCGTCCCGCCCCGCACGGTCGACCTCGGCGATGAGGGTGGCGACCATGTCGTCGTCGAGCGCGTTGCGCTTCTCCGGTTTGTCGAGATGCAGGTGGAGGATGCCGCCGTCCCGCACGACGTGGACGTGCTCGGGCGTCATCGCGGCCACCCCGCCGCGATCACCTCGAGCGCGCCCTGGAGGTCGGTGGCGGGCGGATCCGGCAGTCGCACCGCGCCATGCTCGCGTGACGGCAGCAGGATCGTCGCATGGCCGGGAGTGGTCACCTGCCCGCGCTGGTTCGTGCACGCGATGTCGAGGTCCACGGCGGGACGGTCGCCGTCGGCGAGGTACTTCCGTGTGACGGTGCCGCGCAACCACTGCGTGTCGCCGACGTAGTTGAACAGCCGGAACTCGCAGTCGAGCTTCCACAGCCACGCGTCGTCGCCCATCCAGTCCGTGCACAGGTGGACGAGCCATGTCTCCCGCATGCGGCCGTAGTCGAACGTCGTCGGGTTGCCGGCGCGGCGGGCGAACTCGGGATCCCAGTGCACCCGCTGCAGCACGTCGGGCACGTTGTGCTCGTCACGCTGGAAGAAGCGGGGGATACGGGCCCGGTTCCGGGCGGCGAGGCGCAGCGCCTTCACGCCGTAGAGACCCATGCCCATGCCGACGTGCCAGCAGATCATGTCGGTCACCGTCAACGGGCCCTTCACGAGCGGCCCGATCTCGTCACCTTCCTCGACGTCCTCCCACCAACGTGGCTGCGCGCCCCTCGGTTGCTCCACCGCGTACTGCGCCTCGATGGCCGCGATCTCCTCGTCGCTGTACGACGCCGGTTCGATGTCGTCGTACTTCTTGCGCTCGCGCGCCTTGGTGCGCTCGGTGCGGATCATCAACCGGTACTGCGCGGCGAGCACCGGACCGTCGACCTCGCGGAACACCTGGCCTGTCCACTCGTGCACAGCGCGCTCCGCGAACTCGCTCGGCTTGTCGAGCACGGCCACGAGCGCGTTGCGCCGGGCCACACGCCGCAACGGACGCAACGGTGTCCACCACTCGCGCGCCGACGCCGCGTAGAAGGCGTGCACGCCGCGCAACGGGTCGCCCTTCAGCAGCGCCCTCGTATCGGGATCGACCTCGGTGACCTCGTCGTCGCCGATGAGCGTGTCGCCGCCGACGAGCACCGGCGGCGCGATCGGACCCTCCCAACGCGTCGACTCGGCGTACGCGGGATCGCACCACAGCGGGTTGTCGTCGCCGTACGCCTCGGCGACGTGGCGGAACGTGTCGGTCGTCGGCAACGAGTAGTGCGGCGGCATGGGATGGGGCTCGGCCACGCCGATGCGGGCCCGCAGGCGGGCGATGCCCTCGTCGGTGATCGCGCCGTCGTTCACCGGCGGCTCACGACGCGTGCGTGGCGTTCGACGGCCACTCGGGACGGTGGTAGCCGTCGAAGCGCAACTCGCCGCCCCGCAGTTCGCGGATGGTGAGGAAGTCGCCCTTGTAGCCCTTGCGGTCGTGCGGACCGAACTGGATGTAGGTCGACGGCCCGCCGTTCGTCGCCGGCATCCACCGGATGCGTTCCATCCCCTCCTTCACCCACCGCGGTTCGGGGATGGCGGCGTTGCCGATGCCGTGGATGGCAACGCGGGCGGTGTCGTAGGCGAGCGCGACGACGACGTTGCGGGTGGTGCGCCCGAAGCGCTCCTCGAAGCGACGGACCATCGCGTTGTAGTTCGGGTTGGCGCCGTCCTCGCCGAGCTGGTCGACGCCGTGCCAGCCCTCCAGGCCCTCGGCCCACTTGTTGGAGTTCGAATAGAACATGAACGCCGTGCCCATCACGCGTGGCGGGTCCCACTCCAGCGCGCGGAACGCCTCCGCGAAGTGGAACGTGGCGTAGCCGTAGCCGCCGTAGTAGATGCCCTCGACGCCGAGGTCGCGCATCAGCGCGAGGTCGTCCTTCAGCCCGCGGGGGTTGGGCTCGAGCTTCACCTCGCGCATGACCTTCAGGCCGAGTTGCAGCGCGGTGTCGCGGAAGTAGTCGGCGTAGTCGCGACCCGACGAGCCCTGTTCCCAGAACATGCCGACCTTCTCGAGGCCGCGACCGTGCAGCCACTGCGCGCACATCACCCCCTCGGTGGGGATGTCGCCGTTGGCGACGGTGAAGCAGTACTCCGACGCGAACCGGTGCGCGCCCGTCCACCCGATGCACGGCACCCGTAGTTCGTTGGCGAGGTCCTGGAGCACCAGTGAGTTGTCGCTGATCAACGGGCCGAGGACCACGACACAGCCCTGCTCGACCAGCCAGCGGTAGCCCTCCCGCACCTTGCGGTAGTTCTCGCGTGGCAGGCCACGGGCGTCGGCGACGACGAGCTGGACAGGGCCGCGGCCGTAGACGCCCTCGTTCATGGCGTCCTCGATGGCGAGGATGGTTGGGTCGATCCAGTCGGCGAGCAACTGGCCGAGGTCCATGTCGACGAGGACGCCGATCTTCACCGGCTCGAACGCATCGCCCTGCGTGGCGACACCGCGCGTCGGCGGGTAGATGGTGATGCCCTGCACGGCGCGGTCGCCGACCGCGCCGCCGCCCTCGTACCAGGACGTGCCCTCGCCCCGGCCACCGGTGAGGTAGCTCTCGGTGCCGAACGGTACGGAGCACACCGCGCGATCGGGCTGGGCGATGCCGAGGTCGACCGGCTCCGGGAACATCCGCTCGGCGAACTCCGGCGTCTCGGCCACCCGCTTCCTCCCTGGACGCTGAACTGACGTTCAGCAGTACAGTACGCGCATTCGGCAAGAGGGGGCCACGGTGCTGGTGGACGACCTGATCATGGTGAGCGTCGACGATCACCTCGTCGAACCGCCGGACATGTTCGACCAGACGATCCCGGCGCGCTGGCGCGACCGTGCCCCGCGCGTCGTGCGTCGCGACGACGGATCGGACGTGTGGACGTTCGAGGGATCGGTCATCCCCAACATCGGGCTCAACGCGGTCGCCGGCCGACCCAAGGACGAGTACGGGATCGAGCCGACCGCGTTCGACGAGATGCGACCCGGTTGCTACGACGTCCACGAGCGCGTGAAGGACATGGATGCCGGTGGCGTGCTCGGTTCGATGTGCTTCCCGTCGTTCCCCGGCTTCTCCGGCCGGCTGTTCGCGGCGACGCCCGACAAGGACCTCGCCCTCGCCGTGTTGCAGGCGTACAACGACTGGCACGTCGACGTCTGGTGCGCGGCGTACCCCGGTCGCTTCATCCCGATGGGACTCCCGGTGTTGTGGGACCCCGAGCTGTGCGCGGCCGAGGTGCGTCGCCTGGCGGCGAAGGGTGTGCACTCGCTGACGTTCACGGAGAACCCGGCGACGCTCGGGTTCCCGTCGTTCCACTCGCCGCACTGGGACCCGCTGTGGCGGGCGCTGTGCGACACCGCCACCGTGCTGTCGGTGCACCTCGGTTCGTCGGGGCAACTCGCCGTCACCGCGCCCGACGCGCCCGTCGACGTCATGATCACGCTGCAACCGATGAACATCTGCGCTGCTGCCGCCGACCTGTTGTGGAGCCGCGTCATCAAGGAACATCCCGACCTTCGCATCGCGCTCTCCGAGGGCGGCACGGGATGGATCCCGTACTTCCTCGACCGTCTCGACCGCACGTACGACATGCACCACCTCTGGACCGGGCAGGACTTCGGCGATCGCCTTCCGAGCGACGTCTTCCGGGAGCACTTCCTCACGTGCTTCATCGCCGATCCCGTGGGACTGCAACTGCGCCACGACATCGGCATCGACAACATCTCGTGGGAGTGCGACTACCCGCACAGCGACTCGTCGTGGCCCCACGCCCCCGAGGAGCTCGTGCGCGTGGCCTCGCACTACGACGTGCCGCGCGACGACCTCGACAAGATCACGTACCAGAACGCCATGCGGTGGTACTCGTACGACCCGTTCGCGCACGTGCCGAAGGAGTCGGCCACGGTCGCCGCGCGGCGCGCCGCGGCTGCCGGCCACGACGTCAGCATCCGTTCGTTCGACAACGGCCGCTTCCAGCGCACGCGCAAGGGTGCGGACCTGGGCAAGCTGGCGACGGGCGCCACCGCCTGACCTGGTGCCCGCTGCGGCGGCCGCGGTGGCCGGTGTTATCCCGGTCGTTGTCGGTTGTTCGGATGGCGGGGGTCGTCGGGTGGGACCATGGGTCGTTTGCCGGTGCCGTGGACGAGGGCCCAGCCGAATCGGGTTTTGAGGTCGTGGTGGTGGTGGCAGCAGTGATCGGCATCGTCGATGCGGGTGTGACGGGTGCGGTGCCATTCGGTGCGGTGGTCGAACTCGACGCGGCGGCGGTTGCAGCCTTCGACGGTGCAGAGGGGTTGTTGCCAGAGCATGGCGATCTTCTGTGCGACGGATGGTCCGCGTCCGAGGTGGGTGACGTGCAGCACGTCGACGCCT
>Ga0070741_10010626_pt1 | contig 17309 bp, 13 predicted proteins | sample Coa_R1_4_FD_66440 | JGI IMG/M metagenome (GOLD analysis project Ga0070741, IMG submission 66440) | Surface soil microbial communities from Centralia Pennsylvania, which are recovering from an underground coalmine fire - Coalmine... | ecosystem: Environmental > Terrestrial > Soil > Unclassified ...
CCTGGGCAACGGGATCATGTGGCGTCAACAACCGCATCATCCCTTGCAGGGAGGCACCTTTCGCGGACCCCACCAACCTCAACAGCTCCCCACCCGACCCCTACTCGGTGGATCCAGGCTTAGACGACGCTCTTCGACCGGTGCCAGGACCGGCGCGACAGAGGCGTGGACCTCGGAGACGTCGCGATCCATCCCGTCGGCCTTTGGGTTTCCATTCGTGCACCTCGTCGAATCCGCGCCCGACGGCGTGGTATTCCCGGGCCGGGAATTGGCGGTTTAGTATCGGGCCGCATGTGGGCCTCCGACGCGTTCGGGGTCCTGAGCGCCACCGGCCGGGTTCCCTACGCCGACGGCGCCGAGGACCTGATCTTGAACGAGCTCCTTGAAGCGGTGGATCGTTCCGACGGGTCGGACGAGCTCGCAGCACGTGTCCGCGACTGGCCGACGCTCTACCATTTCTCGCCGAAGCGATCCAACCTGCTCCGACCCCTTGGCATCAAGCCTGGGATGCGGGTCCTCGAGGTGGGTTGTGGCATGGGGGCCATCACGCGCTGGCTCGGCGAACGGAACACCCAGGTCTTGGCCATCGAGGGCAACGTCACCCGTGCCCGCGCCGCCGCCGTCCGCTGCGAGGGCCTACCCAACGTCGAGGTCGTGGCCGGGACGCTCGATGACATCCCATCCGGCGCAGCATTCGATGTCATCGTCGTCGTGGGGGTACTGGAGTACGCCACGGTGTTCCTGGACGCGGAGGACGGTCCCCGACAATTCCTGGGGACGCTCCGCCTCCATTTGGCCGACGGCGGCGTGCTCGTCCTCGCGATCGAGAACCAGCTCGGGTTGAAGTACCTCCTGGGCTACGCCGAGGATCACCTCGCGCTGCCCTGGGTGGGCGTTGAGGGATACGCCCGAACGGCCGGCCCCCGGACATGGAGTCGGAAGGCGCTCGGCGACCTGCTGCGCGGCACCGGCCTTCCAGCCCAACGATGGCTGTACCCCTTCCCGGATTACAAGCTCCCGTCGGTCATCATCGACGAGAGCCTCTATCGGCGCCCCGGCGGCGTCACCTCCATCGACCAGCTGGTCCGCTCCCCCGTGTCGGCGGAGGCAGGCCCGCCCCACCTCCTGTGCGACGCCCGCCTGGCCCACCGTCAGCTCCTCACCGCGGGGCTCGGCCCCGACGTCGCCAATTCATTCCTGGTGGTTGCCGGCCGGGAAGCGGAAGACGTCAGCGCGATCGTGAAATCCGACCTCGCCTGGCTCTTCGGAGATGCTCGCCGGCGACAATGGCGGCGGCGGCGGGTGATCGCCGATACAGGCGGCGGCCTCCAGGTAGCCGACCGGAGCGACACCTCCGAGGCCCGTTCGCTGGGATGGCTCACGCAGTCGAACGAGGCCGGCCTCGAACGGCCCCTCGTGACGGGCGACCCCCTCGACATCCTCATTCTCGAGGCCATCCGGAAGAGGGACCTTGCCGACGTCTCCAAGCTCCTCGTGATGTGGAGGACCGAGCTGGAGACACATGCACAACCGGTGGAAACTGCGGATCCGAGCCACCCCTTCGCGCCCCGTCCAGGAGCTATGGCCCTCCCCGAGGACTACCTTGACGTCCTTCCGTCCAACTTCATCTTGAACGACGGCACCTTGGCCTTCATCGACCGAGAGTGGTTGGCTCCTACCCCGGTGTGCGCCGAGCTGGTCGGGGTGCGGGCCCTCTGGTACCTGGCCAGGGAACTCGTCGAAGTCGGTGAACCGCATCCATGGGGATCCCTCGCCACGGTCGACGAGATCTGCCTGGCACTGTGCACCCTGGCCGGTTTACGGGTCACGACCGACACGCTTCCGCGGTTGCGACGCGCCGAGGCGGAGCTACAGCACCTCGTCAGTGGGGCCGATGTCGAGATGTTGGCCGAGAGCCTGGAAGCGATGGCGAGGCGCCGAACTGTCGACGTCTCGCCCCGGGCCCTACCGTTCACCGCTCTCCGGGCCAGCGTCGACGCCGCTCGGCGTGAGACCGAGGCCTCCCAGGCCCGGATCATCGAGCTCGAGGAGGAGATCAGGGGATTGGCCGCGCTACGGAACGAAGCCGATGCGGCCAAGGAGCTCCGCCTCATGGTCGATGAGCTCGACGGACGGGCCGCCAGTGCGGAGAGAAGCCTTTCTCTATCCCAGGCTGAAATATCGACCCTCCAGGGCCAGCTGATCGAAACGCAGTCCAATGCCGCCGCCCTTGGAGACGAGGTCAGCCGGTTGACCAGAGAAGTCGAGGCCTGGCAGAACCGTATGGCCAACATCGAGCGCAGGTTTCCGGTCCGGTTGTACCGGCTGGCCAAACGCTTAGCCCGGCCTTCCTGAGGTCCACGGTCGGTCTGTTCAGCTCAACAGCGCCAGGCTTCGTCCCGGCCCGCCCACTCTCGCCAAACATCCATCGGAGTGCCGGACCTCGCCGTTCTCAGGCGACGGCGTCCGACGAGGCCTCCAACAACTGCCGACGCCAAGGGCCACATCATTCCGGACTTCGGGCGATCCACCGGGCTGCGAACCTCCCGCCAGAGCACCGGGAGCGGGGCATTGTGGGCCAGCGTCCGGATCCGGTTGCGGGCGGCGAGAACACGAACTCGTTCGTTCGACGGCCCGCCGGTGCTGGCGCCCCCGACGTGGCGGACGACCCCAGCGGGCTCGTAGAGGATCCGCAGCCCGGCCAGGCGGGCCCGCCAGCACCAGTCGACGTCCTCGTAGTAGGCGAAGAAGGACTCGGCCAGGCCGCCGAGGCGGGCGAAGGTCTCGGCCCGGGCGACCATGGCCGCGCCGCTGGCGGCGAAGTGCTCGGCAGGTTGGTCGAAGGAGCCGTCGTCGGGGGCTTCGAAGCCGTAGTCGCCGGCGTGGCCTTCGGTGCTGAGGTAGACGCCGGCGCAGCTGATGACGTCGACGGTGCGGGCCAGCGGGACCGGTTGGCCGTCGACGGCCACCTCGGGAGCCGGCGGCGCATCGCCCTCCAGCGGGATCAGGATCGGGCCCGAGCCGGCGGTCCAGCGGAAGTGGCGCTCGACGCCGTCGCCGACCTCGTGCTCGAGCTCGTGGAGGCCGGCGCCCCGCAGCGAGCCGAGGGGGACCGGGCGGCCGTCGAGCTCGACCCGGGTGATGGTCCGCCCGAGGGCTCGGGGATCGGGCGGGGCGTAGTGCGGCTCCTCGTCGAGCCGGATCTCGGCGAACCGGGACGGGAACAGGATCTTCGGGCCGACGGCGCCCACCGTCGGGTCGGCCAGGACCTTGGCCGCCGAGGCCAGCCAGCCGGGCTCGGCCACGGCGTCGTCGTTGAGCAGGGCCACCAGGTCGCCCCGGACCCGGCGCAGGCCGGCGTTGACGCCGGCGGCGAAGCCGCGGTTCGCCCCGAGGGTCTCGACCGTCACGCCGCAGCGCCGGCCGATGGCGCCCACCGCGCCGCCGGGCGAGCCGTTGTCGACCAGCAGCACCTCGTCGGCCTGGCCGGTGACCGATTCCAGGCACCGCTCCAGCCAGCCGTGGACCCGGTAGGAGACGACGATGACGCTGGTGCTCACCGCAGCGCCGGTGACCGGGCGGCGGTCGCGGCCAGGAGGTGCTCGTAGTTGCGGAGCACGACGTCCCAGGCGTAGTGGGCCTCGGTGTAGCGACGGCCGGCCTCGCCCATCCGCCGGGCTTCGCCGGGATGGTCGACCAGCCAGTCGAGCATCGTCTCGAACTCGGCGTAGCCCCGGTAGGGCAGGCCCCCGCCGCTGCGGCGCACCTGGCCGTCGAGGACGGCGCAGCGGCCCTGCACCAGCGCCGGCCGCCCCAGCGCCCAGGCCTCGGTCAGCACCATCGAGAAGCTTTCGAAGAACGACGGCTGGGCCAGGGCCACCGCGCCGGCCAGGGCGTCGTTGCGGGTCTGGTCGTCGACGAACCCGGTGACGATCACGTCGTCGTGGGCGTCGAGGGGCCGGACGGGGTCGCCCATCAGCACCAGCGCCAGCCGGCCGCCGTTGCGCCGCTTGTAGGCCACGAAGAAGTCGTAGAGCTCGTTGGTGCCCTTGGACTGGTCGAGACGGCCGACGAAGAGCAGGTAGGGCCGGTCGCCGAGCCCGAAGGCGGCCCGGAAGCGCGACGCATCCGCCGCCGCCAAGCCGTCGAGCTCGACGCCGATGCCCACGACCCGGGCCGGCTGGCGGCAGCGGAACCGCCGCCGGACCAGCGCCTGCTCCTCCTCGGTGGAGAAGGCGAAGGCGCTCGGGTGGCGGAAGGTCGTGTCGTAGAGGGGGAGGAACAGCGCCGGCTCGGCGTGGGCGGTGGGGTGGAGCACGGTGGGCGCCCGGCCGGCGGCGGCCGGCAGCCCGGCCCAGGTCGTGTAGTAGAGGTAGGTGAAGAAGATCACGACGTCGTAACCCCCGGCCCGGCCGGCCAGCCACGGCCCGAGCTCGGGCACGTAGGGGCCCTGGACGTGCATCCACCGCAGCTGCAGGTGGAGCGGCACGAAGGGGTCGCCGTAGGGGACCCGGGTGTTGAGCGGGCCGAAGGCCCCGTCGTCCCGGGGCTCGGCCACCGCCAGCCGGTGGACCGTCACCCCGTCGACGTCGCTCGCCCCCGGCGGGTAGGCGTTGGCCCAGTCGACGTAGCTGCGGGCGCAGGTGGTCACGACCTCGACCGTGTGCCCCCGGGCGGCCAGCCGGGTGGCGAACTCCCGGCAGTGCTGCTCCGCTCCCCCGGCGATCTCCCGGCCGTAGCGCTGGACGACGAAGAGGAGCCGCACCGGTCAGGCGACGTCGGCCAGGTTGGACAGGAACCGCGCTTCCGCCGCCTCGAGGCCGAAGTCGCCGACGCGGGACCGGCCCCGGGCCACCAGCGCGCCCCGCAGCGCTTCGTCGGTCAGCACCTCGGCCAGCGCCTCGGCCACCAGCAGCGGATCGTCGGACGGCGGCAGCACGACCCCGGCGCCGCCCATGGTCTCGGGGACGGCCCCGAACTCCCGGGCCACGACCGGCACGTCGAACCGCATCGCCTCCAGCAGCGGCACGCACACCCCTTCGTGCTCGCTCATGGTGGCGAACACGGCGGCCTGGCGGTAGTAGGCGGCCAGCACCCCCGGCTCGACCCAGCCCGGGATCGTGGAGGAGTGCAGCAGCCCGAGCTCCCGGGCCAGCTCGACCAGCGCCGAGTGATAGCGGGCCTGGCGCCCGGGGCCGAGCAGCGCCAGGTGCGCCCCGGGGATCAGATAGGTCGACAGGACGTGGAAGGCGCTCAGCAGCAGGTCGGGCCGCTTGTGGGGCAGCAGCTGGCCGACGAAGAGCACCAACGGCCCCTCGAGGGCGGCCAGCTTGGCGGCCGCCGCCGGATCGGGCGCCACACCGGCCAGCCGGTCGACGTCGACCGGCAGCGGGCAGAGCCGCACGTCCTCATAGCCCAGCGCCTCCAGCTCGGCGGCGTTGTAGCGCGACACCGCCATGGCCATCTCGACCCGCTCCCGCAGCAGCGCCAGCTCCACCCGCCCCTGGGTCAGCAGCTGGGCGAAGGCCGGATCGAGCCCGGCGAAGTACCGGGCCGGCGTGATGTTGTGGTACACGAGCACCAGCCGCCCGGGCCACGACAGCAAAAAGCGCGCCACCTCCGGTTCGCCGATCGAGGCGTGGTAGAGGAGCAGGTCGCCCGGATGGCTGCAGCGTTCGAAGACCGGCAGCGAATGGACCTCGTCGAACAGGCGGGGATCGATGTAGCGGGCGAAGACCTCCGACGGCCCGATCCGCCGCAGGAGCTTGCGGAACCCGAAGGCGGCGTCGGTCACGGCGTCGCCGGGCGAGGCGGAGACGACGAGCTGGTGGATCTCCATCAGCGGCGGGCGACGAGCAGATAGTCCTGGGGGGCGAAGAGCAGCTGGTTGAGCCGCCTCACGTTGGCGTCCACCACCTCCGGCACGTCGCCGGACGACTCCTCCAGCACCTCGTCGGCCGGCGGCGGCGACCGCCAGTCGATGTCGACGGCGGAGAAACCGGCCTCCCGGAACAGGAACGTGAGGTAGGCGGGGTGGACGGGGTGGTGGTGCGTCGGGTCGATCCAGAAGGCCCGGGCGAAGACGTAGAGCGACTGCGGGTTCACCGTCTCCACGCACACCTGACCGCCGGGCCGGACCTTGGCCGCCGCCAGCGCCACCAGGTCGACGACGTCCTGGGCGCTCAGGTGCTCCACCACCTGGATGAGCACCAGCGCCCCGAGCGAGGCGTCGTCGAGCCCTTCGAGCGTGCGCAGGCCGTCGGCCTGGGAGACGTTGAGGCCCCGGTCGGTGGCCACCTTGACCAGCTCGGCGTCGAGGTCGACGCCCCACGCCTCGACGCCGTTCGCCGCCATCAGCTCGAGGAACTCGCCCCGGCCGCAGCCGATGTCGAGGACGGGCCCGCTGTGGCGCAGCCGCTCGGCCAGATCGGCGTAGCGCTCCATCAGCGCTTCCCGCCCGCCCCGGAACTCCTCCTCGAACCGGGCCGACGAGTACCAGGGCGTGAGCGGCGCAACCGCCCGGTGGGCGCCGTTCATGGCCCGGGCCGGCGGCCCGCCGGCAAGGCCGGAGTCGGTGCCGGCCCCGGCGCCGGCGGCGGCGAGCTGGCGCTCCTGGAGCGCCTGACGCTCGAGGATGGCGTCGAGATGGCGGGGGATCTCGACCTCGACGTCCTGGGCCAGCTTCTCCAGGACGGCGACGATCCGTTCCAGCAGCTGCTGGGCGGGACCGGCGAAGCCCTGGACCTGTTGCAGCGCCCCCTGCGTCTGGCGGCTCAACGCCTTGCCGATGGCCCGGTGCACCACCTCGCCGCCGGGCAGGGAGGAATCGACCGGGATGCGGGCCTGGCTGAGCGGCAGCGCCTGCTGCAGGGCGGCCAGCGGGCCCCGCAGGTCGGGGGTGTCCCAGCGCTCGGCCCGTTCCAGGAGGACGCGGCGGAAGTGGTCGGCGAGATCCTCCTCCAGCCCCGGCGGGTAGGCCCCCTGGCGGCGGCGCTCCTCGACCCGCTCCCGGAGCCGGGCGACCAGATCGTCGACGTCGTGGGCCTCGTCCATCACCACCGGATCGTACCGGGGCCGTTTCGGCGGCCCCGGGATCACCGGCCGGCCGCTGTGTCATACCCGATAGGATAAATGTATGACGATGTTGAGCTTCAGGGTCGACGACCGCGTCGCCGCCGAGGCGCAGGCCTGGGCCGACCGGCTCGGCGTCGACCGGTCCGAACTCCTTCGCGACGCCCTGCGCCGCCAGATCCTGCGCCTGGCCAGCGAACGGGACGCCCGAACCTGGGCCGATGCGCCCCTGAGCGACGACGAGCGGGCCTTCGAGCCGGTCGCCGACTGGGGCCCGAGCGAAGACTGGTCGGACTGGGCCGATGCAGCGGGGTGAAGTCTGGTTCGCCGCCACGCCGGGCGGCGACCGGCCGGTGCTCGTCCTGACCCGCGATCCGGTCGCCGACCGGATCGGCAGGGTGGTGGTGGCCGCCCTCACCAGGACGAGACGGGGTCTCGTGTCGGAGCTCGAGCTGCGCGCCGCCATCGACCACGTGCCCACCGACTGCGTCGTCAACTTCGACAACCTCCACACCCTCCGGCGGGAAAGCTTCCGCCGCCGCATCACGGTGCTCTCCCCCGCCCGCCTCGCCGAAGCCTGCGCCACCCTCGCCGCCGCCACCGGCTGCTGAACCCCTTCGCCGCATGGGCGAACTACCTTGATCCCCCATGCGCCTGCTCGTCACCGGCGGGGCCGGGTTCATCGGGGCCAACTTCGTCCACTACCTGGTCGAGGCCCGGCCCACCTACGACGTGGTGGTGGTCGACGCCCTCACCTACGCCGGCCACCGCTCCAGCCTGGAACCCGTCGCCGACCGGATCACCTTCGTGGAGGCCGACATCTGCGACGAGGAGGCCATCGACGACGTGATGGCGGGCTGCGACGCCGTCGTCCACTTCGCCGCCGAGTCGCACGTCGACCGCTCCATCGACGACCCCGGGCCCTTCCTGCGGACCAACATCGTCGGCACCGAGACGCTGCTGCGGCTGGCCCGCAAGCACCGGATCGGGCGGTTCCACCACATCTCCACCGACGAGGTGTTCGGCGCCCTGCCGCTCGGCGGCGGCCGCTTCGACGAGGAGACGCCCTACTCCCCCCGCAGCCCCTACGCCGCCAGCAAGGCGGCCGCCGACCACCTCGTCCGGGCCTACGGCGAGACCTACGGGCTGCCCTATTCGATCACCAACTGCTCCAACAACTACGGGCCCTACCACCTGCCGGAGAAGGCCATCCCGCTGTTCATCACCAACGCCCTCGACGGCAGGACGCTGCCGCTCTACGGGGACGGGCGCTCGGTGCGGGACTACCTCTACGTCACCGACCACTGCCGGGCCATCGACCTCGTGCTCCACGAGGCCAAGGACGGCAGCACCTACTGCGTCGGCGGCGGCGCCGAGCGGGACGGGGTGCAGCTGGCGGAGACGATCCTCGACGCCCTGGACCTCCCCCACGACCGCATCGAGTTCGTGGCCGACCGGCCCGGCCACGACCGGCGCTACGCCATCGACGCCACCCGCATCGCCGAGGACCTCGGCTGGAAACCGAGCGTCAGCTTCGAGGAGGGCATCGCCGCCACCATCGCCTGGTACCGGTCGCACGAGGATTGGTGGCGCCCGATCAAGGACCGGACGGAGATCATCACCTGGGAGGGCACCGGGCGGTGAAGGGCATCATCCTGGCCGGCGGATCGGGGACCCGGCTCTACCCGATCACCCACGCCGTCAGCAAGCAGCTCATGCCCATCTACGACAAGCCGATGATCTACTACCCGCTCACCACGCTGATGCTGGCCGGGGTGCGGGACATCCTCATCATCACCACCCCGGCCGACCAGCAGCAGTTCCAGCGGCTCCTCGGCGACGGCGACCAGTTCGGGTGCCGGTTCAGCTACGTCGTCCAGCCCGTGCCCAACGGGCTGGCCCAGGCCTTCGTGCTCGGCGCCGACTTCATCGGCTCCGACACGGTGGCGCTCGTCCTCGGCGACAACATCTTCTACGGCGCCGGCCTCGGCGATCAGCTGAAGGCCCACCGCGACCCCGACGGGGCGGTGATCTTCGCCTACCAGGTGGCCAACCCCGGCGACTACGGCGTCGTCGAGTTCGACGGCGGCCACCGGGCGCTGTCGCTGGAGGAGAAGCCCGCCGCTCCGAAGTCGAACTACGCCATCCCCGGGCTGTACTTCTACGACAACGAGGTCGTGGCCCTGGCCGGCAAGCTCGAGCCCAGCGCCCGGGGCGAGTACGAGATCACCGACCTCAACCGGGCCTACCTCGAGGCCGGGAAACTGAAGGTGGCCGTCCTCCCCCGGGGGACGGCCTGGCTCGACACCGGCAGCTACACCTCGCTCATGCAGGCGGCCCAGTTCGTACAGGTCATCGAGGAACGCCAGGGGATGAAGATCGGCTGCCCGGAGGAGGTGGCCTTCCGGGAGGGCTACATCACCCGGGCCCAGCTCGAGACGCTGGCCGCGCCGCTGATGAAGAGCGGCTACGGCCGCTACCTCATGCAGGTGGCCGAGGTCAGCGGACCGCCAAGCCGACGATCGCCTTGTTGAGGACGGCGCTGTCGAGCCCGCCGTAGTAGTGGGACCCGCCGAAGTTGTAGACGGCGCCGTTGGAGCCGACCACCCAGTAGCCGTCACCGGACGGGGTCGGGGCGATGCCGATGATCGGGCTGCGGGCGGCGCCGGCCGGCGACCCGTAGAACGGCGCCGCGCCGTAGGCGAAGATGCCCCCGTCGGAGGCCACCAGCCAGTAGCCGTCGCCGGCCGGGGTGGGGGCGATGTCGACGATCGGCCGGTTGAGCTGGATCCCTCCCGTCGACCCGAAGAAGCGGGCGTCGCCGAAGGAGAAGATCCCCCCGTCCGACGCCACCAGCCAGTAGCCCCGGCCCGTCGGCGTCGGCGCCATGCCGACAATCGGCTTGTTGAGGGTCATGGCGCCCGTCGAGCCGAAGAAGCCGGCGTCGCCGAAGGCGAACAGGCCGCCGTCGGACGCCACCAGCCAGTAGCCGTTCCCGCTCGGCGTGGCCGCCATGCCGACGATCGGTTTGTTGAGGGTCATGGTGCCCGTCGACCCGAAGAAGCGGGCATCGCCGAAGGCGAAGATCCCGCCGTCGGAGGCCACCAGCCAGTAGCCCTGGCCGCTCGGCGTGCGGGCCATCCCGACGATCGGCCGGTTGAGGGCGATGGCCCCCGTCGACCCGAGGAAGGTGGAGGCTCCGAAGCTGAAGATGCCGCCGTCGGAGGCCACCATCCAGTAGCCCTTCCCGGCCGAGGTGTCGGGCGGCGGGGCAGCGGCGTTGGTGGCCACGGGCCCGGCCGGCGTCGCCGGCGGCGCCGCCTGGGGGGCCACGCCCGTCCCCGTCACCGCCCGGGCGACGTCGATGCGCCCGTTGCTGAAGTTCGTCTTCGTCCCGGCGACGGGGTCGGCGCTGGCCAGCAGCCGGGCCACCACCTGCTTGGCCGTCAGGTTGGGGTTGGCCGCCATCACGAGGGCGGCGGTGGCCGACACGATCGGGGTGGCGAACGACGTGCCGTCGGGGGTCACCCAGCAGTTGCCGTCGCTGCAGGGCGTGGCCAGCGTGAGGACGCCGACGCCGGGGGCGGCCAGGCTCACCCACGGGCCCCGGCGGGAGAAGGAGGCGATGGTGTCGTCGCTGTCGACCGCCGCCACCGACACGACGCCGGGCAGGGCGGCCGGATACGCCGGGTCGGCCACCGGCTGGTTCCCGGCTGCGGCCACCACCACGATCCCCTTCGACTCGGCGTAGGCCACGGCGTCGGCCAGCTCGGTGGAGATCTTGTTGGCGTCGTTCTGATCCTGCTGGAGCGACAGGTTGATGACCTTCACCCCGGCGTAGTCGGCGGCGTAGCGGATACCGGCGGCGATGTGGCTGGCGAGCCCGGCGCCCTGGCTGTCGAGCACCCGGACGGAGAGCACCTTTGTGTTCCAGCCGAGCCCGGCGATCCCGATGCCGTTGTTGGGGACGGCGGCGATGAGCCCGGCCACCGCCGTGCCGTGCCCCTCGGGGTCGGGGGCGTTGTCGCCGCTGAAGTTCTCGCCGACCACGACCTTGCCGGCGAGGTCGGGCTGGCTGGTGTCGATGTCGGTGTCGACCACCGCCACCAGCATGTTGGGGTCGCCGTGGGTGACGGCCCACGCCTGGGGGACGCCGATGTGGACGAAGTCGGACTGGCTGTAGATGCGAGACGTCTGGCCGCCGTCGAAGGTCAGGGCGCAGCCCGTGAAGCACTTCTCGTTGACCGGCGCCGGGGCGGCGTCGGAGGCGACGGCCACCGCTTCGACGGACGGGACCATCGGCGGGCCCGCCCCCGCCACCTCGGCGGCGTGGAAGTGGACGTCGGGCTCGACCGCCTTCACCTCACGGTCGGCCCGCAGCTTGCGGGCGGCGCCCTCGCCCTGGCCCTTGGCCACGTCGACGTCGAACACGCCCGGCTCGACCTCCCCGCCGTGGCGGCCGCCGACCGAGGCGGCCAGGGCGTCCTCCTGGGTCTTCCCCACCGGACGGGCGAGGTGGACGACGAGCCGGTCGAGCGGATCGGAGGCGGCCGGGGACGCCCCGCCGGTGTGGCGCAGCTTCTTGCCCCCCGAGGAACCCGAGGTGGCGGCCCCGCCGGCGGGACCGGATGAGGAGCCGGCCTTGGCCAGCGCCGGGACGAGGGCGGCCGGCGCGGCGAGCAGACCGCACACGGCGACGGCGAGGCCGACGCGGCGCCAGGAGCGCTCCCCAGTCATGGGCCGGTGACCCAAGGCTTCCTCCCGGCCGGCGGCCCATCTCGGGGTGCGGTGGGCGACCGGCGCTGGCATCGGAGGCCACCGGACGCCCGGATCCACGCGTTGGGGGGTGGGCCGGTCGGGACGGTGACCGCGACGGATGATTCCTAGGACGAGAAGTCATTCGCCGCTGGAGGTTCGATTCCCCCTGAAAACCGCGGATCTTCCGCGTTGGCGGACCCGGTTCTCCTGGGGCTCGACCGGCGGCGGTCAGCCGCCGGTCAGCCGCCGCTCAGGCGCTCAGCCGGAGGTCGAGGCCAGCACGTCGAGGCCGGCGACGCCGCCCCGGTAGTCGGGGTCGACGTCGGGCACGCCGCCGAGGGCGGGGGCGTCGCCGTAGTTGAGGACATCGCCGGCGGCGTTGACGATCAGGTAGCCGTCGCCGGTCCGGGTGGGCCGCATGGCCACCGCCGGGCCGGCCGCCCCCGAACCGGGCATGGAGCCGAAGAAGCCGGCGTCGCCGAAGGAGAAGAGCCCGCCGTCGGAGGCCAGCAGCCAGTAGCCCCGGCCGGTCGCCGTGGGAGCCATGCCGACGATCGGCTTGTTGAGCCGGACCGACCCCGTGGAGCCGAAGAACCCGGCATCCCCGAAGGAGAAGATCCCCCCGTCGGAGGCCACCAGCCAGTAGCCCCGGCCGGTCGCCGTCGGGGCCATGCCGACGATCGGCTTGTTGAGCCGGACCGACCCCGTGGAGCCGAAGAACCCGGCCTTTCCGAAGGTGAAGATCCCCCCGTCGGAGGCCACCAGCCAGTAGCCGTCGCCGCCCCGGGCGGCGGCCATGCCGACGATCGGCCGGTTGAGGCGGATCGAGCCGGTGGAGCCGAAGAAGTCGGCGTCGCCGAAGGAGAAGATCCCGCCGTCGGCGCCGAGGAGCCAGTAGCCCTCGCCGGTCGGGGTGGCGGTCAGCCCCAGGATGGGGGCGTTGAGCTTCTGCCCGCCGACGGAGCCGAAGAAGGTGGCGTCGCCGAAGGCGAAGACCCCGCCGTCGGGGGCGGCCACCCAGTATCCCGACACCCCGCCACTGGGGTTGTTGACGACCTCGAACCAGTCGGAGCGCAGGCCGCTCGGCCGGCTCGACGACGAGTAGGCCCACAGGGCCCGCAGGTCGTTGCCCGACAGGGTGGCCTTGCCCTTGTCCCCCCGCAGGACGACCTGCAGGACCCGCCCGCCCATGTCGCCGAGCCCGTTACGCTTGGTGACGTCGACCGACTGCAGCTCGCCGATCTCGGGGTGGGCGCCCTCCAGCACGTCGACGGGGATCTTGGCCGTCCAGACGTGGCTGGGATTGGAGCTGACGGCGTCGCCGTCGTCGGCGACGGACGGGAAGACGCCGCCGGCCGTGTACCCGCCGGTGGAGGAGGAGAACTCCGTGCGGGCCACGGATCCGTCGCTCAGGAAGACCCGGACCTGGCCCGCCGTGTCGGCCGTCGCCTGGTCGGTGGTCGGCTGCTCGAGGTCCGAGAAGCCGCTGGCGTCCTCCTGGGCCCGTCCGCCGTAGACCTGGCAGCTCTGGGTGTCACACGTCTGGGCCCACGACGAGCGCCGTTCGGCCAGGGCGTAGGACCGGGCGGCCACGGCCTGGGCCCGCAGGGCCGCCATCCCGAGCCCGCCGGCGGTGGTGCCCCACGAGGCGGGCGACTCCCGGGGGACCACGCCCCGCACGTAGCCCTCGAGGTCGACCTTGTTGACCACCCGGGAGGTGGTGATGTTGGCGGCGTCGGTGCCGACGAGGGCCTCGACCTGGCCCCGCAGCCAGCGGCGGGTGCCGCCCGGCTCGCAGACCTGGAGCATCTCGGTGCGGACGTCGGTGTGGGGGTCGTCGGGCGAGAACGTGACCGGCCCCGGCACGGTCGCCACCGGCTGCCAGACGGTCCCGCCGCAGTCGGTGCCGGACTCCACGGTGAACTGGTTGGCGCCGGTCTTGCGGGCCCGCAGGACGGTGAAGGTCCCGGGGTTGCCGCTCATGTGGAGGTGGCCGTGCTCCTGGACCACGACGAGGTCGACGCCGTCGAACTTGCTCAGCTGGACGGTGATGTCGCCAGCGGGGGCCGTGCCCATCTTCGTGCCGCCGTAGTAGTGGTCGAGGATCTGGTTGTAGGTCCACCCCTTCACGGCGTAGCCGAGGGCGCCCCACTGGCCCATCCCCCGGCCGTGGCCGAAGCCGTGGCCGACGAGGTCGACGGTCGCCCCAGGGAAGGCGGCGGCCGGCCCCGCCCGGACGGCTTCGACGGCGGTGGCGCCGAGGAGCGTCCCGGCCAGAGTGGCCACGGCGGTGGCCAGCGTCAGGGCCCGGCGCCGGACGGCCCGGGCGACGGCGGGGCGGCTCATGGCTCGAGGGCGAGGTCGACGGCCGATTTCGGGCCGCGCTGGGACGGGTCGGCGCCGAGGAAGCCGGCGTCGCCGAAGGCGGCGATCCCGCCGTTGGCGTCGGCGACGTAGTACCCCTTGCCGGTGCTGGTGGCCCGCAGCTGGACGGCGCCGGGGTAGTTGTCGGGTCGTTCGGCGGCCACGCTGCCGAAGTAGGGGACGTCGTAGGAGAAGACGCCGCCGTCCCGGGCGACCAGCCAGTACCCGTCGCCACCGGCCGCCAGGGCCATCGAGACCACCGGCTGAGCCAGCTTCACCGACCCGGCCGAGCCGTGGAAAGCGGCGTCACCGAAGGAGAAGATCCCGCCGTCGGAAGCCACCAGCCAGTAACCCTTCCCGGTGGCCGTCGGCGCCATGCCCACCACCGGCTTGTTGAGCTTGATGCCCCCCGTCGAGCCGAAGAACCGGGCGTCGCCGAAGGAGAAGATCCCGCCGTCGGTGGCGACCAGCCAGTAGCCCTTGCCGGTCGGGGTGGGGGCCATGCGGACCACCGGCTTGTTGAGCTTGATGGCCCCGGTGGAACCGAAGAACCGGGCGTCGCCGAAGGAGAAGATGCCGCCGTCGGCGCCGAGCAGCCAGTACCCCTTGCCCGAGGGGGTGGCCGCCATGCCGACGATGGCGGCGCTGAGCGGGACACCGGCCATCGAGCCGTAGGTCGGCGCGTCGCCGAAGGCCAGGACCCGGCCGTCGGCGGTGGCGGTCCAGTAGCCGCTGGTCGGGCCGTGGAAGGCGGTGACCAGCGCCGCCACCTTGTCCCGGGTCGCGGGCAGGAGCGGGTACAGGTCGTCACCGGGACACTCGGTCTGGCCGGCGTCGCGGTGCCCGGCCAGGTTGGGAAACCGTTCGACGACCCCGTCGCTGGTCAGGTACTGGTCGCTGGCCTTGACATCGATCCCGTGGCGGTCGGCCTTCCAGGCCATCATCCTGACGAGGGCGTCCTGGGCCGCCTGCGTCGGCACACGGTGGCTGAAGTCGCCCAGCATGGCGATGCCGACCGACCCGACGTTGTGGTTGAGCACGTGGGCGCCGACGACGCCGTTGCCTTCGAGGTCCTCGCCGGTCGGCTTCTCGCCGGGGGCGTAGTCCCGGGCCCAGCGACCCTCGTAGACCCGGCCCTCGTCGTCGATCAGGAAGTTGTAGCCGATGTCGTCCCAGCCGTTGCCCTGCACGTGGTAGGCGTAGATCGCCCGGACCGTGGCGGCGGGGTTGGGGTCGGGCCCGTCCGGCGAGGTGACGGTGTGGTGCACGAACAGCTTCGTGATCGGCGCGTACTTCTGATTGTTCTTGCGGATGGATTCGTCGGCGCCCCACTCCTTGCGGGTGATGATCGCCGGCTCGGTGACCGCCGGCTTCTGGCGGACGGGGGCGGTGGAGGTGGTAGTCGACGACGAGGTGCTCGACGAGGACGACGCCGACGCCGAGGTGGCGGCGTCCGCCGGACGGGCGCCGAGCGCCACCTGGTAGGGGCGGGGCCCGTGCTCGGTGTCGATGGCCAGGAGCTCGACGTCGTGGGCGTCGCCGGCCGCCCGCAGCTGGGCCCGGCGGGCGCCGCCGGCCCGGATCAGCTCGGAGAGGAACGGCCCGCCGTCGCCGTTGTCGAGGTCGTGGTCGGCGGGCAGGGACCGCCAGGGGCCCCAGGCGCCGTCGGCGCCGGCGAGGCGGATGTCGATCGCCGCCGACTCGCTCCCCCGCCAGCGGACGCCGAGGTGCGACATCGGGAAGGCGGCGGTGACGACCGGGCCGGCGGGCCCCGGCTCGGGTGGCCCGGCGGCGGCGACCCGGGCGCCGGTGCCGGGCAGCCCGTCGAGGCCGGCGGGCAGGGCGGCGAAGCGGGTCTTCGGTTCGCCGCGCGCCATCCGGATCGGCGCCAGCACGGCCACGCCGGCCAAAGCGGCGACGAGCGCGGCCCGGACCGTCCCCGACGCCGAGGGGAGCGCCGGACCTCTCATGCGATCACTGTTCCGTCACAACGGTGGCGCGAGTGATTCATGATGCAACACCCTAGAAGCCCGGACGCCCGGCCGGGTGGCAAGCACCCTGCCCCAAAAGGGCGGAGCCGGTCAAAAGCACGCCCGCCGGCCGCCGGGACGTTCCCCGGGGCGGAGCGCTCCCCGCGGTACTGTGACGGTGGCTTTCCGGCCGCCCCCTCCATGACGCAAATTCCCAACAGCACAACCCGGATCATCACCGCCCAGGGCAGCGTGCCCGGGCGGCTGCGCGAGATCGCCCGCCACCGGGAGCTGTTGATCAACCTCGTGCGCCTGGAGCTCAAGGCCAAGTACAAGTCGAGCACGCTCGGGTTCGTGTGGTCGCTGCTCAACCCGGCCATGTACCTGGTGGTGTTCTACATCGCCTTCCAGGTGATCCTCGGGGCCGGGATCCCGCGCTTCGCCATCTACATGCTGGCGGGCCTGCTGGTGTGGAACTTCTTCTCCACCGCGCTGTCGGCCGGGACGACGTCGATCGTCGCCGGGGCGGGGCTGGTGAAGAAGATCTGGTTCCCGCGGGAGATCCTCCCGCTGGCTTCCGTCGGCGCGGCACTCGTCCACTTCTTCCTGCAGTCGCTGGTGCTGGTGGTGGCGCTCGCCGGCCTGCGCCACCCGGTCGGGTGGGTCTACCTGGCGCTCCTGCCGCTGGCCCTCCTCGATCTGATCCTGCTCACCTCGGGGCTGTCGGTGCTGCTGGCGGCGGCCAACGTCTACCTCCGGGACATCCAGCACTTCGTGGAGCTGGCCCTCCTCGCCTGGTTCTGGGTCACGCCGATCGTCTACCTCTACAGCCAGCTGACGCAGCACCTCGGGGGCCGCAACCTCCCCCTGCTCAACCCGGTGACGCCGATCGTGCTGACGTTTCAGCGGGCCTTCTACGGGCTCTACGGCCACGTCATCCCCGACGTGGGGTTCGGCTGGTACCTGCGGAACCTCGTCGTGCTGCTGGCGGCCGTGACCGTGGTCTTCTACGTGGCGATGCGGATCTTCCTCCGCCTCGAGGGCAACCTGGCCGAGGAGCTCTGAGATGGCCGCCGCGGTCGAGATCGAGAACCTGTCGAAGATCTTCCGCCTCTACCGGGAGAAGTACACCTCGCTCAAGGAGCG
>Ga0070741_10010627_pt1 | contig 17306 bp, 12 predicted proteins | sample Coa_R1_4_FD_66440 | JGI IMG/M metagenome (GOLD analysis project Ga0070741, IMG submission 66440) | Surface soil microbial communities from Centralia Pennsylvania, which are recovering from an underground coalmine fire - Coalmine... | ecosystem: Environmental > Terrestrial > Soil > Unclassified ...
GCGACGGCTTCCGTCAGCGGATAGAGAATGAAGACGGCGACGACGGGACCGTAGATCGTCGCGACGCCGCCGAAGATGCCCCAGATCACCGCCTGGAACGACAGCGCCACCTCCAGCGTCGACGGGCCGGCGATGCGGATGAAATGCGCGAAGAAGGCGCCCGCGATGCCGGCGAACAAGCCGCTCAAGCCGAACGCCAGCAGCTTGTAGCGCTTGGTGTTGATGCCGGACGCGCGCGCCGCGACTTCATCTTCGCGGATCGCGTGAAAGATCAGCCCGGTGTTGGAATCGCCGATCTTCCACATGGCGAAGCACAGCACCAGCATCAGGATCACCGCGGCGTAGTAATTGTGCACCGGATAGGTAAAGAGCCGCTGGATTCCGGAAATGCCGAGCTCGCCGCCGGAGAAGCCGGGGAACGCGAACAGGAGGCCGATGAGAATCAGCGGAAACGCGAGCGTGGCCAGGCTCAAATACGATCCGCGCAGGCGCAGGCACGGAATACCGACGAGAATACCGCCGAGCATCGCGGAGATCGCGCCGATCGGTATCGTGATCCAGGGGCTCAACTGAAAGTGATAGTTAAGCAGCGACGAGGCATACGCGCCGATGCCGAAGAACAGCGCGTGTCCGAAATTGACCTGCCCGGTGTAGCCGGCGAGCAGATCCCAGCTGGCGGCGAAAATCGCGAACACGCAGGTCATGATGACGATGCGCAGCACGTAGGGATCGGTCGAGTAAAGCGGCAGCAGCAGCAGCGCGAGGCTGAACAGAAAAACCACGGCCCGGCTCGGCAGCGCGAAGACCTCGGTGCGCAGCAGGATATAAGCGCGCCGTATCGGATAAATGAGGGCGCGCATTATCTCTCTTCTTCGAAAGCGACCCCGAACAAACCCTCGGGCCGGATGAGCAAAACCACGACCATAATGGACAACGCCACCGCCCCCTTTAAGAACGATCCCGCCGGCACGGTGAATACCGTGATGGCCTCCACGTAAGCGATGATAAAAGCGCCGATGAGGCTGCCTTTCAGGCTGCCCAGCCCGCCGAGAACGACGATGGCCAACATCGTAACCAGCGGCGCCAGCCACATCAGCGGATCGACGACAAAGAGCGGCGCGACGACGACGCCCGCGATCGCGGCCAAGGCGACGGAAATGGCGACCGTGTACATGGCGATGCGCCCGACGTTCATGCCCATCAAATTGGCGACCTCGAGATCATTCGCGGTGGCGCGAATCGCGAGCCCGAGGCGCGTCTTGTGCAGCAAGAACCACGTGCCGGCGAGCACCAGCGCGACGACGACGATCGTCAACAACTGCTGGTAGGTGACGCGCACGCCGGCCACGTCCATGTTGCCGGCGATCAAGGTCGGGCTGCCGAGAAAGTTTCCGCCGAACGTGAGCAGCAGGGATTCTTGAAAGATCAGCGCCAGCGCGATGGTGGCGATCAGCACGGCCGACTCGTACTCGCGCACCGGCTCGATGACCAGTTTGTAACAAACCATGCTCAAGGCGGTTACCAATCCGACGGCGAGGATGACGGAAACCAGCAGGGGCAGGCCGGCGATGTTGAGAAACGCATACACGAGGTAAGCGGCGAGCATGTAAAACGCGGTGTGCGCGATGTTGACGATGCGCGCCACGCCGAAGATGAGCGAGAAGCCTACGGCCAGGAGCGCGTACACGCCTCCATTTACCAGCCCGGTGATCAGGATGTCTTGAAACATGATTAACGCTTCGCGGCGATTACGATGGCGGTGAGCAGGCCGGACACAAATGCGCCCTTGGTCCCGGCGGGACCAAGGGCGCCCGAGCCGCTCAGCGCTTCAGTTTTTCTTTTGCATCATCTGCGGCGGTATCTTGAAAGTCTGTACGCCTTTGTACGTGACGCCGTTCCAGTTGTTCGGCCAGAAGGCGACTTTCTTTCCGTCCTGCCATTGCACGGCGAGCCCCGTGACGTAGCCGGGGCCGAACACCGGATCGTGCAGCTTATCGAACACCAAGCGCCCGGCGGCGCCGACGAGATCCGTCTTTTCGAGTACCGGTACGAGCTTGTCGGCGTCGATCGTGCCGGCCGTTTCGACGGCGGCTCTTAATGCATACATCGCGTCGTAGGTCGAGGCGGTATACGTCGGCGGCTTGCCGAAGCGTTTCTTGAAGGCGTTTACGAACGGAAGCGTCTGTGGAGTGATTTCCACGCCCTCACCGTACGTATCGAGCGTCGAGACGTAATTGCCCTTGCCGGCGGTCGCCTGCCAGAAGCCTTCTTTCTGCGCTTCGACGTTGATGCCGAATGGAATCGCCGGGATTTGCAACTCGCCCATCTGGCGGCCCATGACGATGCCGACCGGGCCCGAGATCGCGGTGAAGACCAGATCCGCGCCGGCGCGGCGAATGGCGGAGAGCTCGGCCGTGACATCGGTCGCGACCGGCGAAGGCTGCCACACGCCGACCACCTCCATCTTCATTTTCGGCAGGTTGTCCTGCGCCGCTTTGACGATGCTTTCCACCCATACGGCCTTTTCCGCCACGATCGCGACTTTCGGGACGGGTTTGCCGAGGTCGTTGCGGATTTGTGCCGCGATGGCGCCGAGCCCCGCAAAAAGCACTTTGCCGAGATCGCCGGACTTGATCGGCGCGATGCGGAACCAATACTTGTAGCGATCGTAGTTTTGCTGCACGCGCAGCCCGAGTTGCTCATGCGCCGCGCCGACGCCGAGGAAGATCTTCTTGTAGTCCATGGCGACGTCTTGCATCGCGAGCACGGCTTCGGTACGGAATCCGCCGATGACGAAATCCACCTTGTCCTGCGTCAGCGCGCGTTCCATGGCGTTGGTCGCATCCGGCACGCTTTGTATTTCGTTCGAATCCACTTTGACTATCTCGATCGGGTGCTTTTGGCTTCCGACCTTAATACCGCCCGCTTTGTTGATTTCGTCCCTGGCAAGCTCGGCGCCCGCCCAATGGTTTTCGCCCTGGACAAAGGCCATCGGCCCGATGATTCCGATTTTTATGGGTTTTTCGGCGGCTTGCGTTGTCGTGACCATCAAAGCGGCCGCGGCTGACACAGCAACGAGGACCGCCCGCATTCGGCGTCGCATTTTTGTGAACCTCCAGGTTATTAACGTTGAACCGGTTAACTGCACCCCAACGATCGACGTAACCGATTCTGCCGTACGGCAGAACAACATGGCAAAAGCGGATTGTTATTACTCTCGATTGCGCATTGCCAACGCGGGGTACGCTACACTGGGCCCGTAGACGATGCAATCCGCAGCCCAGGCGGGCGTTTTGCAATGCGGTCCGCAAGCGGACGATAAGTTCCCGACCGCAACGCTCACTTATTTTCGCTGTACGTGATTCGATAAACGACTCCCGCGTGATCATCCGAGACGAGGAGCGCCCCATCCGGCGTGACGAGCACATCGACCGGCCTGCCCCACGGACGCCCGCGTTGCAACCAGCCTTCGGCGAACATGTCATAGCCGGCCGGCTTTCCGTTTTGAAATGGCACGAACATCACGCGATAACCGATCGGATTGCGCCGGTTCCAGGAACCGTGTTCGGCGATGAAAATTCCGTTGCGGTAGCGCGCGGGGAACCGCGCACCCGTATAAAAGCGCATCCCGAGGGCGGCCGCATGCGGCGCCAGCTTGAGCGCCGGCGGAGTAAATGCCTCGCACGACTTTTTCTTGCCGTATTCTGGATCGGGGATATCGCCGGCGTGACAGTACGGGTAGCCGAAATGCAAACCAGCCTTAGGCGCGTGGTTGAGCTCATCCGGCGGACTGTCGTCGCCGAGCCAATCACGCCCGTTGTCCGTGAACCATAGTTCTTTCGTTTGGGGGTGCCAATCGAAGCCGACGGTATTGCGAATTCCGCGCGCGTAGACTTCCGCGGCGCCGCCGTCGGCGTCGAGGCGGCGGATGACGGCGAACTTTTCAGGATCGGGCTCGCAGATGTTGCACGGCGCGCCGACGCCGACGTAGAGCTTGCCGTCGGGGCCGAAGCGCGCGAAACGCCGGCCGTGCGAGCGGGTGGCCGGCAGCTGGTCGTAGATCACCTCGTACTTCGGCTTCTCGCGTAAATGGCGGGCGATATCGGGAAACCGGATCACGCGCTGAGTTTCCGCCGCGTAGAGCGCACCGGCGTGTACGGCGACCCCGTTCGGTCCGCGCAGGCCCTCGGCGATCGTCACGACCTCCGCGGGTTGGCCGGCGCCACGGCCCACCAGGGCATAAACCTTGTCCGCGTTGGTGCCGACGTACACGGTGCCGTCCGGGCCGAGCGCGAGCGAGCGCGCGTTCGGCACCTTATCGGCATAAACGGAGACGGTGAATCCCGGCGGAAGCCGAAGCTCGCCGAGGCGTGGGGCGGCGTTGCAGGGAAGGGCGGCGACACAGAGGATCGCGAAAAAAAGCCGGCGGTGTTTACGCATACACGCCTCGTGTGGAGTCGGAACGCGCTAGTCTACCGGCATGTCGCCCGACAATCAGCGGGCGTGCTTCCTTAATAATACCCGGCGGACGAAGAGAGAAACCGGATGATAAAACCGCTATTCCCGGTTTTCGTCCGGTCGTCGTGGCGCGGCTTTCGCGCCGCGCGTGGATATCAGCCGGTTTTCGCCGGCTTGAACTGCATCGCCTTGTACTCGAGGAATTCCTCGAGACCGTAGCGTCCGAGCTCGCGTCCGTTGCCGGATTGCTTGTAGCCGCCGAACGGCGCCTGGATGTTGAACGGTCCGCCGTTGATATCCACCTGGCCGGTGCGCAGGCGCCGCGCAACTTTCTGCGCCCGCTCTTCGCTCGCCGACCACACGCCGCCGGCGAGGCCGTACGGCGTGCCGTTGGCGATGCGCACGGCCTCGTCTTCGTCTTTATAAGTAATGATGGCGAGCACCGGGCCGAAGATCTCCTCCTGCTCGATAGTGCTGCCGGGCTTCACGTCGCCGAATACGGTCGGCTGTACGTAGTAGCCCTTGGCGAGACCCGCCGGACGTTCGGCGCCGCCCGTGAGCAGTTGCGCGCCTTCTTCGATGCCTTTGCGAATGTATTTCACCACGCGCTCGCGCTGCGCCGCCGACGCGAGCGGCCCGAGGGTCGTGCCCTCGGTCAGCGGGTCGCCGATGCGGAAGTGCTTCGCGACTTCCGCGGCGATCTTCGCCGCTTCCTGATACTTCGACTCCGGCACCAGCATGCGCGTATGCGCGGTGCACGTCTGGCCGGAATTGAGATAGCAGTTGGTGACGACGCCTTTAACGGCGCTTGCGAGATCGGCGTCGTCCAGAATCACCGCCGCCGATTTTCCGCCGAGCTCGAGCGCCACGCGTTTGACGGTCTTCGCCGCAATTTCGGACACGCGTTTGCCGGCGGCGGTCGAACCGGTGAACGACACCATATCTACTTGGGGATGCGCCACCATGGCTTCGCCGACGACGGGGCCGTAACCGGTCACCAGATTGAAAACGCCGGCGGGCAGGCCCGCCGCTTCGATGACTTCCGCGAGAATGAACGCGTTGAGCGGCGCAACTTCGGACGGTTTCAGTACCACCGTGCAGCCGGCCGCGAGCGCGGGAGCCACCTTGAGCGATATTTGATGCAGCGGGTAATTCCAGGGCGTGATCGCCGCCACGACGCCGATCGGCTCGCGTACCACGAGCGAATTTCCGACGCGCTCCTCGAAGGGAAATTCGGCGATCGCTTTGGCGTAGTAACCGAACACCGCGACCGGCGACCCGGCTTGAATGCGCTGGGACAACTTGAGCGGCATGCCCATCTCGCGCGAAATCGTTTCGGCGATTTCCGCGGCGCGGGCTTTCAAGCCGTCGTGGATCTTCTGCACGTACTCGGCCCGTTTTGAGACAGGAGTCGTCGACCAGGCATCGAAGGCGCGGCGAGCGGCGGAAACCGCCGCTTCCACATCCGTCGCGTTTCCCTGCGGGATGCGCGCAATGACTTCTTCGGTGGCGGGGGAATGAACGTCGATGAAACCGCGGCCGGCCGGTCCGACCCAACGGCCGTCCAGGAAAAATTTGTCGCGAGTGATCATGGGAGCTCGATTCGTAGCGATACAGGAGAGGTATTTTATTAACCGCTCGTGGACGATACCATGTTGACTCAAGCCGCGAAATGCAGTTCCGCATGGCGAAAAGCATGTTGTGTGTCACGCGCGAACGTCGTCGCCTCATATTAATGGCGTTAGCGGCGCCCCGCGCGTTGCTATGGCAGACGTTTCAAGCGCGGGTGCTCGCGGTGGGGAACTGACGCTCGGCGCGCAAGATGAGCGACACATTGGGCGGTATTTGCTTCCGGAGGTTTGTGGCATGACGACGTATGTGGCTCCCGCGAAAGACATGCTTTTTGTAATGCAGGAGCTGGCCGGGCTCGATGAAATTGCCAAGCTGCCGGGACTGGAAGAGATGTCTCCCGATGTCGTACAGACGATCATTGACGAGGCCGGCCGATTCGCCGGCGAAGTCTTGGCGCCGCTGCACAAAACCGGCGATCAGGTAGGCTCGCGAGTCGAGAACGGCGTCGTCACGACGCCGCCCGGTTTCAAAGAGGCCTATCAGAAATTTGTCGCGGGCGGCTGGCCGACGGTGGCGTGTCCGCCGGAATTCGGCGGACAAGGCATGCCGCAGCTGCTGTCCGCCGTGCTGCAGGAGATGTGGTGCTCGGCCAACATGGCGTTTTCGCTTTGCCCGATGCTCGGACAGGCGGCGGTCGAAGCGGTCGAGCACTATGCCTCCGACCGGTTGAAGGCGATTTACTTGCCGCGCATGGTGTCGGGCGAGTGGACCGGGACGATGAACCTCACCGAGCCGCAGGCGGGCTCCGACCTCGGGGCGATCCGCACGCGCGCGGTGCCGGCAGGCGATCACTACCGCATTACCGGCACGAAAATTTTCATCACCTGGGGCGACCACGACTTCACCGACAATATCGTGCACACGGTGCTCGCGCGGTTGCCCGATGCGCCGGAAGGGACCAAGGGCATCTCGCTCTTCATCGTGCCGAAGTATCTCGTCAAACCGGACGGCAGCGTCGGCGAGCGCAACGACGTTCAGTGCGTGTCGCTCGAACACAAGATGGGCATCCACGCGAGCCCGACCGCCGTCATGTCCTACGGGGACAAGGGCGGCGCCGTCGGTTATCTCGTGGGGCAGCCGAACCGCGGGCTCGAATATATGTTCCTCATGATGAATCGCGCGCGGCTCGCGGTGGGCCTGGAAGGCGCGGCGATGTCCGAGCGCGCGTATCAGCAGGCCCTGGCCTACGCGCGCGAGCGCGTGCAGGGCAAGCCCATTGGCGCGAGCGGCGGACGCTCCGCCATTATTCATCACCCGGACGTGCGGCGCATGCTGATGAGCATGAAGTCGCAAACCGAAGCCATGCGCGCGCTGGCGTACTATGCGGCGGGCACGCTCGATAAAGCGATTCGTCATCCGGATGCGAAAGCGCGCGCACGCTACCAGGCCACCGCCGAGCTGCTGATCCCCGTCGTCAAGGGATGGTCGACGGAGCAAGCGAATGAAGTCGCGTCGCTCGGCGTGCAGGTTCACGGCGGCATGGGCTTCATCGAGGAAACGGGCGCGGCGCAGCTCATGCGCGACACGCGCATCACCGCCATCTACGAGGGCACCACCGGTATTCAGGCGATGGACCTCCTCGGGCGCAAGGTGGCGCGCGACACCGGCGCCGCCGCGGCGGCGCTGATCGCCGACATGCGTGACGTTCACGGCCAGTTGAAAGAGGCCGCGGGATCGGATTTTCACGCGATAGAAGCATCGTTCGGCGCCGGCATTGCCGCCTTGGAGGAATCGACCCGCTACTTGTTGAACACGTTCGGCCAGAACCCACGCGCCGCCGCGGCCGGGTCGGTGCCCTATCTCATGCTGCTCGGCACGGTGGCCGGCGGCTGGCAGATGGCCAGGGCGGCGCTGGTGTCGCAGCGCAAGCTTGCGAGCGGGGGCGGCGATAAGCGCTTTCATGAAACGAAAATCGCCACCGCCCGGTTTTATGCCGACCACATCCTTCCCCGCGCGGGCGGATACCGGCACGAGATCGTGAGCGGCGCGGATTCCACGTTGCGCCTCGAAGAAGCGCAGTTCTAGTCGAGCGCCAGCGAATATAATCGGTCTCTTCCCGGCGAACGAGGCGGGCGAGGTGAGTGGATTGAATAACAACGGGTCGCTCAAGCCTTCGGTGCTTGTCATCGGCGCGGGTGCCATCGGCGCGCTGTACGGCTCGGTGCTCGCGCGGCAAGGGGCGCGGGTGTCGGTCGTGTGCCGCTCCGACTACGACGCGGTTTCCGGCAACGGCTATGCGATCAAGAGTAAAAGTCTCGGCGATCACGTCTTCAAACCCGAGCGCGTGCTGCGCCGCGTGGCGGATTACTCGCCGGCTCCGGATTATCTGATCGTTGCCGTGAAAGTGCTGGAGGGCGAGGACCGTGTCGGGCTCATGCGCCCGGCGGTGGGCCGCACCACCGTGATCGTGCTGCTCGAGAACGGTATCGATATCGAGCCCGAAATCGTCCAGGCGTTTCCTGGGCATGAAGTGTTGAGCTGCCTCGCTTATGTCGCCGCGAGCCGCCTGGAGCACGGGCAAATTGTGCATCATTCGTACGGCCATCTCGTGCTCGGAAAATTTCCCGCCGGCGCGACGCCGGCGGCGACGCGGCTCGGAGCGCTGTGGGAGGCGGGCGGTATTAACTGCAAGATCACCGAAAATGTCGCGGCCGCGCGTTGGCAGAAGGCGGTATGGAACACCGTCTTCAATCCGCTTTCGGTTCTGGGTGGCGTACTGACGACGGCGGAGATGCTCTCGAGTCCCGCGGCCGAAGCCTTTGTGCGCGAGGGAATGAACGAAGTGTGCGCCGTGGCGGCGGCCGCCGGTTATCCCGTGCCGCCCGACCTGCCGCAGCGGCACATCGACGGGACGCGCGCGATGCCGCCGTACAAGACCAGCATGGCGCTCGATTACGAGAATCGGCGCCCGCTGGAAGTCGAAGCCATACTCGGCAATGTCGTGCGCGCCGGTCGCCGGGCGGGCGTGCCGATGCCGGTGCTGGAATCGCTGTACGCGATGACGAAAATGGTCGAGCACAAAGCGCGTTCACACTGATTTAACCGTCTTAGAGGAATCGTCATGTCGGTTGTCTCTTTTTCCAAGCAGGGAAATATCGGTCTCATCAGCATCGACAATCCGCCGGTCAACGCGCTGTCGCAAGCGGTGCGCGCGGGTTTGCGCGACGCGGTGGCGCAAGGTCTTGCCGACGAGTCGGTGGCGGCGTTGGTTCTTTGGTGCGAGGGCCGCACGTTCATCGCCGGAGCGGATATTCGCGAGTTCGGCAAGCCGATGCAGCCGCCGGACCTGCCGGCGGTGACGAAGTCCATGGAGGACGCGCGCAAGCCCATCATCGCTGCCATTCACGGCACGGCGCTCGGCGGCGGTTTGGAAGTCGCGCTCGCGTGCCATTTTCGCATCGCGCTGCCGACGGCCAAGGTCGGATTGCCGGAAGTGAAGCTCGGCATCATTCCCGGCTGCGGCGGCACGCAGCGGCTGCCGCGCCTGATCGGCGTGAAAGGGGCGCTCGACATGATCGTGAGCGGGGAGCACGTCGCCGCGACCAAGGCGCACGTGCTCGGCGTCATCGACGAGATCGTGGAAGGCGACCTGAAGGCGCAGGCGATCGCGTACGCGCAACGTCTGGCGGCCGAGCGCCGCGCGCCCCGGCGCGTCAGCGAGGCGCGCGCGAAAACCGAGAGCCCGGGCTTCTTCGATGAATATCGCAAGAGCATCGCCAAGAAGAGCCGCGGCTTCCTCGCGCCGTTTCGCGCCATCGACGCGGTGCAGGCGGCGGCCGAGCTGCCGTTCGACGCCGGCATGAAACGCGAGCGCGAAATCTTTGCGGAGCTCGTGGCTTCGCCGCAATCGAAAGCGCAACGGCACGTGTTCTTCGCCGAGCGCGAAGTTGCCAAGATCCCCGGCCTGCCGCCGGACGTGAAGCCGCGCGACGTCAAATCCGTCGGCATCATCGGCGCGGGGACCATGGGCGGCGGCATCGCCATGTGCTTCGCCAATGCCGGCCTCCCGGTGAAGCTGCTCGAGATGAACCGGGAGAATCTGGAGCGAGGGCTCAACACGATTCGCAAGAACTACGCGAATACCGTCTCGAAGGGGAGTTTGAAGCAGGAAGAGATGGACCAGCGCATGGCGCTGCTCGCGCCGACGCTGTCCTATGACGATTTCAAGGACGTCGATCTCGTGATCGAGGCGGCGTTCGAGGACATGGGCATCAAAAAGGAAATATTCGCCAAGCTCGACGCGGTCTGTAAACCGGGTGCGGTGCTTGCCTCGAACACGTCGTATCTGGATATCAATGAGATCGCGGCGAGCACGAAGCGAGCGGGCGACGTCATGGGTATGCACTTCTTCAGTCCGGCCAACGTCATGAAGCTGCTCGAGAACGTGCGCGGGGCGAAGACGGCGCCCGATGTTTACGCGACGGCGATGGAAGTCGGCAAAAAAATCCGCAAAGTCCCGGTCCTCGTCGGGGTGTGTCACGGCTTCGTCGGCAATCGCATGCTCGCGAAACGTTCGCGCGAATGCGGTTTCATGCTGGAAGAAGGCGCGCTGCCGCAGCAGATCGACAAAGTGCTGTACGACTTCGGTTTCCCCATGGGTCCGTTCGCCGTCAGCGATCTCGCGGGGCTCGACGTCGGCTGGCGCAACCGTAAGTCGATCTTCGACAAGCTGTCGCCGCGCGAGCAGGCGAACAATATTCTGGACCAGATCTGCGATCTCGGCCGCTACGGGCAGAAGACCGGCGCGGGGTTTTACAAGTACGATGAAAAGCGCAACCCGACCCCCGACCCGTTGATCGAGGAGCTGATTATCAAGCACTCGCGGGAGCGCGGCATCGCGCGGCGCCGGGTCGGTGATCAGGAGATTCTGGAACGCGCGCTCTATTCGATGATCAACGAGGGCGCGCGCATTCTCGCGGAAGGCATCGCCGCGCGACCGCTCGATATCGATATCGTATGGATCTACGGCTACGGCTTCCCGGTGTATCGCGGCGGGCCGATGTTCTACGCCGACCAAATCGGTTTGAAGACGATTTACGAGGCGATTCTCAAATATCAAAAGCAGGTGGGCGAGGAGTATTGGCGGCCGGCGCCCTTGTTGGAGAAGCTCGCCAAGCAGGGAAAAGGCTTCTACAGCGAGGCGTGAGGTCCGTTCAGGCCCGCGCCGCGATGCGGGGCGTGCGCGCGACGACCAGCAGCAGCTCACCAAGCTGGTTGATGATCGGTATCCGCTCGGCAAGACGCGACAGCGTCACGGCCGGCAACCGCAGCCGGGTTACGAGCGGGATCGCCACCTGAATCGGGTGGCACGCGATGTCGGCGAAATAGGGCGCGGTTTCCGCTTCGATTTCCTTTTGCTTGAAGAGGTAGCGGTAGATCGGTACCTCGCGGTAGTAGCCGGATTGCGGTTCCCGCCGCAGGCGGCTGCGTATTCCATAATGGTGCGTGCTGAAGACGAACTTGCCGGTCTTTTTGACGGCGGCGGCTGCGACGCGCATCATCGCCGCGCGGTGTTGCGGCGTCGGCAAGTTCGATACCAGTGTCGACGCCACGAGATCGAAGGATTGCGGCGCGACGGCGAACTGCGTGCAGTCGGCATGCACGAGGCCGATGTCCCAGCGGGGTTGCACGCGCGCGGCGAGTTGCTCGAGCGACGTCAGTGAAAAATCGACGGCGAGAATCATCGCCTGTCGATCCGCCATCTGCACGGTGTAGCGTCCGGTGCCCGCGCCGAGCTCGAGCACGTGCGCGCCCGCGAGGGGTTGCGACGCTTCAATCGTCGGGACGATCTCCATTTGATTCCAGGCCGTCGTCTCCCAAGTCGGATCGAATGACTTCGCGCCCTGCTCGCGATTCGTGCGCTCGTTGTTGCTTTCGTCGTCGAGGGTTGCCGGATCGAGAAAGCGGACAATGCCGTCGGTAATTGGATAGCTCCGTGCACATGCGGGGCAGGAGAGTGTCGCTTGCTGTATGTGGTGCGCCGCCACGCTCTCGTCGCGCAGGTTCAGCGCTCCGCTGTCGCGCGGGCAGCGCAGCGCCGGTATCAAGCTCGCTGGAAATCCGCGGTACATTATGTCCCCCCGAATTATTGGCGCCTATAACAACCGATGTGACATGGCATTTCAAGCAGCCGAGGATACATCGCTTGTCGATGATGGCCGTCTGTTTGTAAGCTTCGGACTTCCCTGGCTCGGAACGAACGTGAAACTCCAAGGCAAAGTCGTCGTCGTCACGGGCGGTGCCACCGGTATCGGCGCGGCGTTGTGCCGTCGCTTCAAACAGGAAGGGGCGCGCGGCATCGTGGTCGCCGACATCGACGGCGACGGCGCGGGCGCAGTCGCGCACGAGACCGGCGGATTGGCGGTAACGACCGACGTCGCGGTAGAAGCGGACGTGATTCGGCTCGTTGAAACATCGACGGCGCAGTACGGATCGATCGATCTCTTTTGTTCCAACGCCGGCATCATCGTCCCGGGCGGGGTCGAGACTCCCGACGAGCAATGGCAGCGCGTTTGGGAAGTGAACGTGTTGGCGCACGTGTACGCCGCGCGCGCCGTGTTGCCGGCGATGCTGTCCCGCGGCGAGGGATACTTTCTGCACACGGCGTCAGCGGCCGGGCTCTTATCGCAGATCGGTTCGGCGACATATGCGGTGAGCAAGCACGCGGCGGTGGCGTTCGCCGAATGGCTCGCGATCACGCACGGCGGTCAGGGCATCAGGGTGAGTTGTCTGTGTCCGCAAGGCGTGCGGACCAAGATGCTGCTCGGCGAGCACGGCGATCGCCAAACATTCTTAACTGCGGGTTCCGTATCCGCCGAAGAGGTGGCGGAGGCGGTGGTGAAGGGGATCGATGCGGAGCACTTCTTGATTCTGCCGCATCCGGAAGTGCTCGAATATTTTCGCCGCAAAGCGAACGATTACGACCGTTGGATCGGCGGCATGCGGCGGCTGCAGGCCAAGGTGAAGGCGGAGTTTGGCGGTTGAAGGGCCGCCGGTCGGATGGGATCGACGCCCGAATCCCGCTGCGGCGGCGAGACACGCCCGCCACCGCTGAGCACGCGAAGAACGGAACGGACAGACGATGTGCGCAGTGTTTGGTCGAATAGAGCTCCGGAGGAAACATTATGGTGAAGCGTACCCCGAAGGAGATCGTGCACGCCTACCTGGACGCCATTGCGGCGCGCGATTTCGCGGGCGCCCGTACGTGGTTGTCCGATGAGCGCTTTTCGACGCACAGCCCCATTTCGACTTTTAGCAGCGCCGATGCCTACATCACCGACATCGCGCGCATCGGGCCGATCCTCGAGTCCGTCGAGCGGCGCAAGACGTTTGTGGATGGAAACGACGTGTGCGTCATTCTCAACTACGTCACGCGCATGGACGCGCGGCAGGTTTCGCCCGTCGTCCACTGGATGCAGGTGGCCGACGACAAAATCGTTTACATTGAGACTTGGTTCGATGCGCGCCAGTATGCCGCGATGTTCGTGATCGAGTAATCAGACCCATCGGAGAAATCGCCAAATGAAGATATCGATGTACCAAGCGTCCGTCCCCGTTTATATCCGCATGCTGACCAACCTGGCGGCGGTCCTCGAGAAGGGAGCGGCCCATGCCGAGGCCAAGAAAATCGACCCGTCGGTGCTCATCGGCAGTCGCCTTTATCCGGACATGTTCCCGCTCTCGCGGCAGGTGCAGATCGCGACGGACAACGCCAAGGGGCCGGCCGCGCGGCTCGCGGGCGTGGACGTGCCGAAGTACGAGGACAACGAAAAAACGTTTCCCGAGCTGCGCGGCCGTATCGAGAAGACCATCGAATTTCTGCGCACGTTGAAGCCCGAGCAGATCGACGGTTCGGAGGAACGCACGATTACGTTGCAGCTGCGGGGCAATACGCAGACCTTCAAAGGCCTGCCGTATCTGCTGAACCTCGCCATGCCGAATTTCTATTTTCATGTGACGACCGCCTACGACATCTTGCGCCACAACGGCGTCGAGCTCGGCAAGTCGGACTATCTCGGGAAATCCTGAGCCAGGGTGGCCGCGGTCAAGGAAACCCGGTTTGTGCCGGTAAGGAGGGATGGTGGTGGGCGATGTAGGGTTCGAACCTACGACCCCTGCCGCGTGAAAACGGCTTTCTGAATCTGACGTCATTCAACTCAACAACCTACGCGTCTTGGCTCCGCGCGAACGTGACACAGAATGACGGAAATGGCCTGCATTTTACTGGTGGTCGTTACGGCATTGTCCCGTCGTTCAAGCGGCTCTTTTTTGGGTTGCTGATAAGTTTTTGATGAAGCGAACCGAGCAACTTCCACGTGCTTGCCGATCAATTTTTTGGCCTATCAGCACCATCGTGCCTAAAGCGCGTCTTTCAGATCGACATTACACTTTGCCCACACTGCCAGGGACCGCTCAAGGTAATCAGTTGCTTCGACGACCCGGCGGTGATCGAGAAGATTCTTACCCACCTTGAAAGGAGAGCGAGCACGACACCCATCAGCGCCTCCGCGCTTGCCCGTGCCCCGCCGAACGATGTGGCGGCGTAGCTCACTTAAATTCCCCCACTCAACATGCTGCAAGCCCAGCGCGCGGTAGGTTTTCTTGTTGCGCCATCGCACGGACACCGCGCTAACCCGGTCATTTTCCTGTTCAACATCTCCCTGTCAGCCGCTCGCGGCGGTCCCCTCATAACATAAAGAGACGAAGAGAGCAGGCGGGATGAGAGTTTTCGGGAGCGGGTTTATACTTTTTATACCCTATACCCCGGCTGTCTGTGACGGCCCTTATGTTTCCTAGGCTCAAGGGGACACGCTTCACGAACTGATCGGAGGCGGAGACAATGAAGACGACTGTGAACGTCGGCGTGATTTCGATCCTGGGGGTAGTCGTACTCTTGGGATCACTCGCAGTCACTTTCGCAAAACCAAGATTCCAGGTGGGCAAAACATACTGCCAATGCGCCTGTCGTTGGGGTAGCGGGAGTGGCAATCTGTATTGGGAAAAGGCGGGAGCGTGCAGTTTAGCTGACGGCAAGAGCTGCACGTACAAGGATTACCTTGGCGACCATAAAGGCACCTTGGATAGCTGTCTTGAGTGTAAACCCTATAGCGAGACGGGGGTTGTGTGTGGCGGGCGGCAGATTCAGGCGCCAGATGGCCAAATCGTTGCCCCGCCGGGCGATATCGCACCGCCACGGCCAACTGCCCCTCCCGGCGGCGACCGACCTCGTCCGGTCCCGGACGTAAAGCCCAAGTGAGCCGCGATGATGGCGATGCGCGGGATATGTTGACGCTTCATCTCCAGCGGCTGCTCTCGACGTTCTCCGTTGACCCCGGGTCCCGTCCGGCATAGGGTACCGCCCGACCCGGCGGCCTGAAAGGAGGCACGAGTGAACCGCGCCTCGAGCTGTGGCCTCGTCCTCATGGCATTGACCTTCGCCGCGACGGTTTCCGAAAGCCTGGCAGCGCCAGTGGAATGTAGAGCGAGAACCTGCGGCGACTGGACGCAAGAAAACGTCCGGGCGGCGGTCGATGCTTTGGTGACCACGTCACGATCTGGTCACGTTCGACAATGGGAGGAACATGCAGGGGCAGTCAAGTGACTGAAAACATGGTGGGCGATGTAGGGTTCGAACCTACGACCCCTGCCGTGTGAAGGCAGTGCTCTACCGCTGAGCTAATCGCCCCAGAGAGTGGAAGTTTACGTGTTCCGCCGAATGACCGTCAATTTTCCGCGCACGGGATGACGGCGGCGCAGTCTCCTTTCTTTTTGCGGTTCCATCCGTGAATCCGGCTCGGCGCGGCAAACAATCCGTGGGCGGGCGTTCAGAGCGACGTCGGCGCCGAACCGCGTATGCGTTGCTCGCGCACAAGGGCGGTGAGCGGCACCGAAAGCAACGATATGGCGGCACCGATCAGCAGTAGCCGGCGGAACGCTGTTTCGACCGTTTGAAGCAGCGGCAGGCGCGCCGTCGGATCCGCCGACGTTACCGCCCGGCCGATGACGTCTTGCATCATCTCGCCGCCCGGCAGCTCGGACGCCGGGCCCGGCGCATGCTCGCGCAACAGGACGAGCAGCACCGCGCCGAGCAGCGCGATGCCGACGGCTCCGCCGAGCGAGCGGAAGAAGGAAATTGAAGCGGTGGCGACGCCGATATTCTCCAGGGGCACGGCGTTTTGCGCCGCGACGAGCGCGGTGGGGATCTGCAGGCCGAGCGCGAAACCCGCCGTCGCCATGAATACCGAGATGAGAAGCGTGCCGTCGGAATTCGTCAGCGCGATCGCCAACAGCGCGAGGGGGACGAGCAGCGCGCCGATCAGCTGGGTTCGCTTGTAATGTCCGGTCAGCATCATGAGCTTGCCCGCCGTATAAGCGCCGAGCGCGATGCCGAGCGTGAGCGGCACCAGGCGCAGACCGGCTTCGTCCGCGCCGGCGCCCCCTAATATTTCGAAACGCAGCGGCATCAGGGCGGCGAGCGAGACGAGCTGGAAGAAGGCGATGAACAGAATGGCGCAAGAAAGCGCCATCGCGGGGATCTTGAGGAGCGCGAGAGGGAGAATCGGCTCGCGCGCGCGACGTTCATGCCACGCGCTTACCATAAGGATGGCAACGCCGGCGCCGAATACAGAGAGATTGCTCGGCGCGTGCCAGGCGACACCCTGGCCGACGCGCGTGACCGCGATGAGCACCGCGGCGAGACCCAGGGTGAGCAACAGGGCGCCGACGTAGTCGATGTGGGGATCGCGCCCGAGGACGGGAAGACGCGCCAAGGCGCGGCGCGATACCAGCAGCGCCGCGACGCCGATCGGCACGTTGATCCAGAACACCCAGCGCCACGACAAGTAGTGAGTGAGGTAGCCGCCGACGACCGGTCCGCCGACGCTCGCGAGCGCATACACTCCGCTGAAGTAGCCTTGATAGCGACCGCGCTCGCGCAGCGAAACCACCTGTGGAATGACGGCCTGTGCCAGTGAAATTAGCCCGCCGCCGCCCAATCCCTGAAGAATGCGCGCCGCGATCAGCTGCGGCATCGTCTGCGCCAAAGCGCAGCCGATCGAGGCGACGAGGAATAAACCAATCGCGAACGACAGAAGGGCGCGCGCGCCGAAAAGGTCTGCCAGCTTCCCGTAGATGGGCGTGATGACGGTGGAGGCGACGAGGTAGCCGGCGACGACCCAAGCGACGATTTCGAAGCCGTGCAATTGTTCCGATATGCT
>Ga0070741_10010628_pt1 | contig 17305 bp, 19 predicted proteins | sample Coa_R1_4_FD_66440 | JGI IMG/M metagenome (GOLD analysis project Ga0070741, IMG submission 66440) | Surface soil microbial communities from Centralia Pennsylvania, which are recovering from an underground coalmine fire - Coalmine... | ecosystem: Environmental > Terrestrial > Soil > Unclassified ...
GAGATGATCCCGGCCGGGGTGACGAGACCGTGCTCGGCCGTCGCCGCGTCGACGTCCTGGAGCAAGCAGCCGCCGTCGACGTAGGCGGTGTTCTCGTCCGGATCGACGCGCACCTGGTTCATGTCGCGCAGGTCGATCACGAGCCCGTGGTCGACGCTGCCGAGCCCGGCGGCGTTGTGCCCGCCGCAGCGGATAGCGGTGTCGAGCCCCTGCTCGCGTCCGTACTCGACGGCGGCGACGACGTCGTCGACGTCGACGCAGCGCGCGATCAGCGCCGGGCGCCGGTCGAACATCCCGTTGTGGAGCTTGCGGGCCTCGTCGTATTCGCGGTCGTCGGGGGCGATCGCCCGCCCCCGAAGGCGCAACTCCGTGGTCGCCATCGACGCGACCCTAACGTTTCGAGACCTGTGAGTAAACCCTCCAGCCGAGCCTTACGGCCTCGGGGATGCCGGCCCGATCCTTGCGAGGCATTCGCGAAGCCCTTCTTGCCAGTGAGGCAACTGGGGTGCGCCCTTCTCGGAGCGCAGCACCGAGTAGGCGGGCCGCGGCGCGCGGGCGCCGTACTCAGCGCTCGTGATCCGACGCACGCGGCAGTCGAGACCCGCCACCGCGAAGATCGCCTCCGCGAAGTCGGCCCACGTGCAGTCGCCGCCGCCGGCGACGTGATAGAGGCCGTGCGGCAGCTCGACGAGCTCGCGCGTCGCGGCGGCGAGGTGGCCGACGTACGTGGGTGAGCCGCGCTGGTCGTCGACGACCGCGACCTCCTCGCGCTCCGCGCCGAGCGCGAGCATCGCCCGCACGAAGTTCCGTCCGGTCGGGCCGAAGAGCCACGACGAGCGGACGACCCAGGCCTGGTCGCCGGCAGCCGCTTCGCCGTGCAGCTTGCTGCGGGCGTAGGCGCCGAGCGGGTTCGCTGCGTCCGACTCGACATACGGCTCGCGCTTGCGGCCGTCGAAGACGTAGTCGGTCGAGTAGTAGACGAGCGGCACGCCGAGCTCGGCGACGTGGCGCGTCCCGCCGACGTTCACCGCCGCCGCGCCCTGCGGATCGTCCTCGGCGCCGTCGACGTCGGTCCACGCCGCCGCGTGGAGCGCCAGGGAGCAGCCGCCGACCAGGTCCGGGGGCGCGGACGCGGTGACGTCCCACTCGGCGCGCGTCAGCGCGAGCGCGTCCGGGAACTCCGCCGCGAGCGCCGCCCCGAGCTGCCCTCCCGCGCCGGTGATCAGGACGCCGCGGCCGTGTCCCGTTCCGAGAGGAGAGGCGATCGCGTGCTCCAGAGATGGACGACGCGGGGATCGTTCCACGGCACCCCGTGCTCGTCGGGATCGTCGGGGTCGTACTCCTCGGTGACGAGGTAGCAGAGGAGGCAGTCCGTCAGCGCCTCGTAGCCGTGTGCGAGCCGGCCGGGGACGTAGATCGCCATCGGGTTGTCGTCGCCGATGTCCTCGGTCGCCGTCTCACCCGTCTCGCGGTCGAGCGCGACGACGCGCACCATCCCCTGGAGGCAGACGAACAGGTCGTCCTGCCCGCGCTCGTGGTAGTGCAGCCCGCGGATCACCCCCGCGCGCGAACGCGCGAGGTTCGCCTGCGCGAACGGCTTCGGCAGCGCGCTCGCGCGCGCGAGCTCGACGAACCAGCCGCGCTCGTCGTCGTGCCGCCGGAGCGGGAAACGCAGGATCATTTGTTGACCCCCGTCTCCTCGATCAGGCGGCCGACCTCGGCGAGATCGTCCCAGTGCTTGCCGCCGTCGCGCCACCAGCCTTCGACCCGCTGCACGACGAGCTCGCCGCGGCGGGCGAACTCGCGGTTGACGTCGGTGATCTCGAGCTCGCCGCGGCTCGACGGCTGCAGGGAGTCGATGATCTGGAACACCTCGGCGGGGTAGCAGTACAGGCCGACGACGGCGTCGTTCGACGGCGGCGCCGCGAACCGTGAGTCGACGACGCCGGCCTTCTCGACGATGTCGACGACGCGTCCCTCGCCGTCGTAGGCGACGACGCCGAAGTTCTCGGGGTCGGGCACACTCTTGACGAACACGAGCGCACCGTGGTCCCAGCTCGCGATCGCGTCCGCCTGCGCGTACTCGAACAGGTTGTCGCCGAGACAGACGACGAGCCGGTCGTCGTGGGCGAAGTCGCGCGCCATTCCGACGACCTGTGCGATGCCGCCCGGCTCGACCTGCACCTTGTAGGTCAGGTCGAGGTCGAACAGCAGCTGGCCGCCCCCGCGCGCCTCGACGCGGCCGTCGCCGAGCAGGTCGATGAAGTCGCCTGCGTGCTGCTTGCCGGTCACGAGCAGCACCTCGCGCACGCCGAGCCGCTGCAGGAGCTGGAGCGGGTAGTAGACCATCGGCCAGCGGCCGACCGGCAGCAGGTGCTTGTTCGTGACGCGCGTCAGCTCCTCGAGCCGCGTCGCCGTTCCGCCCGCACAGATCAGGCCCTTCATTCCGCGGCGAGGTTACCGTCGTGCCGGTGCGAGCGCGGACGGCGGCACGCGCACGACGCGGGCGAGGCCGGCCGGCAACCACCAGTTCCACCGGCCCAGGATCGCCATCGCGCTCGGCACGAGCAGCGAGCGGACGATCGTCGCGTCGACGAAGACGGCGACCGCGAGGCCGAAGCCGAACTCTTGCAGGCCGACGATGCGGCCGGCGATGAACCCCGAGAACGCGGCGCACATGACGACGGCGGCGGCCGTGATGATCCGCCCGGTCCGCTCGAGCCCGTGTGCGACCGCGGTCACGTTGTCGCCGTTCTCGTCCCATGCCTCGCGCATGCGCGTGACGAGGAAGACCTCGTAGTCCATCGAGAGCCCGAACAGCATCGCGAACAGGAAGATCGGGATCCAGCCTTCGACCTGCCCGAACTGGTAGAGGCCGAACAGGCTGTGGCCGACGCCCCACTTGAAGACGACGACCAGCATCCCGTATGCCGCGCCGACCGAGAGCAGGTTCAGCAGCACGGCCTTCAGCGGCAGGAGCAGCGACCGGAACGCGCGCGCGAGCAGGAAGTAGGTGAGGACGAGGACGCCGCCGATCAGCGGCGGGAAGTACGTGTAGGCGCGCGACAGGAAGTCGACGCCCTGTCCGGGGCCGCCGCCGACGAGCACGTCGGTTCCGGCCGGGAAGCCGGCGGCGGGGACGAGCCGGTCGCGCAGCCGGTGCACGAGCGCCTGCTCCTGCGGGAAGCCGTAGTCGTGCCGCCCGACGACGTAGACCTGCTGGTAGCGACGGCTGGGGTCGACGTAGCGGCCGCCCGGGGCCGTGTAGACGGTCGCCACCTCCGGGTCGCGCCGTGCCGCGGCGGCGAGGCGCGCGATCGCCTGCTGCACCCCCGGCTTCAGCACGTCGTGAGCCTCGACGAGCACCTGCGCCGGCGCGACGGCGCCCGGGCCGACGGTGCGCTGCAGCAGGTCGAAGCCGCGGATCGACTGCGGCGTCCGCGGGATGCCGTACGTCGAGCCGGGCGTCAGGTTCAGGTACAGCGTCGGCACCGCAGCTGCCGCGAGCACCGCGACGCCGCAGCCGAGGTAGACGAGCGGCCGCCGCATGATCGAGCGCGCGAGCCGTGCCCAGTAGCCGCGCTCGGGATCCACGGGCTCACCCGGCAGGATGCGCCGGCGAGCGGTGCCGCGGCGGCCGTAGTACGACAGCAGGACCGGCTGCAGCGTCACCGCGGCGAGCACGGAGACGACCGGGATCAGGAAGCCGGCGATGCCCATCAGCCGCATGAACGGGAGCGGCATCGCGACGAGCAGCAGCAAGCCGAGGGCGACCGAGGCGCCGGAGAAGACGACCGCGCGGCCGGCGGTCTGCATCGTCCGCACGACCGCCTCGTCGCGCTCGAGCCCGCCCGAGAGCTCCTCGCGGAAGCGGTAGACGATCAGCAGCGAGTAGTCGACGGCGAGGCCGAGCCCGATCAGCTGGATCAGGTTCGTCGTGTACGTGGGGGTCGTCGCGAGATGCGCGACGCCGTACATCAGGCCGAGCGTGCCCATGATCGTGCACCCGGCGAAGAGCAGCGGGATCGTCACGGCTGCGGAGAGGCCGAAGACCGCGATCAGGACGAGCAGCGCGATCGGGACCGCGATCGCGAGCTCGCCTCGCTTCAGGTCTTGGTTGAAGATCGGGTCGAGGTCGTGCTGGATCGGGCCCGCGCCGGTCAGATACGTGCGCTCGACCCCGGCCGGTCGCCCGAGCGCTCGCAGCAGGTCGTCCGTGTAGCCTTTCGCCTTCGCGATCGTCAGCGTCGAGACGATGTCGCCGTAGACGACGTGCCGGCTCGCGACGATGAGCTTCGTCGGCTTGCCGGGGGGGACGACGGGCGCCGCACGCGCGACGGCTCGCTGGAGCCGGGCGAGGAGTGCGGGGTCGTGCGTGCCCGGCACCTGGAAGACGACGGTGAACGACCCGTCGGGACGGTCGCCGAAGTGCTTCTGGAGCAGGGTCCGCACCCGTTCGGAATCGGTGCCCGGGACGGCGAAGCTGTTCGACAGGAGCGGCGTCAGCTTCGAGCTCGCATAGGCGCCTGCGAGCAGCACGACGAGCCAGGCGACGAGCAGCAGCCGGCGGTGGCGGAGGACGAAGCGCGTCCAGCGGACCACCCGGACAGCCTAGATACGGGAATACTTCCGCGACATGCCGAGGCGCGACATCGACCGGCTGCACGACGAGATCGAGGAGCTCTTCGCCGAGCTCTGGCAGGTGCCGCGCTTCCTCGGCCAGCGGCGCGGCTTCCGCCCGAACGTCGACAGCTATCTGACGGAAGACCCGCCCGAGCTGACAGTCGTCGTCGAGCTGGCGGGCGTCGAGCCGGCGAGCGTGCACGTCGTCGTCGACGGGCAGCTGCTCGTGGTCTCCGGCGAACGGACGCGACCGAAGGCGGACGGCCGTGTCTACCAGCAGATGGAGATCGAACACGGGCCGTTCCTCCGCCAGGTGCGCCTGCCCGAGGGCGTCGACTCCGACCGTGCGCGGGCCGAGTTCGAGCGCGGCATCCTGCGTATCTCGCTCCCGATCGCGAGGCGCCGGGCGTCGCGCGGGCGCGTCGCGATCGAGGTGCAGCGGCCGTGAGCGAGCCCGCGTTCGAGCTCTCCGAGCAGGAGGGCGACGGCCTCGACCTGCCGGCGGTGCTGCCGGTGCTGCCGCTCAAGGACACCGTCGTCTTCCCGCAGTCGACGACGCCGCTCGCGATCGGGCAGGAGCGCTCGGTGCGGCTGATCGACGACGTCGTCGCCGGCGAGCGCATCGTCGCGCTCGTCACCGCGCGCGACCCGGCCGTCGACGTTCCCGGCTGGGACGAGATCTACGAGGTCGGGACGGTGGCGATGATCCACAAGCTGATCAAGATCCCCGACGGAACGCTGCGCATCCTCGTCCAGGGGCTGCAGCGGATCCGACTCGTCGAGCGTGTCGGAGACGATCCGTACCTGATCGGCAGGTTCGAGGTGCTGCCGGACGAAGGCGAGGAGACGCCCGCGGTCGAGGCGCTCACTCGCAACGTCCAGGGGCTGTTCACACGCATCATCGGTCTCGCGCCGTACCTGCCCGAGGAGCTGCAGATCGCGGCCGCGAACGTCGACGATCCGAGCGCGCTCGCCCACCTCGTCGCCTCGACGTTGCGGACGATCAAGACCGAGGAGCGGCAGGACCTGCTCGAGACGGTCGACGTCGAGCAGCGGCTGCGGAAGGTGTCGGCGATCCTCAATCGCGAGCTCGAGGTGTTCGAGCTCTCGTCGAAGATCCAGTCGCAGGTGCAGTCGGAGATGGAGAAGGGCCAGCGCGAGTACTTCCTGCGCCAGCAGCTCAAGGCGATCCAGCAGGAGCTCGGCGAGGGCGATCCCGAGCAGGCGGAGGTGAACGAGCTGCGCGAGCGGCTGGCGGAGGTGCACCTGCCCGACGAGGCGCGCAAGGCGGCGGAGCGCGAGCTCGGCCGGCTCGAGCGGATGCCGACCGCGGCGGCGGAGTACGGCGTCATCCGCACCTACCTGGAGTGGATCCTGACGCTGCCGTGGAGCGCGCACACGGACGACAACCTCGACCTCGAGCACGCCCGCGCCGTGCTCGACGAGGATCACTTCGACCTCGACAAGGTGAAGGACCGGATCGTCGAGTACCTCGCGGTCGCGAAGCTGAAGCGGGAGGTGTCGGGCCAGATCCTCTGCTTCGTCGGCCCGCCCGGCGTCGGCAAGACGTCGCTCGGCCAGTCGATCGCGCGCGCGCTCGGCCGCAAGTTCGTCCGGATGTCGGTCGGCGGCGTGCGCGACGAGGCGGAGATCCGCGGCCACCGCCGCACCTACATCGGCGCGATGCCCGGCACGATCATCCGCTCGCTGCGCGACGCGGAATCGGTCAACCCGGTGCTGCTGATCGACGAGATCGACAAGCTGGGCTCCGACTGGCGCGGCGACCCGACGAGCGCGATGCTCGAGGTGCTCGACCCCGAGCAGAACAGGACCTTCCGCGACCACTACCTCGACCTGCCGTTCGACCTCTCGAAGGTGCTCTTCATCTGCACCGCGAACACGGTCGACACGATTCCGGCCCCGCTCCTCGACCGGATGGACACGATCACGCTCTCCGGCTACACCGAGGAGGAGAAGCTCGGGATCGCGAGGCGCTACCTCGTCCCCAAGCAGCTGGCGGCGCACGGGCTCAAGCGCTCGCAGCTCGCGATCCCGGCGCCGCTCCTGCGCACGATCATCCGCGAGTACACGCGCGAGGCGGGCGTTCGCAACCTCGAGCGCCGGATCGCCGACGTCTGCCGGAAGGCGGCGGCGCAGGTCGCGAAGGGGGAGGCGCAGCAGGTCCGCCTCGACGAGCAGCGTCTCCGCGAGTGGCTGGGGCCGCGGCGCTTCTCGGGCGAGGTGCGCAAGCGCACCTCCGAGCCCGGCGTCGCGACCGGGCTCGCCTACACCGCCACCGGCGGCGACGTGCTCTTCATCGAGGCGACGGCGTATCCGGGCCGCGGCCGGCTTCGCATCACCGGGCAGCTCGGCGAGGTGATGCGGGAGTCGGCGCAGGCGGCGCTCTCGTGGGTGCGCTCGCACGCCGGCGAGCTCGGCGTCGACGAGGACTGGTTCGGCGACCACGACGTGCACATCCACGTGCCCGCCGGCGCCGTGCCGAAGGACGGCCCGTCGGCGGGGGTGACGATGGCGACGGCGATCGCCTCGCTCGTCCTCGGCGAGCCGGTCGCAGACGACGTCGGCATGACCGGCGAGATCACGCTGACCGGCCAGGTGCTGCCGATCGGCGGCGTCCGCGAGAAGCTCCTCGCCGCCCAGCGCGCGGGGCTGCGGCGCGTGATCCTGCCGCGCGAGAACGAGCCCGACCTCGTCGACCTGCCGCCGGAGACGCGCGCGGCGCTGACGGTGATCCCCGTCGACACGATCGACGAGGTGTTTACCGGCGCGTTCGACGGCGGGCGGCGCACGCAGGCCCGGCGGCGCCCGGCTGCGCTCGAGCGGCAGGCGGCGAGGGGCCCCGGCGACTAGCCCGTCAGCGCGAAGCTCGAGAGGAAGCGCGCGCAGAGACCCTCGCCCGCCGTCGCCGCGCGTCGGCAGAGGAGCTCGTACTCCCGGCGCTCGTCGAGCAGGAACGTGATCTCCTCGACCAGCTTGCCGTACGCGACCCGGTACGAGCGCGCGGCCATCCCGGCGACCTGGACGGTGGTGCCGGCGGCGACCTGACCGTGCAGCTCGCGCGCGATCTCGGCCGTGACGCGATCGAGCTCGCGTGCCGCCGCGGTGAAGAGCGTCGACCGGTAGGGGCGGACGAGCCGGAACCGCTGCACCTCGACGAGCGCGACACCGCCCCGCGATGCCGACAGCCTGCTGTCCGTCTGCCTGACCGTCCAGCCCGTCGGCGCCGCGAACCGGAAGCCGTCGCCCGTCACCGTCTGCCAAGCGCCGCCGCCGCCGCAACCGGCGAGCGCGAGCGCCGCGGCGAGTAGGATCGGTTTGGCTCGTTCCGGCCGGGGAAAGGATCGGTTCCAGATGACCAAGACCAAGAACAAGGTCTCCGACGCGGCAGACAGCATCAAGCCCTACATCGAGCGGGCGATGTCCGACGAGAAGCTGCGCGGCGACGTCATGCACGCGTACAAGACGGCGAAGAAGCTCTACAAGGAGCTGAGCGGCGGCAAGACGGCGCCGGTGACGCTCGCGGCGCGAGTGGCGACCGACGACGACGTCCGCGAGAAGCTCCGTGAGGCGATCGACGACCTGCGCAAGGCAGGCGAGCGCCTGCAGGGGAAGAAGGACCACTCGGGGCGGAACACCACGCTCCTCATTGCCGGCATCGCGCTTGCGATCCTCTTCAACCCGGTCACCGGTGCCGAGACGCGGCGCTTCATCCGCGAGCTCGTCAGCGGCGAGCAGGGAGAGGGCGGCTCCTAGCGACGTCTCGACGGCGCTGCGGGCGGCAGCGCGAGCGCACGCTCGAGCGAGCCCGGGTCGAGGCCGTCGGCGCTCGAGATGTCGGAGCCCCCGAGCAGGAACGCGCCCGGCTCCGGGCCAGCGGCCGCGGCCGGGGCCCAGCCGGCGGCGATCGGCACGTCGAGTACGCTGAGGCGTCGCCACCGCCCGAGGTACGCCGTCGGATCGACGGCGCCGTCGTAGCCGAGGTGGAGGAGCGACGCCGGGTGCAGCTCGAAGTGGAGGTGCACCGTCTGGCCCGCGCTCACACCCGTCGCACCCATGAACCCGATCACGTCGCCTGCCTCGACGCGGACACCGTTCGTCACCTGCGCGGCGAAGGCGGACAGGTTCGCGTAGTAGAAGTCGTTGCCCTGCGCGTCCTGCAGCCAGAGGCGGTTGCCGCCGCTCCGGTTCCAGCCGACGGAGAAGACGAGCCCGTTCGCGGCGGCGAGGACCGGCTGGCCGAGCCGGCCCGCGATGTCGGCGCCGTGGTTCCAGCCGCCGGGGGCCGGCGCGCCGAACGCGTCGGCGTACGACGACTCGCCGTAGACCGGGAAGACGTACGGGCCCGCGGTCAGCGGCGGCTGCGCCGACGGGAGCCGCGCCGGCGGCGGGGGCTTCGGCGTCGGCTTCGACCTCGGCGTCGGTTTCGGCGTCGGCTTCGCGCGCCGCGGAGCCGGCGTGGTCGTCGTCGACGCCGGCGTCGTCGTGGTCGGCCGGGTCGCTTGGGTGGTCGTCGTCGCAGGTCGCGGCGTCGTCGTCGCCCGCGGCACGGTCGTCGTCACGTGCGGGGCCGTCACGACCGGCAGCGTCCTCGACGGCACCGTCCTCTGCCGGAGCGGCGCCGTCGGCTGCGGCGGCGCGGTTGCCGCCGTCTGCACCTCCGCGGCGGCGAAGCCGATGTCGATGTCGCTCCCGGCCGGCAGGCCGCCGTGCGCCGCGTCGAGATGGACGTGGAGCTCGGTGACGAAGCCGTTCCAGCCCTGCGCGCCGGTCGGCGCGCTCGTGTCGATCCCCTGCTCGCCGATCGACGCATAGCCCCAGTCCGCGAGCGTGACCTCGCCGGCGGTTGCCGTCTGCCCGAGGGCGCTCAGCCCGACGACGCCGCTCTGCGTGAACGCGCCGTCCGGGACCGGCCCGCCGGTCGTCGCGCTCGCGCGCGCCGTAACCGCGGCGGCCGTGATCTCGCCGCCGAAGATCGACACGGACGAGACGTCCGCTTCCGCGGTCGCGGTTGCGGTCGCGGTCCTCGTCGTCGCGCTCGACGCCGTGATCGCTCCCGTCTTCAGCACCGAGCCGTCGGCCGGATACGAGAAGCCGTTCGCGAGCGAGTGGCCCCCGGGCGGTGCCGTGACGGTTGTCGTGCTCGCGCCCGCCGTGCCGGGAACGGTGATGCGGATCGCCCAGGCGCGCGCGGTCGCCGAGGGTGCGGCCGCAGGCTCGGCGCTACCGGCGGTGACGATCCCGATCGTCGCACCCAGAAGCGCAAGCGCGGGCACGAGGAGCTTGGCCGACACCGCGCGCCATTGTGCCGCTGCGCGCGGTCAGCCCGTCTGTCGGCGGGCGAACTCGCGGAAGCGTGCCCGCGCCGCCTCGTCCGGCCCGACCGACTCCTCGCGCTCGAACGTCGGGTCGGCGGCGATCTCCTCTGCGACCGCGCGCACCTCGGCGTGCACGGCGTTCCGGTGCCTCTCGTTGCGCAGCAGGCTGTCGACCCACGTCTCGTCGCCGTCGTACTGCGGCACCTCGTTCTCGACCAGCAGCTCGCCGAGCAGGATCCCGACGCGGATGTAGGCGAACGTGCGGAAGGCGAGGATGCGGCGCGGCGAGTCGACGAGCGCTGCGATCGCCGGATCCTCTTCCTGGATCCGGTTGACGATCGTCCCGATCGGCTCGTCGACGAGCGGGATCCAGACCTCTTCGGGCGCAGACACAACGGGAGTGTGGCGGACCCGGCCGCGTCCCGCCACCTCGCCGTAGGGTGTGCGGGTGAACGCGCTCGCGAGCCTCGCCGCCGAGCCGGCGCTGACGGCGCTCCTCTTCGACGTCGACGGGACGCTGGCGCCGATCGTCGCCGATCCGGCGACGGCGCGCGTGCCCGACGCGGCGCGTGACGAGCTCCGTCGCCTCGCCTCGCGCTACGCCCTCGTCGCGTGCGTCTCCGGCCGGCCGGCGGAGGTCGCCCGGACGATCGTCGGCGTCCCTGAGCTCGAGTACGTCGGCGAGCACGGGCTCGAGCTCGATCCGGCGGCGGCGCGGTGGGCTCGCCGCATCCACGCCTTCGCCGACGGCGTCGAGTGGCCGGTCGAGCGGAAGCCGCTGTCCGTCGCGTTCCACTACCGGACGGCAGCCGATGCGGACGCAGCACGTGTCGCGCTCGAGCCGATCGCGGCGCGCGCGCTCGAGGAAGGGTTCCGAACGCGCTGGGGACGCATGGTGCTCGAGGTGCTGCCGCCGCTCGAGACGTCGAAGGGGACGGCGGTGCGGCGGCTGCTCGAGCAGCGCCGCCTGCGGCGCGCGCTCTACGCGGGTGACGACTCGACCGACCTCGACGCGTTCGACGCCCTCGACGGCCTCGACGTCGCCGTACGCATCGCGGTCGCCTCGACCGAGGGGCCGGTCCGGCTGGGGCAGCGGGCGGACCTCGTCGTCGCCTCGCCCGCAGCGCTCGCCGAGCTGCTCGCGCAGCTCTAGTCAGCAGAGCGCGAGCACCTCGGGGATCGAGCGCACGCGCAGGCCGCGCCAGCCGCGCACCTCCGTCCAGAGCGGCTCGCGCCCCGGCGGCGTGACCAGTACCGGCGTCATCCCGACGCGCTCGGCGCCCGCGAGCTCGTCGTTGGCGCCGTCGCCGACGAACAGGCAGGCCGTCGGCTCGACGCCGAGCGCGTCGCTCGTGTGCAGGTAGATCGCCGCGTCGGGCTTCGCCAGCCCGCACCGCGACGAAAACGTCTCGACGTCGAACAGCCCGGCGAGCTCGGTCTCCGGCCAGGCGACGGGGACGTCCTCGGAGCACATCGAGATCAGGCCGACGCGGAGGCACCGCCGTCGCAGCTCGGCGAGTGTCTCGATGACGCCGGCGCGCGGGCGGAGCATGCGGCGCGTCAGCTCGACGCGCGCGCCCACGTGTGCCTCGATTTCGTGCTCGGGCACACCGAGCAGTCGGTAGACCTCGGCCAGCGGCCTCGTCTGCGACGCGAGGTAGTACTCGCCCAGGCGGCGGTCGACCTCCTCGAGCGGCAGGCCCGCGCGCTCGGCGAGGGTGCGACGGAGAGCGTTTGCCTCGTCTGCCGGCCAGTCGACGAGCGTCTCCCAGAGGTCGAAGATGACCGCACGGATCACGGCCGCCGCTTCCGCAGCCGCTCGATCTGCTTCCACGTGCGCGTGTTCACGACGTCGTCTTTCGTCAGCCACGCGCGGCGCGCCTGGCCGATGCCGAGCTCGACGTGGTCGAGCGCGGAGAGCTGGTGGCCGTCCGAGTCGACCACGAGCTTCAGGCCCGCCTCGCGGGCGGCGCGCGCGTGCACGTCGCAGAGGTCGAGCCGGTCGGGCTGCGAGTTGATCTCGAGGAAGGTACCGGTTGCGAGCGCCTGCTCGATCACGCGCTCGAGATCGAGCGCAGTCGGCGAACGCCTGCCGATCTTTCGACTCGTGACATGGCCGATGCAGTCGACGTACGGGCTCTCCATCGCCGCGAGCACGCGCTCGGTCGGCGACCTGTCGAGGCTGTGGTGCACCGAGGCGACGACCCAGTCCCGCGTCGCGAGCTCCTCGTCGGAGAGATCGAGGTCGCCGTCGGCGCGAATGTTCACCTCGACGCCCTTCAGGATCCGCAGCTGGAACCGCTCCTGGAGCACGTCGATCTGGTCGTCCTGCTGCTGCATGCGGCCGTCGCGCAGTCGCTGCGAGTGGTCGGTGACGGCGTAGAACTCGTAGCCTCGTGCCGCCGCCCGCGCGACCATCACCTCGAGCGCGTCCTTTCCGTCCGACCACGTCGTGTGCGTGTGCAGGTCGCCGCGCAGGTCGCGGAGCTCGACCAGGCGCGGCAGCTCGCCGCGCCGCGCCGCGTCGAGCTCGCCGAGGTCCTCGCGCAGCTCGGGCGGGATCCACTCGTAGCCGAGGAACGCGTAGACCTCTTCCTCGGTCGCGAAAGCGTGCACGAGGCCGCTCTCCGCCTCGGTGATTCCGTACTCCGAGACGGAGAGGCCGCGTCGCACCGCCGCCTCCCGCAGCGCGACGTTGTGCGCCTTCGAGCCGGTGAAGTGCTGGAGCAGGTTGCCGTACGACTCGGGCGGAACGACACGGAGGTCGAAGCGGAAGCCCTCCTGCGAGACGACCGTCGCCTTCGTCGGGCCGTGCGTCGCCACCTCGACGACCCAGGGAAGGCCGCAGAAGGCCTGAAGCAGCGCCGCCGGGTCGGTCGCGGTCGCGATCAGGTCGAGGTCGCGGACCGTCTCGCGGTAACGACGTGCCGAGCCTGCGAGCGAGACCTGCTCGGCGGCGGGGTGGGCGGCGAGCGCGGCGACGGTGGCATGCAGCCGCGGGAGCGCGTTGCCGAGCAGGACGCGGCGCTCGACGTCGCGCGGGTCGGTTGCCGACCCCAGGAGCCGGAGGCTCGTCAGGATCTTCTCCTCCGACTTGGGGCCGAGGCCGCCGAGCGAGCGGAGCTGGTGCGCCTCGGCGGCGGCGCGCAGCGCGTCGACGGTCGTGATCCCGAGCTCCTTCCAGAGCCGGCGCGCCGTCTTCGGCCCGAGCCCGGGCAGGCGCATGAAGCTCGTCACCTCCGCCGGGACGACCGCCTTCCGCTTCGCGAGCGCCCGGATCTCGCCGTCGCGCGTGACCTCGACGATCTTCTCCTCGATCGTCTTCCCGATCCCGTGCAGCTCCTTCGCCCGGCCCTCCAGGGCGAGCTTCGCGACCGAGCTCGGCGTCTCGCGGATCCGCGCGGCGGCGCGCCGGTAGGCGCCGATCCGAAAGCCGTCCTCGCCTTCGAGCTCCATCAGATCGGCGAGGAGATCGAACTGGGCCGCGAGCTCGGAGTTCCTCGGCAGACCGTCGGCCACGATTCGATGATATTTCTGGCCACGTTGCGCGCGACGATTTGCCTCCCCACGTACAACGAGCACGACAACCTCGAACCGATGCTGCGCGCGCTCGGCGGCGTCTTGCGCGACGGCGACCGCGTGCTCGTCATCGACGACGGCTCGCCCGACGGAACCGGCGAGCTCGCCGACCGTCTCGCCTGCGAGCTCGGATTCGTCGACGTCCTCCACCGCGCGGGGAAGCAGGGACTCGGCCCGGCCTACGTCGCCGGCTTCCGGCGCGCGCTCGCCGGCGACACGGAGCTGCTGCTCGAGATGGATTGCGACTTCTCCCACGACCCCGCTGACGTCCCGCGGTTGATCGCCGCCGTCGAGGGCGGCGCCGACATCGCGCTCGGCTCGCGCTACGTGCCCGGCGGCGGCATTCCCGACTGGGGGCTCGTGCGGCGCGGCGTGTCGGGCGGTGGGAACCTCTACGCCCGCGTGATCCTCGCCAGCCGCGTCCACGACCTCACCGGCGGGTTCAAGTGCTTTCGCAGGCGCGTGCTCGAGACCATCGATCTCGACGCGGTCCGCTCGAAGGGCTACGCCTTCCAGATCGAGACGACGTACCGCGCCGTCCGCGCCGGTTTCCGTGTCGTCGAGGTCCCGATCACGTTCGTCGATCGGAAGCGCGGCGGGTCGAAGATGAGCCGTGCGATCGTCCTCGAGGCGGTCTGGAAGGTGCCGCTGCTCAGGCTGCAGGCGCTGACAGGCCGTCTGTAGTCTTCGCCGCCGTGCGCGACGTCACCGACGCGAGCTTCGAGCAGGACGTCCTGAAGGCCGGTAAGCCGGTCGTCGTCGACTTCTGGGCGCCGTGGTGCGGGCCGTGCCACGCGGTACACCCCGTGCTCGAGCAGCTCTCGGGCGAGACGGACAAGGTCGAATTCGTCAAGCTGAACGTCGACGACAATCCCTCCACCGCGTCCCGCTACGACGTGCTCTCGATTCCGACCGTGATCCTGTTCGACAGCGGCGAGCCGAAGCAGACGCTGGTCGGCGCGCGCCCGGCCGGTTACTTCCGCGAGGCGTTCGGCGCCTACCTCTGAGGTTCCCCGCGCGCGCCGGGGAACGAGCGGTCAGTCGCCGGCGCGGGCGAAATGCTCCCAGCCTGCGAGCTCGTATGGCACGCCGTGGAGGAGCAACTCGACGCCTTCGCCCGCTTCGACGCGGCCGATCGTGGTGCATGTGTACCCATGTGCAACAGCACCAGACGTGTCTCGAATGGCTGCCAAGAGCTCGTAGTCCTCGCCGAACCCGAGGTCGTCGACCGTTGCGCCCTCGGCCAGCGGCACCCGCTCGAGCTCGATCACGCATCGCACACCCGATCGCCGTCCGAGGTGCCCGGCGTCGACAGCGAGGCCGTCCGAGACGTCGAGCATCGCGTGCGCGACGCGAGCCAGCTCGCGGCCTTCGGCGAGGCGAAGCGGGGGCCGTAGGTAGCGTCCGCGGCGGAATGCGGCACCGGCTCCGCCGAGCCGACCCGTGACGACCAGCACGTCCCCGGCGCGCGCCCCGGTCCGGCCGGGTACGCATTCGGCGCGGCCGACGGCGGTCACGCCGACGACGGCTGCGGGTGAAGCGCTCGTGTCGCCGCCGACGACGGGAACGCCGGTCTCGGCGAGCCCTTCGTAGAGCTCGAGCACGTCCGTCAGCTCGGTCGAGCGCGGAACAGCCAGGGAGACGAGCAGCGCCTCCGGCTCCGCGCCGGAGGCGGCGAGGTCGCTCAGGTTGACGGCAGCCGCGCGCCAGCCGAGATCGCGCCACGAGATCCAGTCGAGCCGGAAGTGGACGCCCTCGACGAGTACGTCCTGCGTGATGACGACGTCGCCGCGCAGCGACGCGGCGTCGTGCTCGACACCGACGATCAGCCCGCGGCGCTCGAGCTCGCCGAGCAGGCCGAGCTCACCGAGCTGCGAGAGCCGCATCGACTGCCTGCCGCAGCCTGGGGTCGGTTGCGGCGCGGATGACGGCGACGCCGGCTGCGCCTGCGCGGACCCGGTCGGCGTCTGCCTGCGCGGCCTGTTCGTAGCTCGTCGCAGAACGGCCGAGCAGCAGGCCGGCCTCGTGTGCGCTCCCGGCGCGGGCGTCGTCGTCGACGACGAGGTCGGCGAAGCGGCGGCCGCGCGCGATCACCAGTAGCGGTCGACCGGAACCTCGAGCAACTCGCGACCGTCGTCGAGCAGGTCGTACAAGGTGGGAACCGGTGACGTGGGAGCGGCGTCCTTGGCGACGTGATCGCCGCGCCCGAACGCGAGCGGGTGGGCGCTCGCGTGTGCTGGCGCCCATTCGCGTCGGTTAGCGGGAGCGGCGGCCCGGCGCGGCTGCCGGACGGCGCCGGGTTCTGGCGGGTTGACGCGGGCGGTTGGTCTTGGGCGCGTCGGTCACCTGGAACTCGATCTTCTTGCCGAGCACGGCGGCGAGCCGCGAGATCGTCGACAGCTTGGCGTCGGCGGCGCCGGATTCGAGTCTGGCGACCTGGGCCTGTGAGGTACCGAGCGCCGCGGCGAGCTCGGTTTGGGTCAGGCCGGCAGCCTGCCGCTCGGCTGCGAGCGCCCGCAGCAGCTCGCGGCGGTTGAGTGCTGCTTCGACGAGGGCGGGGAAGTCGGGGTTCGCCGGCGTCCGCTCGGCGATCATCTCGGCGAGGACGCCGTCGCTCATATCACCGGGAGTATATCAGAGAGGATGGGGTTTCGGCGGCCTCGGGCTCGCCGTTCGGCGAGGCGCTGCTCGGCGAGTCTGATCCCGGCCGGCGGCGTCTTCTGCGTCTTCTTCGAGAACCCTCGAGCGAGAGGCAGCGCCTCGCCGTGCTCGCCTTCAGGCGCGAACAGGATCCGGAGCGTCTGCCGCTCTCCGTCGGCCTCGACCTCGTAGATCTCGCCCACGAGTGCTCCGCGGAGCGGAGCCCGTGCTTCTCGCACCGCAGCGGGCGTCGTGGTCGTCGCCCCTCGCTCGAGATCGCCGTCCTCGAACAACTCGAGCGGCGCTACGGCGTCGAACTCGACCGCTCCTGAGGCTGACGTCGTCTGCATGGCGCAGCAGCGTCAACGACCTGCTTCATCGCCATGGAGGCGCTGGCGCGATTACCGGACCGCAGAGGGGCGGCGTCCCGACGCGCGAGTCCATCGACGGACTCGTTCGTGCGCTGATCGTTGCGACTCTTGTCCCACACCCGTGGCCGCACCCTGCGCGGTGGACGAGTCGGCACAGACTTTTCGCACCCGCCGAAGCGCGCAAACCGGTAGTGTCGAAGTGGGTGGTTCCCCCCGGGAGGGCGGGGTGCGGACCGTTTGCGCCCGCCACAGCGGCACGGGGCGGGAGCGGGTCTACGATCGGGCGATGACGCTCGTCGCGCCGTTCGCAGGTCTGTTCGAGGGGACCGAGGAGCTCGCTCACCTCGGGAGCGAGCCGGCACGTCGAGCTCGGACGGCGCCGCTGCCGGACGACCTCGACCCGCGCGTACGCGACGCGATCGGCGTCGCGACCCTCTACGCGCACCAGCGCGAGGCCTGGGACGTGGCCGCACGCGGCGGGCACGTGATCGTCACCACCGGCACCGCCTCCGGCAAGACGCTCGCCTTCACGCTGCCGGTGCTCGACGCGCTCGCACGCGAGCCGAAGAACCGTGCGCTCTACCTCTACCCGACGAAGGCGCTCGCGCAGGACCAGTACCGGACGCTCGCGACCTTCCGGCTGCCGCGACTTCGGCCTGCGATCTACGACGGCGACACGCCGACCGAGCAGCGCCGGCTGATCCGGCAGACGGCGAACGTGATCCTGTCGAACCCGGACATGCTTCACGTCGGCGT
>Ga0070741_10010629_pt1 | contig 17303 bp, 15 predicted proteins | sample Coa_R1_4_FD_66440 | JGI IMG/M metagenome (GOLD analysis project Ga0070741, IMG submission 66440) | Surface soil microbial communities from Centralia Pennsylvania, which are recovering from an underground coalmine fire - Coalmine... | ecosystem: Environmental > Terrestrial > Soil > Unclassified ...
CCGTGCGGGGAGGCCAAGTTCTCGTGGACGGAGGCCAGCAATCCGCCGAGCGCCCGCCGGGAGAAACTCCGTAACAATTAAGGCCATAGGTAGCGTACCGGCTTTGGGTTATACTGACTTTAATCTAAAGAGGAAGGAGTTTGCGCGATGTATTTGAACGGCCTGATCGACTTGCCTTGGTGGGGGTACCTCGTCGTCGCCCTGGCCTTCACGCACATCACCATTGCAAGCGTGACCATCTTCCTGCATCGCCACCAGGCGCATCGCGCTCTCGATCTGCATCCCGTTGTCAGCCATTTTTTCCGCTTCTGGCTGTGGCTCACCACGGGCATGGTGACCAAGGAGTGGGCGGCGATTCATCGCAAACACCACGCCAAAGTCGAAACGCCCGACGATCCGCACAGCCCGCAGCAATGGGGAATTAAGAAAGTTCTGTGGGACGGCACCTCGCTCTATCGCACGGAAGCCAAGAATCAGGAAACGATCGCGAAGTACGGTCACGGCACCCCGGATGACTGGCTCGAGCGCAACGTATACAAGGGGCGGCAAAGCCTCGGCATCGGCCTGATGTTCGTTATCGATGTCGTCCTCTTCGGCCCCGTCGGCATCACCATTTGGGCGGTGCAGATGGCCTGGATCCCGTTCTTCGCGGCCGGCGTGATCAACGGCATCGGTCACTACTGGGGCTACCGCAACTATGAAGTGCAGGACGCGAGCCGCAATATCGTGCCGTGGGGCATTTTGATCGGCGGGGAAGAGCTGCATAACAATCACCATACGTTTCCGAGCTCCGCCAAGCTCTCCTCCAAACGTTGGGAATTCGATATCGGCTGGCTTTATATCCGCCTGCTGGAACGGATCGGCGCCGCGCGGGTAAAGAAAATACCGCCCGAGCTGACCCTCGACGCCACCAAGCAGCAAATCGATCTCGACACCGTGCGAGCGGTAGTTACCGGTCGCTTCCACGTGATGGCGCACTTCGCGCGTGAAGTCATGCACCACGTCTATCGTGAGGAGCTGAAGAAAGCGGACCCGAACGATCGTGAATCGTGGGCGCTTCTGAAACGTGCGAAACGCCTGATGGTGCGGGAAACGACGTTGCTCGATGACACCAGCCGGCGCTGGTTGAACAAGGCGCTCGAGATCAACACCACGCTTAACACCGTCTACTCGATGAAGCAGAAACTGGCGGACATCTGGCAGCGATCGGCCACGACGCAGGAACACCTGCGGCACGCGATCGAGGAGTGGTGCCGCCAGGCCGAAGCGACCGGTATTCAGGCACTACGCGACTTTTCGCGCAAACTGCGCACGTACCGCCTGGCGTCCGCGACCGCCTGAGCAAAACCAACAGCAAACAAAAAACCCGCCGATCGGCGGGTTTTTTATTTCTGCGACCTCAGATCTTGCGCGACAGGCGCTGGTGCAAGGGGCTCGAATGCGGAAAATGCGCGAGCAGGAATTCCATTTGATCCGCCAGCACGCGCTTGCCCTGAAGGTAAATGTACTCCGCGTGCGTCGGCACGAACGGAACGGCCAGCAATTCCATCCCCGCCCGCTCGGGCGTCCGGCCCGCCTTACGGTTATTGCAGCGCTTGCACGCGGTCACGACGTTTTTCCACGCATCACTGCCGCCTTGGCTGAGTGGCAAAATATGATCGCGCGACAGGCCCTTGGGCGAAAACTGGCCGCCGCAATACATGCACATGTGCGCGTCGCGCGCGAACAGCGCCTGGTTATTGAGCGGCGGAATGTAATGCGAGCGCGCCTTGAAAGCCGCGTGACTGTCGCCATGGGTGGCGACAATGGAGTTCACGTTGACCACGGAGCGCTGTCCGGTGATGGCGTTGTAGCCGCCGTGGATGTGATAGAGCGGAACGCCGAGAGCGAAGACAACCTGATCGAGGTAATACGCCCGCACCGCTTCTTTGAAATCGATCCACTCGAGCGGGATGCCGGAGGCATCGGTACGGAGGACTTGCTGACTTAACGGGTACACCAGCCTACCTTCTGAAGCGCGTTTCCATTACCTTAAATTTATGTCATAAAAAGAGGGGCTTGTATAGCGCAAGCCGCCACTTTTTTGCACACGACGCCTGGTGCGGACCTCGGTGGCGAATTCTTGAAAGTCGGAACGTCGCGCGGGGAAGGCTACTTTATCTTTCCTTCCTTGTAGATCACGTGCTTGCGCGCGACCGGGTCGTATTTCTTCAGCTCCAGCTTGTCGGTCATCGTGCGCTTATTCTTGGTTGTCGTATAGAAGTGCCCGGTGCCGGCGCTGGAGACCAGCTTGATCTTTTCGCGTACCGCCTTCGCCATTTATGCCATTCCTCGATACTTCATGACCTGTACGGAACCGTGTCGTCCGCTAAATTTTTTGCCCGCGCGCGCGCATCTCGGCGAGCACGGCGTCGATGCCTTTCTTGTCGATCGTGCGCAAACCCTGGTGGGACAGCCGCAGCGTCACCCAGCGCTTTTCGCTCTCGACCCAGAGGCGGCGATTATGGAGGTTGGGCAGGAACCGCCGCTTGGTCTTATTGTTCGCGTGCGAGACGTTGTGTCCCGTTTGCACGCGCTTGCCGGTGATCTGACATACTCTGGCCATGAAATCGCTCCGAAATGCCGCGGAAAGGCTGAAAAAGGAGCGGTTTTATACCAGAATCCGGCGCCCGAGGGTAGCCCGCCGGGCGGTTAGATCAGGCCGCGCTCGCTGAAGGAAACGGTCTCACCGTCTCCGACGACGATATGATCCAGCACGCGGACGTCGACCAGAGCCAGCGCCTCTTTCAACCGCTCGGTCAGCACCTCGTCGGCCCGGCTGGGCTCCGCCACACCCGAGGGGTGATTGTGCACCAGAATCACGGCGGCGGCGTTCAGCGCGAGCGCCCGTTTCACGATTTCCCGCGGATACACCGCCGTGCCGCTCAGCGTTCCGCGAAACAGCTCCTCGAAGGCGAGCACCCGGTGCCGATTGTCCAGGAACAGGCAGCAAAAGACTTCGTAGGCCCGATCCCGCAAAGACGCTTGCAGAAATCGCAGGGTGTCGTCGGGGGATTCGAGCGCGCCGCCGCGCGCGACGCGCGCTTCGAGGTGGCGCCGGCCCATCTCGAGCGCGGCCACGAGCTGAATGTACTTGGCCTCCCCGAGACCCGACGTCTCGCAAAGCGCCGCGCGATCGGCGGCGAGAAGGTTGCGCAGACCGCCGAAGCGGTTGAGCAGGTCGCGCGCCAAATCAACGGCCGTCTTACCGCGCGTCCCGGTCCGGAAGAAAATCGCGAGCAGCTCGGCGTCGGAAAGGCTCGTCGGCCCTTGTGCCAGCAGCTTTTCGCGCGGCCGCTCCGCCGCCGGCCAGTCGGTGATCGCCATGGGATATCGCTTAGTTTTGTCTCTACCCGTAAGGCCGGTACACTCTAGCATATGGGCACATTGACCAATAAACGGGTACTGGTCGGCGTCACCGGCGGTATCGCGGCTTACAAAACCGCCGATCTCATCCGGCGGCTGCGCGATGCCGGCGCCGAAACGCGCGTCGTCATGACCGCGGGCGCCGCGGAATTCATCACCCCGCTCACCTTACAAGCCGTGAGCGGACATCCGGTGCACGAACAGCTTCTGGACACCGAAGCCGAGGCCGGCATGGGGCATATCGACCTCGCCCGCTGGGCGGACGTCATCGTCGTCGCGCCGGCGAGCGCCAACTTTCTCGCCCGTCTCGCCCAGGGGCGCGCCGACGATCTGCTCACCACGGTTTGTCTCGCGGCGGCGGTACCGGTCGCCGTGGCCCCGGCGATGAATCAACAGATGTGGGCGAACGCCGCGACGCAGAACAACATGCGCACCCTGCGCGCCCGCAAAATTCACGTGCTCGGGCCCGCCGAAGGCGAGCAGGCCTGCGGCGAGATCGGCCCGGGGCGCATGCTCGAGCCGCTCGAGCTGGTCGCGCGCGTCAGCGAGCTATTCGCCACCGGCGAGCTCGAGGGATTGAAAGTCGTCGTCACCGCCGGACCGACCTGGGAAGCCATCGATCCCGTGCGCGGCATCACGAACCGGAGTTCCGGAAAAATGGGTTACGCGGTCGCCGCGGCGGCGGCGGAAGCGGGCGCGCGCGTCGTGCTCGTATCCGGGCCGACCGCGCTCCCCGACCCGCCGCGAGTGCAAACGGTGCGCGTGGTCAGCGCGCAGGACATGTACGACGCGGTCCACTCGCACCTGGAAGGCGCGCACATTTTTATCGGCGTCGCCGCCGTGGCGGATTACCGCGTGGAACAGGCGGCGCCGGGCAAAATTAAAAAGACGGCGGACCGCCTGACGCTCGAGCTCGTGCGTAATCCGGACATCCTCGCCGCTGTCGCGCACCGGCGCCCGCACATCTATTGCGTGGGCTTTGCGGCCGAGACCGATGACCCCGAAGCCAATGCGCGCGCGAAGCTCGCGTCGAAGGGCATCGACCTCGTCGCGGCGAATCGCGTCGGACCGGGCCTCGGCTTCGAAGCGGACGACAATGAATTGCTGCTGGTCGATCGCGACAAAAGTAAACGCCTCGCGCGCGCCCCGAAAAGCTCGCTCGCACGCGCGCTGATCCATGAAGTAGCCGTGAGATATCATGCAGAAAGTAGAGCTCAAGATTCTCGACAAGCGTCTCGGAACTAAATTTCCGCTGCCACAGCGCGGTACCGCCGGCTCCGCCGGCCTCGATCTTTGCGCCTGCATCGACGAGCACATTCACATCGCGCCCGGGGAGACGCATCTCATTCCCACCGGCTTCGCCATGCATATAAAGGAGAAAGACGTCGCCGCGCTGCTGTTGCCGCGTTCGGGGCTCGGCCACAAGCACGGCATCGTGCTCGGCAACCTCGTCGGGCTGATCGATTCGGATTACCAGGGACAAGTCTTCGTGTCGGTGTGGAACCGGGGTAACGCGACGTTCACGCTCGAGCCGGGCGACCGCATCGCGCAGATGATATTCGTGCCCATCATTCACACCGAATTCGACGTCGTCGAGGAGTTCAAGGAATCGGCCCGCGGCGCGGGCGGATTCGGCCACACCGGCAAAAAGTAGCGCCGCCGCTCGCTTTTCCTCGACTTATCGGTCCGATGGCACACCGGCGCGGACGTCCGGGCCACGCATCAGCCGTGGCCGCTTATACTTAGTAATTAGTAAGATTCCCGCGACGCTCGCTGCGGCAGGAGCGGCAATGCAAACGGTCCCCTTACGGCGAATTTTTTTCAGCGCCGGCCTACTCGTCGGCGTCTGCATGGCGCTCGCCTCGGTGTGCGCGTATCTGCTGTATACCGACGCGGCCGGCGGAACACCGGCGCCGTCGTCTCTTGGAGTCTTTTACGCCAGCCTCGCCGGTCTCGCGCTGCTCGCCGCGCTCGGCGTCGTCGTGCGACTTTACCGCGTGGTGAGCGCGGCGATACGACACGACATCCTTTCGCTCACCCGCATGTTCCGCGACGTCCGCGACGGCGCGCTGCGCGACCACTATCCGCTCGCGCTGCGTGAATTCGCCGAAACCTTGTCCTACCTGCGCAGCTCGGGGCGCAAGCTCGTGCGCGAAAAAGAGCGGCTCAAGAATCTCGGCCTGATCGATCATCTTTCGCAGCTCAGCAATCGACGGCATTTCGAACGGCGCTTGGCGCATCTATTCGAAGCGCGCAAGGCGAAAGGGCCGTCCTCCGTGTTGCTCATCGACCTCGATCACTTCAAAGCCGTGAACGATACGCACGGCCACGACGCGGGCGATCTGCTGATCGTCAATTTTTCCAAAGCGCTGCGCGCCTGCGTGCGCCAGACCGACTTCCTCGCGCGCCTCGGCGGCGACGAGTTCTGCGTGATTTATCCCTATACGCCGATCGACAAGGCGAGCGTGTACGTCGAGCGGCTGCGTCGCCAACTCCCGCGCGAGCTCCCGTTGTTGAAAGGCGCCGTGCACGCGCTGCGATGGACCGGCGGCTTGAGCGCGCTTGCCGATTCCGACAAGAAGTTCGACGACGCGCTCTGGCGCGCGGATAAAGCGCTCATACAGGCGAAGGAAGCGGGAAGAAATAACACCAAGGTGTACGACCCGCGACCGGCGTTCCAGTCCGTGCCTCGGGTATCGGCGCGCTAGCCCGCTCCGACGGGTTGCTCTACACTGGGACCTCGTTTTGAGCGAGTGCCCACAATGTCTACAGCGGGTTCGGCAATCCGATCAAACGTTCTCATTCCTCCGGCTGAAATCTTCAAGGCCTACGACATTCGCGGCGTCGTCGGCAAAAGCTTCACCCCCGAAATCGTCGAGAGCATCGGTCACGCGATCGGCTCCGAAGCGCAGGCGCGCGGCAGTCAGCGCTTCGCCGTCGGACGCGACGGGCGTCTGTCCGGTCCCATGCTGGTGCAAGCCTTGGCGCGCGGGCTCATACAGGCGGGCTGCGATGTGCTCGACATCGGGCAGGCGCCGACACCGGTACTCTATTTCGCGACGCATCACCTCGGTACCGGCTCGGGCGTGAGCGTAACCGGCAGCCACAACCCGCCCGACTACAACGGCCTGAAAGTCATGATCGCGGGCGACACGCTGTCCGGGGAGGCGATTCAGGGGCTGCGTCAACGCCTCGAGCGCAACGATCTCGTGCGCGACGGCCACGGTACCGTGAGCGGCGTCGACGTGCGCCAGGCCTACCTCGATCGCATCGTCGGCGACGTCAAGCTCGCGCGCAAGATGCGCGTCGCCGTCGACTGCGGCAACGGGGTCGCCGGCGCTTACGCGCCCGAATTGCTGCGCCGCCTGGGTTGCGACGTAACCGAGCTCTATTGCGAGGTCGACGGCAACTTTCCGAACCATCATCCCGATCCGAGCAAACCGGAGAACCTCGCCGACCTCATCAAAACCGTCAAAGGCGGCGGTTACGACGTCGGGCTCGCTTTCGACGGCGACGGCGATCGTCTCGGCGTGATCACGCCGGACGGCCACATCATCTGGGCCGATCGCCAGATGATCCTGTTCGCGCGCGACGTGCTGTCGCGCAACCCCGGCGGCGCCGTCATTTACGACGTGAAGTGCACGCGCAAGCTCGAGGAGGCGATTCGCGCGGCCGGCGGCAAGCCGATCATGTGGAAGACGGGACACTCGCTGATCAAGGCGAAGCTGAAAGAAACCGGCGCGCTCATGGCGGGCGAGATGAGCGGGCACATCTTCTTCAAGGAGCGCTGGTACGGGTTCGACGACGGACTCTACGCGGCGACGCGGCTGCTCGAGCTGCTGGCGCGCGATAAGCGCTCCACGACGGAAATCTTCGCGAGCCTGCCGAACACCGTGAACACGCCGGAGCTGAACATCGAGTTCGCCGAAGGCGAGCATCACCAAGCGATCAAGGAGCTCGTCCGGCAAGCGGACTTTCCGGACGGAAAAGTCACCATCATCGACGGCCTACGCGTCGATTTCCCCGACGGGTTCGGCCTGGTGCGCGCCTCCAACACGACGCCGGTGCTGGTGCTGCGCTTCGAGGGCGACACGCCGCAGGCGCTCGAGCGCATCAAGCAGCGCTTCCGCGAGCTGATCCGTTCGGTGCGCCCGCAGGTGGAGCTGCCGTTCTAACTGAGATCGTTACGGCGCGCTCGGCCCGGTGCCCGCCGTTCGCTTCACGCCGCCCGCGCCGGCGACTGGTCCGATACGCCGGATATCTTGTCGAACGTGAACGTGAGCTGGGATCGGCAAGAATCGAGAACGGCGAACACGTCCGCGCGATCGCGTCCACCGATGCTGATGATGCCGTAGCGGTAGCTCTGTCCGTCCTGCATCTCCTGCGACAACCGCCGCCCCTGCGTCGCCAGCAGTTCGACCCGCACGTCCGGATACTGCCGACATATCCGCTCGAGTTGCTCCGAGGACGGGAGCGCCGCGACGAAGGCATTCTCGAACGTACGCAGCACGCAACTCGCCGCGAAGCGATGCCGGCCGCGCCCGCGCGTGTACACCGGCTCTTTGCCTAAGGCGAGATCGAGCAGGACTTCGTACGTGTTGGTGCCGTCCACCTTCTCGTACAAATCCGCGAATTGCGATGCCATGCGCGGATTGATTTCGATGATATGAATGGCGTCGGTCTCGGGGTGATACATCATTTCGATGTTGAAGAGCCCCTGGTCGTAGCCGATACCCGCCGTGACGCTCCTCGCGATCGCCGCCATCCGCTCCTGCACCGACGCCGGGAGCGCCGACGGATATTCGAAACGCGCGAACGATCGCGTGCCCGGATACATGACGGAATCGACGACACCGATGACGTGGACCCTGCCACGCGAGACGTAGCCTTCGACGGTTACCTGTATGCCCTGCAACAACCCCTCGACGATAACGCGCGGGCCGAGGTCCACTCCGGCGTATTCCCGCAGCAATTTTGCGAACGGATTGAAAAAGGACTGGAGCAGCGATGATTTCCAACCGAGGCGGAACAATTCCTGCACCGAGTCCACCCGGCAGGCGCCCACGGAAAAGAACGACTTCACGGGTTTCAAGAATACCGGATAGGCGAGCGCCTCGAGCGCGGGTAGCTGAGTTTCATCGAGCAGCTGAAACGCCGGCACGGCTTCCGGCACGAAGCGCTGCTGATCCAGGCGTGAATAGTATTTATGCTGGCAACGCAAGTTGACCGCGGGTGCAACGCCTGGTAGCCCGAAGCGCCGGGCGAGAATGCTCGCGAGCGCGCTGCCGGGATAGTCGTCGCTGCTCACGACGGCATCGACGCGCCCGGCGAAACGCTCCTCGAGCCGGCGGATCTCGACGCCGATGTCGTCCACGTCGGCGCCGGCCGGCGGCTCATCGGCCACCAGGTCCTCGAGCAGGAGGCTCGCGTAATCGTGGAAGAAAAAGCTATGCCGCCGGTCGAGCGCGCGCGCCCTGATTTCGCGATGATCGCGGTGGGTCGGACAAAGAAACAGGATATTGCTCATCGGCTGGCACGCTGCATGAACCGGATACCCTCAGGTCGCGCGATCTATAAGAAGTAATATAGCGGAGCAATTGCGGGGGCTTTGGGTTAAACTTTGCGCATGCTAATGCAGTTGCGTCGCCGTTTGCGTTCCTTTTCGACGATCCTCGCCGCTCTCCTGACGAGCGTGTGGCTCGCGGCCGCGCTCGCGCCCTGCGCCATGGCGGCGTCCGAGTGCCCGAAACACGCGGCCATGCCGGATATGCACGCCATGCCGAACTGCGACATGCCGGCGGGCGATCCGGCGATGCTCGACTGCGACTTGCCGCCCGCGAATACGCCGGTGGCGATGACGCCCGACTTCACCTTCGTCCCCGCCCTCCTCGCCTTGGTGCCGGCAATGATCGTCGCGCCCCCGCCGCCCGAAACCTGGGCCGTTGCCGCCCAACCGGCCGCACCTCCACCGCTACCTGCTTATCTGGTCAACCTCGCTCTCCTGATATAGGCCCGGCTGTAGCCCGCCGTCAGTGCGGGAAGTGATCGCGCGCTTGGCGCCATCGCTCATTCACAGCAGGAGGCCTTATGCCCGTTATTCGTCGTACTTATTTCATTGCCGTTTTGGCGGCGCCCATGCTCTTTGCCCGGCCCCTGCCGGCCGCGGAGTTGTTGACGCTCTCACGAGCGGAAACGCTTGCGACCAGCCAGGCGCCGTGGCTCGCGCACCACCGCACCAACGTCAGCGCGGCGGCGGAGCGCGTCACCTATGAAGGCCGGCTCCCCGATCCGCAGCTGACGCTCGGCGCGGTGAACGTGCCCGCGGATTCTTTCAATCTGCGCGACGAGGACATGACGATGCTGGCGGTCGGCGTGCGGCAAGCTTTTCCCCCCGGTGATACGCTCGCGTTGCGCGCGCGCCGCGCGCAGCAGGAGTTGTCCCGGGAGGAAGCGCGGCTCGCGATCGAGCACCGCATGCTGGTGAAGCAGATCCGCGAGCTGTGGCTCGCGCTTTACCTGGAAGAGCAATCGCTGCCGGTGCTCGAGCGCTCGCGCCGTCTCCAGGAGCGCGCGCTCGCCGCGGCCGAGGGACGCTACCGCGCGGCGCAGGAATCGCAGCAATCGGTTCTGCGATCGCGCCAGACGCTGGCGCGCCTCGATGAGCGATTGCTCGCGACGCGCGCGCAGGTCACGCGGCTGCGCGCGCAACTCGCGCGCTACATCGGAACCGAGGCGCAGGCCCCGCTGCCGCCGGAATTACCGACGCTCGCGCCCCTGCCCGCGCGCTTCGATGCGACCCGCCATCCGGAGTCGCTCGCCGCGCTCGCGGAGCTCGACGTCGCGCAAACCGAGGTCGACATCGCGCGCCAGGAATACAAACCCGGCATGATGCTCGATATCTCTTACGGCTTTCGCCGCGCGGCGCCCAATGGCAGCGAGCGCTCGGATCTCATAACGGCGCAGGTGACCTTCGACCTGCCGCTCTTCAAGGCCAAGCGCCAGAACCCGCGGGTGGCGGAGAAGCAAACCCTCGCCTCCGCCGCTCGCCTCGGCACTGAAGACAAGCAGCGCGAGCTCGAGGCAACGTATCAGGCCGATCGCGCGGACTTTGACGCGCTCGCGTCGCGGGTTCAGCTCTATGCGGAGAAGATCGTGCCGGCGGCGCAACGCGAAGCGGAGGTTACCGTCGCCGGCTTTGCGCGCGACGCCAACGAGCGGCGCGAAGCGCAAATGCGCGTGCTCGAGGCGGAGCTCGAGCTTCTCAAGCTGCGCGTGGAGCTCGCGCGCAGCCACGTCGAGCTCTTGTATCTCACGGGCGAGGAGGCGTCATGAAAACGCGTTCTCTGTTCTTGATCCTGGCGGCGGCGCTCGCGCTCGCGACCGGTCTCGGTTGGTTCCTCGGCGCGCGCAGCGCGTTATCCACGCCGGCCGCGGACGCGCAAGGCCGCAAAATTCTCTACTGGTACGACCCGATGGAGCCCGGCGTGCGCTTCGACAAGCCCGGCAAGTCGCCTTTCATGGACATGGAGCTGGTGCCGTTCTACGCGGATGAGGCGTCGCCCGCCGCAGGCCCGCCGATCGTGACGGTGCGCCCGGAAATCGCCAACAGCCTCGGCATTCGCACCGCGACGGTCTCCCGGGCGAGACCGGGCGGTGAGTTGAACGCGCAAGGCTACGTCGTCGCCGACGCGCGCGGTGTGGCGGTGCTGCTCGACGTGTTCGATCGCGACGCCGCGTGGTTGAAACCCGGGATACCGGCCACCGTTCGAATCGCCGAGCGGCCGGGGCGCGAGTGGCGGGCCGTGGTCGAGTCCGTCACCGCCGATCTCGACGTCGCCGCACGCTCGCTCAAGGCGCGCGTGCGCGTGCAGCAACCGGATCGCACGCTCGAGGCGAACCTGCTCGCGCAAGTGGCGATCCGCGCGCCCGCCGCCGCGCCCACGCTCGTAGTCCCGCGCGAAGCGCTGATCCGCACCGCGACGCGCAATGTCGTCGTCCTCGCGCTCGGCGACGGGCGCTTCCAACCCGTCGACGTCGCCGCCGGCGCCGAGAGCGGCGAATTCGTCGAGATCAAACGCGGACTGAAGGAAGGCGACCGCATCGTCGTGTCCGGCCAGTTCCTTATCGACTCGGAAGCGTCGCTGCGCGCCGCGCTGACGCGCATGGAAACGCCGGCGGCCGAGGCCGGCGAGCATCGCCATTAGGGCGGCGCTTGTCGGGATAAACGCTCATGATCAACGCCATCATCCGCTGGTCCATTCGCAATCGTTTCCTGGTTCTGGTCGCGACGCTCTTCGTCGTCGCGGGGGGCGTCTACGCGGCGCTGCGCACGCCGCTCGACGCCATTCCCGATCTCTCCGACGTGCAGGTCATCGTGCAGACGAGCTATCCCGGCCAAGCGCCGCAAGTCGTGGAGAATCAGGTGACCTACCCGCTCGCGACCGCGATGCTCTCGGTCCCCGGCGCGACGACCGTGCGCGGCTTCTCGCAGTTCGGGGATTCCTTCGTTTACGTGCTTTTCAAGGAGGGCACCGACCCGTACTGGGCGCGTTCGCGCGTGCTCGAATATCTGTCCCAGATCGCGTCGCGCCTGCCGCCGGGCGCGAAGCCGGCGCTCGGTCCCGACGCGACCGGCGTCGGCTGGGTGTACGAATACGCGCTCGTCGATCGCACCGGCCGGCACGACCTCGCGCAACTGCGCGCGCTGCAGGATTGGTTTCTAAAGTACGAGCTGCGCACCGTCGCGGGCGTCGCCGAGGTGGCGTCGGTCGGCGGCATGGTCAAGCAGTACCAGGTCGTCGTCGAGCCCGCGCGGCTGCGCGCCTACCGGATAACGCTCGCGCAAGTGCGCGCCGCGATCGAGGCCGCGAGCCGGGAGACGGGCGGCTCGGTGATCGAGATGGCGGAAGCGGAGTACATGGTCCGCGCGCGCGGCTATCTGCGCTCGATCGAGGATTTGAAAAGCGTCGCCCTCGCGGTCGGCCCCTCGGGCGGCGCCATTCGCTTGACGGATGTCGCGGACATACGCCTCGGCCCGGAGATGCGCCGCGGCATCGCGGAGCTCGACGGCGAGGGCGAGGTCGCGGGCGGGATTATCGTCATGCGCCACGGCGACAACGCCCTCGCCACCATCGCCGGCGTGAAGCGCAAGCTCGACGCGTTGAAGCATTCGCTGCCGCCGGGCGTCGAAATCGTTCCGACCTACGACCGCTCCTCGCTGATCGAGCGCGCGGTCGGAAACCTCCGCCAGACGTTGATCGAGGAATTCATCGTCGTCGCGCTCGTATGCGCCGTGTTCCTGCTTCATCTGCGCTCGGCGCTCGTCGCCATCGTCACGCTGCCGATCGGCATCTTGATCGGCTTCATCATCATGAAGGCGCAAGGCATCAACGCCAACATCATGTCGCTCGGCGGCATCGCCATCGCGATCGGCGCGATGGTCGACGCCGCCATCGTGATGATCGAGAACGCGCACAAGCACCTCGAACGCCGCGCGGGAACGCCGGGCGAGCGCTGGGAAATCGTGAGCCGCGCGGCGACGGAATTGGGCAGTCCGCTTTTCTTCTCGCTCCTCATCATCACCGTGAGCTTCCTGCCGGTGTTCGCCCTGGAGGCCCAGGAAGGCCGGCTGTTCGCGCCGCTCGCTTTCACCAAAACCTATGCGATGGCCGCGGCCGCCGGACTTTCGATCACGCTGGTGCCGGTGCTGATGGGATATTTCATTCGCGGGCGCATCCGCCCGGAACACGACAACCCGCTCAACCGCGGCCTGCTGCGCGCGTACCGTCCGCTGCTCGACCGCGTGCTCGCGCGGCCGCACGCGGTTCTATGGATAGCGGGCGCGCTTATCGTCACCGGCGTCTACCCGGCGCTCAAGCTCGGCAGCGAATTCATGCCGGATCTGGACGAAGGCGATTTGCTTTACATGCCGACCACGCCGCCGGGGCTTTCGATCGGCAAGGCGCAGCAGGTTCTGCAACAGACCGATCGCATCCTCAAAACCTTTCCCGAGGTGGAGCGCGTCTTCGGCAAGGCCGGGCGCGCCGAAACCCCGACCGATCCCGCGCCGCTCTCGATGTTCGAGACCACGATTCAACTCAAGCCGAAATCGCAGTGGCGCGACGGGATGACGACGGCGAAGCTCATCCGCGAAATGAACGAGGCGACCAAGTTCCCCGGCCTGTCCAACGTCTTCGTCATGCCGATCAAGACGCGCATCGACATGCTCACGACCGGCATCCGCACGCCGGTCGGCATCAAGATAACCGGCGCCGACCTCGCGACGATCGAGCATATCGGCCAGGCGATCGAGGCCGCGATCCGCCGCGTCCCGGGCACCGCGTCCGTCTACGCCGAGCGGCTGACGGGCGCGCGCTACGTCGACGTGCGCATCGATCGTGCCCGCGCCGCCCGCTTCGGGCTCAACATCGCCGACGTGCAGGACACGATCGCGAGCGGCGTCGGCGGCATGAACATCACCGAGACCGTCGAGGGACGCGAGCGCTATCCGGTCAATCTGCGTTATCCGCAGGAATTGCGCGACTCGCTCGAGCGCGTGCGCCGGCTGCCGCTGATTACGCCGTCCGGCGGGCAAGTCGCGCTCGCCGAAGTCGCCGACGTGCAGATCGCCGACGGACCGGACATGATCCGTTCGGAGAACGCGCGGCTCTCGGGGTGGATCTACGTCGACTACCGCGGTCGCGACATCGGCTCTTACGTGAAAGAACTGCAGCGCACGGTGGCGGAGAAGGTGGCGCTCCCGGCCGGCTATACGGTGCTCTGGTCCGGGCAGTACGAATATCTCGCGCGCGCGATGGAACGCCTGAAGCTCGTCATACCGCTCACGCTCGCGGTCATTCTGCTGCTGCTCTATCTCAATTTCCGCAACGCCGGCGGCGTGCTCATCATCATCGGCACACTGCCACTCGCCCTGGTGGGCGGCTTCTGGCTGCTGTACGCGTTGGGGTATAACCTCTCCGTCGCCGCGGCGGTCGGCTTTCTTGCGCTCGGCGGGGTGGCGGTCGAAATCGGCGTCGTCATGCTGGCCTATCTCGATCACGCGCTGGCGCGCCGCAGCGAGGCGCGCAACGGCCGCCTCACGGCGGAGGACATCCGCGACGCGATCATCGAGGGCGCGCTGCTGCGCATCCGCCCCGTCACCATGACGAAAGCGGCGATCATCGCGGCGCTGCTGCCGATCCTGTGGAGCCACGGAACGGGAAGCGAGGCGATGCAGCGCATCGCCGCCCCGATGGTCGGGGGCATGCTGAGCGTGGCGGTGCTGACGCTCGCGGTGATTCCGGCCGCTTACTTTCTCTGGCAGAAGCGCCGCTTGGCGGCGCGGCGCTGAGATGCGCGCGGTGGGTCCCTGCGTTTACCGGCTTTCGCAGGTAGTGTGATACACAGAGCACGCGGCCGTACGAGCGTTGATATGACGAAGAGAGCTTTCCCATGACCGAAGCCCATTGCTCCCGCACGCGGCGGCGACTGCTGCTCGGCGGCGCGGTCGCGGCAGGCGCTTGGGCCATCGCGCCGCGCGGCGCTCTGATCGGCTTGGCGCGGGCGCAAACCCGGGAACACCGCCTGATCGCGCAGCCGGGTGAAGCGCCGCTGCTTGGCCCGAGTGGACCGAAGGTCCCCATCTGGGGTTACAACGGCCGCGTTCCCGGCCCCGAACTTCGCGTGCGTCAGGGCGAGCGCCTGCGCGTGACGGTGGAAAACCGCCTCAACGAGGAAACCACCGTGCACTGGCACGGCGTGCGCGTGCCGAACGCGATGGACGGCGTGCCGCACCTCACGCAGAAACCGATCGCGCCCGGTGAACGCTTTACCTACGAATTCGAGGCGCCGGACGCGGGAACGTACTGGTATCACCCGCATCAGCGCAGCTACGAGCAGGTCGATCGCGGCCTCTATGGCGCCTTGATCGTGGAAGAGCCCGCGCCGATTCGCGTGGATCGCGACGTCACCTGGATACTCGATGACTGGCGGCTGACGCGCGAGGGACGCGTCAGCGAAACCTTCGGGAATATGCGCGACGTCGCGCACAACGGGCGCATCGGCAACACGATTACGATCAACGGCGTCTTCTTCGATGAGTTCGCGCTGCATGGGGGCGAGCGCATTCGTCTGCGACTCATCAACGCCGCGAACGCACGCATCTTCGGTCTCGAATTCGCGGATCATCAACCGATAATCATCGCTCTCGACGGACAACCGGTGACGCCGCACGCGCCGCCGAACGGGCGCGTGGTGCTCGGTCCGGCGATGCGCTGCGACCTGATCCTCGACGCCGTCGGTCGCCCGGGCCACCGTTACGTCGTGCGCGATATGTTCTATAAGACGATGGCATACGAGCTGCTGTCATTTACTTACAGCAACAAGCCGCTGCGGGCGAAACCGCCGGAAAGCCCGATCGAGTTGCCGCGCAACCGGTTGCGCGAGCCTGACGTCGCGCGCGCGCAAACCCATCGCATTCACTTTCAAGGCGGCATGATAGGCGATCTCACCGGCGCCACGCTCAATGGCCGGCCGCTCGACATGCGACAGATGATGCAAAGCGGCAAGGCCTGGGCGGTAAACGGCGTCGTCGCGAGCGGCCACACTCCCGAGCCGATGCTCACCTTGACGCGCGATCGCAGCTACGTGCTCGCGCTGCATAACGACACCGCGTGGCATCATCCCATGCATCTACACGGCCACAGCTTCCGGGTCATCCGTCGCAACGGCAGGCCCACGCCCTATCGCGAGTGGCAAGATACCGTGTTGCTGAGTCCGGACGAAAACGTGGAGGTCGCTTTCGTCGCCGATAACCCGGGCGACTGGATGTTCCATTGCCATATCCTGGAGCACCAGGAAGGCGGAATGATGAATGTGATTCGCGTTACCTGAGTAAACCGCGCGGCGATCGAGCGCGCTTACGGCGAAGGACTACGCGCCGTGACGGTCCATGAGCGCGATCCCATGACCATCGTGTCGTCCTTGTCGTAACGCGCGAGCCCCTTCGTTGCCGGCGCCGCGACAGGCGGGCGGAATTGCCGGGCGCCACAGCGACGCCCTGTATAATAATGGGCCGGTTTTCACCCTACCCTCATTTCGTCGATAGCGATGCCATATAACGCCGACGACAGGCGACCTGAAAAGAAGCGAGCGGCGACGTGGTGAAGCGCCCGACGCGAGCCGCGCCGCCGCTGCCCCGCACCATCGTCGTGATCGCCGTGGTCAGCCTGCTCAACGACTTCGCGAGCGAAATGGTCGTGCCGCTCATTCCGCTCCTTCTCGCCACCGTACTTGCCGCCGGGCCGGTGGCGCTCGGCCTCATCGAGGGGGCCGCCGACGCGATGTCAAATTTGCTCAAGCTCTGGAGCGGGCGGCGTTCGGACCTCACCGGCGGGAAACGCAAGACCTACGTCGTTTCCGGTTACCTGCTGTCCAACCTCGTGCGCCCGCTCATCGGCTTCTCCGGCTCGTGGCCGACGGTGCTCGCCATTCGCGTCACCGACAGGGTCGGCAAAGGTGTCCGGACGGCTCCGCGCGACGCGTTGATCGCCGACACGGTTCCCGACGGTCAAGCCGGCCAGGCGTTCGGTTTCGCCCGCGCGCTCGATCACGCCGGCGCGGTGCTCGGCGCGCTGGCCGCGGCGGCGATTGTTTACTTCGGCACCGAGCGGCTCGATATTGTGATCGCGCTCTCGGCGATACCCGGCATCGCCACGGTCGCGCTCATTGCTCTTGGCGTCAAAGAGCCGCCGCGCGCGGCCGCGCCGACCAACGAACCATTCCAGCTCGCGTCGGCCGTGCTCTCGCCGACCACGCGCGCCTACCTGCTTGCCGTCGGGCTTTTCACGCTCGGCAAGATTCCCGAAACCTTCGTGCTCTTGCGCGGACACGAGCTCGGC
>Ga0070741_10010630_pt1 | contig 17302 bp, 23 predicted proteins | sample Coa_R1_4_FD_66440 | JGI IMG/M metagenome (GOLD analysis project Ga0070741, IMG submission 66440) | Surface soil microbial communities from Centralia Pennsylvania, which are recovering from an underground coalmine fire - Coalmine... | ecosystem: Environmental > Terrestrial > Soil > Unclassified ...
GGCTTGAACATTGCGATCTGCTGCACCAGGTTGTGCACCAGGTCTTTGGCTAGCACCTTGGGCAGCCCGGGGACGTCGTAGATGTACTTTTCCGGATAAAGCACCGCTAGCTGGCCGCCCGGCTCTGGCAGCGCCTCGACGACTTTGGTCTTCAGCTCACGCAGGCCAGCGTAGAAGGCCGCGAAGAGCCCGGTGGGCCCGGCGCCAACGATCGTTATGTCGAAAACTTCGGAATCCATGCTCACCTCACGCGAGATTGAAGAAGGAGGTGCCTCAATTGTACCGCAGCGAATGCTTAACTAGAATGTGCGCAGTTTCACAGTCGGAGGGGGACGATGGCCGAAGCTCTCGAAGGCATCCGCGTGCTGGACCTGACGCACTGGCAGCAGGGGCCGGTAGCGGCGGCCATGCTGGGCGATTGGGGTGCCGACGTCATCAAAGTCGAGTCGCCGGACCTGCCGGACGCCGGCCGCTCCATGGTCCGCTACGAGACCAAGCCCGGCGGCGTCAACGCTTACTTCGAGATGCACAACCGCAACAAGCGCGGTATCGCGCTCGACCTCAAGGGCGAGGCCGGGCTGCAGGTCTTCTACCGGTTGGCCCGACAAGCAGATGTCCTCGTGCAGAACTTCCGGCCAGGCGTCAGCGAGCGCCTGAAGATCAGCTACGAGACGATCTCCGCGCTCAACCCACGCCTCATTTACTGCACAGCCTCGGCCTTTGGACTGCAAGGGCCCGACGCCGGCCTGCCGGCGCTGGACCCGCTGGCCCAGGCCCGCGGCGGCATCATGAGCGTTACTGGCGAGCCGGAGACGCCGCCGACCCGCACGTTCAACGGCTTCGCGGATCAGGTCAGCGCTTTCCTGCTCGCCTTCGGTATTATGCTGGCGCTGTTTCACCGCGAGCGCAGCGGCCAGGGCCAACTGGTGGACGGCTCTCTGCTGCAGGCGATGCTGTCGGTCCAGAGCTTCAATATCAGCAGCTTCCTCATGACCGGCCTGTATGGTGGCGCGCCCATCCCCCGTATTTCGCGCAAGCTGACCAGCCCCCTCTGGAACCATTACAGGGCCCAGGACAACAAGTGGGTCATGCTGACGATGGCCCAGCCCGGCCGCTACTGGCCCCCCTTCCGAGAGACGATGCGCGAAGCTAGCGGCGAAAACCTTCAGCCCGAGGAGATGAGCATCGAGTGGATGATGCGGCGCCCCGGCGAGCTGATGCAGCTGGTGGCGCGGCTGGACGAGCTGTTCGCCACGAAACCGGCTGCCGAGTGGCTGCGGCTCTTTCGCGAGCGCGATCTCCTCATCGAAGTGGTCCAGGGCTACGCCGATATCACTAACGATCCCCAGGTGCAGGCCAACCGGATGATTACGCGCTTCGACCACCCGGGCTACGGGCCGCTGGACATGATCAACGTAGCGGTCAACCTGCATGAAACGCCAGGGGCGATCCGGCGGCCGGCGCCGGAGTTCGGTCAGCACTCGGAGGAAGTGCTGCTGGAGTACGGCTTCAGCTGGGAGGAGATTGAGGGGTTACGGCAGGCCGGCGTGATCGGCCTACGAGTCTAGGAGCGGTTCGTCAGGCGCTGCGACGGCGCCCGCTGCGGACTTTGGGGTCCTGCTCCATCATCTCGCGCAGCTTCTTCAGCGTGCGGAAGAGAATGACCCGCACGTTTCCCTCGCTGAGGCCGAGGATGCGGGCGATCTGCGCGTTGGAGAGCTCGGCATCGAACTTGAGCGAGACGATTTCTTGCTCGCGTGGGGGGAGCTTGCGCATGTGGCCGACAAGGTTGTGTATCTCCTCCTGCAAGAGGAGCACGCTCTCAATGGACTGGCCCTCGTGCGGTAGGCTAGCCATGATCTCGGAGTCGACGGGCTGGCCGTGGCGGGCCTGCTTGCGGCCGTGGCTGGCGATGATGTTGCGTGTTATGGTGAACAGCCAGGCGCCGAACGCCTCTTCGTTGCGCAGAGAACCTGCTTTGACGAAGGCGCGCTCGAAGACCTCGCTCGCTATATCCTCCGCAATGTCGGGGTTGCGGACGCGGCCGTAGACGTAAGCGAAGACGCGCGGGAAGTAGGTCTGGTAGCGTTCGCTGAACGCGTCCAGGCCGTCCGTACTCAGCGGCTCCTCGGTCAGGCTGACCGAATCCGGCAGACGCATATCGGTATCGTCACCCTCGGAGCTCGTCATCCCGTCCGTCCTAGCCTCTTGCTCGACTTTTCTTTCCAGCACGGGCATAATGGCACCTGCATTTCTGTTTCGCGCTGTTTCCGGCTCATTGATATCCTAATATCAACTATTGATATTCTAATTAAGAATTATACTTCTATAATTGATGGGGTAATATTAGGCGGGGTCAAGAGGGGCTGTCAACGCACAGGTGACAATAATCCAGCGATTTTTCCTAAAAATTTAGAGTTAGCGTATCTAGATGCCCAAGAAATGGAACTTCCTCAGCAACCATGGGCTCGTGGTGAGCTACATCGCCCAGCACCCCAGCGCCACCCTGCGTGAGATCGCCCGCGTCACTGACCTGACGGAACGCGCCGTCTACCAGATCGTTCGGGACCTGGAGACGGACGGCTTCATCCTCAAAGCGAAGTCCGGCCGGCGCAACAGCTACGAGTTGGTGGGGCGCAAGCTACGGTACCATGTGCTCTACGACAGCTTTACCCTGGCGGAGTGGGCCGAATCGCTGACCGGCGGCCGCAAGCGGCGCTCCGCCTGAGCGGCGGCTGCTTCCCATCTTCCGACTCGATTAGCTAGCATGGGACTAGCCGCTCTTTCGCTGTAAGGAGGCCGCCCCATGAACTTTCCTGATGATCGCGCCCAGCAGCTGCCCTGGCTGCGCAACCGAATCGCCGTCTTCGAGCTGCACGGCGCTATCGCCGGCGGCAGCCGCTGCGCCCAGCAAGTGCGGCTGCTGCATGCCCTGCGAGAGGACAAGCGCATCCGCGGTGTGGTCCTGGATATCGATTCGCCGGGCGGCTCGGCGGCGCTATCGGACCACCTGCACCGGGCGGTCCGTTCGGTCGCGGACCGCAAGCCGGTGGTCGCGCACGTGCGCAGCGCCGCTCTTTCGGGCGGCTATCTGGTGGCTTGCGCCGCCACCCGCATCGTCGCGCTGCCGACGGGCATGGTCGGCTCAATCGGCGTCATCATCGCCCGGCCGATCGTCCGCGACCTGCTGGAACGCATCGGCGTCCAGATGTACGTCTCGCGCGTCGGCGAGAACAAGGACATGCTGCAGCCCTGGCGCGAGCCAACGCCCGAGGAGGACCGTAAGCTGGCCGGCCTGCGCGACGAGTACTACGACTGGTTCATCGAGACCGTCGCCGCCCGGCGCAACCTGGAGCCTGCCCGCGTGCGCGAGCTGGCCACCGGCGAGATCTTCACCGCCAATCGAGGCCAAACGCTGGGCCTGGTGGACGACCTGGGCGACATCGATACAGCGGTCGACATGGTGACCGAGATGGCCAAGGTGCCGCGGGCCGTCACGTACGCTCGATTGCGGCGCCCCCTCCTGGAGCGCTTGCTCAGCCCGGTCGGCTCAGCGGCCGCCGACCGGCTGATCGGCGAGATCGAATCGCGCCTGCAGGTGCGCGCCGAATTCCGCTCCTAGCATCCCGGCTCAGGCGTGCAGGTAAGCGCTGAGTCGGCGCAAGAAGGGTCGCAGGAACAGCGCGACGACTACACCCACGACAAAGCCGCCTACGTGCGCCCAGAAGGCAACCCCGCCGGTGGTCGTGTCGGGGCCGACAGTCGCCAGGCCGTTGAGCAGCTGCAAGAGGAACCAGAAGCCGATGAGCAGCGCCGCCGGCATAGGCAGCGGCCCGAGAAAGAAGAGCAGCGGGATGACGATGCCCACGATCGCCCGCGGGTACATGATGAGATAAGCCCCCAGCACGCCAGCAATGGCGCCGCTGGCGCCGACCATCGGCACGACACTGTCCTGGCTCATGTACGTCTGCATCGCCGCGGCTCCGACTCCTGCCACGAAGTAGAAGACGAGATAGCCCAAATGCCCCAGGGCGTCCTCAACGTTATCGCCGAAGACCCAGAGGAAGATCATATTGCCAAAGAGATGGAGCCAGCCGCCGTGCAGGAACATCGCAGTGAATATGGTCTCTGGCACGCGCGTCCCCGAAGGATTATCCCACCAGGCGATGAGACGTACCGGTATGGCGCCCCAATCGAAGAAGAAGGAGTTGAGGTCGCCCGCGCTGAGCGAGAGCTCGTAGAGGAAGACCGCGATGTTAATCAGGATCAGTGCGAGGTTTACGTAGGGGAAGCTGCGGCGCCGCACCGCGTCGGTGACAGGGATCAACGACGCTACCCTTTGCGCCAGGGCACGTCCAGAAGGCCGTGCTGGCGGTTTACCTCCCGGGCCGCGACGAACAGAAGGTCAGAGAGGCGGTTGAGGTAGGCGATGTCTTGCGGGTTCACCGGAGTTGACTCACTGAGACGGACGAGCTCGCGTTCGGCGCGGCGGCAAACTGAGCGCGCAACGTGCAGCTGCGCCGCGGCTGGATGGCCGCCGGGCAGCACAAACTGCTTGAGCTCCGGCAATTGGCTGTCCATCTGATCGATCAACACCTCCAGGCCATGCACTTGCTCCTCGTTGGTGCGCAGTGCCTCGGTCATACGGCCATGACGCTCGGCCGCCAGCTCGGCGCCGAGATTGAAGAGATGGTTCTGGATGTCGGTCAGCATCTCGGCCAGGTCGGCGCTATCGAGCTGCGCGATGGCGACGCCGATCGCCGAGTTCAGCTCGTCGATGGCACCGATCGCCTCCATCCGCGGGTGTGACTTCGCCACACGCATCCCGCCCAGCAGCGAGGTCTTGCCGGTGTCGCCGCCGCCGGTGTAGAGGGAAGACTTCTCAGGCTCGTCGGACATGACCCGATTATAGACCCGAGGCGTCGAGGCCGGCGTCCGGGACGACGACCGGCAGGCCGGTCAGCGGGTGGGCGAAGACGTGCGCCTCCGCCTCATAGACCTGGCGCACCCGCTCGGCGTTGATGACCTCGGCCGGCGGACCCTCAGCGACGACGCGACCGGCCTGTAGCACGACCAAGCGTTGGCAGAACTGCGATGCCAGCGTCAGATCATGCACTACGGCTAGCGCTCCGTGCGAGCCCCGGGCGCAAAGCAGGCGCACCAGCGCGAGCGCGGCTGCCTGGTGACCGATATCGAGGTGGGCCGTCGGCTCGTCCAGCAACAGCAGCGGCGCTTCCTGCGCCAGGGCGCGCGCCAGGAGCACTGCCTGGCGCTCGCCGCCTGAGAGCTCGCCCAGCCGGCGATAGGCCAGTTGCCAGCAACCGGTCGCCTCCATAGCCTGCCGCGCCGCGAGGAGGTCGGCATCGCTTTCGTGCTGCAGCAGGCCCAGGTGCGGCGTGCGACCCATCAGCACTACCTCCAGCGCCGAAAAGAGCTCCGGCAGCGCTCCCGTCTGCGGCACGACAGCCGCACGACGCCCCAGCTCCCTCCGGGAGAGTGTCTGGACGCTGTCCCCGCCGAGATGGATGGCGCCGGCCTGAGCCTGCACGACACGGGTGACGGCACGGATGAATGTCGACTTGCCGGCGCCGTTGGGGCCGATCATGCCGACCAGCTCGCCTTTGCGCACAGTCAAGGAGACATCGCGCAGGGCAACACGCTCGCCGTAAGCCACAGTCAGTCCGCTGGTCTCCAGGAGCGGCGCCGTCATCAGAAGACCCCTCGATGACTGCGGCGCAGCAGGTAAAGGAAGAACGGCGCGCCGCAGAACGCCGTGATGATGCCCACCGGCACCTCGCTCGGCTGATTGAGCTCGCGGGCCAAGAGGTCGGCCAGGATGAGAAAGGTCGCGCCCAGCAGCATCGACATCGGCAACAGTTGCCGGTGGTCCGGCCCCCAGAGCATGCGCGTCACGTGCGGCACCACCAGGCCGACAAAACCGATGATGCCGCTGATGGAGACGGCGGCGGCCGCCGCCAGCGATGACGCCGCCAGCAGCAGCAGTCGCGTTCGCTCGACTTCCAGCCCAACCTGCTGCGCCTGGTCCTCGTCCAGCTGCAGCACGTTGAGAGAGCGTCCGAAGACGAGGATCACCGCCATCGCCGGCAGGATATAAGGCAGCGCCCACAAGAGCCGGTCCCAGGAGCTGAGGTTGAAGCCACCCAGAGTCCAGGAGAGGATTGTCAGGATGCGGTTCGTCTCCAGGATCATCAGCAGCGAGGTCAACGACGTCGCCAGTGAGGAGACGGCAACGCCGGCCAGCACCAGCGTGACCATGGGGACGCTGCTGCCGACGCGGGCGATGGCGTAGGTGACGGCGACCGCCGAAAGGCCGCCCGCGAAAGCCGCCAGCGGTAGGATGCTGAAGCCGCCGAAAGCGTAGTGCAGCGGTGAGACGATCACAATCGTCGCGCCCAGGGCGGCGCCGGCCGCCACGCCGATGAGGTAGGGCTCAGCTAGCGGGTTGCGGAAGACGCCCTGGTAGGTCACGCCGCTCATCGCCAGCGTCGCACCGACCAGGCCCGCTGTGAGGACGCGCGGCAGTCGCACCTGCCAGATAATGTCGTCCCAGGCAGCTGGCATGCTATCCGATAGATGCACCCCGGGCAGGTGCGAGAGCAGGATGCGCACCGTATCGGATAGCGGGATGTTTGCCGGGCCGACCGCCAGGCCGAGGACGAGCGCAGCCGCCAGTGCCAGCAGGCCAAGCGAGAGACGGGGCCAGGTCAGGCGGCGCTGCGCCAGGTAGAGGCGGATCTGGGCCGCCTCTGCCTCCGGCGCAACGAGACCCGCCTGCCCCATCAGAACTTTTCCGGATAGAGCAGCTTGCCCAGTTGCTCTATCGCATCGACGATGCGCGGGCCGGGCCGGCTGAAGACGTCCGCATCGACGACATAGACCGCGTTGTTTTGAACCGCCGCTATGCTGGCCCAACCGGCGCGAGCTTTCACCGAGGCCACGGTGACGCCTGCCGGCTCGTCCGCCAGCACAATGACCTGCGGATTGGCCGCGATCAGGGCCTCCTGGCTGAGCTGGCAGGGGACACCGGCGCTCTTCGCGATGTTCTGCGCCTTGAGGATGGTGTAGGCGTCGTTGATGAAGTCGCCGGGGCAGGCTGTGAAGAGGCCGGGGTCCAGCTCATGGTAGACTCGCGGGCCCTGCTGGACAGTACCCAACTTCGCGGTCACCGCCTGTATGCGCGCCTCCAGTCGCTTGCGCAGGTCCGTCGCCTCGCGGCTGTGCCCCGTCACCTGCCCCAACTGCTCCATCTGGTCGAAGATGCCGGCGACCGTTTTCGGCGTCGCCAGCAGCAGCGACTTGATGTTGAGGCGGCTGAGCGAGGTTTGGAGATCGCCCGGATCGTAGAACATGATCACGAGGTCCGGTCGCGAGGCGGCGATGGCCTCCAGATTAGGCTGGAAACCGCTGAGCTTGGGCAGACGAGCCGCCTCCGGCGGGTAGTCCGTGTTCTGGTCGACCCCGACGATGCTGCTGCCGGCGCCGATCGCAAACAGCGTCTCGACGTGTCCGGGCGAGAGCACGACGATGCGCTGCGGCGCCGAGTCGAACGTCACCCGGTTGCCCTTGGCATCGGTCACAGAGACCGGGTAGCCACTCGTCGTTTGCGTAGCGGCCGGCTGCTTTTCGCTGCCATTGTCGTTGCAAGCAACCATGAGCATGAGCGCGGCCAGGATAGCCGCCAGTACAAGGGGTACGCGCCAGCGTCCCATAAGAAAACCTCCCTAGATTCTCTCCGGGAGGTATGGCAGTCACCGAACGAAAACCCTTGCCTCTGGGGCAAGGGCGCGTCGACAACCTTGACCCATACCTTTCCTCGAAGGCTGAGCATCGACAAAGGCAGGCGACCTGGCTCCCCGCCTCAGGAGCGGGATACAGTTGCGGGACAGCGCCGGCCTCTCACCGGCTTCGCTTTTGACCCCCGGCGTCTGACGACGCCACGGGCACCCTTGCCATGCGATATTCGATTGCGCGCATTATGGCGCCCCGTTTTCGGAAAGTCAACATGCCATTTTATGAACGCTTCCACTTGCCGCAACACGGGCCCGAACCGTATTCTGCCTTCGAGCGATGAGGCTCGCTCGCGCGCTCTGAGCGCCGAACCGCACTTCTGCTGATGGCCTCTACCAGGTGTACTGGAGGAGGCTTTCTTTATGCCTGAAAGAACTCAATGATCGTCATCGCGGTAGCTGTGGGCGGAGCCATCGGCTCTGTCGCCCGGTACGGGCTATCAGTTTGGAGTCACCGCCTTCTTGGAGGTTCTTTCCCGTTCGGCACTCTTGCCGCCAACCTCATTGGCTGCCTCAGCCTGGGCATCATTATCGGCATCGTGGAACAGCGCGGCGATCTGCCACCGGCGACACGCTCTTTCATTACAACCGGCTTCCTGGCCGGCATGACCACCTATTCGACGTTCATCTACGACGCGTCGACGATGGCCCGCGATGGCGAAACCGTCAAGGCGATCTTCTACTTCGGGGCCAGCCTGGCCGTCAGCATCGCCTTATTCGCGGTTGGCCTGACAAGCGCTCGCTCAGTCCTACGCTAGGACATCGGAAGCCGGCGCGGTTGTGACTGCTAGTGGCCGCCGCCATAATGAGGGCCATGGACTTCGGGCTGACAGGGCGCGTCGCTATTGTCGGCGGCTCCAGCCAGGGCATCGGCAAGGCAATCGCCGCGACCCTCGCCGCCGAGGGCTGCGACGTCGCGATATCCGCCCGCCACACCGACGCCCTGGAGGCGACGGCCAACGAGATCCGCGAGGCGTCGGGACGCTCCGTGCTCTCGCAGGTCTGCGACATGGCGCGGCCGGACGACATCCAGCGGCTGGTCGTGGCAACCGCTGAGCGCTTCGGCCGAATCGACATCATCGTCAACAACGCTGGCGGCCCGCCCACCGGCCTCTTCACTGACCACGACGAAATGACCTGGCGCCAGGCGATTGACCAGAACCTGATGTCGGTCGTGCGGCTGACACGGGACGCGCTGCCGCACCTGAAGCGCAGCGGCAACGGCCGCATCATCAACATCACCTCCGTCGCCGTGAAGGAGCCGATGGACCGGCTCATCCTCTCCAACACGGCGCGCCTGGGCGTCGTGGGGCTGGCGAAGACGCTCTCGCGGGAGCTAGGCGCGGATGGCATCACCGTGAACAACATCTGTCCCGGGAAGATCGCGACGGCGCGACGGATGGCGTTAATGGAAGAACGCGCCGCCATGGAGCACAGGCCGTTCGAGGAGATCGTGCGCATGGAGGAAGCGGGCGTGCCGCTCGGCTACCTGGGCGATCCAGAGGATATCGCCAACCTGGTGGCGTTCCTGGCCTCGGACAAGGGGCGCTACATCTCCGGCACAACCATCGCCGTCGATGGCGGCGCCACGCTTTCGGTCTTCTAGCGCTGCCCCAAATAGTTGACAGCGGTGCCTTCTATCAGTAGTATGTTAAATGAGTCACAAATAGGACACGCCGAATCCGTTAGCGGACCGGGGGACCTAATTTCGGGGTGAATCTCACTGGCCCCGCCGAAACTTCCGGCTCAGTGAGTAGGGTCTCTGCCTTTCGACCCGAACCCGTCAACTAACCTCGGAGGCGATTGGAAGGGCCATGTCAGCAAATGCTGTACCTGGCTTTTTTTATGGCCAAAGAGGAGGGGATGGGAATGCAAGTCGTTGAACCGAAGAGGGCGTGTCCGCGCTGCAACGGCTCGATGATTTACGAAGAGGACTGGCACGGCGCTTACAGCACCTGCATCTGCTGCGGCTACGTGCATGAAGTCGGTGCGATCCCGGCTCTCGATCTCCAGGCCGAGCTCAATAACGACCACCGGCAGCGGAGACGCCAGCCCTCACACGGCAAGCTCCGTCTCTAAAAGCAGGGCGCATCGCTCACTGGCCTACTCGTTTAACGGCTTATTTACCCACATCGCCGCTTTATCCACACTTTTTCGCTTGCGCCTGGCGAAGGGGCTTCGTATCCTGAGGTTACGGCAATCCCAGGAGTGAGACGGAGGACACTGTGGAAGACACGATCCAGCCCACCACCGAAGTCATAAGCTCTGGCCTGACCCCTCTTCAGTTCTACTTCCTCGCCCGGCTGGAGCACGTGCTCCAGTTGCGCTTCGAGCAAAGCGGCAACCTCAACGAGGGTGGTGCGCAGCTCCTGGACCGTACGATCTACTCCACCTACTGCGACTGCCTGGACCTGGGCGTCGGCGCCAGGGGGCAGGAGATCATGCATCAGTTCTTGGTCGTCAACCCGGAACAGCAGCGCAACTAGCGCTCGAATCAGGCAATAGAAAACGCTCCCCGAAAAATGGGGAGCGTTTCTTTTTGCTGCGGGTGCTAGCCGGCTTGTACCGGGTTCTTCAGCACGCCGATTCCCTGGATCTCAACCTCAACCGTGTCCCCCGGCTGCAACTCCGGCGTTTCCCCCGGGGTGCCCGTGTAAATGATATCGCCGGGCTCAAGGGTGACCACGCCGGAAATGAAGCTGACCAGCTTGGCGACGTTGTGCACCATGAGATTGGTGTTGGTGGACTGTAGCTCCTTGCCGTTGACGCGGGTTCTCAGCTCCACGTTGGTGGGGTCGAGGTCGGTCTCGATCCAGGGCCCGAGGGCACCGAAGGTGTCAGAGCCCTTGGCACGCCACCACTGGATGTCGCCGCGCTGCCACTGCCGAGCGGATACGTCGTTGCCGCAAGTATAGCCGAAGACGTAGCCAAGGGCTTCCTCCGGCGATACCTTGCTGGCGCGCTTGCCGATGACCGCCACCATTTCGCCCTCGGCATCCAAGCGTCCGTCGTAGCTGGCTGGCCGGATCACCGCCTCCTCGGGACCGATGATGCAGGAGGTGGGCTTGTAGAAGAGCTCCGGCTGTTTGGGTGCCTCATCCTCATTGAGGACGGCGCGGCTCTGGGCAACGTGGCTGTGGTAGTTGACGGCAGTGGCCAGGACCTTGCCCGGCATGACCGGCGCCAGCAGCTTCACCGCGCCCAGCGGAGTCGGCTTGCCGGTGACCTCGTGACGGCCGAAGAGATCGCCATCGATGCTGCGCACCGAATCGCCTTCGACGATGCCGTGGCGGACCTGGCCGCCTTGCTCAAAACGTACATATCGCATCAGATCCTCATTTCTATGCGACGGAACTTCTCCAGGAAGCGTCCGTCGGGCTCGACAAAACGTTCGCGAAAGAACTTCTCCATCTGCTCAAAGTTGTCGAACTGGCTGTCATGACAGCGCAGCGCCTGGATCTTGACCTCCAGTGCATCGGTGATATCGACCTCGAACGTGGGCTCTTCGCCGTTGAAGAGGTAGAGCTCCCGCACCTTGAAGGACTCCAGACCCTCGTCCAGCAGCTCCGGAAAGCTGGGCCGGTTGCGGGCCATCGGATAAACGGCATCGATTGCGACGGTGCCTGCGCAACGGTGGTCCGGGTGGTTGATGAAGGCGTTGCGGATGATCTGCGTCGGGTCGTGGGTGAAGACGGCCCTCGGCTTGATCTTGCGGATGTAGCGGACCACCTCTCGCATCAGCTCTCGGGTGTAGGTCAGGGTGCCATCGACGTTGTCCAGGAAGAAGACGTCCTTCACGCCCAGCACTTTCGCCGCTGCCCGTTGCTCTTCGCGACGCAGCGGCACGAGCTTCTCGGGCGTCATCTCCGGGTCCTCTGACCCCTTGGAGCCGTCGGTGCAAATCAGGTAATAGAACTCCCAGCCCTCCTGTGTCCACTTGTAGGCAGTGCCGGCGCAGCCGAACTCCGAATCGTCCGGGTGGGCTGTCACCACGAGCGCGCGCTTGTTCTCTTCGCTTTCGTCCGGGTTTGGGGCGCCGTTCGTCTCGTTCTCGCGCAAGCGTTCTCTCCTCTGGCGAAAATGTCCCGCAAAGATGTTGTCCTATTGTAAAGCCTGGCCCAAGGGCGGCCAATATTTCTTCGAGAAAAGTATTGACAGCCTCCAGGCGTATTACTACACTTGTTCTAACGAACAGACGTTCCATAACGGAGCGACCGGAAAAGGAGACCAATGAAGGAGCTTTCGCCGAAGCAGCACCGTATCCTGGGGGCGATCCGGGACTTTGTCGATAAGCACGACTACCCGCCCAGCATCCGCCAGATCCAGGAGGCCTGCGGCATCAGCTCCACCTCCGTCGTCGACTACAATCTGCGCATACTGGAGAAGCAGGGCCTGATCAGGCGCGATCGCGAGGTCTCGCGCGGCATCGAGCTGACGTCGCCGGGCAGCCGGCGTACCCGCGTCGTCGAGGTGCCGGTTCTCGGCGCCATCGCTGCCGGCCAGCCGATCCCGGTGCCGACGGAAGAGACGTTCACCACGCCGGCCGAGGACATCGTGTCGCTGCCCGCCGAGATGTTGGGCGGCCACGAGAACGTCTACGCCGTTCGCGTCAAGGGCAATTCGATGATCGACGCCCTGATCAACGACGGCGACATCGTAGTCATGGAGGCCGCCCAGACCGCCGACGACGGCGAGATGGTGGCCGCCTGGCTCAAGCGAGAGTCTGAGGCGACGCTCAAGAAGTTCTATCGCGAGGGCCAGCGTGTTCGATTGCAGCCGGCCAACTCCGCCATGCAGCCCATCTACACGGAGGCCAACAACGTGGAGATACAGGGCCGCGTGGTCACCGTTATCCGCTCGCTGAGCTAAGCGCCGGCCACTTTCGGCAGCCTGCTGATCTCCGCCAGGTCGTAGACCAGCAGGTCCAGCGCCGTTTCCGGCTCCGCCAGGCCTCGCTTTACCGAGAGGTCTGCTTCCTGCAACCGCTCGTAAGCCTCGCGCAACTGCGGCACCGTGTAGCGGCGGGCCTGTTGCAGAAGCTTCTTGAACGCGAACTCGTTTCTTACCCCCAGGGTTTGCCGGATGGCTTCGGCACTGGAGCCCTGTGCCAGAAGCGCTGCCGCCTGCACCAGCAGCCGGTACTGGCGCAGCAACATGAAGAACGGGTACTCTGGCCCTTCATCGCGCAGGTCCAGTTGTGAGAGCAGCTTGAGGGCTTTGCCCGGCTGGCCTTCGACGATGGCATCGACGACGGGGAAGACACTGTGTTCCCGCGAGGGCGTGACCAGCGCCTGCACCTCCTTGCGGCCAATAGACCCGCCAGCGGCGTAAGCGGCTAGCTTCTTCAACTCGGCATCGAGCGCCCAAAGGGTCGTCTCCACGAGCTCCACGAGAAGTCTAACGCCGGCGTCGTCCAGCTGCAGGCCAAGCTCCTTGGCCTGATCGCGCAGCCAATGCTGGGCCCAACCGTCCCAATCGCGCGGCTGCGGCAAGTTGAGGCTGCGCTCCTGGGCATGCGGCTTCAGCTGCTGATAGAGCTCGTTACGCGCGGAGAGCTTGCCCTCCAGGAGGGCCAGATGCGTCGACTCCGGCATCATCGGCAAAAACTCCAGGAAGGCTGTCCAGTCGCCGGCTCCCTCGCTGGCAGCGCCGCGGCGCCGGCCTCCACCCTGGCCGTCGGCGCGTCCCAGCACACCCTCGGCGATAACCAACCGAGCCGGCGCCAAGAAGGGCGCCGTGCTGCAGATCGCGATCAGCTCCTGCGGCGTCGTCTGCGGCCCCAGGCGCGTCGTGTTCGACTCCTCCAGGCTCCCGAGGGCGAGGCCCGCCTTGACCTCGTCCAGAGCCTGCTGCAGGGAGAAGGTATCGTCCCCGTGGAAAATGTAGAGCACGGCTCGGCTATTCGGCAGGCAGGGGTGCATCATCCTGGGGAGCGGTGCTGCCGAAGCGCAGCCAGTGGCGCAGCGCCTGCTCCAGGCTCTTGCGGGTCTCGTCTGGGAGGTCGGCCAGCACGCAATTATCGACATGCCGCTCCAGCACCAGCAACGACACCTGGTCCAGCCCGCTGCGCGCGGCCAGCAGTTGCGTCAACAGGTCCTCGCAGACGCGACCCTCCTCCAGCATGCGGTGGATGCCGCGAACCTGGCCTTCAATGCGCCGTAGCCGCGAAAGGAGCGCTGCTGTATCATCCTGTTGTCGGACCATAGTCGCCTCCCTTGACATACCCCCAAGGGGTATATTAGAATACAGGCGAAGCGAAGTCAACCAAGGAGGAATTTAATCAATGGCGAAACCAGAAGAAGTAACCGACGCCAGCTTTGACAGCGACGTCCTGCAGGCGGCCACACCGGTCTTCGTCGACTTCTGGGCGCCCTGGTGCGGCCCCTGCCGCATGGTAGCCCCGATCGTCGAAGAGCTGGCCGTTGAGTACGAAGGCAAGGTCAAGTTCGTCAAGCTCAACACTGACGACAACATCAACGTTGCCATGCGTTACGGCATCCGCAGCATCCCGACTCTGATGGTCTTCAAGGACGGCAAGACTGTCGACCAGATCATCGGCTTCCAACCCAAGACGAATCTCAAGCGCAGCATTGATAAAGCCCTCGCCTAAGACCGGCACAGCCCACAGGAGGGGCCTTGGCTACTGAATACGATATCGTAATTATCGGCGGCGGACCGGGCGGTCTCGCCGCCGGCCTCTATGCGGCCCGCGGCCGCCGCAGCACGCTTCTCCTGGAGAAGGGCGTCATCGGCGGGCAGATCGCCCTGACGGAGACGGTAGAGAACTACCCTGGCATCGAGTCCATCAACGGCTTCGATCTGGCCCAGGCGATGCTCAAGCATGCAGAGAACTACGGCCTGGAGACGAACTACACCTCCGTTAGCGGCCTTGAGCAGTCGGGCGACAAGTGGCTGATCCGCACCGAAGCCGAGGAGTTCCTGGCCAGGGCCCTGATCATCACCAGCGGCGCCGACTACAACCGCCTGGGCATCCCCGGCGAGGACCGGCTGATCGGCCACGGCGTCTCCTACTGCGCTACTTGCGATGCGGCGTTCTTCAAGGACGTCGCGGTCGCGATCGTCGGCGGCGGCGACGCAGCCGTGGAGGAGGGGCTCTTCACCACCCGCTACGCCTCCAAGACCCACCTCATTCACCGCCGGGATGAGCTGCGGGCCAGCGCCATCTTGCAGGAGCGCGCCTTCGCCAACCCGAAGATGGACTTCATCTGGAACACCGTCGTGACCGAGGTCGTCGGCGAGGACGAAGTCGAGTCGCTGAAGCTGCGCAACACGGTCACCGGTGAGGAGTCGCAGCTGCCGGTGAAAGCGATCTTCATCTTCATCGGCCAGCACCCAAACATCGAGTTCCTGGACGGCCTGCTGAAGCTGGACGAGGGCGGCCACATCCCGGTGAACGAGTGGATGGAGACGGAGTTGCCCGGACTCTACGCCGCCGGCGACGTTCGGACGCACTCCGCCCGCCAGGTCGCGACGTCGGTTGGAGATGGCGTGACGGCGGCTATCACCGCCGACCACTACATCTCCAACCACTTCCGCGAATAGCTGCCCGGCCGGACGGCACAGGTTCGCATGATATACTCTCGCAGCCATGGAAGTATCGCTTGCGTTTCTTGCTGACCATGCCGAGTTCGTCACTGGCAAACTCAACGCCCGCGGCATCTTCGACCAGGTTTACAGCCCCTTTTTTCCGCTGGCCGGCTATGAGCTTTACGTCGTGCTTAACCTGGTTGCGGAGCCTGCGGAGTTCGACACGCGGCAGGCCATAAGGCTGCAGCTGATCAACTCGGACGGCATCGTCGGCCGGGACATCAACGGCGAGGTTAACATCACGCGCGACCTCGGCGGCTACCCGCTCGAGATACCGAGCATCCTGCCGCTGAGCGGCCTGACGTTCCCTGAGCCCGGGGAGTACCACTTCCTCGTCAGCATCCAGGGCGAGCCCAAGAAGCGCATCCCCATCTACGTGCGGCTCAAGCAAGACCTCATCGGCGATTACCAGGGCGAATAAATCGCGGGAGTGGAAGGGGCCCGGTGGCTCCTGCCGTCTTCAAAACGGTCGCGGGGCGGTGTACCCGTCCCGGGTGGGTTCGACTCCCATGCACTCCCGCCACAGCGCGTTGCTACGGCTTTGTAACCAGCCTTTGCTTGCCATTGAGCCCTATTTCACCGCTTACGCCCCATCATCCAGGTATGACATCCAGGGGTGGCAGACATGTTCGCCCGGACGATATCGAGCGCTTTGAGGCGGAGGGCGGCCCTCCGCGCGAAGAGGATGCCGCAGCCGGCCACGTCAGCGTAGGGGCTGCCTTCGGCCAGGGGCAGATCGGCATAGCCGTACTGCAGGACGAGGGGCCTCCCGACTCGGCGGGCAGCGGCGACGAATCGCAGCGCCCGGGCGTGGAGCGGCATTACACCGCGCGCCGTTTGGAGCGACTGCCCGCTGCTCCAGGCGAAGAGATTATCGACGCGCTCTGCACCGTCCTGGCTGAGGTCGGGCCGCTGGAGACGCGTCCGGACATCTACATCGATGTTGCGGATGGCGGCTCTGACTTGCTTGGCGCCCTGGAAGCACGGCACCTGCCTGCGCGCGTCTGGTCGGTCGCGGTCACCTCCGGCGACGAGTACGAGGTCAACGACCGCGAAGTGCGGGCCGGCAAGCAGGCGCTGCTCTCACGGCTGTATATCTTGTTACGGGATGGACAGCTGCACCTGCCGCCTGACCCCCGATTCGTGGAGCTAAAGGACCTGCTGCCGCAGCCGGAAGACCTGCGCCTGGAAAACGACCCCGTGGTTAAGGCCATCGCCCTGGCGCTGCACGGCCTGCCACGCCGTCCCTGGGGTCCGCTCTAACCGTCGATCGGCAAGGAGAAATAATGGCAAGCGAAGAGGCGCTGGCAAACGACCGGAACCACACACCGCTGTTCCAGCGAATGGCCTCGGCGGCCGCGCGCGCACTGGGCAGCCAGTATGCGTTCCTCATTGCCGGAACAGTCATTCTCTGCTGGATCATCAGTGGGCCGATCTTCGGCTTCAGCGACACGTGGCAGCTGGTTATCAATACCGCCACCACCATCATTACGTTCCTGGCCGTATTCCTCATCCAGAACACCCAGAACCGCGATAGCACGGCCCTTCAGATCAAGCTGGACGAAATCATTCGCGCCATACAGGGCGCCCAGAACACAGTCCTTGACCTGGAGGAGCTGGACGAAGGCGAGTTGGACAAGGTGCGAGAGGAGTACAAGGAACTGGCCCGCGAAGCACGCGACGTGGCGGACGTAGCCGAAAAAGCCGAGCGTCAGCAGAAGACGGGTCGCAGGCGGCGGGCTGCTGGAGCCGCTAAATCGTGACCTGCACCTCACCCAGGGCGGCGGTCAGGCGATGGTTCTCGCGGTAGTCCACCGGCACCGCGATTAGCGAAGGCATATCGAGCGCCAGGGCCCGCTCGAGCGTTGGCGCGAAGTCCTGTGGTC
>Ga0070741_10010631_pt1 | contig 17301 bp, 13 predicted proteins | sample Coa_R1_4_FD_66440 | JGI IMG/M metagenome (GOLD analysis project Ga0070741, IMG submission 66440) | Surface soil microbial communities from Centralia Pennsylvania, which are recovering from an underground coalmine fire - Coalmine... | ecosystem: Environmental > Terrestrial > Soil > Unclassified ...
CTGCCGATGGGCTATGGCCGGGTCAACGCCCGCGTTCTCGCCGACCTGACCACGCTCTCCACGCCGCCGGACGCCGCCGAGACGCTGCGCCTGGCCCGCTATCGCCGCACGCTCGTTCGCGAAACCAGCGCGGCCTATGGTTGATTTCGCAGGGCCGGGAATTTCCGCCGGGCTGAAACGTAGTCAAGACAGGTAGCACACCGCCTATTTTCGATAGAATTGTGAGGTACTGACAACAGCATGGCAATCTCTCTTCCCGTTCCCGTCAGCGCGAAGGACTGGCAGCGCGGCCCGGAAAACGCGCCCGTTACGCTCGTGGAGTATGGCGATTTCCAGTGCGAGGACTCCGCCGCCGCCTATCCCATCCTGAAGCAACTGCTGGCGGCAAACCCCGACCGGCTCCGCCTGGTCTTCCGGCATCTGCCCCTGACCGACATCCACCTCTACGCGCTGGATGCGGCGAAGGCTGCCGAGGCAGCGGGCGCGCTGGGCCGCTTCTGGGAGATGCACGACGCGCTCTACGAGGGCAATCCGAAGCTGTCTCAGGACGATCTACGGCGCTATGCGGAGGCTATCGGCCTGGAACGAGAGGCGTTCGAAGAGGCGCTTGCCAGCCCACAAGCCTACGCGGGCGTCCGGGAAGATGTGGACGGTCTGCGTCCAACCGGCATCGGCAGCACACCGACGTTCTTCCTCAACGGCGTCCGTTATGAAGGGCCGGTCACGCTGGAAGCCCTCTCCGAGGCTATCGCCAAAGCCTGAATCGGCCTTGACAGCGTGTGACAGGCTGTGCTATACTTCAGGGCTGACTCCGGGTCGTTGGGTAGCCGGATTTTTTGTGCCTGCCTGACCCGCAATGTTTTTTCGGGCGTTTCCTGTATTGGGCGGCGATGCGGCCTCCCGCGCAGGCCGCTCCATTGGAGAGAATCGCATGTACGCAATCATCAAGACGGGCGGCAAACAGTATAAGGTCGCGGAAGGCAGCGTCCTCACCGTCGAGAAGCTGGAAGGCGAGCCGGAGGCGACGGTCGAACTGACCGAGGTGCTGATGGTGCAGGGCGATAACGGCCTCCAGGTCGGCGCGCCTACGCTGGACGGCGCGAAGGTGGTCGCTAAGATCGTCTCGCAGGGACGGGGCAAGAAGATCAACGGCTTTACCTACAAGCCGAAGAAGAACGTCCATCGCCGCTACGGACACCGCCAGTATCAGACCAAAATCCAGATCGAGAGCATACAGGTCTAATCGAGGCGCGCTGCGGCAGCCTTCATAAGATAGGAGATTTTCCGATGGCACATAAGAAAGGCGTGGGCAGTTCGCGCAACGGGCGCGACAGCAACCCGCAGTATCTCGGTGTCAAAGAGTTCGGCGGCGAGAAGGTGCGCGCCGGTTACGTGCTGGTGCGCCAGCGCGGCACCAAGTTTCATCCCGGTAAGAACGTCGGTCTCGGCAAGGACTATACGCTCTTTGCGCTGATAGACGGCATCGTAAAATTCGAGGGCGACAAGAAGCGGCGGCGCATCAGCGTCTATCCTCCGGCTCCTGCCGAGGCTCCCGCCGAAACCGCCGCGCCGACCGAGTAGTTCTCCCCAGCTTCGGCCAAACCGTGTCATCCCCCGCGAAGAGCGTCATTCTCGCGGGGGATTTTTGTACTCCAGGCCGTAAACGACCTGTCTGAACCGTGAGAGACCGTCTGAACTGTGATTTATGGGATTACAGGATGAACCAGGATTGGGCTTGGCTTAATCCTGGTTCATCCGTTAATCCGACTAATCACAGTTCAGACAGAAGCGCTTTCTCTATTTTCCCGCCGGTTTGGGCGCTTCGGCGACCGTCAGCGTGAGGGGCGGCGTCACGCGATCCAGTTGGACGGACTCGCTTGGGGCGGCGAGGGCAGTGACGGCGATAGGAAACGCGCCCAACCGCGCCTCGGCATTCGCCTTGATCTCCAGTTCCATCTCCTGCTTATCCGGCGGCAGGGTCGCTTCCTCTGCGGTCACTCCGTCCGGCAGCCCCATCACCCGCAGCGTGATCGGCTTTGCATAGGCCATCCGCCTCTCGACGCGCACTGTGAACTTCACGCTCTGGCCGCGCTGCACGGTCAGGGCGTTCGCGTCCGTACTCGGCGCGATCTCGAACGGATTGACGACGGCACACTGAATCATGTTGGCGGGAACGCCGCTCGTGGTTCGGTCTCCTCCCTTCCAGACCCAATCGCTGGCGCGGTCGAGCGTGCGCTGCACGGTCTGCCCGCTGATCTGCGCCGTGCCGACGATATGCAGCGGGAACGCGCCGAGCGGCGCGTCTTTGGCAGCGGTGAGAACGAGCAGGCCGCGCCCCACTCCCTCTGGAACCCGGCACGCGCTGGCCGTGACGCCCTGCGGCAGGTCGGCGACGCTGAGCGTGACCGGGCCATCCCACCGGTCGCGCGTGACCTCGATCTCGAAGGGAACGGAGTCGCCGCGCCCGACGACGCGGGCGCGCGTCTCGGTGGCGAGGGTGAAGCCGGGTGGCGGCGCTTCCTGCACGACGAGGCGATAGACGTAGTCCGGCCCTGTAAAACCCTTGACCTCCTTCACACGCAGCGTGAAATCGCCCGCCTGGTCGAAGGTGCGCTCGATGCGGGAGTCGGGAGTGCCGTTGCTGTCGTCGTTCTCTTCAAGCTGCTTCCCCGTGTCGTCGAAGAGGGTCAGGACGGGATCGGCGCGGGAGCCGAGAGCGGCGCACTGTGCCTCGATGACATAGCGTTTCTTCGCCTCCGCATGAAACTTGTAGAAGTCCGTGACGCTGCCCGGTTTGCCATCGGCCCGGTAGAACCGCCCGTTTACGCTGCCGGGGACGGGAACCGGCGTGGCGTGCAGGCGGTCATGGCCCGGTTCGTTCGGCGTAAGGGTGGGCAGGTCGGAGAGCAGAAGCGGTTTCGGATTGCTCGGCCCCATCGGTGTCGGCAGGCAGAAAGGCTGGCTGCTGACAGCCGCATCTGCCTTTGGCTGCCATTCCAGAGATTTGCCTTCGGGCAGATTGATGCCGACAGGCTGAAGCGCGGTCGGCTTGCTGCGCTCCACGCTGGCCGGATAGACCGCCGTAAGGATGGGCAGATAGCCGAGGGAGAGATGGTAGACCTGGTTCGGGTCGCCGGAGCCGACGGAACTGGAGAGGGTCAGCACGTAGTGCCCGGACTTCGGCACCGGGAAGACCAGCAGTGCGTCCGGCCCGCCGAAGTTGTCGTTGCTGGCGATCTCGCGCCCGTTCGCGTCCCGCAGGACGAGCCGCGAGTCGAGCGGGGAATCGGCGGCGGCAGCGGTCACCTCGGCGACGAAGGTTTTGCCCGCTTCCAGCGTGACGGCGAAGTTGTCCTGATCGCCGATCTCATGCAGGCGGCCATCTATGGCGATGGGCAGAGGCACGGTCTGCGCCTGCTCCGGCCGGTCGTTCGGCTCCTTCGCTTCCAGGGGCGGCAGTTCGCGCCCGACGACGAACTTGCCCAGATTGCTCAACCCGGTCGGAGAGACGAGGCGGAAGGTATAGACGCCCGGCATCGCCTCCTTCGTGACGGTGAACTCAGCGACGACATCGGGGTTGCCGTCGCTGTCGAGGGCGGGCGCGGGCAGCTTGCTCGCGTCGCTCGGGAGGATTTTGATGCTCAGGCCGGGCCGGTCTACCAGAACCTGCCGGACATCCCGCAGGCTCATGCCGCTGATAGTGACGCGCGTGGTTGTTCCCGGCGCGGCGCAGAGCGGATAGAGGGTACGAATCTCCGCTGGATGCAACTGCGCCCCGGCTTTTGGGGCGGCGCACAGCCAGGCGGTCAGGCAAAGCAACAGCACGGCGCTATGGGCAGTGTGAAATCTGGAGTTCATCAGGTGGTCGGCTCCGATGGAGTGGCGGTCAACGCGCCAAACGTTCGGCGCAGGCCGGAGGCTTTCCTGCTTCAGGCCCTCCTCCCTGGCCCTCCCCCTGTTCTTGGGGGTCGCAAGAGCCGTCCCAACTCGTGTTGGAACAGACGGCTTTTGCAGTGGGCCAGGGAGGGGGGCCGACATTTTGCGTAAACGGGGATGCAGCGCGGCCTATAGGTGTAGCGAAGAGACACCTATCAGGAGGAAAGACAATGTCCATTCAGAGCCGCGTGGCCGAACCTCATGCGCCGGAAAACGAACTCTCTTCCGACCTGGGAGTGCGCGCCGTGCTGTTGGCGGCGCAATCGGTCGGAGTGCGCGAGGAGCCGCCCGGTTCCAACTGGGGCCGGGCCGTGAAGGTCTATCTGGCCTCCGTCGGCATCGCCACGCCCGCGCCCTGGTGCGCCGCATTCGTGAACTACAAGATACATCAGGCCGCACAGCAGCTTGGGGTGACGACGGACTGGCCGCGCACCGGCTACTGCCCGACCATCGCGGCCTGGGCGAAGCGCAACCGGCGATTTCTGGCGCTGCCTCAGCCGGGATGCGTGTTCCTCGTCCGGGATAGCGCGGGCCGTTACCGGCACACGGGCTTTGTCTCGGAAGTCCATGCGGATGGCACGGTATCCACCGTCGAGGGCAACAGCAACGACACTGGCTCGGCGGAGGGCATCGGCGTGTTCTCCCTCCGCCGCTCGACCGCGCGCCTGCGGTTCGTGAGGATCGCCTAACCCCCTTCCCTAGCGAGGAACGAGCGGCCAGGGAAGGGGGTTAGGTCAAAATGCTCTGCACGACGTTGCCGTGAACGTCGGTCAGGCGGAAGTCGCGGCCCTGATAGCGATAGGTCAGCTTCTCGTGGTCAATGCCCAGGCAGCGCAGGATCGTCGCGTTCAGGTCGTGAATGTGGACAGGGTCTTTGACGATGTTGTAGCCGAAATCGTCCGTCTCGCCGACCGTGATGCCGCCCTTGATGCCGCCTCCCGCCAGCCAGACGGAGAAGCAGCGGCCATGATGGTCGCGCCCGTAGTTGTCCTGCGTCAGCGTTCCCTGCGAGTAGACCGTGCGCCCGAACTCTCCCCCCCAGATGACCAGCGTCTCGTCCAGCAGGCCGCGCTCCTTCAAGTCCTGGATCAGCGCCGCGGAGGGCTGATCCGTGTCTTTGCACTGGTTGCGTATCTGCATCGGCAGGTTGCCGTGCTGATCCCAGCCCCGGTGGAACAACTGCACGAAGCGCACGCCGCGCTCGATGAGCCGCCGCGCCAGCAGACAGTTGGCCGCATACGTGCCGGGCTTTCTGGAATCCGGCCCATACCGCTCGAACGTCTCCGGCTTCTCTTTCGAGAGGTCCATCAGGTCGGGAACGGAGGTCTGCATCCGGTAGGCCATCTCGTACTGCGCGATGCGCGCATTGATCTCCGGGTCGCCGAAGGACTGCTCCGCCATGCGGTTCAGCTTCTCCACGCCGTCGAGCAGCGTGCGGCGGTCGGCGGCGTCTATGCCGGGTGGATTGTCCAGATAGAGGATCGGGGAGCCGGTCGAGCGCAGTTTCACGCCCTGATGCACGGACGGCAGGAAGCCGCTGCCCCAGAGCCGCCCGAAAAGCGGCTGGTCGTTCGTGTTGCCGGTTCCCTGCGAGATCAGCACGATATAGGCGGGCAGGTCTTGATTTTCGCTGCCCAGGCCGTAGGAGAGCCACGCGCCGATGCTCGGGCGGCCCGGCTGCTGCGCGCCGGTCTGAATATAGGTGATGGCCGGATCGTGGTTGATGGCCTCCGTGTTCATCGTTTTGATGAGGCAGATGTCGTCCACGATGGAGCCGGTATGCGGCAGCAGTTCGCTGAGCCAGGTGCCGTTTTTGCCGTGCTGCGCGAACTTGAAGATGGTCGGCGCGACCGGCAGCGTCTTCTGGCCAGAGGTCATGCCGGTGATGCGCTGGCCCATCCGCACGGAACTCGGCAGGTCAATGCCGTAGTGTTCCTTGAGCTTCGGCTTCCAGTCGAACAGGTCGAGATGGGAAGGCGCGCCGGACTGGAACAGGTAGATGACGCGCTTGGCCTTCGGCGGATAGTGCGGGCCTTGCAGGACGCCGTTGAAGCCCTTCAGACGGCCCGTCGCCGCCGCGAACGTCTCCGGCGACAGCAGCGAGGCCAGCGCCGCCACGCCGATGCCCGTCGCCATCTTGCCGAACAACTGCCGCCGCGTCAATAGCAGTTCATATTCTCGTCGTGGATCCATCCTGTGCCTCTTTTGCTCTCTGATTCTCAGCTATCTGTTTCGCCGGGCATTGAAATACCCGTCTGGGAGGCGCTGCGCGCCAAGCGTTCTAGCGGACGCCCCTGTTTGGAAAGCCTATCCCTTTGTATGCGGGCCAGTGCGATACAAAGGAAGCAGCCTGCAAGACGCACCCCGTCCGCAGGACGGTTAGCCGCAGGCTTCCCAGGCGGGTATTTCAATGCCCGGCATTATGGGGATATATCGCCTACCCCTTCGTGATTGTCTCGTCCAGATTGAATAGGACGTTGGCAAGCGCAGTCCAGGCCGCCAACTCCGTCGCGTCCAGCTTCTCATTCCGGGGCGACTCGCCGACGCCGAGCAGCTTTGTCGCGGCGTCTTTGGTCGTGCGGAAGCGGGTCAACTGCTTGAAATAGATGCCGAGCAGCACCTCCTGTTCGGCCTGCGTCGGCGGGCGCCCGACGACCGTGCGGAAAGCGAAGCGAATGCGCTGCCCCGGCCAGGTTCCGCCCTCCGTCATGATGCGCTCGGCGAACTTGCGCGACGCCTCGATATAGGTCGGATCGTTCATCAGCACGAGCGCCTGCAAGGGCGTGTTCGTCACCGAGCGGCGCACGATGCAGAATTCGCGTTCCGGCGCGTCGAAGGTCTGCAGGGCGGGCGGCGGGCAGGTGCGCTTCCAGAAGGTGTAGAGGCTGCGGCGATAGAGCGCCTCGCCATGATCCTGCTCGTAGTACTGCTCGCTGAAGCCGCCCTTGAACGAGATCTCCTCCCACAGTCCCGGCGGCTGGTACGGCTTGACGGACGGCCCGCCGAGCTTGTCCACCAGCAGCCCGCTCACCGCCAATGCCTGATCGCGCACCATCTCGGCGGGCAGCCGGTAGCGCGGCGCGCGGGCCAGCAGACGATCCTCCGGGTCTTTCGCCAGCAGTTCCGGCGTGACTTTCGAGGACTGCCGGTAGGTCGCCGACGTGACGATCAGCCGCAGCATCCCCTTGACGTTCCAGCCCGTGCGGATGAACTCGGTCGCCAGCCAGTCCAGCAGTTCGGGATGGCTGGGCCGCTCGCCCTGCGTGCCGAAGTTCTCCGAAGTCTTGACTAACCCTGTGCCGAACACCATCTGCCAGTAGCGATTGACCGCGACGCGCGCCGTCAGCGGATGCGTCGGGCTGACCAGCCACCGGGCCAGCGCCAGGCGGTTGGCAGGCATCCCCTGCGGCAGCGGCGGCAGCATGGCGGGTACGCCCGCCGTCACCTTCTCGCCGTGCTTGTCGTACTCGCCGCGCACCAGGATAAACGTATCGCGCGGCTTCTCGTTCTCCTGCATCACCATCGTCGTCGGGATGGCGTTGTCCAGGTCGCTATACTTCTTCTTCCAGTCGGCCAGTTCCGCCATGCGCTTGCGGTAGGTCTCGTCGTTGCGCTCCAGATAGAACCGGGCCAGCGCCTCCTTCTGCTCGTCCGTGCGCTTGTCCGCCGCCGTGAGGAGAATCTGCCGCACCGCCTCCGTATCGGCGATCTGCGCGACCTCCGCATCGGATAGCTGCCGATTGTAGGCGCGCACCTCGTCAATCATGCCTCGGAAGGGAGAGCCGCCGTTGCGCTTGCCGATGAGGAACGGCTTCGGCGTCCGAATGGTGTCCGTCAGCGTGTCGTGCGTGATCTCCGTCTCGACGGGCTTCCCGTTGACATAGATCCTGATGCCCTTCGCCTTGCTGGAGCCGTCGTAGGTGACGAACAGATGCGTCCACTTGTTCGTCTCTATCGCCTCTTTGGTGGCGACGCGGGCCACGTTCTTGTCCCACTCATGGATGAGATGGACGAACACCTTGCCGCCGGACAGGAAGAGGTCCCAGCCGCGCAGCCCCTCCCCGTCGTCCATGCGGGAGAGAACGGTCATGCCGTCGCCCGTCGTCGGATAGACCCAGGCTCCATAGGAGAACTTCTCCGTGCGCTCGAAACCGAGAACCGCGCCGCCGTCGCAGTACGCCTCGCCCTCGAACTTCAGCGCGCCGCCGAGTTTGCCGGTGTCCCAGGCGGCCTTGTTCTTCAGCGCTACAGGCTGCGTCCCGACCGCATCGCGCGCCTGTTCGCCCTTGCCCTCGTCCAGACTGTAGTGCGCGACCAGGCCCGCAGGCACGATCTCCGCTTTGCCGAGCGTAGGCTGGACTTCCTTTTCCCACGCCGCCAGCGCGGGGGCCGTCTCCGCGATGCGCGCCTTCACCGCCTGTTCCGCCTGCTTGACATTCGCGCCGTAGGCGTCCAACTGCTCCTGCTGGCCCGGCAGCGGCGCTTTGATGAACGGCGCGGCGTTGCCCTTGTAGCCGTCGAGTCCCTGCTCTGCTATGTTGTCGAAGAAGGCGTAGAAGCGGTAGTAGTCTTTCTGCGTGATGGGGTCGTATTTGTGGTCGTGGCACTGAGCGCAGCGCAGCGTCAGGCCCATGAAGGCCGTCGCGGTCGTGTCAATGCGGTCGAAGACATAGTTCGCCAGGTACTCTTCCGGGATGGCCCCGCCTTCCAGGGTGATGGGATGGTTGCGGTTGAAGCCGGTGGCGATCTTCTGATCCAGCGTGGCGTTCGGCAGCAGGTCGCCCGCGATCTGCTCGATGGTGAACTGATCGTAGGGCATGTTTTTGTTGTAGGCGGCGAGGACCCAGTCGCGCCAGCGCCACATCGTGCGCCCGCTGTCAATATGATAGCCGTGCGTGTCGGCGTAGCGGGCCAGATCGAGCCACTGCTGCGCCATTCGCTCGCCGTAGTGCGGGGAGGCCAACAGCCGATCTACCTGCTTTTCGTAGGCGTTCGGACTCTTATCGGCCAGGAACGCCTCCACTTCGGCGGGCGTGGGCGGCAGGCCGGTCAGGTCGAAGCTGAGGCGGCGCAGGAGCGTGCGGCGGTCGGCCTCCGGCGACGGATGCAGCCCTTCCTGTTCCAGCCGCGCCAGAATGAAGCGGTCAATCGGGTTACGTACCCAGGCCGCATCTTTGACCGGCGGCAGCGGCGGGCGCTTGGGCGGCACGAACGACCAGTGCGGCGCATAGCGTGCGCCCTGTGCGATCCACCGTTTCAGCGTCTCGATCTCGGCAGGCTTCAGCTTCTTGCCGGAGTAGGCAGGCGGCATCTGCATCGGCCCGGTCGCCGTGATGCGCTGCGCCAGTTCGCTGGCCGCCAGGTTGCCCGGCACGAGCGCCGTCTTGCCGGACGCCAGCTTCTTAGTCGCCTCCTCCGGCACGTCGAGCCGCAGCCCCGCCTGCCGCTGGCCTGCATCGAATCCGTGACACTTGAAGCAGTTCTCAGCGAGGATGGGGCGCACATCGCGGTCGAAATCCACCGCGCGCTTCGGCCCTTCCGCCGAGCGCGCCGGAAGCGCCAGCCCGCACACCAGCGCGAAGCCGCCCAGTCCCAATGCCGCCATCACTGCCGTCTTTACGTTGCCCATCGTTTGCACCCTGGTTCGCTCTGCATGGAGTTTCGGCATTCTGTCGGAAAACCGACTTAGTCTTATAGTATAGCCCGAATCGCGCGTAGAGGGAATAGTTCTTCTTTGCCCAGACCTGCCTGAAATTGATGCTCCTGGCAAGGCCGGGTACAGAACGTACCCGTCTCGGGGGCGGCTGCGCCGCCAAGCGTCCTCGCGGACGCACTCGTATAGAAAGGCCGCCTCTTCGTGTGCAGCCGAGTGCGATACGAAGGAGTAAGCCTGCAATCAGTACTCCGTCCGGCAGGACGGTTGGCCGCAGGCCCTCCAGACGGGTACTTTCAGTACCCGGCTTAAGCAAGATCAACGCCATATGTCCACCTTCGCCGTACCCTCCAGTTGCAGCAGCAGCCAGCCCTTCTCCGCCAGATACTCGTGCGGGGAGGAGAGCGGCGTCTCCCTGCCATTGATATGGACGCGCGGGGCCGCTTGCAGGCCCGCGATAAAGAGCGTATAGGGAGAGGCAGGCCAGCCGCGCACGGTAAAGGCAACGCCGTCTGGCCGCTCCTGCGCGTCTGTGAGCGCGCCCGGCGCGCGAATCAGCAGGCCGCTCGTGGGGAAGGCCCGGAAATCGTAGAGGGCGGGCAGGCGGTAGAGCCGGAGCGCGTTGACGAAGAGCGTGCCGGGATTGATGGCGGCATCGTTGCGCGACTGGGAAAGCAGGCTGAACGAGTCCGGCAGCAAGCCCTGCCGCTCCGGGTCGCTGCCGCGCGGCCAGGTCTGCTGCACGCCGGAGGCTGCTATTCCGTCGGCGAGGCGCTGCCAGGGGCCGGACGGATCGTAGCGCGCGAGGCGATAGAGCGCGTCGGCGTAGACCAGGCCACACCACTGCACGGGCAGGCCCATCCAGTTCGGAGCCTCCCAGTTGCTTGCGCCCAGCACGGCGATGGTGGCGTAGGGGCCGATGGGCTGACCGGTTGGATTGCGCAGATAGACGAACGGCACGCCTGTCCAGGCCCAGTAGCGCGCCTGCTCCAGAAAATGGGCGTCTCCGCTCAACTCATAGCCGAGGGTGTAGGCCCGGATGAGGTGCGCGGAGGCGAGAATGTCCGGCGTGTGGAGCGGCACTTCCCAGGTCTGCGCGCCGCGCGGCACGGTGTCGGCGAACTTATCCAGGGCGCGCAGCACGCGCAATCCCTCGCGTTTCAGGTCGGCGTCGCCGCTGACCGCCGCCTTCTCCAGCAGGCTGGCGACGACCTGCGCCGTCAGGCCGTTGGCGTCCGGCGCGAAGTGAGTCTTGCCGAAATCCAGGCCGTTCGGGGACTTGCGGTAGAGAACGGAGCCGTCCGGCTCGAAGCGAGAAAGCAGACCGCGCCCATCCGCCCGCGCCCGCTCGGCGTTCTCCGCCGCATGGCCGTAGACCAGCGACGCCACCGGGTAGCGGATATGCCCGACGCCGGAGAGGTCGAGGTCTTGCGGGCGAACGACGGCAACGGTTTCGCGCGCCGCGTCGGTCAGGCGGCGGGCCAGCGCGGGATCGGTCGTCTGCCGTGCCATCCAGTCCATAGACAGCGCGGCGTCTGCTGCCGCCTGCGTGCCGAATCCGCCCGGATAGGCGTGCCGAAACATACTGCCGACATGCGCCGCCGAATCCAGCCAGCCAGCCGCCGCCAGCGCGAGATAGCCCTGCGCATCCAGGCCCGTTTTCGGAACCGGCGGCAGGCCGCGCAGGGCGATGTACTGCTGCACGGCAGGCACGACGCTATGGCCCTTGCCGCCAATGAGGGTGGCGCGCAGGGTCAGCGAGCGATGGGCCGCCAGTCTCTCTCCGCCATAGGGCAGCAGATGCCCCGGCTCGCGCTTGTACTCATCGCCGCCGGGAAACACCACGCCCATCAGGTGTCCGCCCGCCTTGAACAGGCGGTCGGGCGAGTCGAAGACCGCGCTGAACTGCGGCAAGCCGTCCCAGATCAGGCCGATGTAGCGGTCGTCGGCCTGGATCGTCATGAGCGGAATCGTGATGCGGAGCGTATCGGGAACCAGCCGTTTCGCTCCCGGCCCGCGAATATCGGCCTCGCTGCTGCTCGGCTCGTCCCTGTCCAGATACTCCAGCCCTGCGAAAAGCGCCTGATGCTTCGTCGTACCGAAGGAGCCGACGCCGGGCAGGATGACCAGCATCGGCAGGTAGACGACTTCCCGCTCCTGGCTGACCGTCACCGTCGTCTCGACATCAATCGCGCCGGGACTCTTCGCCTCCGTAAAACGCTGCTCGATCTTCCAGTCGCCCCCGTCCGGGTCGCGCAGCGCCGCTTCGACGCCGAATCCGTTATCTATCGGATCGGTTCGCACGGTCGCCTGCTGCGCCAGGTCGAGCCAGCGCGCCGCCCCGTTCTGCACATAGCCGATGAGGGGGCGGCTGTGGCCTCTCGCCATCTCCTTTCCGTCCACACGGAGATAGAAGCCTCCGAACTGGTCGGGCGCATGGGCCAGTTCCAGATCGCCGGAGCGCAGAGTGGGCGCTGCCGCCGTCAGCGCGGGCGCAATCGGCTGCGGCCAGTTCGGTTCCTGCAAAATCGCGCGCGGCGTGAAGATCATCGAGGCGACTATGACCTTGCCGCTATTTCCCGGCGGATCGAGGCGCAGGCGGTAGCCGGGGCCGAGCGGCGGGATCGGCACGCGCACCTCCGTCCATTTGCCGCCGTGTACGGTGAACTGAATCGAGTTCGGCTCCGAGGGATCGTCCACAAAATAGAAGACCTGCCCCGTGCCGGACTGCTCCGATCTGAGCCGGATAGTGAGCCAGAGCGGTTGCCCGGCAGGATAGTCGCGCGCCGGGCCGTTGATATACGGGTCTACGCCGCTGATGGTGATCGCCAGTCCTTCCGGCGTGCCTTCCAGCCGGGAGACCGCATGGATCGCCTCCCAGCCCTGCGCGTCCTGCGCCCGCGTAAAATCGAAGCGCGGCAAGGTCTGCGCCAAAACGCCGCTCCCTGCCCCACAGAGCGCGAGAACTCCCCAGACCAGCAGCTTTCCGAACATCCCTGCTCCCTCCGCGACCAGACAGGACTTGGCGGGCGAGGAACCCGCCGCCAGGGTAGTTCGGCAGGCAGACGCCCATACCCTGCGCAAAAAAGAAGCCCTCCGCGATAAACAGGGGCTTCGGCTATCACAAATCGAGCGCACGGCTCACACGTCCGGCAGCCGCGCGAGCGCCGGACTGTGGAACTCCTCTGCCAGGCAGTGCATGTAGAGGAAATCCTCGATACGATTGCCGACGCGCACCGCCTCCCGCCGCCGCCCGATGATGCGAAAGCCCGCGCGCTGATAGGCGCGAATCCCCGCGATATTGCTGGCGATCACTGTCACCTCAAGGCTTTGCAGATTCAGGGCGTGGGAGCCGTAATCCATCACCAGCGCCATCGCCTCGCCGCCATAGCCGCGCCCCCGGCGCTCCTTCGCTCCGATATAGATGAAGATAAAACCGGAGTGAGCGAAACGGTCGAGAATCCAGATGCCGGTCATCCCGACCGGACGAAGGGAGGCTGCCTCGTAGATGGTGAAGGTCGTGTCCTCTCGATCCCGGCTCCAGCGCTCGTAGGAGGCTGTCCGCTGCTCCTTCGTTATCGGTTCGACGCTGGAGAAGGTGAACTGCCCCTCGAACTCGTTGACCCAACGGGTGTAGACAGGGATCAGGTCGCGGCGGAGCGGGCCGAGCGCTACCTTCTCGCCACGAAGGTTGAAGATGGGTGTCGTCAGGTCAGGAACGGTCATCGGGGTTTTTCAGATCGCTGCCGACGAGGCGATCCAGCAGCGGGCCGAGGAGCGGGCTTTCGAACTCGGTCGCCAGGCAGTCCAGATAGACCAGGTCATAGACCCGTCCGCCGAGGCGAAAGCCTGCGCGCAGCCGTCCGAACTCCCGAAAACCCGCCTTCTGGAGAGCGTGCAGGCTGCGGGTATTGCAGGCAAGGACACGGGCCATGATGTTGTGCAGCCCCTGGCCCTGGAACCCGTAATCCAGCATCAGCCGCGCGGCCTCCGTGCCGTAGCCGCGTCCCCAGCGCTCCTTTTCACCGATCATCAGGCCCAGTTCCGCCGTGCGGTGGAAGAGGTTGATGTCGTGCAGGCCCGTATTCCCGATCGGGCGGAGTGTCTCGCGCTCGTAGATGGTGAAGTGCAGGCCGCTGTCGCCCTTCGCGGCGCTCTCGTACCAGGCTTCTTCCGCCTCCAGGGTGGTCGGACGCCAGCCGAGACCCAGGGTGCGCGTGACCTCGAAATCGTTGGCCCAGCGCAGATAGACCGGCAGAAGATCGCGCCGAAGCGGGCCGAGCGCGATCTTGTCGCCGAGGATGTTGAGAATGGGCGGTTCGGAGGAAGCGGTATCCATAGAGCGTTATTCGGCGGGGAGAATGCGCCTTCCTGCAAAAAGAAGCCTTCCGTCGCGAACGGAAGGCTTCCGGGTTCCGTATTCAAGGAAAGTCTGCGGCCTACTTGCCGGCGGCGCAGCTCAGCAGGTCCCAGGCGAGCGCGGTAGCATGGAGTATGCGCGCCGTGGAATCGGTCTGCCCATCCAGGGGAGACAGAATTTGCAGGTTGTGCAGATGTTCCCGCGTGGCGCGCAGGTCCTCGCAGGCGAGGCGCACTTTCAAAGCGTGCAGATGCATCAGGCAGAGATTCGTCGTCTCCAGCGCCGATTGGACGATGCGCAGGGAGGAGCGGACAGCATCTTGATGGCGGGCCAGCGCATCTGTCTGAGACAGCGTTTCGTGCATCCGCTCGAGTTCCTCTTTGAGGAACTGGATCGTGCCGTAGGTCAGTCCAAAGCGGGCCTGCTGGCGCGCATCGTAGAGCAGCTCGGAGGGATCGCGGTCGCTCTTGAGGGCGCGATTCAGGACGGCAGCAGCGTTGGTGCAGGTATATTCGGAGGGCGAATGACTGCGGAGAAACGCCTCGATATCTTGTATCACATCTCGCGATGAGTCGGAGAAGTGATGACCGTCGTTCAGGTGGTTAGGAACCTCGTTCCTCATTTCGCTCTCCTTTCGGGCGCAGAAAGTGGTGGGGCGTCTTGTCCCCGGCGGAAGTGCAGGCCGGTCGCCGTGTCTCTCTATTATACGGGAAAATGCTCGAATTGTGCCAGAGTTTGCAAAATAATTTTTCAACTCTGGCATATTTTACGGTTCGCTCGTCCCAAATATTTAGGGGGGAATTGCCTGTTTTACGCAAATTAACGGACGAACCCTCGCATCCCCTGGGAACGCGAGGGTTCGTCCGCTTGTTTTGTCGGGGCGTCAGTGGATCGTCTGTGAGGTCGGGAGGTCGCTCAGGTCGGTCACCTGGTCGCCCTCATAGGGAATGCGAACCAGCAGATTGCGGTCGCCCGCGTTCGCCATGCAGAAGACGACGCCGCAGGGCATATCCAAAACGTCCGGGGCGAAATCGGCCTGGAGTTTGATCTTGAAGAAGAGAGGCATCACGTCCGGCTGAAATCTGCCGACGACGAGCGGCGCATGACCGGGCTTCTCATCGCGGGGACGGTACTCGAAGACGAAGCAGTTTTTCCGATCCACCAGGCCGCGCCGGGTATAGAGCGCCAGAATCGTGAACTGGCGCGTGTTTTTGGCGGTGGCGCGGGCGGTCGCCTCCACGGCGCGCGTGAGCAGGGCGATGGCTTCGCGCGGCGGGATAAAGTGATGCTCGACCTCCTCGCCCGCCGCGCCGGAGAACTCTTCAGGCAGATCGAGCAGTTCGTAGTACGCGCCGTTGTCGGAGAGGACGACGCGCACGATGCTGTTGCGGTACTCGACGCCCTCTCCCACCTGCGCCTTGATATACTCGATCATCACCTGAAACTTCTTCTGGTGTTCGGCGCGCAGCAGCGCCAGTTCCACCTTTTGCAGTGGGTCGAGCTGGTCATCCATCGTCCTGCTCCTCTCAGACGCGATGCGCCTTGATGCCCTGCGAAGTCGCCAGCGCCTCTTTCCAGCGGCGAGTCCACTCCGCATGGTCTGTCAGCACGCTCTCCGGATTCTTGCGGCTGCGCACCACGAAATCCGGGTGAAACGGGCGCCCGGTGGGCATTCCGGTCGGCTGATAGCGCAGGTCGAGGCTCCAGCGCACGGTATCGCTGTAGTTGGGCGTGGAGCGATGCGGCGTCAGGCGGTGCATGAAGATGACGCCGCCTTTGCGCACCGGAACCGGGCGCGGCGCGATGTCCGGGCGCAGTTCGGGGCGAATGGTCGTGCCGCCCTCGGCCTGATGCTGGAGATAGCCCCGTTTCCAGGCTCCCGGCATGACCTCCATGCAGCCATTTTCGACGGTGGCGTCCACCAGTGGCAGCCAGCAGGTGATGATGTCCGTATCGTCGGCCTCCTCCCAGGTGACGCCGGCATCCTGATGCCAGGGAACGTTGAAGTAGCCCGCTCCCTCGCCGGAGAGCGCGGCGGGCGGCTTGGCGCGGATATGCTGGATCGGGTTGCAGGTGATCTCCGGCCCGATCAGCGACTCGACCGCATCCAGCAGCCGCTCATTGCGCAAAAAGGCAAACGTTGCCGGGCCGCAGACGGTCATGATGTCCATGTCCTTGATAATTTCGGGCGTCTGCGCGTAGAGCAGCGCGACACGGCGCTCGAAAGGCGCGTCGGCATGCAGATCGGTGATCTTGCCCTCCTCGGCCAGCGCGCACGCTCGCCGCTCGATCCACTCCTCGTATTCGGCGATCACGGGAGCCAGGTCGGTGTCTGTCAGCACGTTCTCCGCGACCAGCACGCCCTCCTCACGGAAAGCGGCGACCTGTTCGGCGGTCAGTCCCATCGTTCTCTCTCCTTGTCATTCGCATGAATTCGGGCGGCGAATTACCGCTCATCCGCCAAAGAAGTTGTAGGTACGCATATTCAGCAGCAGGCTCATCAAGGCCCAGGCGCTCCCCATCACGCAGTCGCCCAGGATCAGGCCCAGAAAAAACGGCAGAAACTGCCGGTAACTGCGCAGTCCGCCATAGCGCATCGTCAGCCCCTTGAGGACCCAGGCGATCACCATCGGCAGCCAGACCAGGTTGATAGACCAGGAAGACGAGATCGCGTAGCCGATGGGATGGAGCGGAAACCCGAAGTAGCGCAGGCGGAAGAAGAACAAGACCATCGTGGTCAGCAGGCCGACGCCCATCGCCATCGTCGCCCCGATATTCGGATGCATGTCCTTCGTGCCGCCTGCCCAGGTACTGATGCGCTCGTAGGCTTCCTGTCCCTGCCAGATGCCCTGATTGAACTTGGCGGCGGCCCCGAACTGATACGCCTGATGCTCGATCGCCCAGAACGTTCCGAGAACGGCCAGCACGGTCGCCAGCAGGATCGCCCCGAACATGCGCCGCGCGTTCAGGCTCCGCAGCCGCGCCATCTGCAAGCCTTCCAGCCCGACCGGCATCGTGTCGCCGCGATGGGCGCGCGTCAGCGAGAAGGTGAAGGTGAAGAAGGCCAGATCGCTCTGCCGGAACGAGGAGACGCCGAGGGCGCGGGGCAGCATACTGTCCGGCCCCATGAAGTGGAAATCGTGGACGGGAGCGCCCAGTTCCGCCCGGATGCGCGTGACGACGATGATGGTGGGAATATAGATGGCGAAGAACGCCGCCGCCACCCACCAGGCCACGTGCGCCGCCAGGCAGAAACACATCAGCCCGATGAGCGCGACCCCAATACCCAGCAGGGCCGTGCGCTCCGAGAGGGCTTCTTGTGGCCCCTCACCCCCTGCCCCCCTCTCCCACG
>Ga0070741_10010632_pt1 | contig 17300 bp, 17 predicted proteins | sample Coa_R1_4_FD_66440 | JGI IMG/M metagenome (GOLD analysis project Ga0070741, IMG submission 66440) | Surface soil microbial communities from Centralia Pennsylvania, which are recovering from an underground coalmine fire - Coalmine... | ecosystem: Environmental > Terrestrial > Soil > Unclassified ...
GCCCGCCGGCCAGCAGGGTCATCATCAATCCCAGGGCGTCCGATCCCTCCGGGTAGCGGACGGCGCCGATGTGGGTGCGCTCGTCGAGGTAGACGCTGAAGCCGCCGGCCAATCCCGGCGACATGCTCGGCCCGGCCGCGGGGAAGCGAACGCCGATCAGCGATTCGGCATTGGTCCGCACCTGGCTGCCGAGGGCGCCGCTGAGCCGCGGCAGCGCGCCGCTCTCTTTCAGCCGCAGCAGCAGCTCCGTCGTGCCGAGCGAAGAAGCGGAGAAGACAACCCCCTTGCAGCGGAACCTGCGCGGGCGCCGGTTGAACCAGGACGTCGACCGTTCGGTGCGAACCTCATAGCCGTCGCGGCCATCGGTCCTCCCATTCAGGGGGCGCACGTCGACCACCCGGGTTTCGGCGAATACCCGGGCGCCGCGCTTTTCCGCGAAGTAGAGATAGTTCTTGTCGAGCGTGTTCTTGGCGTTGTGCGGGCAGCCGATCATGCATCCGCCGCAACCGACGCAGGTTCCGCGATCGGGGCCCTCGCCGCCGAAGTAAGGATCCGGATAGGTCCTGCCCCCGGCTTCCCCTTCCGGCGCGAAGAATGTCGCGACCCGCGCCGCGTGGTACGTCGCGCCCACGCCTTGCAGATCGGCCATCTTCTTCAGCCGCCGGTCGGCCTCGCCGACGATCCTGCTCTCGGTCACCCCCAGCATTTTTTCAGCCGTGGCGTAGTGCCGCGGCATGACGCGCTTCCAGTCGTTGAGGCCGGCCCAGGACCCGTCGTCCCATACCTTTTCGGGCGGGACCAGCAGGACATTGGCGTAGGTGATCGAGCCCCCGCCCACCGCGTTGCCGCAGGCCACCACGACGTGCCGGAACAGGCGCATGCTGTAAAAGCCGAACAGCTTGAGGCCCGGCAGCCAAAGCCAGCGGCGGAGATTCAGGTTGGTCTTTGGAAAATCAGCCGCCGTCCAGCGCCGGCCCATTTCCATGACGCCGACCGAATAGCCCTTTTCGGCAAGCCGGCAGGCCGAAACGCTGCCGCCGAAGCCGGAGCCGATGACGATGTAGTCGAAGTCGTAGAGGCCGGTCATCGGAGTCCGTCAGCCGACGGCAGCCCTTTTGATGGCGAAGCGCTGCAGCGCGACCGGCAGCGAATCGAGCAGGCGCAGCTGCGCCCTCGCCACCAGGCTCCGGTCCACGATCGTGTGCACCCGTCGCCCGCGGGTCGCCTTGACGACGGCGGCGGCAACCTCTTCGGGCGTCAGATGAATGCCGAAGTGCCGAACCAGCTTGCCGTCGATGCCATGGGTCATCGCCGTTTTCACCAGGGACGGCATGACGTCGCAGACCCGGACGCCCTGGGACTCCCATTCCAGGTTGAGGGCTTCGGTAAAGCCGCGGACCCAGAATTTGGATGCGGAATAGGTGGCCATGCCGGGCACACCGTAGATGGCGGACGTCGAGCACAGGTTCACCACCCGGCCGCGAGCGGCCTTGAGGTAGGGATAGGCCCGATAGGTGCAGTTGAGAACGCCGCGGATGTTGACCGCTTCCAGGGCATGGTGAAACGCCAATGGCTTGTCCTCGAAGCGATCGAGGTATGCGATTCCGGCGTTGTTCACCAGCACGTCGAGGCGCCCGCCGTTCTGCCCGGCGATGGACTCGAGGACTTCGCCGACGGCGTCCGCATCGCTCACATCCAGCGTGAAGCTGCCGGCCAGGCGGCTGCCGAGCTGCGCTCCCAGGGCCGCCAATGCCGGGCCTTGGATATCGGTGATGGCGACCCGCCAGCCCGCGTCGGCAAAGCGCCGCGCGGTGGCCTGGCCGATGCCGCCCGCCGCGCCGGTGATGCAGACCAGCCGGCTCACGCGATATGTCCTTCACATGAGGCCTTTCGGAGGAGGCCGGGGCTGCCGCCGACTGCTTCTAGGGCTTGTACTCGAGCACCTTGAAGGCGCGCGCGAACGCCTGGCGATCGCCGTGCAAAAGGGTCGCGCCGCCGCTGCGAAGCGCCCCTGCAGGGGTAAGCTGGCGCAAGGCGAGCGCCATGAACGTATCCATGTCCAGAAGGACCTTCACATCGGCCGGCTCCCGGCTCGGGCCGGAACGCGGCAGCACCGATCCGTTGTTCACCTGGATGTGGAAGACCTCTTGCCCCACCTGGAACTCGTAGACCTCCCGCAAGCCGGCGCTCGCCTCGGGACTGCTCGCGCCTGCCAGGCACAGCGCTATGAGTTCGCCGCGCGCGGTGCAGGGATCGATCCGCTCGTCGACCGGCAAGGCCAGCCCCCACAGCCCGAGCGCGATCATCGGCTTGCGCAGCTGCTCGCCCAGCTCCGTCAGCTCGTAGGCGGGGGTATTGGAAGCGCCGGCCGGCTTCGCCTGCCGGATGACGCCGTTGTCCACCAGCGTCGCCAGCCGCTCGGAGAGCCGGTTCGTGCCCGTCGCCGCAAGACGCGCCAGCAGGTCCTTGAACCGCTTCGGGCCGAGCAGCAGTTCGCGAATCACAAGCAAGGTCCAGCGGTCTCCCAGCACATCCAGTGCCCGGGCCATCGGACAGAGCTGACCGTAGGTTTTGTTTGGCATACGTCATTGGACTACAAAATCCCGCTCAGGCGAAGCGGGGCGATGTTCGGCAGCCTCGGCCGAGCGGGGAACCTGCCTCGCGCGTGGCCGCCGACCGGAAAGCGCATCGAATCCGGAACGTTCCTGTCCTGCCTTGCGGTCATGTTCATGTGTGTTCCTCCGGGACCCTTCCGCCTGCCCTTTCAGGCGCGCAGCCGCCGGGTGCGGAACGCGCCCCATTGGCTGCCGATCAATGATTTGAGGAATGCCCACAGGCCGCTCTCGCCGGGGCGGGGTTCGCGCCCATTGGCGATCCGCTTGATCTGCAGGGTGTACCAGAGCACCTCCATCAGGCCCATGCGGTCGATGGCCTTGATGCCGGTCCGCACCGGCCGCACCTGCTGCGGGCTGTCCCGGCCCCGCAGCAGCGCTGCGCTGGCGTCCGGGTCGATGGCCAGCAGGCGCGCCAGGCCGATGATGTCGAGGCCGCCGGACCTCAACGCAGCGTTCATGCCGGCGGCGCTGCGGAAGCCGCCGGTCACCATCAAAGGTGTCTTGACCGAGCTCCGCAGTTTTTCGGCAAACTCGAGAAAATAAGCTTCGCGCGCCGCCGTGGACGCCTTCTTCGGCTGCGCGAACGCACCGCTCATGGCGGGCGTCTCATACGTCCCGCCGGAGATCTCGATCAGGTCGATGCCGGCGTCCGCCAGCGCCTGGATCGTCGCGATGGACTCCTCCTCGGTGAATCCGCCACGCTGGAAATCGGCGGAATTGAGCTTGATGCCGACCGGGAAGGTGGGTCCGACCTGGCGCCGGATCTCGGCATAAACAGCGAGCACGAAGCGGCGGCGGTTCTCCGGGCTGCCGCCCCACTGGTCCGCGCGGCGGTTGTGATGCGGCGAGAGGAACTGGCTGACCAGGTATCCGTGCGCGCCATGAATCTGGACGCCGCTGAACCCGGCCTTCTTGCAGATGGCCGCACTGCGGCCGAAACGCAGGATGATGTCCTCGATCTCCGCCGTCGTGGCCTCCCGCGGCGTCTCGAAAAACGCCGCCATGTCCTCCCGGAAGGGAATGGCCGAAGGCGAAAGGTTGCTGCGGTTCAATCCCTTGGGCGACTGCTTGCCCGGGTGGTTGAGCTGGACCCAGATCGACGCGCCGTGGTCAGTCGCCGAGCGTGCCCACTGGCGCAGCATTTCCAGGTCCGATTCGTCCTCGACGGCCACGTTGCCGGGTTCGCCCAGGGCGCGGCGGTCGACCATCACGTTTCCGGTGATCAGCAGGCCGATGCCGGAGCTGGCCCAGCGCCGGTAAAGCTCGACGAGCTTCGGCGAAGGACGGTTGTCGTAGGAGCCGAGCGTTTCGCTCGTCGCCGACTTTGCCAGGCGGTTGCGAAGGACGATGCCGTTTGACAGCCGCAACGACTGCGCCAGCAAGTTCAGTTCAGCGGAGGATGAATCAGGCATGGAGAATTCCTGGCAAACAGTCGGTTAACAGAACGCGACGAGGCTGGCGTGACGAGGCGCATTGCGGAATCCGTCACCGCGAGCCCTGCAGCGACGCTTCGCCGCAACAACCGGGCGCACAAGGCGTTACCGGCGCGGAGCGCCCGCCGTGGCCAGCTTGGCCATCTGGCTCTCGAGTTCGCTCACCCGGCGCTCCAGCCGCTCGGGATAGGTCTCGTCCAGCCCTTCCAGGGCTTCGAAAAACTGTTTGAGCTTGCTCCAGAACCCAGCGGCGCTGGGCTGGAAGTTCGAAATGGATTTCGTCATCGGGGGCACCTCACCGGTTTGTCCAGCCTGGCTCGTTTATTACTATATAATTTATATAGTATATGTACTATACACATGATATAGTTACTGCGCAAGTCCACCTGGAACTACTCGCCATGAAAGCTTTTCTCCTCGACCGTTATGGAAAAAAGGACAACGTGCGGATCGCAGACGTCCCCGATCCGGCCCTGAAGGACAATGATGTATTGGTCCGCATCCACGCCGCCGGCGTGAACCCGCTCGATTCCAAGATCAGGGACGGCGAATTCAAGCTCCTGCTGAAATACCGGCTGCCGCTCATCCTGGGGCATGACCTGGCCGGGTCGTGGTCCGGGTCGGCTCCCGCGTCCGTCACTTCAAGCCCGGCGACGAGGTGTACGCGCGGCCCTCCGACTATCAGATCGGCGCCTTCGCGGAATACCTCGCCGTGAAGGAGTCCGACCTGGCCATCAAGCCCCGGACGCTGACAATGGAGGAGGCGGCATCCATTCCCCTGGTCGCCCTTACCGCCTGGCAGGCGCTGGTCGAGCGCGCCGGGCTGAGGAAGGGACAGAAGGTGCTTATTCACGCCGGCGCCGGCGGCGTCGGGACCATTGCCATCCAGCTGGCGAAGCACCTGGGCGCCAGCGTCGCAACGACGACCAGCTCCGCGAACGTCGAACTGATGAAGCGCCTGGGCGCCGACGTCGTCATCGACTACAAGAAGGATGACTTCGCAGCCCTCCTGAGCGGCTATGACCTGGTTCTGAACAGCCTGGACGCCACGACGCTCGACAAGTCGGTGCGGGTGCTCAAGCCGGGCGGCCTCCTCATCTCGATCTCCGGCCCGCCGGATCCCGTCTTTGCAAAACGACTCGGGTCCGCGTTACTGGGCGTGGTGATGCGCCTGTTGAGCCGCCGCATCCGCGTCGCGGCGAAGAAGCACGGAGTGAGCTACTCGTTCCTTTTCATGAGAGCCAGCGGCAGCCAGTTGCGCGAGATCACTTCCCTGATCGAGTCCGGCGTCATCCGCCCGGTCGTGGACCGCGTCTTTCCCTTCGAAAAGACCGCCGAAGCGATGGCTTACGTCGAAACCGGGCGCGCCAGAGGCAAGGTGGTCGTGGCGCTGCCACAGGCTGGCGACTGATGCGGCGCCGGCCAGGCTACGGCCTCGCCTCGACAAGCCCGCTGGCGCAAGACGATGCGCCATGAAACACCCTTCCGCGAGTCTTCGCACCGCTCTCGCTCTATTGCATCAAGCTTCGGGAGCGTCTCCACTTTAGCCCCACCGCAGAAGCTCACCCGCGCTGCGCAAAGCAGGATTGAACGAGTTCCGGGACGTTTGTAACGACTCCGATTCGCAGGTCGCGAAAGAGCTGTCGCAGTACATCCCCACGCCATCCGGGAGACCACGGCGCAAAGCCGCCAACGAGATAGCCGCCGGCTGGCTGACTTATGATTTCAAAAGGATTTAGGTGGTCGGGGCGACAGGATTCGAACCTGCGACCTCTTGCTCCCGAAGCAAGCGCTCTACCAAGCTGAGCTACGCCCCGCTAGCCTGTTTCAGCTCATCCGCTGGATGGTGAAACGGGCCAAGTCCTGCAGCGCCTGCTTATAGGGAGAATCGGGAATTCCGCCCAGCGCCGCTACCGCTGAATCACTATAGCGCTCAGCGAGGGCGCGAGTGTACGGGATTGCGCCGGCCGCTTCAACGGCTTGCAGCACTTCGCCGAGTTTTTCCGCCTCGCCCTGGACGATGGCGTCGCGGATCAGCGCACCCTGCTCGGCGGTACCTTTGCGCATGGTGTAGATCAGCGGCAGGGTCGGCTTGCCCTCGGCCAGGTCGATGCCGAGGTTCTTGCCGCTCACTTCCGGGTCGGCGGTGTAGTCCAGCAGGTCGTCGACCAGCTGGTAGGCCATGCCCATGGCGTGGCCGTAGGCCGCCATCTGCGCCTGTTGCTGCGGGCTGGCGTCGGCGGCGATGGCGCCGATCTCGGCGGCCGCCTGGAACAGCCGCGAGGTCTTCAGCTCGATCACCCGCAGGTAGCGTTCCTCGGTCACCTCGGGGTCGTTGCAGTTCATCAGCTGCAGCACCTCGCCCTCGGAAATGGCGTTGGTGGCGTCGGCCATGACGCGCATCACGGCCATGCGATCGGCCTTGACCATCAGCTGAAAGCTGCGCGAATAGAGGAAGTCGCCCGACAGCACGGCGCCGGAGTTGCCCCACACGGCGTTGGCGGTCTTGCGGCCGCGCCGGCGGTCGGAGTGGTCGACCACGTCGTCGTGCAGCAGGGTGGCGGTGTGGATGAACTCGATCACCACGGCCAGCAGGCAGGCCAGCTCGCCGGGGGCGCCGAGGGCGCGGCCGGCCAGCAGCACGGTGGCCGGGCGCAGGCGCTTGCCGCCGGCATTGATGATGTAGCCGCTGATCTCGTTGATCAGCGCGACCTCGGAGGACAGGCTCGAGCGGATCAGGGCGTCGACGCGGCCCATGTCGCCGCCGATCGGGGCTAGGACGGATTTCAGATCCATTCGGTTTTTGTTCGGAACCAGCCTTGCAGGCGCAAGCATTTGATTTGTGGGTGAATCCTTCGGGGGGCCACCGGGCTACCGCCCGGGTGGAATGCGCCGGCGGCAGCCGCAGGGGCTGGCTGGTCCGCTCGGGGCACCGTAAACCCTTGAATTATAACTTGGAGGCCGCCCCGCCGTCGCCCAGCAGGCGGAGCAAGCCCTGCCATACCCGCTGCGCCGGAATCTCGCGCATGCAACGGTAAGGCTGCGCCGCGCCCAGGCAGCTCGGCCGGTTGTAGCAAGGGTGGCAGGGCAGGCCGGCGCCGCCGTCGATCAGGAGCGCGTCCGGCGGCGCCACCAGCGGCGCCAGCATGCCGCCGTTGAGCATCAGGCAAGGCGTGCCGATGGCCTGAGCGGCGTGGATGCCGAAACTGTCGAGGCCGACGAAGGCGGCGACGCCGCAAAGGCGGTCGAACAGCTCGTCCAGGCTGCCGGTGGCCAGCTGGACCTGCGCCCCGAGCAGCCCGTCGAAGGCCGCCGCCAGCCGCTCGCGCTCCAGCGGCGCGCCGAAGATCAGCACCGGCCGGCCCTGCGCCCGGATCAACGCCACCAGGGCGCGCCACTGCTCCATCGGCCACTGCTTGCAGGCGACGCCGGCCAGGGGATGCAGGCCGATGGCCGTGGCGCCGGGCGCGTGGGTGTAAGGCCGCCGCTGTGCGTCGTAAAGCCGGCTGCGCGCCCTGCCTCTGCCGCCGAGCGCGTCGGCAACGCGCTGGACCGCGCCGTAGATGCCCAGCTCCTGCGGCGGCACCGGCACCGGATGGCTGACCAGGCCAGACAGGGCAACGCGGTCGAGCTGGCGGCGCGGATGCTGCACCGGCCAGATCGGGCTGCAATTGCCGCGCGGCGCGATGGCCCAGCCCAGGCCGATCTCGCGGAAATCGCCGCAGAGGTTGACGACACGGTCGAAACGCAGCCGCCGCAGCGCCAGGGTCCGCGCCGCCAGGTCCGTCGCGGCGGCGAAGCCGAAATCCTTGGCCGTGCCCATCGGGAACTCGGCGGTATGGACCTGGACCACGTGGGGGTTGTGGCGGAACAGGTCGGCGAAGCGCGGCCGCGCTAGCACGTGCAGCTCGATACCCTGCCCGCCGAGCGCCTCGACCAGCCCGGTGCCGATCACGGCATCGCCATAGTTGCGGCACTGGAGCAGCAGCAGGCGCCGCGGCGGCTCGGCGGGTTCGAGTGGGCTCATCGGCGGCAGTCTAGGGGCGCAGCGGCGGGCGAATCAATGGCAAAATCAAGGGCATTGCCGGGGCCGCGCGCCCTTTGACCGGGAAGCCGCCGATGCAGCGCCAACAGATCGCCGACCTGATCGTCGCCAGGGTGGAAGCCAGCCTGGACGATTGCGCCGCGGCGTACCGCGCCTCGCAGCCGCGGATCGGTCACTTCTGCGTCGACGACCTGCTGCCGCCGGAGCTGGCGGCGCGCATGTACGCCGCGTTCCCGCAGGGCGGCAACATGCGGCTGCGCAAGGACATCCGCGAGTTCAAGTACGTCGCGGCGCAGATGAACCACTACGACCCGATCCTGGAGGAAGCGGTCTACGCCTTCCAGGACCGGCGCGTCGTCGCGCTGGTCTCGCGCATCTGCGGCATCCCCCACCTCTGCCCCGACGAGCATCTCTACGTCGGCGGCATTTCGATGATGGGCCACCGCCACTTCCTCAACCCGCACCTGGACAACTCCCACGACAAGGACCGCCGGCTGTGGCGGGTGCTGAACCTGCTCTACTACGTCACGCCCGATTGGCCCCTGGACCAGGGCGGCAACCTGGAGCTGTGGCCGGAAGGGCCGCGCGGCAAGCCGATGGTGTTGCACAGCCGCTTCAACCGACTGGTGGTGATGGCCACGCACGACGCCTCCTGGCACTCGGTGAGCCCGATCACGCTGGAGGGCCGGCCCCGCTGCTGCGTTTCCAATTACTACTTCTCCGACGCGCCGCTGAAAACCGGCGAGAGCTTCCACGTCACTTCCTTCCGCGGCCGGCCGGAGCAGCGGCTGCGCGACCTGTTCCTGCGCGGCGACGCCGGGTTGCGGATGGCGGTGCGCAAGGTGTTCAAGCGCGGCATCGTCGAAAACACCCACGTCTACAAGAAATAAACTCCGCTCGCACCCCCCGGCAGGGCTCAGCGGCGCCGGCCGTGCCCGAGCAGCGGCAAGCCGAACTTGCGCGCATAGCGGTAGAGGCTGCGCAGGTGGTACTTCGCGGCGCGGCTGCGCAGGCCCTTGCTGGCGCGCGCGTGCGCATGGACCAGGCGCACCGCGGGAATCGCCTTGACCTTCCAGCCGGCGCCCCACATGCGGCGGCACAGGTCGGTGTCCTCGACATAGAGGAAATAACCTTCGTCGAAGCCGCCGAGCTGCGCCATGGCTTCGCGCCGCGCGACGAAGCCGCCGCCGATCACCCAGTCGGCCTCGAAGGCGCCGCCGTTCCAGGCTTCGAGCATCAAGTGTTCGTCGTGCAGGCGCCGGAGCAGGCGCCAGCGCCCCAGCGCGCTGCGCCGCAGCAGCACGGTCAGCACCGAATAGAAGCGGCGGGCGGAATACTGCTGGCTGCCGTCGGGGTTGAGCAGATTCAGGCCGAGCAGCCCCAGCTGCGGATCGCGCTCGAACTCGGCCAGGGCCAGCGCGATGTTGTTTTCGGCAAAACGCGTGTCCGGGTTCAGCACCAGGTAGTAGCGGCAGTCGCCGGCATGGGCGAAGCCGAGGTTGACGCCGTAGGCATAGCCGCCGTTGCGCGGCGACTGCACGAAGCGGACCCCGGCGAGCGCCTGCTGCAGCCGCGGCCCGGAGCCGTCCGGCGAAGCGTTGTCGACCACCACCACCCGGTCGGGCGCGACGATGCCCTGCTCCAGCAGCGCGGCGACACAGCCGTAGGTGTCGTCGAAGCTGTTGTAGTTGAGGATCACCGCGCACAGGTCCGGCGGCGGGCTGGCGGCGGCGTTCATGTGGCGTTGTGGCTGGCGAAGCGGCGCCGGCGCGCCGCCTCGGTCGCGGCGCGGTACAGCGGCCGCCCGAGCAGGGACAGGCCCAGGCTGAACCAGGGGCGCGGCGCCAGCGGGGCGGTGCCGATGGCGCGCAGGAACCAGCGCCGGCCCTCGGCGCGCGAGCCGTGCAGGAAGGCCTTATGGCCGATCACGGCCTGGTACATGGCGAGGTCACGCGGGTGGCCGGCCCATTTGGCGCCGTGCCGCTCCAGCACCATGCCGAGGGTGCGGACATAGCCGGCATGGTCGGACACCAGGCTGCCGGGGGTGCGGTGGTAGACCTGCTGCACTTCGTTGAGCAGGCCGACCTTGCACGATTCGCTCATGCGCAGCGCCAGCTCCCAGTCCTCGAAGGTGCTCATGGCGGTGTCGAACAGGCCGGCGCGTTCCAGGCTGTCGCGCCGCGCCAGCCAGCAATTGGTCGGCGGCAGCCGGTGCAGGATGCGCGCGCCGAAGTCGGCAAAGCGGCCGAGGCCGGCGACCGGCTGGAACGAGAACACCGCGTCCTCGGGACAGCGCAGGCAGCAGACGATCAGGCCGTAGTCCTGGCCGAGATGCTGCGCCGCCTCGTACATGGCGCGGAGGTGCCCGGGCAGCCATTCGTCGTCGCTGTCCTGGAACGCCACCCAGCGGCCTTGCGCCGCGCGCACGCCGTGATTGCGCGCGGCGCTGACGCCGCCGTTGCGCGGCAGCGGCAGGTAGCGGACGCGCGGATCGGCCACGGCGCCGACCAGCGCGGCGGTGCCGTCGCTGGAGCCGTCGTCAACGACGATCAGCTCGAAGTTGCGCCAGGTCTGGGCCAGGATGCTGGCGATGGCGCGCGGCAAGGTGCCGGCGCGATTGTAGGTCGGCAGCACCACGCTGATCAGCTCCTCGCCGGGCGCGGCCTCGCGGCTGGCTTCCACGCGCTCCCCCTTCAGGTCGGGCGCAGCAGGTTCCGGCGGCCCGGCAGGCGCAGCCGCACGCGCGTGGCCAGCACGAACAGCAGCATCGACAGCGAGGAAAAGGCGAATACGTTGATCAGGTCGCCGCGCATGATGAAGAACTGATAGCCGCCCCAGAACGGCAACAGCAGGCCGGTCATGTCGGCGACGCTGCGGTCGCGCCGCAGGTAGGCCGCCTCGGCGCGGGCGCTGCCGTAGCCATACCATCCCATGATGGCGAGCACGCCGATCCAGCTGAAGGCGACGTAGGCCTCCATCCACAGCGGCACCGACAGGTTGTAGAAGGCATAGCCCAGCGGAAAGTTGACGTCGACGCTGGTACCGCCCGACTTGCCCGGCCACAGGCTGCGCGGCACCCAGAACAGCACCGCGCTGAGCAGATTATGGCCCCACATGATGCCGAAGCGCTCGACATAGACGACCGAGTTGATGGTCTGCTGGAACACGTCGTAGTCGCCCTTGTATAGCATCGGCTCAACGACGTTGTTCGGCACCACCAGGGTGTCCAGGCCCTCCTCGAAGGTCGCCGCGTTGCGGAACGCGTCCATGTAAGGGAACACCACGATGGCGCTGAGCGTCAGGGCCAGAATCCAGGCCGGCGCCAGCCAGCGCCGCCAGGGGATCAGGGCGAACAGCGGCGTCAGCACCACCGCGCTGAGCCAGGCGCGATTCAGCGTGCCGGGAAAGTTGGCGATGCTGTTCAGGGCCCCCATCGCCATCATCCAGAACACCATCGAGCGCTTGCTGCCGCGGTCCATGGAGCGCCACTGGCTCAGGCTGTAATAGGCGGCCAGCACGAAACCGACGAAGGGCGGCGAGCGCACCAGGAAGATCGCGATCAGCTTCTGCATCTTCACCATCTGGCCGGTGGTGAACTCGAACATGCCGCGGGTACCGACCAGCACGCTCAGGCTGCCGATCATCAGCACGCCAATGGAGAACAGGAAGGGCGCGGCGATGCACACCGCGTAGATCATGGGCTTGGACAGCACGAACTCGAGCCGTTGCGGGCGCGGCTGCAGCGGCCTGCGGCGCGCCAGCACCCGCCCGATCTCGTAAGACAGGACCGCCACCACGATCAGCACCGTGGCCCTGGTCGCCTGGTCCGGCCGGTGCACGGGAATCCACGGGAAGTGGCGCGTGGCCAGCTCGGCCGAGGCGGCCATGCCGACCCAGACGTAGACGAAGATGAAGAAGGTGATGGCGGTGAAGCGCGGCTCGCCCCGGGCCGCCAGCAGCGCCAGGCGCACCGCGGCGTATTCGGTGATGAGGGTTGCGATGACGCGGCCGAGGTCCCAGGGATACACCGGATACACCGAGGGCAGCGGCGCCAGCACCCATACCGGCAGCACGATGCCCAGCACGACGTACACCACCACCAGCACCAGCGAACTGCGGCGCTGGTCGCTGCCGCCGCCGAACACCCCGCCCTGCCCCAATGCTGCCTGCTCGATCATGCCTGTCCTGTCTGCCCGGGTCCCTTCGCCGCCCCGCCGGATACGGCGAGGGTAGCACGTGGGCCTCAGGCTGCGTGCCTGCCCTTGTTCTTGAGCCGTTGATTGGCGCGGATCAGCCGCCACGCCGCCTTGCCGCCGAAAGCCCCGGCCAGGGCCAGGGCCCAGTGATAGGGCCGGCGCGGATCCAGGCGCAGCGCCTTCAGGCTGCTGGCCCGGCCCACGCCATCCCGGCCCAGTTCGAACGCCGCCCGGGCGTGCTGGTAATAGTAGTGGGCATGGGCCCGCGGGTCCTGCGCCAGGCTGGCGCCGTGCTTGGCCAGGACGTGGTCGATGTCGGCAAAGCGATAGTCGGCGCGCAGCGAAATGCCCTCTGGCGTCTCGTAGGACAGGGCCACCGCCTCGCTCACCGCGGCGATGCGGTAGCGCTGGCTCAGGCGCAGGCAGAATTCGAAGTCGCTGCGCGCCTTCAGCCGCGTGTCGAAGCCGCCCAGCTCCTCGTAGACCGCGCGGCGCACGATCAGGCTCTGCAGGTAGGCGCAGAAACCGGCGACGAAGCGCCGCCGGTCCACTTCCCCCCGCCCCGCCGCGGGCTCCGCCAGCGGCCAGACGATGCGCTCGATCGGCCCGCCGACGTAGCGCAGCAGGGTGCCGCCGATCAGGGCGAAGTCCGGACCCAGGGCGGCCGCATAGTCCATCTGCAGGCGCAGGCGGTCGGGCAGCCATTCGTCGTCGCTGTCCTGGAAGGCCAGCCATTCGCCGCGCGCCCGGGCGATGCCGCGCATGCGCGCGCCGGCGTCGCCGAGATTGCGCTCCGGCGGCAGGAACACGATGCGTGGATCGTCGTAGCCGCGCATCAGCTCCGCCGTGCCATCCTTCGAGCCGTCGTCGACCACGATCAGCTCGAAATCGCGGAACGACTGGCCCAGCACGCTGGCGACGGCGCGTGGCAGCAGGTGGGCGCGGTTGTAGGTGGGCAGGATCACGCTCACCTGGGGGCTGGCGGCGGGGATGGCGCTCATGGCTTCACCAGGCCTGCTTGTAGCGCCGCACGCGCTCGGTCAGGCGCCGCGTGAAATCGGCGCCGAGGTAGCTCAGGCCCAGCGCGGCCCAGGCCATGGCACGCGTCGGGTCCAGGCGCACCGAGCGCCACAGCTCGGCGCGACCCGCCGGGGCCGGCGTGTACAGGCTCTCGGCGCGGCCGACGATGTACCAGTGCGCGGCCTGCACCTTGCGGTGCCGCGCCCAGGTGGCCCCGTGCTTGTCCATGATGAAGCGCATGTCGGAGGCGCGGGCCAGCTCGGCGCGCATCATGCCGCCGCCGCGGTGCTGCACGAACAGCGGCAGGTCGACGTGGACGCGCCGCGTCACCTGGTCCAGGCGCAGGCCCAGCTCCCAGTCGTCCCAGGAGCGCATGCGTTCGTCGAACAGGCCGGAACGCTCCAGTACCGAGCGGCGCAGCAGCCAGTTCGGCGTGGCGACCAGGCTCCAGTCCGGCGCCGTCTCGCCCAGGCCCTTGCTGTAGTCCATGTTGCGGAAGTAGCGCTCGCCGCCCGCGTAAAACGCGCTGCTGCCTTCGAGCACGATGTAGCCGCCGACGCACCAGCCCACCTCCGGCCCGGCGGCCCGCAGCGCGGCGACCTGCTTCTCCAGCTTCTGCGCCAGCCAGTAGTCGTCGTCGTCCTGGAAGGCGAGGAATTCGCCCCTGGCGATGCCGATGCCGGCGTTGCGGGCCGCGGCCGCGCCCCTGTTCTGCTCGCGGTGGATGACGCGCAGGCGCGGGTCGGCAATGCCGGCGAGCAGCTCGCGGGTCTGGTCGGTCGAGGCGTCGTTGACCACGATCAGCTCGAAGTCGCGGAAAGTCTGCGCCAGCACGCTGTCGATCGAGCGCGCCAGCAGGGCGGCGCGGTTGCGCGTGGGAATGATCACGCTCACCGTGGGCGCGCGCGCGGCTGTGGACGGTCGGACTTCGGTCATCGGCTCAGGAAAGGACAGGCCCCGGCCTTCCGGCGCGGCGGCGGTTCTGCGGCCGCTCCTGTCGTGGCGCGGGTGGCCTTGCCCTAGAATGGCATGGCCTCCGCCCGGGCGCTACACCGGGCCGGAGCATTCATTACATAATCACGGGACACAGCTTTCACCTTGCCTCAAGTCAGCATCATCCTGCCCACCTACAACCGCCTGCGCAGCCTGCCGCGCGCGGTGCAGTCGGTGCTGGGCCAGACCTGCCGCGACTTCGAGCTGATCGTGGTCGACGACGGCTCCAGCGACGGCAGCGCCGCCTGGCTGGAGGGTCTCAAGGAACCGCGCCTGCGCCTGCTCCGCCTCGGCGGCCGTTCCGGCGCGGCCCGCGCGCGCAATGCCGGCATCCGCGCGGCGCAGGCGCCGCTGATCGCCTTCCAGGACAGCGACGACGAATGGCTGCCGCGCAAGCTGGAGCTGCAGCTGGGCCTGCTGCAGGCCAGCCCGGCCGAGGTCGGCTGGGTCGGCGGCGGCTACCGCGCCGACGCCGGCGTAGTCAGCTCGGCGGCGCTGGTCCGCGGCAGCGGCTACGACGGCGAGCTGCTGGTCGGCGCCCCCTTCGTCACGCCGACCTGGCTGGTGCGCCGGGAGGTCCTGCTCGACGCCGGCCTGTTCGACGAAACCCTGCCCTGCCTGGAGGACTGGGACCTGATCTTCAAGCTGGCCGACCGCTGCCGCTTCCGCGCCGTGGCGGAGGTCGTACTGGTCCGCCACGGCTCGGAGGACAGCCTTTACGCGGATGTCGACAAGCGCCGCCGCGGCCTGGAGGTGATCCTGGAGCGCCACCGCAGGCGCTGGCAGGCCGAGCCGGCCCGCTATGGCCGCTGGCACGCCGAGTTGGCGCGCCTGCACGGCCTCGGCGGCACCCCGGCGCTGAGCCGGCAATGGCTGCGCCGCGGCTTGGCGCTGCATCCCTGGCAGCCGCGCGCGGCGGCGCTCTATGCCGCCTCCCTGTGCGGCCGCCGGGTACTGCAGCGTTTCAGCCGCACGCGGCTGGCGGTGGCGGTGTGAACGTGTAGGCTTGATCGCAATGAAACTGACCATCGTCGTTCCCAGCTTCAACCAGGGCAAATACCTGCCACGCACCCTGGATTCGATCTTCCAGCAGAGCCTGCCGCCGTTCCAGGTGGTGGTGGCGGATGGGGCATCCACCGACGAGACGGTGGAAGTGCTGAAGGAATACGGCAGGCGCTACCCCCAGCTGGAATGGCTGTCCGAGCCGGACCGGGGCCCCGCCGACGCCGTGAACAAGGGCCTGGCGCGGGTCAAGGGCGACTGGATCGGCATCTTCAGTTCCGACGACCTGTACCATCCCGGAGCCTTCGACACGGTGGCGCGGACCGCCGCCGCCAACCCCGACTCCGAGTTCCTCTACGGCGACATCACCGTCATCGACGGCCAGGACCGCTACCTGGGCCGCAGCAGGCTGCCGGAATTCAGCTGGGAGTCCTTCTTCGGTCTCGCCGCCTGCATCCCGCAGGGCTCGGTATTCTTCAGCGCGCGGCTGGCCCGCGAGGTCGGCGGGTGGAATCCCCGTTACTACGGCTGCGATCTCGACTACTGGCTGCGCATGGTGTTCCGCACCCGCGCGGTGAAGGTGCCGGCGCTGCTCTCCGGCTGGCGCGTCTACCCCGAGCAGCGCACCCGGCCGGACCGCTATGCCAAGATCTGGAACGATTACTGGCGCATGATCGAGGAGTCGCCCGACATCCGGGCGGCGCCGGCGAAGGTGCAGCGCCTGGCCCGCGCCAGTGGCCACGTGCTGGCGCTGAGCTACCACCCCACCGGCAGGCTGTGGGCCCTGCGCGGCCATGCCCTTGCCGCCCTGGCCGGCCATCCCACCTGGTGGCGCTACCAGGATCGCGGCCGCTGGCTGCGCCTGTTCCCGGGCTACGATACGGCCCGCACCCTGTACCGCAAGGTATTCCCGCGCCCGGCGCAGACCCAACCCGGCATCCAGGCATGAGCGCCACCCGTCCCTACCCGTTGCGCCAGCGCATCCGCGACCGCGTCGCCGCCAGCCCCTTGCTGTGGCGCAGCTACCGCCGCGCCCGCAGCCATCTGCTGGGCGAGGGGCCGACGCCGGGACCGGTGCAGGAGGTGTTGAAGGCCTTCGGCCAGGACTGCGCCGCGGTGCGCTTCGTCCAGGTCGGCTCCAACGATGCCGCGCACGGCGACCCGATCATGGACCACGTCCTCAGCCGCGGCTGGAGCGGCTTGCTGGTCGAGCCGGTGCCCTACGTGTTCGAACGCCTCCGGCGCCGCCACGGCCGCAACCCGCGGCTGCGGATGGCCTGCACCGCGATCGGCCAGCAGGAAGGGATGCGGCCGTTTTACTGCCTGGAACCGCTCGACCGCCCGCCTTCGCCCTACTACGACCAGATGGGCTCGTTCTCGCGCGAGCACATCGTCAAGCACGAGCGCTTCCATCCGGGCCTGTCCGCGCACATCCGCGAGATCCAGGTCCCGTGCAAGACCCTTACCGGCCTGCTGCGCGAACAGAACGTCGGCGAGTTCGAGCTGCTGCACATCGATACCGAGGGCGCCGACTTCGAAGTGCTGAAAAGCCTGGACTTCGGGCAGTACCGGCCGGGCCTGATCCTGTTCGAGCACGGCCACCTGCCGCGGCTACAACGCGAGGAATGCGCGGCCTTCCTCGAAGCGCACGGCTACCGGCTGCTGTACGAAGGACGCGACTGCATGGCCCTGCACCACTCGGTGCGCGAACGCTGGCCCAAAGCGGCGGCGATGTTCGACGCGTATTCGCCGGAGCCTTGAGGCGCTCCTCCAGAGTACTCATACCCGTGGGGCGTCACTTGCGCGCCAGGCGAGGGAGTTGGCGTGCATGCGGCCGCTCATGGACCGCTGCCGTGATGAAGAGGCGTGAAGCAGGCGACGTTACCCCTTGTTGAGTAGCGTTTGAATTAGAGTCCCTGGGTGGATGATATCGCTTTGGCAGCCAGCTGCCGGGCATAGCCGGCGGGCGTCAGCCCGCCGAGGGCTTTCTTGGGTC
>Ga0070741_10010633_pt1 | contig 17300 bp, 18 predicted proteins | sample Coa_R1_4_FD_66440 | JGI IMG/M metagenome (GOLD analysis project Ga0070741, IMG submission 66440) | Surface soil microbial communities from Centralia Pennsylvania, which are recovering from an underground coalmine fire - Coalmine... | ecosystem: Environmental > Terrestrial > Soil > Unclassified ...
AGAGTCACCTCGTGCCCCAGACGCACTAACTCCTCGGTCAAATATGACACGACACGTTCCGTACCGCCGTACAGCCGGGGCGGGACGCTTTCATACAGAGGGGCAACCTGAGCGATGCGCATAGACGATTCCTCCGTTCCAATCCACTCCTTTCTTGAGGGTCAAGAGTCTCCAGGGTGCGGGGCGAATGTCACAAAAAGTTCTTGATTTCCTGTAAATGCGGAACGAGAAAAAAATAAAGTTACTTATTGCTCTGTCAAGTGAGGCAATTTCACTGAAGTGCCGCTCACAATGTGAATGTGTCAACGGAAATGGATTTCCTCTTGACGTGCAATCACTCCTGCTTATCTTTTTTTGCAGAAAACTTTTCGTGTTGCTGCCTCGTGCAGCGAGGAGGTGTCATTATGATGAAGGGACAACTCGCGCCGTGGCGGAATCCCTTTAGTCTGCTGGATTCCTTCCGCCGCGACATGGATGATATTTTCAACCGCTTCTATAGCGACTGGGAACGAACGGGGACGCCCTGGGTCCCGGTGAGCTTAAGGTACTACCCGCAGGTGGAGAGCTACGTCGACGGGAATACGCTCCACGTCAAGGCTGATCTTCCGGGGGTCGATCCCAAGGACGTCGAGATTACCGTGGAAGGGACTCTGCTTACCCTCAAAGGCGAACGGAAAGGGCAGCAGGAAACATCTGAGGGCAATTACCTGCGGCAGGAAGTGCAGTACGGCAGTTTTGTTCGCACCCTGCCGCTGCCTGAGGGGGTGAAGGCGGGGGACATCCAGGCTGTGTACCACAACGGAGTACTGGATGTGACCATCCCGCTCCCGTCCTCGATGGGAAACAAGAAGATCCCCATTCAGATCGAAGGTGAGGCGCCCAAGCAAATCACCGCGTAACCAGTTGTGTTGTCTGCCACCCGGGTTCAGGCGAGACGCCGGTGGACCCGGGAAGTTTCTCGGCAGGCGTTTTCACCAGGCTTCCCGCGCCGATTAACGCGTGGGGCGGCTGACGTATTGTCCGGGGGCCAGCCGGTCGATCCGGCGGCCTTCGTCTTCGTCTATCGGCCTCACCTCCCTGACAGCTTTCCCCCCTTTTCCGCCAGGGAGACGGGGACAAGGAACATTGAGTGACATAGGGAGGTCGGGATTCGTTATGCGAAGACCGGTCTCGATCGATTCACGGTATGATGGGCTTGTCGTGGGGAAGGCCTTGACGACGGTGCCCGCCTGTTGCCGGCGCAAGAGTTGGTTCGCGGCCGTGCCGGACATCTCACTCTCAGTTTTCGAACGGTGCCCGGAGTCGACCAACAGGAATGACTTCCGGGGGACGTCCTCACTAGGAGGGTACGACATAGTGAGGACGTCCTGTGCTACTCCTTTTTAGAAGTCTTCAGGGTGCGGAGCCGGGGCAGCAGGTTTCTTTTCCTCGGGTTTCTCGGCGATCATCGCCTCAGTCGTGAGCAAGAGGCTGGAGACCGAAGCGGCGTTCTGTAACGCGGTCCGCACCACTTTGGTCGGATCAATAATCCCCGCCGTCAGCAGGTCTTCAAATTCCTCTTTTGCGGCGTTGAAGCCGAACGCGCCGGTGCCATTTTTGATTTTCTCGAGTATTACCGAACCATCGGCGCCCGCATTGAGGGCGATACGACGGGCCGGCTCTTCCATCGCGCGTCGTACGATCTGCACGCCGACCTTTTCTTCGTCAGGCGCTTCGACCGAGTCGAGTTTGGTTGCCGCTCGCACGAGAGCAACTCCGCCGCCAGGGACGACGCCCTCTTCAACCGCCGCACGTGTCGCGTGCATCGCATCTTCTACGCGAGCCTTCTTTTCCTTCATCTCAACTTCTGTAGCCGCTCCTACTTTAATGACTGCCACTCCGCCGACCAGTTTCGCCAGCCGCTCTTGCAGTTTCTCACGATCATAGTCGGAGGTGGTCTCTTCGATCTGGGCGCGAATTTGGCCCATGCGGCCCTCGATCGACTCTCGTTTCCCGACCCCATCAATGATCGTCGTGTTGTCTTTGTCTACCACGACACGCTTGCAGCGTCCGAGATCTTGCATCGTAACATTTTCCAACTTCACTCCCAGTTCTTCGGCGATCATCCGACCACCGGTGAGAATGGCGATGTCCTCAAGCATTGCTTTGCGCCGATCGCCAAAGCCCGGGGCTTTGACCGCACAGACCTGTAACGTCCCGCGCAGTTTATTGACCACAAGCGTGGCCAGCGCTTCTCCCTCGATATCTTCGGCAATAATGAGGAGCGGCTTTCCGGATTTAGCTATCTGCTCAAGCACAGGAATGAGATCCTTCATCGCGCTCAGCTTTTTCTCGTGAATGAGAATGTAGGGATCATCGAGTGCCACTTCCATGCGCTCGGCGTCGGTGACGAAGTACGGCGACAGATAGCCGCGATCGAACTGCATGCCTTCGACCACATCCAGGACGGTTTCCAGGCTCTTCGCTTCCTCGACCGTGATCACGCCTTCTTTGCCGACTTTGTTCATCGCTTCGGCGATGATTTCTCCAATCGTACTGTCACCGTTGGCCGATACTGTGCCCACTTGCGCAATCTCGTCGCGGCCTTTGGTTGACTTTGATAAAGCCTTGAGTTCTTCGACGGCTTTTGCCACGGCTTTATCGATTCCTCGTTTGAGGCTCATAGGGTCATGGCCGGCGGCCACCATCTTCGCGCCCTCGCTGAAAATGGCGCGGGCCAACACCGTGGCGGTCGTAGTACCGTCGCCGGCAATGTCAGACGTTTTGGATGCCACTTCTTTGACCATCTGGGCACCCATGTTTTCGAATTTCTCTTCTAACTGAATTTCCTTGGCGACCGTCACCCCATCTTTCGTGACAGTTGGCGCACCCCACGATTTTTCGATGACAACGTTTCGCCCCTTTGGCCCTAAGGTAACCGTGACCGCATCGGCTAAAATCGACACGCCGCGCAGGACACGGCTGCGAGCTTCTTCGCTAAATTTAACCACTTTGGCTGGCATAGTGCTTCCTCCTGAAATTAGCGTTCGATGACACCAAGAATGTCGTCTTCCCGTAAGATCAAATGTTCTTCCCCGTCCAGTTTAATTTCTGTGCCTCCGTATTTACCGAACAAAACATGGTCACCGGGGCGGACATCGACGGGAATCACTTTCCCGTCGTCCTGCTTGCCCGAGCCGACCGCGATAACGACACCTTCTTGCGGCTTCTCTTTCGCTGTATCCGGGATGATAATCCCACCCGGACTTTTTGCTTCTTCAGTGACGCGTTTAACGATCAACCGGTCATGTAACGGACGAACCTTTGTTGCCATACAACCTCCTTCTCATCAGAGAGTAGTATCGTTAGTGGGCTGCCTACTCGCGGACGCAGTTGTGTGTTCCACGTCTGCAAGTGAGAACAGAAAAAGCTTTGTTTGTTCTAACGAGGGCGCGACAGCCTTCGCGTTAACCGTAAATCGTCGTCATTCGCACATACACCTTCTCTACCGAGCTGAAGAACTCGGCGCCATTGTGTAAGTGTCAGAGAAAAGAGTGAGCGTACAGGGAGAATACCCCGTTACGTCCTCATTCGACGAGAAATGGGGTAAGCATCCTGCGCCAAGGTGTCAAGGGGTTGAGCCCACGTAGACAGTTATCGAAATCTTTCGCTCCGTGTTTCGTGTGTTCCCCAAGACTGAGTGCTAGCAACATGAACCGGCTGCAAGCAGCTCTTCCGCAACATCTTGAGCTCGTGGGTTGCGGTTCCGAGATAAGAGACGAGCTTGAGATATCCCCAGCGCTGGGCTTCGGAGAGGTGGTCCCAGAGCGGGCCAGGGTCCTCCGCCCAGACTTCTGCCGTGTCGACGGCTCGTTGTAAACGGGCAGCGGCTTGTGTGTGGACGACCTCGTTCTGTGTGTGCCGTATGCTTTGGTAAAATGCGCCCAGTTCTGCTTTTAGCAACTCAGCCTGTTGGACATAATCGATCATCTCCTCTCCTCCGAAAATGGAATGTTGGTGAGACTGTTACAGACCAAATGCGCGCCTAGTCCAGAAAAAACCCACGCCTCAGTTGCTCGCGTTCGGTCGTTCCTTTCCCGTAAGTTTCCACGGTATTCTCTCTCTGCTGCCGCACCCTTGTCACGCGGCAATAGGAACACTCGCGGGCTGAACAGCTAGTTCCAGAATTCTTCGTCAGTATGACGCCACCGGACCTCGTCAGGCGGTTTGTCGATCCCGTATTGGCGGCGTGCCCTCGACCCTTGCCGCAACAGAGCTAACACGCAGTCCCCTCGTACGATCCCCAGACTGATACAACCTCATCACCCTCCTCGTAGGCGGTTGTAACCAAAGTCGCCTCTCCCAATCGCCTTACCCGGTCTCTACGCCCATTTTGGTGAGCAGATGGCGAGCGGCCCATTCGTACGGACGTGCGCGAACGTTCTCTGGAGTCTCAGGTGATTTCCCGTTCCTCGATCCTCGTAGGGCTGCGGGAAGTGCTGCTGAGTGCTGCGGCATACCCTGGGCAATCGTGCGGCCCAGAATGCGGCTGAGGGCGTCAAACGCGTGCGGTGACACACGCATGGGGGATTCGTGCGCCCACCCCGACGTGTGATGTCGCGACCGGTCTCTCATCGTGGTCCTCCTTTCCGGGGGTGTGGCCGTACGGCCTCATTTTTGCAAAAAAGTAAGCACGCCCCTGCCTCAGTCAAGAGCGGAAGACAAGACACTCACAGGGTGACATTTTTTGGCAATCGCCTCTTGACAGTCGGACACGCAATTTTCATTTTGCCAAAAGGACTCGCCGTGACATGGCCCGGCGCCGGACCGCGGGCTCCACGCGCTGATACCAGACCGGCTCGGGTAGTGTCGAGAAGAGGACGTATGGCAACAAAGAATTATTATATGATCCTTGGCGTCTCGCGCCGGGAAAGCACACGGGGGATCCAAGAGGCGTTTCGTTCACTAGCTAAGCGCTACCACCCAGACCGGACAGGCTCACAGGGAACAGCCGCGTTTCAAGAAATGGTCGAAGCCTATCACGTGCTGTCTGATCCGGCGCGCCGCGTGCTCTATAATCAAGGTCTCCAACATGCCGAAGGCGTCCCGCACGCCACTCCCGAGCCAATCTCCACGCCATTCGGGCCCGCACCTGAACCACTGATCCCCGAACCCGTGGCGGCCTTGCGCGGCCTCAGTGCTTTGCATCCTGCGTTCGCATCCTTGGGTGACCGGATTCGCCGGCGTTTTAGCGAAGAGACAGTATGGGATACTCCCCTCGAAGGTTTGGATGTAGGAATTGTGTTGTCTGCCCAGGAAGCCATGACGGGCGGCACACTGCCAGTGAACATTCCCGTATACTATCCGTGTGCCGCGTGCGGCGGGTACGGACATACGTGGAGGCAGGTTTGTTCGACATGTCACGGTCAGGCTGTCGTACAAGAGCAGGAGACACTCCGGGTCCACATTCCTCCAATGATCCGGGATGGCACTATACTGGAAGCCCCGATCCGGGGGTTGGGGATTCACCATTTCTACGTCAAACTCCATATCCGCGTAGTGTAAATTCGACGTGAGATGTCACGAGCACTTCTCCTCAAGATGACGACAAGATCGAATTGAACGATAGTCTGAAGTTCTCGATCTCAACGGGCTGTTCCCGGCAAGCCCGTGACAGTCGTCGTTTCCAAGGCTAGCGAGGACGTCAAGTTTCAAGCACATCACCGCCTTTCCTGCACCGCAGCCCACCTCTCACGGGCAAGGGAAGGGTTGCAAACGCGTACTTACACAACCGGATGCCACCCTTCGACTCTTCGACCAGCTCAGGACAGGCTTCGCCGCGCCTAGTTTATCCTGAGTTTGTCGAAGGGCTCGGGGCGAGCGGAAAACAGTCTCACTGACGGTGAGGGAGGGGGCGAATCTTCTGTGGTTCGATCGGGCTCCGCTGTGTCCCCCACGATTACGCACATAGATGCAGACCCTCGTAGGGCCGGCTTTCGTGTATCAACGCCACACCTGAGGTCGCTTTTCTTGTTGACCATTGCGCCACGGACATTCCGCTGGGTTTGTATGAATTGACTGACCACGGTTTCTGCATGTATTACTACTGAGGACGTGTGGTGGAGAGGAAGTATGTGGAGAGCGGTTGGTTCTCTCGTGCTGGTGCAGAGCAGTATGGACGGACTCTTTCGGCAGGTTGCTGCCCAGGTGGAGGTGCCAGCCCCAGCAGCGGACGGCATTATCGACATGGTCGCGCACTCTGGGCTCATCGTCCAGTTGGTGCTTTACCTTCTTCTGGCCTTCTCGATCGTCAGTTGGGGGATTATTTTCTATAAATTTCTCCAGATCTATAAAGCGCGCCGCGAATCTGAGCGCTTTTCCTCTGTCTTTTGGGAAACGAAAAATTTTTCCTCTATTCATAATGCTTCCCTGGAAATGAAAGAGAGTCCGGTTGCCCAAGTCTTTCGGGCTGGGTATCAGGAATTGATGCGTCTGACCCGTGCCCGTAAGCAGGCGACCCCGGTAGAAGGGGAGCTGCTCAATACTGAAGAAGGCGGTATAGAAAATATCGAGCGGGCCATGCGCCGGGCCATGCGTTTACAAACCACACGCCTCGAACGTGCGCTGATTTTTTTGGCCACCACCGCCAGCACCGCGCCGTTTGTCGGATTATTTGGGACCGTGTGGGGTATTATGGATGCATTCCGTGGGTTGGCGGTGACGAAAACTTCAAGCATCCAAGCTGTGGCCCCCGGTATCGCCGAAGCGCTGATTGCTACCGCGGTTGGATTGTCGGCGGCGATTCCCGCTGTTATGGCCTACAATTACTTCAGTCGACAGATTCGCGTACTGGCAGCGGACATGGAGAACTTTGTCGCGGAGTTTCTCAATATCGCTGAGCGCCACTTCCTCTAGTGAGGGGTGTTTGTACGTGGCGGAGGTCGTCGTGGCACTCGACCATCAACAAGAAGACAACATTTCTCAGATTAACATCACGCCGTTGGTTGACGTGATGCTGGTCCTGCTGGTGATCTTTATGGTGACCGCGCCGATTCTCCAGCAGGGGGTGGCGGTGGAGTTGCCACAAGTGAGTGCCGGACCGGTGGACGGCCAGGATACGAGCATGGTGGTCACCGTGGGCAAAGATGGCAAAGTACATTTGGACAACCGCGTCATCAAGCTTGATGAGTTGCAGCAAAAACTGGTTGAAGCTATGCAGAAGCAATCACAACAAGCAGTCTATCTGCGTGCAGACAAAGGGGTACCGTACGGAAAGGTGGTGGAGGTAATGGCGGTGCTGCGCAACGCCGGTGTAAAAAAACTGGGCATGATGACTGCTCCAATAGAAGAGTAATGAAACTCGCGACCGAATCGTACCAGGAGCCACAGAAGGATCGCGGCATCAGCCGTATGATCCTGCTATCGGCGGTGCTGCATGTCATAGTCATTGGCTCACTCATTGTCACTGGCCACTTCCACATTGCTAAGTTACCTGAGCCGCGCCTCTCCTCGTATGAGGTGACGCTCGTCGGTCCGACCGGAACCGGGAAACGAAAAACTCCTGGTGACGATTCCCCGCCCCCGCGCCAAGCGAGTGTCGAGAAGTCGGTTGCCCCACCAGCGAAAAGCGAGCGGCGGGAAGCGGCCAAACAACCTGAACCGTCCGCGCCTAGACCAACCCCGGTCGCGAAAGAAAAAGAGCCGCCGGCCGAGAAGCCGCGCGAAGTTACTAGGCAGACTGAGCCGCCTCAACCGACGCCGGCAGTGAAAGAGAAGGAGCCGCCCAAAGTCGTCGCTGCCGCAAAGCCGGAAAAGAAAACTCCGCCGCCGCCAGAGAAAAAGACAGAAGAGGTTAAAGCCAAAGAGCCGGCAAAACCGCAAGTGCCGGCGCGGCTGTCTGAGAAGAAGGAGAAGCCTAGAGAGGAACTGCTTCCCCCGCAGCCTGAACGCGTGACAGTGCGGGAGAAGAAACCCGAAACGCGAAAAGCGGACGAGAAACCCACAACTCAACCCGCGCCGTCTAAACTAGAGAAGAAGCCGCAAGAACCAGAGAAAGCGGCGGCAAAGGGCAAGGTCGGCGAGCCAAAAAAGACCGAAAGCACTGAGGCGCCAGCGAAAAAGCGGAGCGCTGCTGTGCCGGCGGCCGCGAAAGCCACCCCAGAAGATGCCGCGCAGGAGCGCCGAGACGAAGAGGCACGCAACAACCTCATCGCGTCGGCAGTTGAACGCGTGCGTTCTCGGGAGGAGACAGAGGCTCGTGAACGGGAGATTGCCAAGGCGGTCGACCGCGTGCGTCAAGAAGAAAAAGACGACGGGACTAGGAAGCAGGCTGCTATCTCAAATGTGCATATTGAGAAAAATAATGGCGATGGTCTTCCCGCCAAGGCAAAGGTCTACGGCCCGGAATTCCTCGCGTATACGGAAGATATAAAACAACGAGTGAAGGAAGGTTGGATCGTGGCCGATCGCAAACCCGGCCTGAAGGCCGTCATCCGGTTTGGGGTGGAAGCCGATGGTGAAGTGGTGGACGTTGAACTCACAGAATCCTCCGGGGATCGTTCCTTTGACCAGTCGGCGCTGCGTGCCGTCAAGAATGCGAAACTCCCGCCTCCACCAGAATTGTATCGCGAAGATTTTGCCGTACAAAAGGTTCATATAACGTTCGGAGGTGAAGAGTGAGGACACTGCTCTGGTTCGTTGTGGTGTTGGTGACAGCTCCTTGTTACGTTAATGCGCAAATTAATCTGCAGATTACCAAAGAAGGGGGCCAAGCACTGCCTATTGCTATTGCCCCATTGCGGAGCGCGGACGGCGCCGGGAGTGGCGACGAATTTGCCGAAGTCCTGTCTCGCGATCTCGATTTATCCGGTTATTTTCACGTGATCAGTCGTGGTGCAACGGCAGATTCGGAAGAAGGAGTCCTGGCAGAACAGATTAATTTTCAAAACTGGTCGGCCTTAGGGGCATTGGCCTTAGTCAAGGGAGCACTCTCATCCGACGGGAACGGGCTTGTCGCCGAAGTGCGCATCTTTGACGTTGCCCAACAGAAGCAAATCGGCGGCAAACGGTACCGCGGCGAACGGCGAGAACTCCGGCGCATGGCCCATCGCTTTGCCGATGAAGTGATGCTCTTGCTGACCGGAGAACGCGGGCCATTCGACTCGCGGATTGCGTTTGTTTCCACCCGTGCCGGGGGCCGCGCAAAAGAGCTGTATGTCACTGACCTGAGTGGCCGGCAAGTAACCGCACTCACGCACGATCGTAGTCTGAATTTGGGGCCGAGCTGGGATCCGAACGCGAATATGCTGGCGTATTGCTCGTATCGTTACGGCGGGCCGTACCCATATCTCCTTAATGTGCGGACGGGGGAGCAAACGCGGCTGTCGTCAACTGTCGGCTACAGTGGGGGGCGGTGGTCTCCCGACGGCTCAACTGTTGCCGTGAGTCTCGAGCAGGACGGGAATTCGGATCTCTTTCTTTTGACACCTGAAGGGCGCGTGGTTCGGCGTTTGACTGATGATCCTGGTATCGACGTTTCTCCGACGTGGTCGCCTGACGGCCGTCGTCTGGCCTTTTGTTCGAGTCGTCGCGGCGGGCCGCAGATCTATGTCATGGAGGTTGACAGTGGCAACATCCGTCGACTCACGTTCCGCGGAGATTACAACACGTCGCCGGCGTGGTCGCCGAAGGGTGATCTGATTGCGTATACGACGCGCTCCGGCGGGTTTCGTGTGATGGCTATTCCCGCGAATGGCGGGGAGGCGCGCGAAATTGCCGCGGGAGAAGACCCGTCTTGGTCACCGGACGGCCGTTATGTCGTGCTCAGTCATCGCGGGCGGTTGCTCGTTGCGCGGAAAGACGGGAACAGCGTGAAAGAATTGACTCGTGGGGGGGGAGATGATACTAGTCCGGCCTGGTCACCGCGCCTGGAATAGGCAGAGGCGGAAGAAGAAAAGGCGAGAAACGATGCGGAACATGAGCATGTGGTGTTGGCGGGTCCTCGGGGTGTTCCTGATAGCGCTCACTGTGAGTGGGTGTCCAAAGCGACAGGAGGCACCAACTGAGAGTGAACTTGGTGGTCCTGGCGGGGCGGGGCGGGGACTTGGTTCCGGCGGCCTCCAAGACCGAAACCTTGCCGCGAAAGACCCCGGACAACGCACCCGCGAACGCGTCGAAAGCGAGGGTTCCGACCGCGGTTCGGGCGGCCCGCTGAGCGACGTGTACTTTGCTTATGATGCCTTCGACCTTTCGGCCGAAGCTCGCGATACACTCCAGGCCAACGCCGGCTGGTTGAAGAACAATTCCGCGGCGAAAGTCGAGATTGAAGGACACTGCGATGAGCGGGGAACGGTCGAGTACAATCTTGCGTTGGGTGCGAAGCGCGCGAAAGCCGCGCGGGATTACCTCGTGAACCTTGGCGTCGATGCCGGTCAGTTGTCAACTATTAGCTATGGTGAGGAATTACCTGTCTGTAAAGAATCGACCGAGAGTTGTTGGCAGCAAAATCGGCGGGCGCATTTCCTCCTTGTTGGACGTTAACCTCAACCTCTCTTGTCATAACGATTACTTGTGAAAACGATAGCCGTTGTCGGTTCAATAGCCCTTCTATCTTGTGTCTGGGTGAGCGGGTGTGCAACCCAGGCTGATTTACAGGCGCAAAGTAGAGAGAGTGATCAGCTCCGTACGCAACTTGCCGACAGTCGTGCCGCGAACGAGGCAACGCTACGGGAGATTGAGAAAGTACGTGGCGAGATGGAAGAGCTGCGCTATCGAGTAGACCGAACGACGAAGGCACGGTCAACGCCGACGGTCTCCCCTACTCAAGTACAGAACTTAGAGGATCGAGTTGCCGTCCTCGAACGGCAATTAGCCGGGCAGAGAGAAGCGACCATACCGCATCCCGCGCCGACAGTACCGACGCCGGCCGCGGCAACGCCGCCACCGTCTGCCTCGGCGGAACCCCCCCAAGTCGCAGCCGTGCCCGCACCTGCGCCGCCCCCACCGCCGGTTCTGTCGCTGCCGATCGAGGACGAAATCCTACTGGCCAAAGAAACCCCCGAAGTGCAGGAAGATTATCGCAATGCCTGGCAAGCCCTCAATGGTCAACAGTACGATAAGGCCATTCAACAGTTCCGGACGTTTCAACGGAAAAACCCGACTTCCGAACTTGCAGACGATGCGCAATACTGGATCGGCGAAAGCTATTTCACGCGTAGAGACTATAACCGTGCGATTCTCGAATACAATGACGTCCTGAAGTATCGCAAAGGTGACAAAGTCCCCGCCGCACTGCTGCGGCAATCGGAAGCATTTGCCGAGATTGGGGATAAAACCGATGCTCGCCTTATCTTGCAGAAGCTCATTAATGATCACCCGAATTCCAAGCAAGCAAAAGAGGCTCGCGAAAGACTCCAGAATCTTGGCCGGTAAACTACGCTGATCCCTGTGTCCGGCCTGCATGAGTAGGGACTATGGAGGTTATTCGCCACATCGAGTCTTATCGTCGCTTCCCCCATCCGATCGTGAGCCTCGGTAATTTTGACGGCGTCCACCTCGGTCACCGCGCGATTCTTACGAAGGCGGTAGATGAAGCTCGTGCGTCGTCCGGGACCGCGCTGGTCCTGACGTTTCATCCGCATCCGTTGGCGGTACTGCGACCGGACGTCCCCTTGCCGCTCATTTTCAGTTTACGAGAAAAACTGCTCTTGCTGCGTTCATTGGAGGTTCACGGGGTTATCCTCCAACGTTTTTCTCCGTCGTTCTCGCGCCTCACTGCCGAAGAGTTTGTGCGTCGGTACCTGGTTGACATTATCGGGGTCAAGAAAGTGATCGTTGGTCATAATGTCAGTTTTGGCTATCGGCGGTCCGGGAATGCAGGAGTCCTTGGCCAACTCGGGCAGCAGTTTGGGTTTGCGGTGGAAGTGATTGGCCCGGTCGTAATTGAGGGGAAAGAGGTGAGTAGCACGGCTGTGCGAACCCTCCTGGGGACCGGAAACATGCGTGAGGTGACTACGTTATTAGGTTGTCCGTACAGCGTGAGTGGGCGAGTGGAGAAGGGGTTCCAACGCGGACGAACGATCGGCTTTCCCACCGCGAACTTGCGCCCGCGCAAAGATCTCTTGCTCCCAAATGGTGTCTACGCAGTTACCGTCGATGTCGACGCACAGACCACAGTCCGGGGCGTGGCGAATGTTGGCATGAACCCTACGTTTAGCAATAATCGGCGCACTATCGAAGCGCATCTTTTTGACTTCTCCGCGGATTTGTATGGTAAGCGGTTGCGCGTCAACTTCATTGAGCATCTGCGCGAGGAGCGGAAATTTCCCTCTGTCCCTGACCTCGTCCGCCAAATTCAAGCAGATGCGGCACATGCGCGGGCGGTGCTTGCCGGGGAATAATGTTCGGCTCAAATTCTGAGGTTGGGGAAAACGGTGAAGGATATAAGGATAAAGGGCAAAGGATAAAGGATGAGGCAGAATAAAAAGAAAGAGTGCCTTCTCATTTTTCTGCCCTTATCCATTCTCCTTTATCCCGTTTCCTCGGTTTCCCCCTTTTCTACCATGCAACAGTTTGTGATTTCCTCGCAGTGGAATGGTCAACGGTTGGATCGGGCGCTGGCCGACTTGCTGTCAACGACACGCTCGCACGTGAAAATGCTCATCGAGCACGACTGTGTCCGCGTGGGTGGGGTCGTGCCGAAGGCAGGCTACGTGGTGCACGCGGGTGACCGGGTCGAAGTCCTTCCCTTCGATGAACCCCCGGCCGCCGCGGTGGCGCAAGATATTCCCCTGGATGTGCTCTACGAAGATGAATTCCTGGCCGCGATCAATAAGCCTGCGGGAATGGTCGTACATCCGGCGCCGGGACAGTGGTCCGGGACGGTGGTGAATGCGTTGCTTGCGCGGTGGGGCTGGGATGCCGAGCCGGGAGCATTTCGTCCCGGTATTGTTCATCGGTTAGACAAGGATACCTCTGGCGTATTATTAATTGCGAAAGGTATAAAAACTCAAGACGCGCTAGCGCGCCAGTTCAAAGAACGAAAAGTACAGAAGACCTACATGGCTGTCGTTTGGGGGCATCCCGCTCCGAGAATAGGAAAAATTTCTTTGCCTATCGGTCGGCATCCTGTTGACCGTAAGAAGATGGCCGTGCGGGTGCATAGCGGCCGTGTGGCCGTGAGCCACTACCGCGTAGTCGGAGAAACGGCTGAACTCGCACTGGTGCAGCTCGGGCTTGAAACCGGGCGCACCCATCAACTGCGCGTACACCTGGCGGCGATTGGGCATCCGATTGTTGGTGACCCAGTCTATGGCGTTCGCAGCTTCTCCCGAAACATACCGCCCGCGGCGCGTTACTTGTCTCGACAAGCGTTACATGCGTCGACCATTAAGTTTACGCATCCGGTCTGCCATACGCCTCTTATCATCCGTGCGCCATACCCTGAGGACTTCGCTCGTCTCCTCATGCTTTTTGCCGAGGGAAAAACAAGAGTAGAGCACGACACGACGGAAATATGATTTTGTCATTGACAGCGCTACATGAATCTAGTACCGTAAAACACGATCTCGTAGCACTAGAACCGAAAAAACTCTCTCACCACTTTTCCCCTTTCTCAGCAGCGTATTGAGCGTCTTCTCGTCGTCGGCACTGTACGACAGTTATCGCCCAATGGAGCTGTCTAACAGCAAGGCCTCTCGGAGTGGAGGGGTAAACACCAAGCTCGTGTTCCAGTGCAAAGCGCAAAGGGAGGAAAATCTGCATGGGTCGGACGTCCACAAAAGCTGATACCGATGAACCGCGAGAAATCCGGGTCGATGTGGTCGAAGAAGAGGACGGGCTCAATCTCAAAGCCCTCAAAGAAAAGAAAATCAGTGAACTCGCGCAGATCGCGCGTGACTTTAATGTAGATGGGGCCTCAAGTCTCCGCAAACAAGACCTCATCTTTGCAATTCTACAAGCACAGGCTGAGCGGAGCGGCTTCATTTATGGGGAAGGGGTCTTAGAGATTCTTTCTGATGGATTCGGTTTCCTCCGTTCTCCTGACTACAATTACCTGCCTGGACCTGACGACATTTACGTGTCACCGAGCCAAATCCGGCGCTTTAATCTCCGCACCGGCGACGTCGTGGCCGGGCAGATTCGCCCGCCAAAAGAAGGCGAGCGTTACTTCGCACTGCTCAAGGTTGAGGCGATTAACTACGAAGAACCGGAGAAGGCGAGAGAGAAAATCCTCTTTGATAATCTGACGCCGTTATACCCGCAGGAACAACTCAAATTAGAGCACTCTCCTGAAGAATACACGGCGCGGATCATCGACCTCCTGACCCCGATCGGCAAAGGGCAGCGGGGACTGATTGTCGCGGCTCCGCGCACCGGCAAAACTATGATGCTCCAGAGCATCGCCCACGGTATTGCCCAGAATCATAAAGAAGTGATCCTCATCGTCCTGCTTATCGATGAGCGACCGGAAGAGGTAACGGACATGCAACGCAGTGTCCGTGCGGAAGTTGTCAGCTCCACGTTCGATGAACCGGCAACCCGTCACGTCCAGGTTGCCGAGATGGTAATCGAGAAAGCGAAGCGCTTGGTCGAGCACGGACGGGACGTTGTCATTCTCCTCGATAGTATTACGCGTCTTGCCCGCGCGTATAATGCCGTGGTCCCGCCGAGCGGGAAACTGTTATCTGGTGGTGTTGACGCGAATGCGCTGCGTGGGCCGAAGAAATTCTTTGGCGCGGCACGCAATATCGAAGATGGCGGCAGTCTCACTATTCTTGGCACGGCACTGATCGACACCGGCAGCCGGATGGACGAAGTGATCTTCGAGGAATTCAAGGGCACCGGCAACATGGAAATCCATCTTGACCGCCGTTTGATGGACAAACGGATTTTCCCGGCGCTCGATATTAACCGCTCGGGGACCCGCAAAGAAGAACTCCTGCTGCCGCGTGAGGTGATCAATCGCGTGTGGATTTTGCGCAAGCTGCTCTCGCAGTTGAACACCGTCGAAGCGATGGAATTTCTCATGGATAAAATGCAAGGGACGAAGAACAATCAGGAATTCCTTGAGTCAATGAACCAGTAAGCAGAACCCGTGCGTTGCAAAGCAAGACCCCTTTTGCTACAAAAATTGCCCAGTTACTGCACAGCATGCAATAGCGCGAACAGCATAGAGAAAGGCAGAATTCATGGCCGAGGTGACGATTAAGCAACTCCTGGAAGCTGGAGTGCATTTTGGACATCAAACCAGCCGATGGGATCCGAAGATGAAGCCGTACATCTTCGGCGCACGCAATGGCATTCACATCATCGATTTGCAACAGACGGTCGGCATGTTGCGCGAGGTCTGTGCGTTTGTGCGTGATCTGGCGTCGCGGGGCGGCCAATTTCTTTTCGTGGGTACGAAGAAGCAGGCCCAAGAAGTCGTGCGTGAAGAGGCGGAGCGCTGCGGCATGTTCTTCGTCAACGACCGTTGGCCGGGCGGGATGCTCACGAACTTCCAAACGATCCGCAAGTCGATCGAGCGGTTGAAGAAGCTTGAGGAGATGTTAGAGAATCCTTCGGTCGCCGACGCCCTCACAAAACGTGAACTGCTGGGGATGAGTCGCGAACGTGACAAGCTGATGTCCGCGCTCGGCGGGATCAAGAATATGCGCAAACTGCCGGACGCGTTGTTTGTGGTGGACACCAAGAAAGAAGAAATTGCGGTGAAGGAAGCCAATAAACTCGGCATTCCGGTGGTCGCCCCGGTTGATTCAAATTGTGACCCGGACGTCATTTCCCATAAAGTTCCGGGGAACGACGACGCGATTCGTGCGATTCGCCTGTTCACCAACGTGATTGCCGACGCGGTGCTGGAGGGCAAGGCGACGTACGAAGAGCGGCAGCAGGGAGATGGTGGTAAGGAGGAAGAGGTCGAGGTCCGTGCGCCCGAAGAGACACAGCCCGCCGCCGGGGACGAAGGGGGTGCGGCATGAGTGCGAAATCGGTTTCCATGGCGCAGGTTAGGGAATTACGAGAACGGACTGGCGCCGGCGTAGTCGACTGTCAGAAGGCCCTCACAGAAAGTGGCGGCAATGTAGAAAAAGCGATCGACTTCCTGCGTGAAAAAGGCCTCGCCTCGGCTGCGAAGAAAGCGAGCCGTGCCGCCGCGCAAGGTGTTGTGGGGTCGTATATCCACGGCGGCGGGAAGATCGGCGTTCTGGTTGAAATTAACTGCGAGACCGACTTTGTCGCGCGCACCGAAGAGTTTCAGAAACTCGTGAAGGACGTCGCCATGCAGGTCGCGGCGGCAAATCCTCGCTATGTACGCCGCGAGGAGGTGTCCGACGCGGAGAAACAACGTGAACGGGAGATTTACCGGGCGCAAACGTTGGAGTCGGGCAAACCCGCGGCGGTCGTGGACCGGATTGTCGAAGGTAAATTGGAGAAGTTCTACAGTGACGTCTGTTTGATGGAACAGCCGTTTATTCGCGAACCGGGGAAGACTATCGAGCAGTTGATTAAAGAAGTTATCGCCCGTACCGGAGAGAACGTCGTTGTGCGCCGCTTTGCTCGTTTCCAGATCGGGGAGGGCGACGGCGCCGCCGCGGAACAAAACGAATGACTACTCTCACTCCTCGTTACCGACGTGTCCTGCTCAAAATTGGCGGCGAAGCGCTCGCCGGCGACTTTGGGTATGGCATTGAGGAGGAGATGCTTAGCCGGGTTGCGCACGAAGTCAAAGAGATTCATGACCTCGGCTGCGAGGTCGCGGTTGTTGTCGGCGGTGGAAATATCTTCCGCGGCGTGGCCGCCAGCGCCAAAGGGATGGGGCGCGCTACCGCCGACTACATGGGTATGCTTGCCACGGTCATCAACAGTTTGGCCATGCAGGAAGCGATAGAGAAACTCGGGCTCCCGACCCGCGTGATGTCGGCCCTATCGATTGCCCAGGTCGCTGAACCGTATATCCGCCGCCGCGCGACGCGCCATCTGGAGAAAGGGCGGGTGGTGATATTTGCCGCGGGAACCGGGAATCCCTATTTTACGACTGATACGGCGGCCAGTTTGCGGGCGATGGAAATCGAAGCGGATGTCATTTTTAAAGCGACAAAAGTTGACGGCATTTATGATGCCGATCCGATGAAGGTGAGAGATGCGAAACGGTATCAGCAGCTCACGTACATTGAAGTCTTGCAACAAAACCTGAAGGTGATGGACTCGACGGCTATTTCCCTCTGTATGGATAACCAGCTGCCGATCTTGGTTTTCAGCTTGATTGAGCCGGGTAACATCAAGCGGGCTGTGCTCGGCGAGCCAGTGGGAACCTTGGTCCACGG
>Ga0070741_10010634_pt1 | contig 17299 bp, 16 predicted proteins | sample Coa_R1_4_FD_66440 | JGI IMG/M metagenome (GOLD analysis project Ga0070741, IMG submission 66440) | Surface soil microbial communities from Centralia Pennsylvania, which are recovering from an underground coalmine fire - Coalmine... | ecosystem: Environmental > Terrestrial > Soil > Unclassified ...
TACATTCTCTGTCATGTTGCCTCTCTCTGACTGACCCCGACTAAAGAGCCTTAGCAGCCCAGTGTCTGAGTCCCATGTCATTGACGCCTGCTCTCTGCGATGCTACGATGTATGCGCGCCTCTCGTACACTGAAGGGATCATCGTTGCTCGCTTTCGTGACGCGGAGAACAAAAACTTCTAATAAAAACATCAAATAGCTCGATCACGAAAGGAAAGTAGACTAGAATGGTATCGCGCAGACAACTTGCTGCCCCAGGGGCAGTAGCACTCGTCGGTTCAGGTGAATATCTTGACGGCATGAATGAGGTAGACACTTATCTGCTGGAAACCCTGGGTGGAGCAAGCAGCGCGCGTGTCGTCTTGTTGCCAACAGCAAGCGGCTTAGAACCCAATGGTCCGAGCTACTGGAATAAGCTGGGACAGCAGCACTTCCAGCAGCTTGGCGTGGGTGAGATACGAGCGACGAACATTCTTGATCGTACCAATGCTGCCGATCCCGAGCAACTTGCTCTCTTGCAAGGCGCTGACCTCTACTACTTTTCCGGTGGTAATCCTGAGCATGTGATAGAGACGCTGCGTGATACACCTGCCTGGCACATCATCAAAACAGCATACGAACAGGGAGCCATTCTTGCCGGGTGTAGTGCTGGAGCTATGATGCTGTGTGGGCATACAATTTCTATTCGTCAGGCGATGATGGGATCCATCAAGTTGGTCGATGCACTCTCTATTGTGCCTGAATTAATTGTCTTCCCTCATTTTGATCGTATGGCGCGCTTGCTTGATCAAGATCGTTTTCGGCAGGTGCTGCTCTCCGTTCCCGATGGTTCCGTCGCAGTTGGTGTCGACGAGGACACGGCACTGGTACGCATCCAATGGGATGGTGCAGCTAGCACAACGGCCCGCTGGCGTGTTATGGGACGGCAGAGCGTTACCATCTTCACACAAGACGCATCCCCGAGAGTGCTTTCTAACGGAGAAGAGGTGATCTTGTAGCTAAGTCCGTTGGGGTGTCAGGAATTGAGCGCAGATCCTCATTGCTGCGAGGAGATCACTGCCACTTTCCTCATCGGCACATAGCCAGCCTGCGAACCCAATTTCGTGCAGCGCTGCAAATATAGGTGTAAAGTCAATGGTACCCTGACCAAGGACTTGAAATTCGCCGTTTGCAATATCCTTGACGTGCACATTGTCAAGCACATGGCGGTAATCGCGCAGCACTCCTGCTATATCGTTGATGCCAGATTTAATGAGATGTGCGGTATCCACGGTGAGCCTGACGGATTGATCTTTCACGGCTCCAAAAAAGACCTCGAAGTCCTGACGATACATCACTGGCTGATTGTAGTGGTGATGCAGCGATAGGATGACTCCATGCTGTTGTGCTTCCTTCCCCAACTCCGAGAGGATCTTTGCATAGCCTGCGATGTCGTCGCTCGATAGACCCGGTCTGGGCTGTGAGTGGCAAAAGATAATCCGCTCTGAGCCAACTGCTTGCGCAAACAGGAACAAACGACGCAGAACTGCAATGCCAGTCGCATCCAGTAGACCTCCTGTGATCAGTCCGGAGGCAATTGCTCTGGCATCTGTTCCCCATTGCTCAATGAAGCGTGCGGGTTGATCAATATACTCGCCAAACTGGGTATGTTTGAGTTGCAGACCCTCGTAGCCAAAGGAGCGGAAGCGTGAGAAGAGTGTTTGTCGCTCATCGGCGTCTTGTGTTGGTTTGGAAAAGGCGATTTTCATGTTGCCCCTTGCGCATTGGCCACCGCCGCCTGGTTTTTGGCAGCAATTGCTTTCGCTTTGGTTTTGAAGTAGAACGATTTTCTTTGCTGCCCAGGGCAGTGATACACACTGCTGGCTCGAACACGCCGGGAAGTGGCTGCGTCAGCCCCGGGAGCACCTCTTTGGTCCCATCTTCGTGCATAACGCGCGCGATCCGCTTCATCAGTTCCTTGCGGTTCGCTTGCATCCACTCGGCCAGGCGTCCGTTCGGCTCCTGGGCCATCACATGCATCGGAACCTCCTCGCGTGCTTCTCCCTTCTTCATTGGAAAGTTTTGCAGAATCCGACAATTCTTTTGCGTAGTTATTCTACCACCCCGAGCGTTGGCGCGTCTATAATGGAGAAAATTCTGTTTTCCAGGCTCTTTCAGGTTGGCTATTACGCAGGCGCTCCAACCTGAAGAGACCGTATGGAGTGGAAGAAAGGATGCAAATCACCCGTAAAGCCGACGGCTTCAAGGCGTAGAAACTGCTCGCCCTCCCAGATCAACTCCTCTGGTCTCGTGGTCCTCCTGAGTTTCTGAGCGGTCTCTCTGACCACTGTTTCTCGCGGCCATGCGCAGTGGTGTGAGGGCCTCGCATGATGGTTTACCGTTTGGGTGGCACTTCGGGTCTTCTGACGAAGACCCATGCTAGGACCAACGCGAAGAGGAGGATACCGCCAGCAACCACGAAGGAGAGATGCATGCCTGGGATGAACGTCTGCGGATTGCCTACCAGCGTTCCCAGGATCGCGACTCCGATGACTCCCCCCACTTGCCTACTCACATTGAGCATGCCCGACGCAATTCCTGATTGGGTTCCAGGTGCATGCGAGAGTACTGCCTCAGTCATGGACGGTAAGATCAGGGCCAACCCGCCACCCAGGACGGCAATGATACACGCAAGCAGCCCGTAGCTGGTTTGAGTGGTGACCAGCACCATCCCAAAACAGGCCAAAGCGGAGAGGATCAGTCCCATGACCATCACGCGTTTGGCCCCGATGCGGGCCATCAACGTGCCAGAGAGCGATGACGCGAGCAAGGCGCAGCCAAAGGAAGGAAGGAGTGCCAATCCCCCAAGCAAGGGCGGATAGTGTTGCACCTCTTGCAAGAACAGACTGATGACAAAAATGAAGCCCGTAAATGTAAAGGTCTGGCACAGGGCGACGACATTGGTTGCAGAGAACGTTCTTTCTTGAAAGAGCTTCAAGGGAAGCATAGGATGGCTGGTGGTCTTTTCTCTCCAAAGTAGTATTAGGAAAAAGAGTATACTCCCGGCATATGCTGACAGAATCAACGGAGACATGTTTCCCAGGCTGCTTCCTTCAATCAATGCAAACGTTACCATGCCCAATGCGAGAATACTTGCTCCTTGCCCTGGAAGATCCAGGCTGCGTCCTCCTTGCGGCATTGATGGAGCAATAGAATGGAGGGTGAGCAGAAAACCGAGGATGCCGATGGGTAGATTGATTAGGAAGATGCTGCGCCACCCAAACGCATTGACCAAAAAACCTCCGAGCAGAGGACCAGAAAGCGCCCCGATGCTGGCGACGGCTGCCCAAATGCCAATCGCTTGTGTCCGTTTCCGTGCATCAGTGTAGATCGTATTTAACAGAGCGAGTGAATTGGGAACCAGCAGGGCTGCTCCAAGCCCCTGGAAGGCGCGGGCGATCTGTAAGACGAGCAGGGTTGGTGCCAGGCTACACAGCGTCGATGTCAGTGTGAAGAGGGCAAAGCCGACCAAAAAAATGGTTCGGCTTCCTCTTCGGTCGCCAAGCGCTCCGCCAGTTAGCAGCAAACTGGCGAAGACGAGTGCATAGCCATCCACAATCCATTGCAGCCCGGTGACATTCGCGCTCAGGTGTTCCTTGATATCGACCAATGCCACATTGACGATGGTGACATCGAGAATCGTCATGAAGTAGCCCAGACAGAGAGCCAGCAGGGGCATCATGGTTGGTGTTCTTGTTTGTTGCGTTGTAGGTTTCGATGATGTCGTGATCATGTCCTTCTCTTTCACAAAAGATGGGGGCGCTCTCCTCTCTTCCGATTTACTGATGACCGATGATGGGATGCGGCACATACGGCTCTTCCAGAGAGGCGACCTCTTCCTGGGTCAATTTCACGGATAGAGCGCCGACGGCATCTTCCAGATGCGAGATCTTCGTTGCCCCGATGATAGGCGCAGTCACCGGCTGTTTCTGTAATAGCCAGGCCAGCGCAGTATGAACGCGTGCGACTCCATGCTTTTCTGCGATTTCCGCGACCCGCTGCACGACCCGTTGATCGGTTTCGGCTGTCGTATCGTACTTGCTTTTCGCGATTTGATCGGTTTCGGAACGAAGCGTGCGATGCTCCGACCAGTCACGCGTCAATCTGCCAGATGCGAGAGGACTATACGGGATCACCCCGATCTTCTCCTCACGGCACAGCGGCAGCATCTCTCGCTCCTCTTCGCGGTAGATGAGGTTGAGGTGATCCTGCATCGAGACGAAGCGGGTCCACCCATGCTTCTCGGCGACGTACAGCGCCTTCTGGAACTGCCACGCGAACATGGCAGAGGCACCAATATAGCGGGCCTTGCCAGCTCTCACCACGTCATGCAGTGCTTCCATCGTCTCCTCAATGGGGGTCTGGTAATCCCAGCGATGGATCTGGTAAAGGTCCACGTAATCTGTTCCAAGCCGTTTGAGGCTGTGGTCGATCTCACTGAAGATCGCCTTGCGCGATAACCCAGCCCCATTGGGGCCGTCATGCATTTTGCCGTGCACCTTGGTGGCGATGACGACCTCGTCCCGGTTCGCGAAATCCTTCAACGCGCGCCCGAGTATCTCCTCACTCGTGCCAATGGAATAGACATTGGCTGTATCGAAGAAATTGATCCCCAGCTCGATGGCTTTCTTGATGATCGGTCGGCTATTTTCCTCGTTGAGCACCCATTTGTGAATCCACCGTGTCGCATCCCCGAATCCCATGCAACCCAGGCAGATGCGAGACACATCCATCCCGGTGTTTCCTAACTTCGTGTATTCCATGTGATTTTCCTTTCTTTCGTCCCTTTAACAGAATGATCCATACCATGAGAACGGTCGCCGATAAGAAACCGACCGTTCTCATGAGTCATGAAGTCACCACATCGGTGTAACATCTCAAGACTGGCCTTCGAAGACCTGTTTGGCGACGGTAAGAGCGGACATGGCCTTTGGCCAGCCAGCGTAGAACGCAAGATGTGTAATGACCTCTTTGAGTTCCGTTTCGGTCAGACCGTTTTCTTTTGCCCTGTTGAGATGGAATGGCAGTTGTTCACCGTTTCCGCCAGCAATAAGTGCAGCAACGGTAATGAGACTGCGATCACGTGGCGAGAGTTCCTTTCGTTCCCAGACGTCTCCAAACAAGACATCGTCAGTAAGTTCGACGAGTTTCGGCGCAAAGTCACCGAAGTTCTTTTTTAGAGCGCTTTCTTTGTCTGAATGAGGCATGTGTTACTCCTTTGCTTCTTTACTCAGATGGCACCAGTTTCAGTGTGGTCGCACGCGCTTGCGAGGCGACCATCGGAGCAACATACGTTGCTCCGTCCGCCCACAGCCAGCCGTTACGATCAAGGTCTAACCCAGCGAGTGGCTGTGCCAGGCGGTCCGAGCACCGGGTTCGAAGGTGACACTGGAGCCAACCACGCGGGCTGGCTCGGGTGCCTGGAACAGGGGATCAATACGTACCGCGCCGGTAAAGTTCTCGCCCGGTCCGTAGCCCGTAGATTGCGAACCACTTCTTTTGATGTCCATGAGCTTTAATCCTCCATGATGTTTCCAAAGCAGAGAGGCATTTCTCTGCCTGCTGGTCATTATAGACGCGCCTTCACACAGGATGGTAGAAGAATTCGTGAAAATGATTGAAGAATTCTACACATCTTGCGGATGGATGAGAGAGAAACCAGAGTAGAGATTCCTAAACCCTCTCCAGGAAGAGAGCGCGGCCCGAACTCATACGAACGCCCTGGATTATTCATCGAACAAAGCGTTCAATCAGGGGAATCCGTGGTGCAATAGCATAGTTGAGCTGTACGAGGATGAGGAAAGTGATACTCCAATAGGTATTTATGACGCACAAGAACAGGCCAACAGTGTAAAGGATTTTTGCTGAGAAGATGCGACCTTCATGTGGAGTACGCGTTGTGTCGAAGGCATCAGCTTGTATCAGCCCTGCACGCTTCGCATAGCGAATACTCCAGAGCAGCATCATGCCCAGCAAGCAAATATTGCACCAGTAGATGAGAAGAGCAAGACGCAAATGCGAAGTCCCGGTTTGGTCCCAAATTCCTGTAACCAGAGTTCTTTACAGCGCTGGTACTGGAGCAGAGCTAGCTCTCTTTTTCCCTGGTTGAGATTACAGGAGGACGGTCATCGTGAGGTAGAGAGACGAAGTGGTTCCCCTAATCAGCCATGAGACGATAATTGTCATACTTGCTCCTTTCGTTCATCCCTCATGTGCTCTTCCGTTGATGGGAATGATCTACCGGACGTGCCAGCCTCCTTCTCAGCCGCAACAACGACAGTCTCGTCTGAGAGAGCATCGTGGACCAGAGCCTTAGGTGGGCGCTAGATGACAGTAGCTTCGAGTCCTCTGTTGAGCCAGGTGGTTCCACGTCGCTCGTACTCAAACAACTCCTCCACGGCACGAGCGATGCGAGGACCAAGCTCGCGTTCGAGCAGATACAGTCCCAGATCCAGGCCAGAAGTGACTCCCCCAGCAGTGACTAGATCGCCGTCATCGACCACGCGGGCGTGAACCGCGATGGCCCCAGTGGCCGCGAGAACATCCATGCCCATGTGATGCGTCACCACGTGACGATTTTCGAGTAATCCTGCCATCGCGAGCGCAAGGGAACCACCACAAACCGCCGCGACCGTCACCCTGGGATTGTCTAAAGCTCTCCTCATCAAAGCTGGAAGGTTCGTCTCCATCGTCCGTGCTAGCAGAACCGGAATAGGGTCGATCGTGCTGCCATCTACGATCTGCGGTTCCCTGATTGATCCCGCTGCCCCCGGCACAATGATGAGGTCGGCGTTGTCCGGGTCGAGAGTGGCCGTCGCGCGCAGGACGAGACCACCGGATCCGCTCACCACCTCGCGCGGTCCTTCTGCCGAAACGAGTTCCACAGTCAAGACTCCACCAGAGGTGAGCCCTCCCGCCCACAGCACCTCATATGGGGCAATGACATCGAGGGGGTCAAACCCATCAAATAACACGATTTGAGCAGATATCATACGAGTTCCTTTCATGAAACGTTACACACCATGATGGTTGGACTGTTGTCTGTGCTACTATAAGACAGGGCCATCTCGCCGAACAGTAGCGAGATGGCCAGAGAGTAACGGATTCTCGCCAAACTGCGTGAGCCGATGAGAAGCATCCTTCGCAGCTGGCAAGACAGCTGGAGAGATGCTATAGTAAAGCCATGCATACAGTCGCCATTCTTGCCCTGAACGGAGTTGTGGCATTCGACCTCTCCACGCCGATTGAGGTGTTCGGGCGTACTTCTTTGCCAGATGGACAGGTTGCGTATCGAGTACGAATCTGCGCTCCTGCCCAGGAGATCGATGCAGGCACGTTTACGCTGCACGCTCCCTGGGGTCTGGATGGACTCACCGAGGCAGACACGATTATCCTGCCCGGCCTGGCTGACGTGACAGTACCCATTCCTAATGAGGTAGTAGTCGCTTTGCGTAGCGCGGCAGCACGTGGCGCGCGGATTGCATCGATCTGCGGTGGAGCATTCATCCTGGCTGCCAGCGGGCTACTGGACGGCCTACGTGCAACTACCCACTGGATCGCAGCGAGCGAGTTGGCACGACGGTACCCCAACGTGCAGGTCGATGCGAATGTCCTCTTCGTCGATAACGGGCAGTTCCTGACCTCCGCCGGAGCAGCTGCGGGACTGGATCTCTGCCTGTACATGATTCGTCGAGACTACGGTTCAGCGGTGGCAGCCGACGCCGCCAGGGTTTCTGTCATGCCCCTGGAGCGCGACGGCGGACAGGCTCAGTTCATTGTGCATGAGCCACCTTCCCTGGATGGGGCAACGCTTGAGCCGGTGTTGCGGTGGATGGAAGAACACGCACATCAGGAACTCAGGCTTGAAGACATCGCAGCCCAGGCCATGATGAGTACCCGCACCCTCAGCCGGCGTTTCCGTGAGCAAACTGGTACGACCCCGTTACAATGGCTGAATCGCGCTCGGTTGCGCAAGGCGCAATGCTTATTGGAAACGACAGATTACTCAGTTGAGTGGATCGCCAGTCAGGTTGGCTTTGGCTCGTCAACAACCTTCCGAGACCAATTCAAACGCCTCGTCAGCGTCAACCCGCAGGCCTACCGACGCGCCTTCCGAGGAACAGTAACGTGACGCTGATCGGTAAAGGGCAAGGAAAAACTCTGGGGAAAATGGTTTGACACCCCCAACGCCTTTGTGCTTTTGAATGCCCCTCCCCAATAGAGCGCGCACAAACAAGGACTCGGCTTCCGCATATCTTTCTTGCTCATGGTAGAGCAACGCGAGATTATTGAGGCTTTGAGCTGTATCTGGTTGGCAGCGGCAGGATCCTCTTCCTCTACCTTGCGAAAAGAGATGTCCCAGGTTGTATGATGCTCTGCATTTGGTCGATGGTGGTCGTATTTCCCACGCGGTGCGCAACGAGGTGAGTAGTGGTCGTTTGCGCTCCTTGACAAAGGAAGAAGAGCCATGCCATACTGAACGCAGGACCGCAACGCACAGGAGTTTTTTGTCGATCATGATGAATAGATACCGGTGATTGATCTAGACGCTTGCTCCCTGGAGGTCGTTTCCTGACTGGCAGGGTGTCAACGCCACATGTGCTCACTCTGCACCACTTTCCCCTGGTGCTTTTTCTCGTGCCCGTGCACCTCCACGCCGCACCCTCCTTCCCGGTTTTCCGCGGAGACGCGGGATTTCCTGGGCGCTCACCCGGGAAAAAAACTCAATGGATCACCATACGAACAAAGGAGGTTCTTCATGAACGCTACCCAACGTCCATACCGTGGCGATGTCGATCTGTCAGCCATACTGGCGCTGAAGCAACTCTGCATTACGCCTCAGAATGTCTATGATCGGCCAACAACTTCGGATCTCCGCCAGCTCTTTACCCCATTCATTGAACTCACGGCTGGTGTAAATGAGAATTCATCCTGGCAAGAGGCGCTCCAGGGCATGCCCTCCGAGGACAGATACCGCGCCCTGACACAACGCTTCACCGCACTGTGGGAGGATGCGAACAGTCGGCTGGTGGCTTTTGCGCTTATCGCCCAACCAGGTTGCAGCCTGACTTTCCAGGTTCATCCCCAGGCACAGGGGCAGGGCGTCGAGGCAGGGATCCTGGCCTGGGGACTGGTGCAGGCGCAGCTCATCGTGCAGACTCGTGGTACCCCACGCGACTTGTGGTGCCGATGCCATGAAGGGGAGCAGAAGCGTCGAGGCGTGCTGGAAGCAGCCGGATTCCTGCCCCTCTTTGAGCGAGATCTCCGGCTGGTCCACGAGCTTGCGCAGCCAGTGTCTCCGGTCTCTTTGCCAGCGGGCTTCGCCTTGAAGAAAGGCGTCAAGCAGAGGGAGTTTGATGCCTATCAGGGACTGCATCAGGCCGTGTTTGACGGTACCAGCATGGCCATGGACTATCACGAGTCCGGCGCTTATCAGCCCGAACTTGACCTGATTGCGGTTGGACCGACCGGACAATTTGAGGCGTTTTGTCTGTGCAAAATCAAACAGGTCACAGACAGTCAGGGGGAGCGTCTTGTCGGTGAGGTTGGCGTGATTGGCACCCGCCCCGAACTGCAGCGCCAGGGGCTAGGGCAAGCGCTCTTACTTACCGGGCTTCGCCTGTTGCAAGCACGCGGCGCGACCAGCGCCTATCTGGAAACCTCGGAATCCCATCTGTCGGCTCAGCGCCTGTTTGCTTCTGTGGGCTTCACACATCTTTCCAGCTGGCAATGGTACGCCAAAACCGTCGAGCCTTTCTGATGCTCCGTCCTGGCAGCAGCGTTCATCAAGTCAGGGAAAAACTTCCCCTGACTTGGCGGACCAAATGGGTTCGCGAAGGTTCGGAGAACCTGCCTGGTAGCTGAGCGGGTGGCTGAGTGAGGACCAGAAACGATAGGCTGACCTACCCTTTCTAGCCTGATTACATCATCTCGTTGCACATCCTCTGGGCTGCAAAAGACGCGCTGTGCCCAACGCCTCAAGCACTTGCTTCAATTCTTGCTCTTTGGATGGAGGAAGTATCTTGGAAAAGAAGTGGTGTTGCGACTGGAAGCAAGCGGAAGCGAAAGAGGCGCTGTCTCTCCCTGTAAATGCTCTGTTTGGGAGCGGCAAAACGGCTACAATGAGGTGGTGATCCTCTTCCAGCAGGACAAATGTGGGGCATAAATCGGGTAAACATCACTCGTGAGCTTCTTCGATGGCTCCTAAAGCCCTCAATGAGCTTCGCTGTGCTGGAGTGATGCCTTTCACGCCATGAATATTCATCCGCTCATATGGCCTATCACTGCGCAGTATCTGGCGACACGTTCCTGTCTCCACATTCCAGAGTACCACGGTTCCATTATCGTCACCGCTGGCGAGCAGGCGGTTATCTGGACTAAAGGCCACCGACCAGACTTGACCACCATGTTGAGAGAAAGTCCTGAGACGATAGATGCCACTTGTCTCCTCTCGGTGCCATATTCTGATAGAGTGATCGTCGCTGCCAATGGCTAGCATCGTGCCATCCTGGTTGAAAGCCAGGGCTCTCGTCCAACTCACATGACTCTGGCTCTGTAAGAGCTTGTGGCAACATCCCTCTTTTCTATCCCATAACGTGATCGTTTCATCGTTGCTGCTGCTGAGAAGCATGTTTCCATCAGAGTTGAAGGCGAGGGCACCTATAGGACAGAGGTTACTCTGCAATGTTGTGAGGCACTGTCCACTTTCCACTGCCCATACCTTGATGATACCATCATCGTCGCTGCTGGCAAGGCACCTTCCGTCAGGACTGAAAGCCACCGACCAGGCAACTGTCGTATGTCCTTCCAGAAGTGTGAGATTTGCTTCCTCATCTTCTTTGCCTATCTTCCAGAGCTTCACTGTCCGCTCAAAGCCGCTACTGGCGAGCAGACTCCCATCTGGGCTGAAGGTCACCGACCAGGCTATAGTGGTGTATCCATGAAGGGTCTTTACCTGTTCGCACTCCTCTTCCTGCTCACCTTTTACCTTCCACAGTTTGATGACTTGATCATCTCCGCCACTGGCAATAGTTTTGCCGTCGGGGCTAAAGACAACTGACCATATGCGACCCTCGTGCCCTTGAAAAGCTTTGCGACAGCGCCCGCTATGCACATCCCACACACGGAGCATTCCATGATCATCTCCATGTACCAGCAAATTTCCATCAGGGCTAAAGCTGACTGCACAGATGACGTGACTGTATCCTTGAAGCGTCCCCAGACATCTTCCTCTTTCTACGTCCCACAGTTTCACTTTTCCTCCATAGGAAATACTCACCAGGAAGTTGTTTGGGCCAAAGGCCACTGTACTGACCCAGAGAGGATGACCCAGGAGCGTTCTGAGGCGCGAAGGATGGCTTTTATTGGCCAGATGCCATATCTCTATCGCTCCATCCTGGCTTCCGACAGCGAGCAGCGTACCCTCTGCATTGAAAGCAGTGGAAGCCGCTTTCGTCGTACGCAGTTGCAAGGTTGCCACAGATCGCCTGCTCCTTGCATCCCAGAGCTTGACGTGACCACTCTCGTCTCCACTCGCAAATATGTCTCCAGATGGATGGAAAGCTACGGCCATGACCATTCCCGTATGTCCATGTAGAATGTTCAGACACGCTCCATTCTGGGTATCCCAGACGCGCACGGTTTCATCAAGCGCCCCTGAAATCAGGAGTGTGCTATCGGGACTGAAAGCGATTGACCAGATGATTCCGCTATGTCCATGTAAGATCCTCTGGCAGGTTCCCTTGCGTGTCTCCCAGACACGGATTGTCTCGTCATCTCCTGTGGTAGCCAGAAGCGTGCCATCAGGACTAAAGGCAATCGAGCGTACCCAACGCTCGTGGCCTGAGAGGGTACGCAGACATCGTCCGCTGGGCGTTTGCCCTCTCTGAACCTCCCACAATTTGACGTGATGGTCATACCCACCACTGGCTAGTATCGTACTATCCAGGCTGAAGGCGAGTGCCCAAACCATGCGGCTATGCCCCTGCCAGGTCAACAAGGGCTTTCTATCAGCGACGCGCCAGAGGCGGATCTGTCCACTGAAACTGCCCACCGCCAGATAGACGCCATCGGGGCTCAGGGCCATAGAGGCAATACTTTCAATGGGTTCCATGAACACTGCTTCGGTGATATGGGCACCGGCAAAATTGGCATCCTGAGCTTCTATACCTTGCAGGTAGGCTTGTCGAATGGCAAGCGAAGAGAAATCGAGCTTATTGAGGTATCCTTTCAAGCTTGTCAGCAGATTGACCAGGTTCCCGCCAGCATATCCATGTGTCGTTGATGGTTTTTCCTGGAGGAGGCGTACCAGCAGGGACAATTGCCGCTCAACCTCTTGCTCATCTCCGAAGTGCATCTGGAGCCGTTTGAGCAGCGGCTGGACGAGCATGCGTATCTGGCTCTCGCGCAGATAGTCGTTGCTCTGCGCTTTCATCAGTGCGTGCGTCATAAACAGCTTCGGGCTGATATGAATGATCTCCTCACACATCTGTTCTACCAGTCGCTCACTGACATACTCCATCACTTCCGGCTGTAGGGTAAAGGTGGCTCCTCGCTCTCCACGTTCAACCAGACAACGCCGCCGCAGCGACTGTATGGCGGAGAGCGTCTCGTTACTGGACAGCGCCTCAGGAAGATCTGCACGCAAGGTCTCCAGAGAGACCAGGTCGCGCTCAATGGCTAACCAGTACATGATTGCTTGCTCCAGAGGGACGAGCCGCGCGAATTGATGCTCCAGAAGCTGACGCAGCGTGTGCAGCGTCACCGGGCCTTCACGTAGAAATGCAGCCAGATCTCCTCCAAAGAGATCGCGCACTGTTGCCGCCACCATCTTGAGGGCCAGCGGATTGCCGGAGTAATGCTGGATGAGTTGTTGCCAATCCTGCGAGGTGCCAAAGAGGTCTTTATCTGCAAGCAATTCCTGACTGGCAGCCTGTCCCAGTCCACCGAGTTTGAGAACTCGCACAGAAGCATGTGTTCCCTCCAGGGGCTCAAGTTCTTCCAGCATTTCACGACTGGTCAGCAGCAGACAGCTTTGATGCGCCGTCTCGGCCACATGCTGAAAGAGCCTGCCATAGCTTTCGTATCCCTGGCGATAGCTGCCCTCAAGACTGCCTGCCTGGAGCAGCGTCTCCACATTATCCAGCACCAGGAGGCAGCGCCGCTTGCGTAAGAGGTCAATCAGCAGCAGTATATTTTTTTCTGTGTTGTGAAGGAAAGGTATATGCTTCTGCTCAGAGAGCGCCTGAATGCAGTCGACTAACAACTCCTCTAATGGTGGAGCGTTGCGCAGAGAGCGCCAGAAGACGAAGCCAACATGTGGCAGCATTTCCTGGGCAAAACGGATCGAGAGGGTGCTCTTGCCAATGCCTCCCATGCCTAGTAACATCACCACACGACAGTGCTCGTGGCCCACCCACTGTTTGAGGGTCAGGAGTTCCTCCTCACGACCATAGAATGAAGGCACATCAATGGCCTCTCCCCAATCTGTTCGCTGAAGGAGAGAAGGAGCGTGGGGAACATCCGGTTCCTGCCTGCCCTGCGATTGAGCGTATTGCTGTCGCCTGAGCAGATCATCGAACCAAATCTCATCAAAGAGGGCTTTGCGGCGTGATGCGCTCGACACTGCCTGTTCCCACAAAGCCTTTACTTCATCCTGTTCGCGCCCACTGACAAAGGCACCGTGATAGAGGCAGACCTCGATGAACTTCTTCAGGTTGGCTACGGCGGGATAAGCAGTCCCAGCCTCCCATTGTTGGATCGACCGCTCGGACACGCCTACTGCAGTTGCAACCTGGACCTGAGTCAAGCCGACCCTCTCACGTAGAGACAGTGCCAACAGGCCAAAACGTCCATCTTTGAGCTTATATCGACGATGATAGCTCATATCTCTCGCTCCCAACTGAGCAACCTTTTTCAAAAGGCATGAATTATGCAACCCGAATCAACCCGAATCAAAAAGCCGAAGCAAGTACTAGTGATCTCTCTGTCGTCTTTCACTACACTTCAAAGAAGACAGAGTAAATAAAAAGATAGCTTCCATACAAAGGAGACAGTTAGAGAAAGGACAAGATGTCTGCTCACACCGACGCGGAACAGGTATAGAGCACATACCTGTTCCGCCTTGGTGTAGAAAAGCCACTATAGTGCAACATTAACTCTGACGGAATGGTAGCACAAGCATTGAGTATCGTCAATGCGAGCTTTCTTTTGCTCAGTACAAAGAAGTGTAATAAGGAGGTAAAGCAAAGGTGAGCAACCAGGGGAAAAGAATTGCGATTGTGGGTGCCGGACCAGCTGGATTTGAGGAAGACGAGAGATCGATGTCAGCTCTCTGAACGAATATCATCAAGGAGAAGATCATAATGGCAAGAAAACACTTTATTTCCCATCTAGCGCATGCAGAGATCATTACCCCCAAGTTGGATGAGTCGGTCCACTTCTTCAAAGAGGTGATGGGCCTGGAGGAGTCTGGTCGTGAGGATCAGTGCATCTATCTACGCTGCTGGGGCGAGTATTACCATCATAGTCTCGTGCTGACCGAAGGCCCCCAACCTGCCCTGGGCCACATCGGGTGGCGCACGCACGGGCCAGAAGAACTCGCAGCAGCGGTGCAGCAGATCGAGGCCACAGGTCAGGGAGAAGGCTGGTACGAGCAAACGCCCGGTCATGGTCGCGCCTACCGCTTTCGAGGTCCAGGAGGTCACCTCAACGAGATCTTCTGGGAAGTCGAGCGCTACATTGCCCCACCTGAACTCCGTTCGACCTATCCGGCCCGACCGCAGCGCTTTACGGGGCGCGGGGTGGCTCCCAGGCAGATCGACCATGTGACTGTAACTTCTATAGATGTAATGAAGGACACCAACTGGTATTGCGACACGCTGGGCTTTCGTTTCATGGAGTATACCGTCCCCGATGAAGCGCCCGATCTGATCGTCTTTACTCAAACGACGACCAATGAGAAGTCGCATGACTTTGGCTTCATTGCCGATTTCTCCGGTGTTCCTGGACGCATCAACCATCTGGCCTTCTTTGTGCCAGAGGTCAAGGATCTCCTGCGGGGTGCCGATATTTTGCTGGAAGCTGGGACGGCCATCGAATATGGTCCTGGTCAGCATGGCATGGGAGAGCAACACTATCTCTACTTCCGTGAGCCCGGTGGTATGCGCATCGAACTGAACTCCGGTGGCTATCGCAACTACGTGCCGGATTGGGAGCCGGTGAAGTGGGTGCCCTCGCAAGGATCAAACTCGATGTACCGCAACTCCTCAATGCCGAACTCGATGATGGAATCGTTCCCGCCTGCTGCCGGGCGATCATTCCCAGAACCAGCAGCCATGGCAGGCAAAGAGCCAGTAGTTCCAGGCAACGCCAACTTCTTTAGCAAACACGGTCAGGGCTAATGCTAGATCAAGAGAGCAGCCTGTGATTGTACTTAAGGAGGGGTAGAAAAAGCATGACGAAGATACGAAATGCCCTCATTGTAGGAGGTGGTATTGCCGGGATGAGCCTGGCAATTCGCCTGCAGCAACTGGGCATCCAGACAGATATCGCAGAAATCAAAACGGACTGGACAGTGCTAGGAGTTGGCATTATTCTCCAGGGGCCAGCCCTTCGAGCATTACAGGCTATAGGCCTACTCGACCGCTGTCTGCAAGAGGGGTTTGGCACTACCGAACTGCAGATTGGCGGCGCAGAGGGCCATGTGTTTGCCCGCTTTCCCCAGCCGCGACTTGCTGGGCCAGAGTATCCAGCAACCATCAGCATTTTGCGTCCGGCTTTGCATACCATTCTGGCTGAGGCTTCACGAGAAGCAGGCGTGAGCATTCGTCTCGGCTTATCCGTCGCCGCGCTCACACAAGAGGCAAACGTGGTCGAGGTGGAGTTCACTGACGGGACACAGGGCAACTATGATCTGGTGGTTGGAGCCGACGGCATCCATTCACACATGCGCGAGTTGGTCTTTGGCAAGCGTATTCAGCCTACGTATGTAGGACAAGTCGTGTGGCGTGCGAACCTGGAGCGTTCGGCGGATGTGACAAATATCAGTATGTGGTTCGGTCCCAGCAATAAGGCGGGACTCAGCCCATTCTCTCAGCAGGGGATGTACCTCTTTCTCACCCAGAACGCTCCCCATCCGACGCGACCACAGCAGGGGCAACTCCCAGCATTGCTGCGCGAGCAACTGGCAGCATACCAGGGGCTGATCGGTGAGGTGCGCGAGCGCATCACGGACCCACGTCATATCAATCATCGGCCCATTGAGAGCCTGCTCCTACCTTCGCCCTGGTACAAGGGCAGGGTGCTGCTTATAGGCGACGCGGCCCATGCCACCACGCCCCATCTCGCCATGGGGGCGGGTATGGCGCTCGAAGACGTGGTTGTGCTCTCGAATCTGCTGGCGTCTGATGCGCCCGTCGCGTCCATCCTGGAGGAGTTTATGCACCGACGATATGAACGCTGTCGTATGGTGGTGGAAAATTCACTCCAATTGGTCGAGTGGGAGAAGGAATCAATTGCTCCTGATGCACGTTTCGATGCGTTAATGGGCAGGACCTCTATGAAGTTAGCGGAGCCGATTTAAGTGAGCATGCCTGCCATCAGAGCGACGATCATGGTGGCAGGCTCTTTCAGCAGACTAGAAAGATGATAAGCATGAGCAATAGAGTCGCTCCTTTCCAGCTGATGAACTATCGACAACATGGGAACAGCGGAGGTCCTATCCGGGTAGGGCTGGCATTCGATGAGCGCATTTTCCCACTGGAAGCGTTCGTTACACTCCATCCAGCCGCGCAGGAACTCATTGAAGCCAGCAGGTCCTCTGAACTTACCCCAGGAGGAGTGCAGGGATTACTGACCAACTGGGAGCAAAACCTTGAACGGCTCTCCAACCTGGCTGCCTTCGTGCGACAACAAGGGATGGAGCACGCGTTGTGGCGAGGAAAACAGATTTCTCTCCAAGAGGTCTCAGTATTGGCTCCGGTGGTATGTCCAACGAAGATGCTCTTTGCCGGAGCCAACTATGAACGGCACGTCAGAGAGGTCGAGAACTGGAAAGAAGCTACGGCGGGTGGGCCGGACGTGAGACATTTTTCCGTCAATAAGTCCACCACCAGGCCCTATGTCTTCGTCAAATTGCCTTACTGCCTCATCGGTCCCTACGATGCAGTCATCCATCCGCATCCCTATCAGCAACTGGACTGGGAGGGTGAGCTGGCCCTGATCATAGGCAAGCGCGGCAAACATATCCCGGTCGAGCGAGC
>Ga0070741_10010635_pt1 | contig 17299 bp, 15 predicted proteins | sample Coa_R1_4_FD_66440 | JGI IMG/M metagenome (GOLD analysis project Ga0070741, IMG submission 66440) | Surface soil microbial communities from Centralia Pennsylvania, which are recovering from an underground coalmine fire - Coalmine... | ecosystem: Environmental > Terrestrial > Soil > Unclassified ...
GTGACGCTGCTGCTCGACAATTCGGGCTCGATGCGCGGCCGGCCGATCACGGTCGCGGCGACCTGCGCCGACATTCTGGCCCGCACGCTCGAGCGCTGCGGCGTCAAGGTGGAGATCCTCGGCTTCACCACACGGGCCTGGAAGGGCGGCCAGTCGCGCGAGGCTTGGCTCGCCTCAGGCAAGCCGGCCAATCCGGGCCGCCTCAACGACCTGCGCCACATCGTCTACAAGGCCGCCGATGCACCGTGGCGGCGCGCCCGCAAGAACCTCGGCCTGATGATGCGCGAGGGCCTGCTCAAGGAAAACATCGACGGCGAGGCGCTGGATTGGGCGCACAAGCGCCTCTTGGCGCGGCCCGAGACGCGGAAAATCTTGATGATGATCTCCGACGGCGCGCCGGTCGACGATTCGACGCTGTCGGTCAATCCCGGCAACTATCTGGAGCGCCACCTGCGCTGGATCATCGAGGACATCGAAACCCGCTCGCCGGTCGAGCTGATCGCGATCGGCATCGGCCACGACGTGACGCGCTATTACCGCCGCGCCGTGACCATCGTCGACGCCGAAGAGCTCGGCGGCGTGATGACCGAAAAGCTCGCCGAGCTGTTCGAGGAACAGGCGCCAGCGGAGCGCTATGCGCGTCCGGCCAGGCCGCGGCGGCTGCATTCGTAGCGGGCGCGGCGCTCGCGCCTCTACAGTCAGATTTCATTCGTGGCCGTGTTCTCCCGTCGATCGCAATGGCGATCGACAGCTTTCTCTGATCGACAGGAAAATCAGCTCAGAGGTTGCGTCACACCCCGCGCCGCTCGGGCGTCGGCGTGAAGAAAACAAACAAATTGGCGATCACGATCGTGCCCGCGAGGAACAGAAACACGACGCCCAATCCGTAATGGTCGGCGAGGATGCCGCCGCTCAGCGGACCGATCGCGGCACCCATCGCTTGGCTGCCGAACAGAATACCGATGCTGGTGCCGCCCTGATGGGCCGGCGTCGAATCGAGCAGCCATGCCTGCAGCACCGACCGCACGGCGAACAGAAAGAAGCCGAGAAAGGCGACGAGAATCACGAAGGCATCGGAGTGCCCGGCGAACGCCATGCCGAGTAGCACCACCATGGTCATCGCCATGCTGCTGACGATGATGCGCTGCCGGCCCATCTTATCGGACAGATGCCCGGCGATCGGCGTCATGGCAAAGCCGGCGGCTTGCAGCGAGAACATGCAGATGCCGACCCATTTCGGCGAATAGCCCATCTGCCGCGCCAGATAGAGCGGCAGGAACGTGAGCAGCGCGCTCTGCGTCGTCGATCGGAATGCCGAGCCGAGCGAGATCATCACCACCGTTCGGTTTTTCAGGAGGCCGCGCAAATCCTGCAATCGCGAGCGTAGTCCCGCCGCGAACGGCACCTGCTTGCGCGCCGGGCCAGTGTCGCCGCCGACGTTCAGTCCGCCGACGAAGAACATAATGATGCAAGCCACCAAGATGCCGGGCACGACGTTGACGGTGACGACGTTGCGCCAGCTCATGCTTGCCAGCAGAAATCCGGCGGCGAGCGGCGCCAGGGCATCGCCGACATTGCCGCCCATGCCGTGAATCGAGACGACAAAACCCTTGCGCTGCGGGAACGACCGCGCCAAGAGCGGAATCGCGGTCGGGTGCCAGAAATTGTTGCCGATGCCGACCAACCCCGCGCAGGCGAGCAGCGTCCAGTACGAGTGGGTGAAGCCCATCAGCAGATAGGGCGCGCCGACCCAGCACAGCGCCAGCGCCATCAACAGCCCCTTGCGCGGCACCGCGTCGGCAATCATGCCGCCCGGAATGTTGGACAGCGATCCGCAGACGAATTGGCAGGTCAGAATCGAACCGATCTGGCCATAGCTCAGGCCTAGCTCGTTGCCGATCAGCGGCAGCAGCAGATAGAAGGTGGCCGGATACCAGTGCGTGAGCATATGGCCGAACGAGATCAGCCACACGTCGGCGAACGGCCGCGATTTTGCCGGCAGAGCGGCCGAGGCAGGGGCGGAAATTTCAAACGTGGTCATTGCGGGTGGCTTTGCTCCGCCCGGCGAGCCGGTTGTGCTGTTGGTGTTCGCCGGAACTAGGCATCGCCTTATTTTGTGTCAAGAAATTTTGCTGAATCCTTAGGACGGACATGCAGTTTCGGTGCAGCCGCGCCGCAAATGCGCATGGCGCCGGGCCGAACGACATCCTGCCGAACAACAAAAGGCGGTGCAGCCGGTCGCCCCCAGGCGCTGCACCGCCACCCGCACGACAACGCGCTTACGTTCTCGTGACGGGCGCTCCTACGATGAGCCCCCCGTGGCAAAACGCTGTGATCTAGATCACTTGCCGGCGCGTCAGCGCCGTTGCAGGCGGGCCTAAGCCGCGACAGCCCGCTTCTTCACGACCTCGCGCTTGAGATCGAGGGCGCGCGGCGAGAGCTCGGCGTCCTTGGCCTTGAGCAGGAAGGCATCGAGGCCGCCGCGATGATCGACGGTCTTGAGCGCATTCGCCGAAATTCGCAGTCGGACCGAGCGGCCAAGCGCCTCCGAGATCAGCGTCACGTTCAGCAGATTCGGCAGGAAGCGCCGCTTGGTTTTGCGGTTGGAATGGCTGACGCGATGGCCGATCTGGCGCGTCTTTCCGGTCAGCTCGCAACGCCACGGCATGGCTGAGAATCCTTCGAATTTTCCGCGTCCAGCCGCGACTGGAAACAAACGGGTCGATGAGGGTTTTGGCAGGCTATAGTGTGGCTTCACCGTCACCGTCAAGGTCGCGCACCGGCCCGCGCCGGGCTCTGGAAATCAACTCCCGAACCGACGAAACCACACAAACGACTTAATCCCCCACAACACAGGCGGGCAAAAGTTCCCTGCCGGCGGGTCTTGGCCGGTCTTTTTGGCGTCACCGGCTTTGAGTACGACAGCGGCGCCGGCCGGACCTTAAGGACAAAACCGTGCTGCCCCTGTTGCGCCGCTTGCCCCGCTTGCTCCCATCCCGTGCGCCCGTCGCGGCGGCTTGCCTTGTTGCGGCGCTTGTCGCCGATGGCGGCCATACTGCGGGTGCTCAGGGCCGGCTCGACGCCGAATACGTCGCCACGGTTTCGGGCATTCCAGTCGGCCATGGCAGCTGGACCGTAGAGATTTCCGATAAGGCTTACTCGGCCGCCGCCACCGGCGCGACGGCGGGGCTGCTGAAGATCTTCTCCGGTGCCCGCGGCAGTGGCACGTCCCACGGCACCATAAGCGGCGCCGGCCCGGTCCCGACCAGCTACGTGGCGACCATCGTGGACGACCGCCACGTCGACGAGGTGCGTATCGCGCTCGCCGGCGGCAACGTGACCGAGTTCAGCGCCGAACCGCCGCTGACGCCTTTGCCCGAGCGCATCCCCGTGACCGATGCGGATCGGCACAATGTCGTCGATCCGATGACGTCGGCGCTGTCGCGGGTCGGTGGCAATGGCGATCCGATCAGCCCGGCGGCGTGCCAGCGCAAGGTCGCCGTGTTCGATGGCCGCGTGCGCTATGACCTGCATAGCAAGTTCAAGCGCATCGAAACCGTCAAGGCAGAGCGCGGCTACCAGGGTCCAGCGGTGGTCTGCGCCCTGTATTTCCAGCCGATTTCCGGCTATGTGCCCGATCGAGCGGCGGTGAGATACTTGGTCGAACTGCACGATGCCGAGGTCTGGCTCGCCCCCATCGCCGGCACGCGCGTCCTGGTACCGTTTCGGGTCGCGATGCCGACGCCGCTCGGCCAGGGCATTCTGCAGGCAAAGCAATTCGTCACGATCGCACAACCGACCCGCGCCGCTGCCAAGACGCAATGATGCGAAACGACGGGCCCTTTCGACGGCAGCGGCTACGACAGGCGCCGCGCTCCCCCCGTTATCCACAGCGGGCACGCTCTTGACTCCTGGCAGAATCGTGTTTGCGCACGGTGTTAACCCTTTTGGGTCTGGATGGCGGGCGGAAAAATCGCCGCGAACACCCGATGTGGTATTGCTCCGGCGCGGGCGTTCCATATCTCGCGGTGAACAAAGTCGAACACTCTGCGAGTCAGCGATTCGGCCGTGATTCGTTCCAGACTCGTTCCACACCTTAAGCACAGGCAAGCGCAGGGACTTTGTGGCGTCGCGTTGTGATACACATGCAGCCTGCCTGTGGCGCCGAGCGCCCCGCCGAAGCGACGCTTCCACTTGTGACGACGTGAATGCCGGACCTCTGAATGCCGATATCCTTTTCGCCGCCTGCCGATCGTGAGTTGCGTACCCGCGGCGCCGGCGTCACTGCCGTGCTCGGTCCGACCAATACCGGCAAAACCCATCTCGCCATCGAGCGGATGCTGGCGCATTCGTCCGGACTGATCGGGCTGCCGCTGCGGCTCCTCGCGCGCGAAGTCTACAATCGTGCCGTCGAGCGCGCCGGCGCCGATGCGGTCGCGCTCGTCACCGGCGAAGAAAAAATCAAGCCGTCGAACCCCCGATTCTGGGTCGCCACCGTCGAGGCGATGCCGCGCGATCTCGACACCGCGTTCGTTGCGATCGACGAAATTCAGCTCGCCGCCGATTTCGAGCGCGGCCATGTCTTCACCGACCGCATGCTGCATCGGCGCGGCCGCGAGGAGACACTGGTGCTCGGCGCGGCCACCATGCGGCCGATCGTGGAGCGGCTGCTGCCCGGCGCCAGCATTGTCAGCCGCCCGCGCCTGTCGACGTTGAGTTTCGCCGGCGAGAAGAAGCTGACGCGGTTGCCGCGTCGCTCCGCCATCGTCGCGTTCTCGACGGAGGAAGTTTACGCCATTGCCGAACTCATTCGCCGGCAGCGCGGCGGCGCGGCCGTTGTGCTCGGCGCACTGTCGCCGCGCACCCGCAACGCGCAGGTGGACCTCTACCAGTCCGGCGAAGTCGATTATCTGGTCGCGACCGACGCGATCGGCATGGGCCTCAATCTCGACGTCGATCACATCGCGTTCGCCTCCGACCGCAAATTCGACGGCTATCAGTTCCGCAAGCTGAGCCCGGCGGAATTCGCCCAGATCGCCGGACGCGCCGGACGCGCGACGCGCGATGGCACGTTCGGCACCACCGGCCGCTGTCCGCCGTTCGATACCGAACTCGCCCAGGCGCTCGAGTCGCACACCTTCGAGCCGGTCAAGCTCGTGCAGTGGCGCAACACCGATCTCGATTTCTCCTCGATCGGCGCCTTGCAGGCGGCGTTGGCCGCGGCACCGACCGAGAGCGCGCTGGCGCGCGCGCCGGTGGCTGAGGACATTTTGGTGCTGGAGCATGCATCGCGCGAGGATGAAGTGCGCGCGCTGACCCGAACGCCCGCCGATGTCGAGCGGCTGTGGGACGTCTGCCAGATCCCCGATTACCGCAAGATCGCGCCCGCCAATCATGCCGAGCTCGTCGTCAGCGTCTACGGATACTTGATGCGCGACGGCCGCATCGACACCGACTGGTTCGCGCGCCAGATCGCATTTGCCGATCGGACCGATGGCGATATCGACACCTTGTCGACCCGCATCGCCCATATCCGAACCTGGACCTTCGCGGCCAACCGGCCGGATTGGCTCGCCGATCCGGAACATTGGCAGGAAGTGACACGCGCCGTCGAAGACAAGCTTTCAGACGCGCTGCACGAACGGCTCACCGAGCGCTTTGTCGATCGCCGCACCAGCGTGCTGATGCGGCGCCTGCGCGAGAACGCCGAGCTCGAGCCGCAGATCAACAAGACCGGCGAAGTCGTCGTCGAAGGCCACGTCATCGGCCGACTCGACGGCTTCGTGTTCGTGCCCGACACGTCGTCGGGCGGATCGGACGCCAAGGCGCTGCAGAACGCCGCGCAAAAGGCGCTCGCCGGCGAAATCGCCGCGCGCGCCACGCGGCTTGCCGGCGCGCCGGACCAGCAATTCGTGCTCGCCGCCGACGGCACCATCCGCTGGACCGGCGCGGCGGTCGGCAAGTTGTTTGCAGGCGAGGAGCTGTTGCGTCCGCGCGTGCGTTTGATTGCGGACGAGCATCTCACCGGCGCGCCGCGCGACAGCGTGCAGGAGCGGCTCGATGGCTGGCTCAAGACGCACATCGAAAAGGTGCTCGGCCCGCTGTTCGAGCTTTCCGCCGCTGCCGATGTGAGCGGCATCGCGCGCGGCATCGCCTTTCAGATCGTCGAAGCTCTCGGTGTCCTGGAGCGCAGCAAAGTTGCCGACGAGGTCAAAGGACTACAGCAGCCCGAGCGCGCGACGTTACGCAAATACGGCGTGCGCTTCGGCGCCTATCACATCTACGTGCCGGCGTTGCTCAAGCCCGCACCGCGCGCGCTGTCCGTCCAGCTTTGGGCGCTGTCGCACGACGCGGCGCAGACCGGCGGCATCGACGATCTGCTGCATCTCGCCGGCAGCGGCCGCACCTCGATTCCGGTCAACCGCGAGCTCGATCCGACGCTCTATCGCATGGCCGGCTATCGGGTGTGCGGCGAGCGCGCGATTCGCGTCGACATTCTGGAACGGCTCGCCGATCTGATCCGTCCCGCGCTGGCGTGGCGCGAGGGCGCGCCAGGACCAAAACCCGCCGCCGCGTTTCCGGGCGGCGGCTTTACGATCGTCAACGGCATGACGTCGTTGATCGGTGCCAGCGGCGAGGATTTTGCTTCGGTGCTGCGCTCGCTCGGTTACCGCATGGAGCGGCGGCCGAAGCCGCCCGAGCCAGCTCCGCCACCGGCGCAGGAACAGGCCTCCGAGCAGACGGCCTCAGAGGAGACGGCCTCAGAGGAGACGGCGGCGGTCGAGGCTGCCGCCCTCATTACGGAAGACAGCGCAGCAACCGCAGCACCATCGGCATCTGTGCCGCCCGATGCGTCGCCCGAACTCGCAGCAACGGCCGATCAGGAGCAACCGATCGCACCCGCGGAGCCAGCGCCCGCGCCTGAAGCCATCGACGTCGAGAGCGAAGCTGTCGCCACTGAAGACGCGGCCGCTTCACCGCTCGCGGTTGCGCCGCAGGAGAACCCCGCCGAAGCACCAGTCGCTGCAGCCATCGCCGAAAGCACGCCGGAGCAAGCCGTTCCGGCAACCGCAGCCCCGGATGGCGCAGCGGAGCCAACTCCTGCTGCCGCCGAACCGGCGTTGGTCGAGGTCTGGCGGCCGGCTCGCGCCGAGGGACGCCGGCGGCCGCACGAACGCCATCGCGAGCGCCGTAGACCACGGCGCACTGAGGCATCGGCCGCGCCGGAAAACGCTGAGGCCCAGCCTCCGCCCCAAAATGCGGAGGTGCCGGCCGAGCAGGCCGCCGACGCCCCCTCCACCAGGCCCGACCGGCCGCCCCGCCATCGGCGGCGGCCCGATGGCGAGCATCGCCGCGATCGTCCCGACCGCCCACCGCGCGAGCAGGATCGGCGCCCGCCGCGGCCGGCCCGATTCGATCGGCGCGAGCGCGAAAAGCAGCCCGATCCGAATTCGCCGTTCGCCAAGCTCGCCGGCCTCAAAGCCCAGCTCGAGGCCGAGGCCAAGGAGCGTCGTTGAGTGCCGGCCGAGGTCGACCGGCAACGCATCGATCGTTGGCTCTGGCATGCCCGCCTGGTGCGCACCCGGAGCGACGCCGCGGCACTGGCCGGTTCGGGCTACGTGCGCGTCAACGGCATGCGAATTGACGCACCCGGCCGCATGGTGCGGGCGGGCGACGTCATCACGTTTGCTTTGGACCGCAGAGTGAGGGTGGTCAAAGTCTGCGGATTTCGCGAACGCAGGGGTCCCGCAGGCACGGGCGAAACGCTATATGAGGAATTGTCGGTATGAAACGCGCCCGGTCCCGGGGAGGGGGGCGGTCAACTTGCACGCCAATTAGCCATGCGCTAGGAGCGGTGCCCGCGAAAAACGCCATTTAGAGTACGCAGATGACCTACATCGTCAACGACAATTGCATCAAATGCAAATACATGGATTGCGTCGAGGTCTGCCCCGTGGACTGCTTCTACGAGGGCGAGAACATGCTCGTCATCCATCCCGAAGAGTGCATTGATTGCGGCGTCTGCGAGCCGGAATGCCCGGTCGAGGCAATCAAGCCCGACACCGAACCCGGCGCCGACAAGTGGTTGGGGCTCAACGCCGAATACGCCAAGGTCTGGCCGAACATCACGGCCAAGAAGGACCCGCCCGCCGACGCCAAGGAGTGGGAGGGCAAGGCGAACAAGTTCGAGGAACATTTTTCGGCCAATCCGGGCACGGGCGATTAGACCCGCTGCAACGACGGCGGCCGGCCGCCGTTAACTACTGTTAAGAAATAGCCGGTTGCGGCGCTTTCGCAGCGCCATAAACCTTTGATTTTTGCGGAAAATGTGCTATATAGCCGCCATATAATGAGAAACACCCCGGATATGGCGCTCCGCGTCCATTTGGAGCCATTTGTCCGGAGAATTTTCGAGGAATCGTCAAAAGAGGCGTGTGAACCACGCGAAAGCAGTGGCAGAGAAAACTCGTCGTCGTCCTAAGAAAAGCACTGCGGGCATGTCCCGGAAGGCAACAAAATCCCCCTCCCGCGCGAGCCGGAGGCCATCACAGCCCACGCGCACAGTGGCCCGTAGTCGGGTGAGCGTGGCAAAGCCCGCGCATCGGCGCAAGCCGGAGGCGGAAGGAGCAACTTTGGGAATGAGCGTGAAGAAGACTACACAAAGGCAAGGCTTCAAGACCAACGAGTTCATCGTTTATCCGGCCCATGGCGTCGGCCAGATCGTCGCCATCGAGGAGCAGGAGGTCGCTGGAGCCCGACTCGAGCTGTTCGTCATCAACTTCGTCAAGGACAAGATGACGCTGCGGGTGCCGACTTCGAAGGTCACCTCGGTCGGTATGCGCAAGCTTGCCGAGACGCCGCTGATCAAGCGCGCCCTGGAAACGCTCAAGGGCCGCGCCCGGGTCAAGCGCACCATGTGGTCCCGTCGCGCTCAGGAATACGAGGCCAAGATCAATTCGGGCGATATCGTCGCCATCGCCGAGGTGGTGCGCGACCTGTATCGCTCCGAGACCCAGCCCGAGCAGTCCTATTCGGAGCGGCAGCTCTACGAAGCCGCGCTCGACCGGCTGTCGCGCGAGATTTCGGCCGTGCAGCGCATCACCGAGACCGAAGCGGTCAAGGAGATCGAGGCGGCGCTTGCCAAGGGTCCGCGCCGCGGTCCGAAGCCCGAGGCGGACGAAGAGGCTGTGGTGGCCGAAGAGGCCGCCTAAGTCAGCCGCGGTTCGCCGCCAAGCAATCGAAGGCCCGGCACTGCCGGGCCTTTTTCGTTTCAGGCCATCCACAGCTCACCGAGTTCCGCCAGCAAAAATCCTCCGGTTAGTCATAAATTAAGCTTCATTTGAAAGGACATAGCTAACCAACGGGGAATGAGGGGGCGCCAAGCATGCAGCGAATGCGGCGGAAGACGGCTTTGCGGCAAGGCCGCTTCGTTCCCATTCTGCTCGCTGCGGGCATTGGCTACTTGATCGGCAGCTGGAGCGCCCAGGCGGTGCGCAGCGCGCCAACGCCCTCTGCCGCCCAAACGGTGGCGATGCGCTTCCCGCAAGACCTCGATATCGCCCAGCCGCAGCTGCAGCAGCCCGCGCGCGCCTCCCAAAACGCAATCGGCTCCATGGAATTGGCCCTGTTCCAGCCGGAGCCGATGCTGCCGCATCCGGCCGCGGCGCCGGCGGCGCTTAGGGGGAACGCAGCGGTCCAACCCGCGCCACCGCCCGCACCGGTTGCGGCGCCAGTGCAGGTTGCTGTCGCCTCACCTGCCCCGGCCAAGTACGCGCTTGCGGGCGTGGCACGACCGCATCCGGCGGCGGCGCATGTCGCCAGCCGTCCGGGCTATCTGCTCGATGACGCCCAGATCGCCGGCATCAAGCGCCGGCTGCACCTCACTCCCGACCAGGAGCAGATGTGGCCGGCCGTCGAAAGCGCGTTGCGCCACATCGCTTTCGCCAAGGCGCACGACCCGCATCGGCGCGGCGTCGATCCGAACAGCTCCGAAGTGGCGGATCTCAAATCGGCGGCTATTCCGCTGTTGATGAGCTTCTCGTCCGAGCAAAAGGACGAAGTCCGCAATCTGGCCCACGTCATGGGCCTCGATCAGCTCGCCTCGCAGTTTTGAGCGCGGCGGCGCGGTGGCGCCGATTTTACGACAGGCCGAAACGCGATTTGGCTTGCTTGCCCGAGCGCCGCAGGATGCGCGTGCATTTGACCACAATGACCGCCAGCAGCGCGAACCACAGCAGGTCGCCGATCTCGAGCGCATCGGTGAACGTAAAGGTGTGGGCCGGTTCGTAGAGCAAGTAACCGGCAGCCGCGATCGCCGCGGCCGCGCCGCTCAACGCCGCCATGCTGCCAAGCGCGAACGCGAGCAACGCGATCAACGGCAGATAAATGAAAATCGGGTGCTGCAGCCCGGCGGCGGCGAGCTTGAAATAGACGAGAAGGCTCGTGGCGAGGCCGACGATGACCAGCGATATTGCGATCCGCACCACCCGCGGCGCCTTACGCATGCGTTTCCCCTTGGCCATTCGGCCTTGGTTCGATCATAGCGTACGGCAATAGCCCGGAATAGCCGAAAAGGCCTAGCTTCCGCTGGTTTTTGGGTTAAGCGCCCTATTCCACCACGATCTTGACTTCGCTGCCGGGCTTGAGCCGGTCGCTGGGATCGAGGCCGTTGAGGACGCGGAAGCGCTCGGTCTGGTGGTCCTGCACCGCCATGCGGCCGGCCAGCTTCTCGACCGTATCGCCCGGAGCGACTTTCACAATGCGCAACCGCAGGGGCTTGGCCTCCTCGATCTCGGCCAAGGTCATGCGGCGGAACGTGCCGACCGATTCCCGGAAGCTGCGGTCGGCCTCCGCGTTAAAGCGTTTGGCGGCGAAGATGAAGCGGTAGACGTCGCTGCCGAAGCGCAGCGCATAGAGACGGAAATCCCATTCCTCGCCCTTGGCGGTGGCGGTCGCGCCCGGAAAGCCGTTGATGGTGATGTCCTGCACGCTCGCCGGATTGATGTTCTCGATCCAGCCCGACGTCAGGTAGGCGGCAAGGGTTTGCTCGGCCGGCACGCGGACCACATCGAGCCGCAATGCGGCGCCGCCGCCATGCTTGACGCCCAGCACAGCCTGGGCGGTGTTGTCGAGCGCGAAGCCTTCGGGAGCCGTGAAGGTAAAGCCGAGCCGCGGATGCAGAAAGCGCCGGCCGCGCACGAAACCCTCGTGCGGATCCTCGCCGAACACCATGCCGTTGATCGCGTCGAGATAAGCGTCGCGCGCCTGGGCGCGCTGCTCCGCGCTGTCGTCCGCCGGCGGCTTGAACTGCCGCGCGTGCGCCAGCGCGTTGGTGATGCGCTGCGGCGTCGCCGGATGCGACGCCAGAAAGTCGGGCGCGCTCGGATTGATGGCGCTGCTCTGCTTCGGCTTCAATTCGGAATTGCGCTCGAGCGACGCGAGAAACCGCACGGCGCCGTAGGGATCGTAGCCGGCGCGCGAGGCGATGCCGATGCCGATGGCGTCAGCCTCCAATTCCTGCTTCTGCGAGAAGGTCGCGAGCTTGAGCTTGGACTTCGCCAGCGCCAGCGCGCCCGCTTCCGGATTGCTGACCACATCAGTGAACACGCGCGTGGACAGATCGGCATCGCGGATCTGCTCCTCGCGCTGCTCGGCGTGGTGGGCGATGACGTGGCCCATCTCATGGCCGATCACCGAAGCAAGCTCGGATTCGTCGTTCGCCAGCGCGATCAGGCCGCGCGTCACGTAAAGCTGCCCGTTCGGCAGCGCGAAGGCGTTGACCGAGCGCGAGTTGAGCATGGTGACGCGATAGTGCAGGTCGGGCCGATCGGACGCCGCGACCAGGCGCTCGACCAGCTGCTCGACCATGGCTTGGAGCCGCGGATCGTTATAGACGCCCCCATAGGACGCCAGAATGCGCTGATGCTCGCGCTGCTCTGCGGGCGAAAGGTCGAGCTCGGCCGGGGCAGGCTTCGCGGCCGGCGGCGCCGCGACCTGCGGGCCGACCAGGTCCGGCGTGACCGAGCAGGCAGCGAGCAGCATCGCCGCAAGCGCAATCGCTGCGCCGGCAAAGCCGCGTCGTGCCCTCAGCAACACTTCCCGCCTCATTACCGCGCCACCCGCGCGTCGTTGCGGCCGACTGTTTCGATCTGCTCCGGACGCGCCGCCTCGATCCAAGGCGCACGCCAGGGACTGCCGGCAATGCCGCCGCGCGCCTCGATCCAACCGCGCACCCGTACGCGATGGCCGCTCAGTCCATGCGGGTCAACACCCGCCGTCGTAAACTTACGCTCGTTTCGCTTCCGAATCGTGACCGCGAAATCTTCGGACCAGCGCCGCCCGAAATTGACATAGAGCGTGGCGCCGCTCGGATGCACGGACACCACCTCGCCTTCGACCAGCGCAAATCGGCCGCGCCGCGCCAAAATCTCCGCCGGCTTGTCCGCCGGGAGCGGGTCATAATACGGATCGGCCCAGAGGCCAAGCTTTGCGCTTCGCGCCGCATTCTCCCGGCGCAGCAGTTCCGCCGCGCAGTCGCCCTCGCCCACCATGTCGCCGACGCGGGCAAAGCCGCTCGCCAGCAGTTCGGCCTGGACCGAACGCTGTGGGCTCGGTTGCACCACGTCCACATAGGCGGAGACCCGGCCGTAGCGATCGGAAGCAAATTCCGCCTTGCGGAGGACGACTTGCGCATCGGCGATCAGCTTGGCGAGCGCGTCTCTGGCGGCGGTATCGCCGGCGGGGCCGTCGCTCGCACCCGCGGATAGCGACGCCGTCTCGATCCCGGCAAGCCGCACCTCACGCCCATCGCCGAGCACGAACGTGCGGCCGTCCAGCACCCGGCCGACGCTGCCGCGCGCAATCTCCTCGCCGCCGCACGGCAGCGCCGCGACGGCCTTCTTCGCAGCCCGCTGCGCGTGCACCGGAAAGTTGCCAATGCACGACAATGCCGCCGCAACGGCGGCGATGCCGAGTACGCCCCGCCTGCCCCTCATGGGACCAGCGAAAGGCCCGAATACGGCGGCACTACGGCAGTGACCGGCGCCCCCGCGCGCCGTTTTTCCGGGACTCAGCCGCGCTTGCGGCGCGATTTTCCTGCCGATTAAATAGACTGTCACAACGTGCTATACGCGCTTGTTCGGTAGCCGGCGTCTCATGATGCCGTTCCCAACGGTCCCGTAGCTCAGCCGGATAGAGCAGCGGTTTCCTAAACCGAAGGTCAGAGGTTCGAGTCCTCTCGGGACCGCCATTGAGGCGCGCTGGGAAGCATTGTCGCTTCCCGCGCAGTAGCCGCCGTTTCTTGATTCTGGCCGGGGCGCCTTGTACCGTGCCGGCCGCTTTCGAAGTGCGGTCCTCGCACTCCTCATTCGCCGTCCACAACCCAATCAACGCGTAATTCAGATGACAACGACACGCAAAGACGAAGCCGCCCTGCTGCGCGAGGCGGCGACGCGCAACGAGTTTCTCAACCTGCATGAGATCGTCGCCAAGGCGCGGGCGAACCTCAATCAGAACGAATGGGATTACATCGTCGGCGGCGTCGAGACCGAGACGACGCTGCGGCGGAACCGCATGGCGCTGGATTCGATGGCGTTCCGGCCGCGCGTGCTGCGCGACGTCAGCAAGGTCGACGCCACGGCCGAAATTCTCGGCCGCAAGCTGCGGCTGCCGATCCTGCTCTGCCCGGTCGGCTCGCTGGAGAGCTTCCATCCCGAGGGCGCCGCGCCGGTGGTCAAGGGCGCCGGCGAATTCGGCGTCGCCCATATGCTGAGTTCGGTGTGCGATCCCGGCCTCGAAGGCGTCGCCAAGGCGGCGCCGGAGGCGCTCCGCATCTTTCAGCTCTACGTGCGCGGCGACGCCGCCTGGGTCGACGATCATGTCGAGCGCGCCATCGCCAACAAGTACGCAGCGTTCTGCCTGACCGTCGACACCGCTCATTACAGCCGGCGCGAGCGCGACATCGCCAAGCGCCACATCACCGGCGGCCGCCGTCGCGCCTCGGGCCGCGAATACCAGGAGGGGCTCGACTGGCGCACCGTCGAGCGCATCAAGTCGAAGTTCAAGATTCCGCTGGCCCTCAAGGGCATCGCCACCGCCGAGGACACCAAGATCGCGCTCGATCACGGCGTCGAGTTCATCTTCGTCTCCAATCATGGCGGCCGCCAGCTCGACCATGGCCGCGGCTCGTTCGACGTGCTGCCCGAGGTCGTCGAGGCGGTCGGCGGCCGCGCCAAAATCATCGTCGACGGCGGCTTTTACCGCGGCACCGACGTGGTCAAGGCGATCGCGGCCGGCGCGCATCTGGTCGGGCTCGGCCGCATGCAATGCTATGCGCTCGCCGCCGGCGGCCAGGCTGGCATCGTGCGCATGCTCGAATTGATGGAAGACGAGGTGATCCGCTCGCTCGGCCTCCTCGGCGTCACCAGCTTCGGCAAGCTCGATGCCTCGTATCTGCATCCGGCGCCGCCGGCCCATTCGCCGCACGTGTTCAGCGCCTTCCCGCATCTCGAGATCGCGCCGTATCGGTATTAGGGCCGATAGCGGCCGGACCAACGCGATGAGTACGGCCGATTGCGGCGTCACCTACGCGGTCTCCGACCGGATCGCGCGTATCACGCTCAACCGGCCGCCAGTCAACGCCCTGACGCTCGACATGATCGGCGCGGTGGTCGCCGCACTCAAGCAAGCCGCCGCTGACGATGAAGTGCGAGCGGCGATCCTCACCAGCGCGTTGCCGGGGCGCTTCTGCGCCGGGCTCGATCTCGATCTGTTGCTCAGCGCCGATAACGACAAAATCCGTGCGCTGCTTCAGGCCCTGTATCTCGACCTGCACGATGCCCAGCGCGCGCTGGGCAAGCCGTCGATCGCGGCGGTCGGCGGCGCGGCGCGCGGCGGCGGCGTGACGCTCGCCATCTCGTGCGACGTGATCATTGCCGCGGAAAGCGCTAGCTTCGGCTATCCCGAGATCGATATCGGCGTACTGCCGGCGATCCATTTCGCCCATCTGCCGCGGATCGTTGGGCGGCATCGCGCCTTCGCGCTGTTGTTCAGCGGACGAAGTTTTGGTGCGCAGGAAGCGCTCGATCTCGGCCTCGTCAGCAAGCTCGTTGCCGATGCCGAACTCGCCACGGCGACGATGGCGCTGGCCAAGACCTTCGCGGCGAAATCGCCGGCCGCCATGCGGCTGGGCCGCGCCGCGTTCATGCGGCAGAATGACGACGATGAGCGGCGGCGCATCGCCGAGGCCGTCGAAGATTTCTGCCAATCGGCAGCGGCCGAAGCCGCACGCGAAGGCATCAGGGCATTCGTCGAAAAGCGCAAACCCAACTGGCAAGACTGAACGAGGACTGCGTCAAGCATCATGAATCTGCAGCTCAGCATCGGCATCACCAACAATCCGCGCACCTGGCCGATCATCGACGGCACGGTGAAGCCCGACGGCATCGATCTGGTTCCGACTGTGCTGCATCCGTCCGAGCTGTTCTGGCGGCAGCTGCACTTCGCCGAATTCCCGGTGGCGGAAATGTCGTGCTCGTCGTTCATGATCGCGCTCGGGCGCGGCGACACGCGGTTCGTCGGCCTGCCGATCTACACCACGCGGCGGTTCTTCCACACCAGCATCCTGGTCGCCCGCAAGGCCGGCATCGAAAAGCCCGCCGACCTGAAGGGTAAGCGCGTCGGCGTGCCCGAATACCAGCAGACCGCGGCGCTGTGGGCGCGCGGCGTGCTGCAACACGAATTCGGCGTGCATGCCAAGGACATCGAGTTCTGGATGGAGCGCACGCCGGAAATGAGCCATGGCGGCGCCACCGGTTTTACGCCGCCGCCCGGCGTCGTGGTCAAGCAGATCCCGGCCGACAAGAGCATCGGCGCGATGATGCTCTCAGGCGAGCTCGATGCGGTGCTGCATTATCTCGCCAACCGCAACCTGGTCGACCGCAGCCGCGCCGATCTCGCGAGCCACCCGGATTTCAAATATTTGTTCCCCGATCCGATCGCCGAAGGCATCCGCTATCACCGCAAGACCGGACTGTACCCGATCAATCACCAGGCGGTGGTGCGGCGCGACATCTTCGAGAAGGAGCCGTGGGTGGTGCTCAACCTCATCAAGGCATTCAACCGCGCCAACGAGATCGCCAACGCGCGGCGGCTGGAGCACGTCGACTATCACCTCGCCACCGGATTATTGGCCGGCGACGCCAAGACGCCGGTGCTGCATCACGGCGTCAAGGCCAATCGCAAGGTGATCGAGACCATCGCGCAGTATTCGCTGGAGCAGGGGCTCACGCAGCGGCTGATCAAGATCGAGGAGCTCTACGCACCGAACGCACTGGAGTCGTGACGGACCGCGAGCGCTTACGACTCCTTCCCGATCAGAGAGAGCCGTGCGACCGGGCAAAATTCACTCATTGACCTGCGCTACGCGCTCTGCCGCACCTTGGTCTTGCTGCCGGCGCCGGCGAGCTTGTTGACCAGCTCGCTGTCCTTGGCGAGGTCGGCGGCCTTGCCGGAATACACCACGCGGCCATCGTCCAACACGTAGGCGCGATCGGCGATCGACAGCGACAGCGGCGCATTCTGCTCGATCAGCAGCACCGACAGGCCGTCTTCGCGCATGCGGCGGACCACCTGCATGACCTCGCGCACGATCAGCGGCGCCAGGCCTTGCGACGGCTCGTCGAGCAGCATCAGCCGCGGATTGAGCAAAAGCGGCCGAGCGATCGCCAGCATTTCCTGCTCGCCGCCGGACAGCTGGCGGCCGAGCTGAGAGCGGCGTTCGGCGAGCCGCGGAAACAGCGCGAGCACGCGCTCCAAGGTCCACGGCCCCGGGCGCGCCGGCGGCACTTTGAGGTTTTCCAGAACCGTGAGGCTGCCGAAAATTTTTCGACCTTCGGGCACGTAGCCGACGCCGAGCCCGGCAATGCGGTGCGCTGGCCAATGCGTCGTGTTGTGCCCGAATATCTCGATCTTGCCTTGGCGCGGCGGCGTCAGCCCGGTGAGGCTGCGCATCGTCGTGGTCTTGCCGGCGCCGTTGCGGCCCAGGATGGTGACGATCTCGCCTTCGTTCACCTCGATCGAAAGGCCGTGCAGGATATGGCTCTTGCCGTAGAACGTGTGGATGTCGGCGGCGCGCAGGATCGCGGTCATGCCGGCTCCCCCAGATAGGCGGCGCGGACGCTGGCGTCGGCCGATATTTGCTCCGGCGAACCGTCGGCCAGCACGCGGCCGCGATCCAGCACGGTGATGCGCTGCGCAATGTCGAACACGATGTCCATGTCGTGCTCGATGAACAGCACGC
>Ga0070741_10010636_pt1 | contig 17296 bp, 19 predicted proteins | sample Coa_R1_4_FD_66440 | JGI IMG/M metagenome (GOLD analysis project Ga0070741, IMG submission 66440) | Surface soil microbial communities from Centralia Pennsylvania, which are recovering from an underground coalmine fire - Coalmine... | ecosystem: Environmental > Terrestrial > Soil > Unclassified ...
CTCGCCGACCTCGAGCGCTGCCGCGACGGCGAGATCGTCACCGTCGGCGGGATCGTCTCGTCGATCAAGCAGCTGACCACCAAGAAGGGCGACCCGATGGTCTTCCTGCGCCTCGACGACCTCTCCGGGAGCGCCGAGGCGGTCGTGTTCAACTCGGTGTACGCGGCGTCGCGCGAGCTCTGCGAGGCCGACCGGGTGCTCGTGGTCAAGGGCCGCGTCGACCACAAGGAGGGCGAGTCCAAGCTGATCGCGATCGAGGTCGTCGAGTTCTCCGCCTACGTCCCGCCCAGCGAGGTCCGGCTGAAGGTCGACGCGCGCAAGGCGCCGGCCGGCGTCCTGCGCGAGCTCGGCCACGTCGTCCGCGACTACCCCGGGGAGGCGAAGGTGGTGCTCGCCCTGGACACGTCGGAGGGACCGCGCACCCTCGAGTTCGGCCCCGAGTACCGCGTCGCGCCCGTGCCGGACTTCTACGCCGAGGTGAAGGCGCTCCTCGGCGAGGCTGCCGTCTCCTGACGCCGCCGGCCGCAGCTCTCTAGTCCGCGAGCCCCTTGCCGCGCAGCTCCCGGAGCGCGCGCTCGGACTTCGCGAGTCCGGCGAGGCCCATGCCCGCTAGGACCCGGTCGGTCTTCGTGAACTGGACGTCGCGGTAGTCGACCACCTGGACGTGGTTCCCCCACGGATCGAGGAAGTCGTTGTCGCCGAGCAGCTCGGCGCCCGCCTCGCGCGCCGCGCGCAGAGCACCCTCGCGGTCGTCGACGACGAGGCCGAGGTGGCGCGCGCCGTCGGGCGGCTGCGCTCGTCCGGCCGACAGCGCGATGAACTGGTCGCCGAGGTCGACGAACGCCATCGAGCTCCCGTGGCGGCCGCGCAGCGTCAGCTCGAAGATCCGGCCGTAGAACGCCAGCGCCTCCTCGAGGTCACCGACCTCGAGGGCGACGTGGTTGATCCCCACGGCGCGCACCATTCCGGGAACCAGGCTACCGCCGGGGGTGTATATGCCCGCAGTGGTGGGCCGGCCACAGGACGACGAAGAGCTCGTCGCCCGCGCGAGGCGGGGCGACGCCGACGCCTACGAGGTGCTCGTGACGGCATACCAGGGGATCGCCCTCCGCACCGCCCACGTCGTCTCCGGCAACGCCGCCGACGCGGAGGAGGCCGTCCAGGACGCGTTCGTCAAGGCGTACCGCGCGCTCTGGCGCTTCCGTCCCGGGGCGCCCTTCAGGCCGTGGCTGCTGCGGATCGTCGCCAACGAGGCGCGGAACCGGCGGCGCTCGGCGGGCCGCCGCTCGGCGCTCGCGCTGCGGGCGGCACAGGAGCCTTCCGGGGAGGCGGCCCCCTCCCCGGAGGCAGCCCTCCTCGGCGCCGAGCGGCGCGAGGAGCTGGTCGCCGCGCTCAACCGGCTCTCGGAGTCCGACCGGGAGGCGCTCGCCTGCCGCTTCTTCCTCGACCTGTCGGAGGCCGAGACCGCGGCCGCGCTCGGCGTGCGGCCGGGCACGGTGAAGTCGCGCCTGTCGCGGGCGCTCGAGCGGCTGCGCGCCGAGCTGGGGGAGGAGGAGCGGTGATCGAGCAGGAGCTGAGAGCCCTGGCGGCCTCGATCGACCTCCCGGCGGAGCGCGACCTCGCCCCGGCGGTCCGCGCGCGCGTGCGCGGCCGGCCGCGGCGGCGGGCCGCCGCCGCCCTGGTCGCGGCGGTCCTCCTCGCCGTGGCGGTCGCGTTCGCGGTCCCGCCGGCGCGGTCCGCGATCCTCCGCTTGTTCCACCTGAGCGGCGTCCGCATCGAGTACGTCGACCGCCTGCCGGACGTCCGCACCGCGCCGCTCGATCTCGGCGTGCCGATCGGCCTCGCCGACGCCGAGCGCACGGCGGGCTTCCGGCCGCTCGCGTCCGGCCTGCTCGGCCGGCCGGACGCGGTCACCTGGGACGGCGGGTTTCTCTGGTACCGGTACGGGCGCACGCGCCTGCTCGTCTCGCAGTTCCGCGGCCGCGAGCGCCTCGAGCTGGTGAAGAAGGTCGTCGAGCCGCGCACGCTGATCACGCCCGTGACCGTCCGCGGCGAGCCCGGCTACTTCATCAGCGGCGGGACGCACTTCCTCTACGTCGCGCCCGGCGGGGTGGTCAAGGAGGAGGCGGTGCGGCTCTACCGGCAGGTGCTGCTCTGGCAGCACGGCCCGCTCACCCTCCGGCTCGAGGGCGACGTCACGCTCGCGCAGGCCCTGCGGATCGCCCGATCCTTCCGCTGACGGAACGACGTCCACGCGTCCGGTGTAGGAGTGGGCAAAGGAGGTACCGAATGAGAACGTCACTGCTGGTCGCGGCGCTCGTCGCCGTACTCGTCCCGCCCGCCGTCTCCGCGAAGGAGCCGATCGGCTCCGCCCGCGTGCTCTTCACGCCGGTGCCCGCGGGGATCGCGGCGGGCCAGGCCTGGAACGTCCGGTTCCGGTTCTTCACCCACGACGGCTCGCCGTGGCGGATCAGCGGCCTCGCGCCGTCCGTGACGATCAGGAACGCGTCGACCGGAGCGAGCCGCGTCTTCACCGTGGTGCAGCGGGACTCGACCTTCTACGCCGCCCGGGTCGTCTTCCCGGCCGCCGGGTCGTGGACGGTCACGTTCCGGTACGACACGAGAAGCCGGATGGGCACCAGGCGCCTCGTCACCGTCGCGGTGCGCTGAGCGGCAGGACTGCCCTCGACCACGGTCGAACTGGCATTGGCAGTTCCCGCGCGGAGCGCGAGCGCGCGGGCGGGCTCTGCCCGCCCGCGCTGCGATTACCCAAATCGGGGGAGATCCGATCGCCCCCGGACGCCGAACTAGGGTTACACGATGTCCGCCGCCGAGCTCGATCTCCACGTCGAAACCGAATCCGAGCGGATCGCGCGCTGGCGCGCGGAGGAGCTCGAGCGCGCCGGCTACTCGCCCGACGAGGCGGCCGAGCTCGCCGCCCGCTCCGACATCGACCTGCACCTGGCGGTCGACCTCGTCGAGCGGGGCTGCCCGACCGGCACCGCTCTGCGGATCCTGCTCTAGCGCCGATCGAAGGGCCGGGGCGACCGCCTGGCCCGCTGCGATACTTTCGGCGCGGTGCCGTTCCTCGCCTCGATCCCATCGCCGCACAGCGGCGTCATCGACGTGGGCCCGCTGCACATCCACATGTACGGGCTCATGCTGCTGGTCGCGATCGCCGCCTGCGTCTGGCTGACGGGCGTCCGCTGGGTTCGCCTCGGCGGCGACTGGGATCTCGTGCTGCGGGTCGCGGTGTGGGGCGTCGCCTTCGGGATCGTCGGGGCGCGCGCCTACCACGACATCACCAGCTGGAACGAGGTGCCCGACCACTGGTGGGGCGCGTTCGCCGTGTGGCAGGGCGGGCTCGGAGTCTGGGGCGGGATCCTCCTCGGCTGCCTCGCCGGGGCGGTGATCATCCGCCGCTCGGGCGAGAGCGTGCGCCTGTTCATGGACGCGGTCGCGCCCGGCCTCCTGATCGCGCAGGGCATCGGGCGCTGGGGCAACTGGTTCAACCAGGAGCTGTTCGGCAAGCCGACCAACCTGCCGTGGGGGCTGGAGATCGACGACCGGCACCGTCCCGCGCAGTACCTGGCGTCGGACACCTTCCACCCGACCTTCCTGTACGAGTTCGTCTACGACCTCGGGATGGCGGGGCTGCTCCTCCTGATCGGGTGGCGCTACCGGATCAAGCCGCCCGGCCTGTTCGCGCTCTACGTCGCCTTCTACACGTTCGGGCGCACCTTCGAGGAGCTCCTGCGCGTCGACCCGTCGCACCACCTCTGGGGCGAGCGGCTGAACTTCTGGGTGTCGGCGGTCGTGTGCGTGTGCGCGGTGGTGTTCTTCGTCTGGTGGCAGTTCTTCCACCGGGCCGGCGACCAGCCGACCGTGCGGCGGAAGTCCCGCGAGATCCAGAAGGGGCCCGCGATGGCCGTGCCCCGGGGCCGCGTCCGCCCGCGCCGCTAGCCTCGTCGCGTGCACGTCCGGGAGCTCGAGCTCGACCTCGACGCGTTCGAGGGTCCATTCGACCTGCTGCTGACGCTCGTCCTCCGCGAGGAGCTCGAGCCGCGCGACGTCGACGTCGCCGACGTGGTGGTCACGTTCGTCGAGCGGCTGGCCGAGCGGGAGCTGCTCGACCTCGACGCCTGCGGGGAGTTCCTCGTGCTCGTCGGGGCCCTCCTCGAGCTGAAGGCGCGCGAGCTGTTCCCGGAGGAGCGCGTCGAGCTGGGCGACCTCGACCCGGAGGAGGCGGCCGAGGAGCTCGCCCGGAGGCTGGAGGAGTTCCGGCGGATCAAGGAGGCGGCCGGCTGGCTGCTCGAGCGGCTGGCGGCCGAGAACGACCGCTACTTCCGCCTCGGGCCGCCGCCGCTCGCCCCGCGGGCGGAGCCCACGATCGCGCCGCAGCAGCCCGAGGCGCTCGCCGCCGCCCTCCGCGGGCTCGCGGTCGAGCCGCCCCAGGTCTCGCTCGCCCACATGGGCCTGCGCTTCCCGCCCGTCGTGCAGTTCCTGGAGCGCTTCCGCGCCCTGCTCCGGCGGCGCAGCCGCTTCGACTTCGACCGCGAGGCAGACGGTCTGAGCCGGCTCGAGCAGGCCGTCGCGCTGCTGGCCCTGCTCGAGCTGCGCAAGGCCGGCGAGATCCGCATCGACCAGCCCGCACCGTTCGCGCCGATCCGGGTACACCGGGAAGGAACCCCGGCCGCCGCCGAGGAAGGAGAGAGCACGTGGACCGTCCGCTCCGCCTAGTCACCACCAGCCCCGTCGACGACCTCGCGCGTACGCTGGAGGCGCTGCTCGTGATCGCGTCCCAGCCGCTCGCCGCGAAGGAGCTCGCCGCCGCCGCGGACGACGCGGTGGAGCGGGTCGAGCAGGCGCTGGAGATCCTCGGCGAGCGGTTCGCCGAGGGCCGGAGCGGCATCGTGCTCGAGCACCTCGCGGGCGGGTACGCCTTCCGTGCGTCGCGCGCGGCCGCGGACGCCTGCGCCCGGCTCTACGAGCGGCCGGTCGAGCGCGGGCTCTCCCAGGCAGCCCTCGAGACCCTGGCGGTGGTCGCGTACCTCGGGCCGTGCAGCCGGCCGGACGTCGCCCGGATCCGCGGCGTCGCCGCCGACTCGGTGGTCGCCGGCCTCGTCGAGCGGGGGCTGATCGCCGAGTCGGGGCGGGACGAGGGCGGGGCGGTCCGGTACCGCACGACGCCGCTCTTCGAGCGCGTGTTCGGGCTGGAGAGCCTCTCGGCGCTTCCGCGGCTCGACGATCTCGGCGGCAGCGCCGACGAGATCCGCGGCCGGCTCGAGGCGATCGCCGAGCGCCGGCCGGCCTGACGGCCGGCGCGGGGTCGGAGTGGAACGGCGCGGACACCGGCGCGGGGCGCGCACCCCTGTGGACACAATGTTCCAGTCTTGTCACACCCCGGTCTCAGAGACTGGGTGGTAAACGCCACGAACTCCGACACGGCCCGAATGACCATGGACGCGACGGACCAGACCTTCTACCGGGACGTGCTCGAGCGCTCGCACGAGCGGCCCGTGGTGGTGGACTTCTGGGCGGACTGGTGCGGGCCGTGCAAGGCGCTCGCGCCGGTGCTCGAGCGCGAGGTCGCGGCCCGGGAGGGGATCGAGCTCGTCAAGGTCGACGTCGACGCCAACCGCGCGCTGGCCGAGCACTACGCGATCAGGAGCATCCCGGCGCTGAAGGCGTTCCGCAACGGCCAGGTCGTCGCCGAGCTGACCGGCGCGCAGTCGCCCCAGGTGGTCGGGAGCTTCCTGGACGGCCTGCTCGGGCCGCCCGCCGACGAGCGGCTCCGCGACGAGCTCCGCGAGCGCGGCGGCTTCGACGACGTCGTCGCCGCGCTCGAGTCGGGTGAGCTCGAGACCGCGCTGTCGCTCCTGCTCGAGCGGGCGCAGGCCGCGGGCGGGGAGGACCGGGACGAGATCCGCCGCTACATGCTCGGCCTCTTCGACCACCTCGGCCAGGACCACCCGCTCAGCCTGGCCTACCGGCGCAGGCTGGCGGCGGTCCTGTACTGAGTCACGCTCGCGCGGGCGCCGTTCGCGCGACCACGTCGTCGAGGTGGGCCGAGAGCCGGTCGAGGATCGCCGCCTCCCGGGCGGCGGTCAGCCGCTTGGCCGACACCGCCTTGTCGAGCCTCGCCTTCACGGCGGCCAGGATCGCCGACTTCAGGCCGGCGGCGGTCTTGCCGTGGTCGGCCGCGACCTGGGTCAGCGACTTCCCGGCGCGGAGCTCCGTGCGCAGCTGGGCCGGCGTGATCCCGATGTACGCGGCGGCACCGGCGACGAGTCGCGGCCGGGCGACGCGCGCACCGAGCGCGGGCCGGGACCGGTCGACGATGTCGTCCAGGCGTGTCTTCAGGCGGGCGAGGAGCGTGGCCTCCTGGCCGGCGGTCAGCCTGCCGTTCGCGACCGCCCGGTCGAGGTGCGACTCGATGTCGGCGTAGATCGCGTCCTCCAGCCCCGCGACCGTCCTGCCCTGGGCGACCGCGATCTGGGCGAGCGTCCTCCCGGTGCGCAGCTGCTCGCGCAGCTGGGCGGGCGTCAGGCCGAGGTACGAGGCGATCGCGGCCGGGCCGGGATGCTCGGCGCGGCCGCGCGCTCCGTGGCCGCCCGCCGCGAGTGCGCCGCCGGCGCCGGCCGCGACCGCGAGCGTCGCGCCTGCGGCGGCGAAGACCTTCTTGGATCTGAGTCTCATGTCGTTCCTTTCCTCGGAGATCGCGACGGATCGTCACCGGGAGGGCTGAGAAGGACCTGAGAATCGCGTAAGGATTGCGTCATGCGGCTCAACGCGTACCTGGCCCGGGCGGGCGTCGCCTCGCGGCGGGGCGCCGACGAGCTGATCAAGGCGGGCAGGGTGCGCGTCAACGGGCGGCCGGGCGAGCTGAGCACCTTCGTGGCCGCCGGCGACACGGTGGAGGTCGACGGCGGGGCCGTCGCCCGGCAGGCGCTCGCCTACCGGCTCCTGTACAAGCCGGCGGGAACGGTCACGACCGCGCGCGACCCCCGGCGCCGCCCCACCGTGGTCGAGCTGGTGCCGCCCGAGCCGCGGGTCGTCCCGGTCGGCCGCCTCGATGCCGACACGACCGGCGCGCTGCTCCTGACCAACGACGGCCGGCTCGCGCACCGCCTGGCGCATCCCCGCTACGGGGTCGACAAGGTCTACGTCGCGGAGGTCGACGGCGATCCGGGCCCGGAGGCGCTGCGCAGGCTCGCCGCCGGCGTCGAGCTCGACGACGGGCCGACCGCGCCCGCACACGCGCGGCGCGTCGCCGCCGGCCAGGTGGAGCTGGCGCTCCACGAGGGGCGCAAGCACCAGGTCAAGCGGATGTGCGAGGCGGTCGGACACCCGGTCCGGCGGCTGCACCGGCGCGCCTACGCGGGGCTCGACCTGCGCGGGCTCGCTCCGGGGGAGTGGCGCGACCTCACCCGGGAGGAGGTCGCGGCGCTGCGGCGCCTGGTCGGGCTCTAGCTCACTCGTAGAAGGTCACGGTCGCGAGCACCGCGTAGGCCGCGACCAGCGCGAGGCCCTCGTACGCGTACGCCTCGCCGTCGCCGGTGATCTGCCAGACGGCGATCGCCGTGACCGCGAGCGCGGCGACGTAGACCGGGTTGAGCACGAACGTGAGCCGGTCGGAGAAGAAGAGCGACAGGAGCACGAGCGCGGGGAAGAGGAAGCACGCGATCTGGCCGACCGAGTTCTTCACGACGGACACTGCGAGGTCGCTTCGTCCCTTCGCGGCCAGCGTGATTCCGACCACGTTCTCGACCGCGTTCCCGGCGATCCCGACGATCACGATCCCCGTGAAGGCCTTCGAGATCCCGAGTGAGCGGACGGCCGGGTCGAGCGCGTCCACGAACCAGTCGGACACGAACGCCGCCGCGACGCCCGCCACGCCGAGCACGGCCAGGCCCCAGCCGAACGGCAGCCCGCCGTGCCCGCCGCCCTCGAGCGCCGGCTCGACCCCCCGCTCCGAGCCGAGGTACGACCACAGCCAGGCCGCGTAGACGGTGAGGAGGCAGACGGCGCCGACGACGGAGATGGCGACCTGGTGGTGGCTCGCGCGGTCGCCCAGGCGGTCGGAAAGGCCGAGCAAGGCGATCGCCGAGAACGCGAGCAGGAGCAGCGTCGCGGTGTCGTTCGGCAGCCGCTTCTGGAAGCGCATCACACCGCCCTCGGCGACCCCGGCGCCGGCCACGATCGCCAGCCCGAGGACGAGGAGCGCGTTCGCGAACAGCGACCCCAGGATCGACGTCTGCGCGACGACGACCTCGCCCGCGGAGAGCGAGAACAGGACGATGAAGAGCTCGGGCAGGTTGCCGAGCGTCGACTGCAGCACGCCCGTCACCGCCGGGCCGAACCGGGCGCCGACCGACTCGGTCGCGACTCCGATCAGCCAGGCGAGCCCGCCGAGCGCCGCCCCGGCCAGCACGAACACCGCCGTCGGCGACGCGTCGGCGTAGCTCGACGCGCCGGCGGCCGCGGTCAGCCCGAGGACGCCGGCCACGGTTGCGACGAAGCGGGTCATCCTGCAGGGAGCCTACGGCTGCCGGCGGCGTGCGTCAGAGCGTGCGGAGGCGGACGGCGGTGCCGTAGGCGCAGATCTCAGTCCAGGTGCTGCCGAGCTCGGAGGTGTCGAACCGCATGGCGAGGATGGCGTTCGCGCCCTTCGCCTCGGCCTCGGCGACGAGACGCTCGAGCGCCTGGCCGCGGCTGTCGGCGAGCATCTTCGTCATGCCCTTCAGCTCGCCGCCGAACACCGACTTCAGCCCGGCGCCGATCTGCGAGCCGAGGTTCCGGGAGCGCACGGTGAGCCCGAAGACCTCGCCGAGCACCTCGTCGACCTCGTGCCCGGGGACGTCGTTCATCGTCGAGATCAGCACGGACGCAGCGTACCGGGCTAGCACGTGAAGCCCATGCGCTCGTACATCGCCGCCAGCGTCGGCGCCGACGCCTCCCTGGCCTTGTCGGCCCCGACGGCGAGCAGGCGGTGGAGCTCCGCCTCGTCCGCCCGCAGCTCCCGGTAGCGCTCCTGGACCGGCGCGAGGAGCGCGAGCACGGCCTCGCCGACCGCCTCCTTGAAGCCGCCGTACCCGGCGCCGTCGAACTCCACCTCGATCTCGTCGGGGGAGCGGCCGGAGGCGACCGACATGATGTCGATCAGGTTGGTGATGCCCGGCTTGTCCGCGGCGCGGCGGACCTCGCGGCCCGAGTCGGTGACCGCGGACTTGAACTTGCGCAGGACCGCGTCGGGCTCGTCGAGCATGAGCACCGTCCCCTGCTCGGTGCCGCCCGTCGTGGACATCTTCCTCGTCGGCTCCTGCAGGTCCATGATCCGCGCGCCGACCTCCGGGTAGACGCCCTCGGGGACGACGAACGTCTCGCCGTAGCGGGCGTTGAAGCGCTCGGCCACGTCGCGGGTCAGCTCGAGGTGCTGCCGCTGGTCGTCGCCGATCGGGACGATGTCGGTCTGGTAGAGGAGGATGTCGCCGGCCATCAGCACCGGGTAGGTGAAGAGGCCGGCCGAGACGAAGTCGCGGTTCTCGCCCTTCTCCTTGAACTGGGTCATCCTGCCGAGCTGTCCGTAGCTCGTGACGGCCGAGAGCAGCCAGGCGGCCTCGGCGTGCGCGGTCACGTGGCTCTGGCAGAACGTCGTCGAACGGTCCGGATCGAGACCGGTCGCGAACAGGAGCGACGCGAGGTCGAGCGTTCGGCGGCGGAGGTCCTCGGGGTCGTAGTCGACGGTGATCGAGTGCAGGTCGACGATGCAGAAGAAGCCGTCGCCGCGCTCCTGCGTGGCGGCGTACTGGCGGAAGCCGCCGATCAGGTTGCCGAGGTGCTTGGCGCCCGTCGGCTGGATGCCGGAAAAGATCCTCATGGGTCGATTCTCCTAGATCGAGGGAACGACGAGGGCCTCTGCTCGAGGCCCGGACGGACGAGGCGGCTGTGGCGGCGGCTCAGCCCGCGCGCGTGCTCTCGCCTCGCCCGCGGCGCCACTGCCCACCCAGGCCGTTCCGGTACGAGACGGACACCATTCGGACCGATGATAGCCGCGTATCGCGGTTGCGCAGCCCGCGGCCGTTTCCATAACGTGCAGGGGAGTGCTCGAGGCCCTCGCCCGGTTCGTCATCCGGCACCGCCGGCTCATCGTGTGCGCCTGGCTGGTGCTCACGATCGTCGGCGCGTTCGCCGCCAACGCGATCAACAAGCGCTGGCTGGACCAGTTCTCGATCCCCGGCTACTCGGCGTACGAGGCCAACCAGCGGACCCTGAAGGTCTTCGGCACCGGCGCCCAGCCGCCGCACGTGGCGCTGTTCACGGTCGACGGCGACGTGACGAAGAACCGTGCGATCCCGGCCGCCCTGGCGAAGTTCCACCAGGAATCGCCGCTGTACCGGATCGGCTCCTACTACTCGACGAAGAGCCGCGCGTACGTCTCGAAGGACGGGCACAGCACCTTCGCGACGATCTACCCGCCGGGCAAGCCCGGGTTCAGCTCCGACTCTCACAGCGGCGACGTCCGCGACGCGATCCGCGCGGCGCTGCCGGCGAGCGTGCAGTTCCACCTGACGGGCCGCGACGCGCTCTTCGACTCCCAGGGCTCCTCGGAAGGGCCGAGCGTGTTCACCGAGGCGCTGATCGGAGGCGCGGGGGCGCTGATCATCCTGCTCTTCGTCTTCGGGACGGTCCCCGCCGTGCTGATGCCGATCATGATCGCGATCGCGGCGATCCTGAACACCTACACGCTCGCGTGGGCCCTGACCTACGTGACGTCTGTGTCGCGGATCGTCCAGTTCCTGATCGCGCTCGTCGGCCTGGGCGTGGCGATCGACTACGCGCTGCTGATGATCTTCCGCTGCCGCGAGGAGCTGCGTCACGGGCGGGACGTCGAGACGGCGACGATCGCGACCATGAAGCACGCGGGCCGCTCGGTGATCGTGTCCGGCTCGACCGTCGCGATCGGCCTGCTGTCGATGGTGATCATCCCGATCCCCGTCATCCGCTCGATCGGGATCGGCGGTCTGCTGATCCCGGCGGTTTCGGTGCTGGTGACGATCACGCTGCTGCCGGCGATGTTCTCGATCCTCGGGCATCGGATCAACAGGCTGCGAGTGATGCCGAAGCGGATCGTCGAGGGCAGCGACCTGGAGGCCGGCTTCTGGTGGCGGTGGGCGAACCTGGTGCTCCGGCGGCCGCTGATCATCGGTTCCATCGGCCTGGTCGTCGTCGGCCTGCTGCTCTACTCGGGCTCCAAGATCAACGCCGCGGAGGCCCAGCTGAAGGCGGAGCGGGGCTCGGCCACGCACGACGCCGTGATCGGCTACAACCGCCTCGTCGCCGCGGGCTTCTCCCCCGGCGTCGCGAAGCCGTTCGTCGTCCTGGTCGAGCACGGCGACTCGCCGTCGACGCTCCGGGCGGTGGTGTCGCGGCTGAACGCGACCCCGGGCCTCGACGGCGCGGTGGCGCCGGCCGACTGGCGGAAGGACGGGACGGCGCTGGTCGAGACCTTCCCCGACCAGGACTCGGCCAGCGACGAGGCGGGGAAGACGGCGAGCCGCCTGAAACACGACGTCCTGCCCGAGCTCCAGCAGGAGGCGGGAGGCACCACGCGGCTGACGCTCGCAGGCGCCGCTCCCGAGGACCGCGACTTCTCGCGGGCGGTGTACAGCAAGTTCCCGTACGCGCTCGCGTTCGTCATCCTGCTCACCTTCGTGCTCCTGATGCGGGCCTTCCGCTCGATCTTCCTGCCGCTGAAGGCGGTGGTCCTGAACATCGTCTCGCTGATCGCGGCCTACGGGATCATCGTGTTCGTCTTCCAGGAGGGTCACGGCGCGCACGCGATCTGGAACATCCAGGCGACCGGCGCGATCATCTCCTGGATCCCGCTGATGATCTTCGCGTTCCTGTACGGCCTGTCGATGGACTACGAGGTCTTCATGCTCACGCGGATGCGCGAGGAGTACGACGAGCACCGGGACACGAACCACGCCGTCGCGCTCGGGCTGGCCCGGACCGGGAAGCTGATCACGAGCGCCGCGCTGGTGCTGATGTTCGCGTTCTTCGTCCTGTCGACGAGCCCGGGCCCGGACATCAAGCAGTTCGGCATCGGCCTCGCCGCCGGGATCATCTTCGACGCGACCGTCATCCGCGCGCTGCTCGTGCCGGCGATCATGCGGGTCGCGGGCGACTGGAACTGGTGGTTCCCGCACTGGGTCGGCCGCGCCCTGTTCGTCCGCCGCCCCGAGCCGGTCGCCGAGCCCGACTAGCCCGCCAAACCCTTCCGGGGCGCCGGAACGGCCGCACTACACTGCGGACGTGGCCGTGACGTCCCCTTCCTGGTCGCCCTCGTCGTGGCGCGGCTTCCCGGCGCTCCAGCAGCCCGACTGGCCGGACCAGGCGCGGCTCGAGGAGATCCGGGCCGAGATCGGCAGGATGCCGCCGCTCGTGTTCGCCGGGGAGGCGCGCAGCCTGCTCGAGCGGCTCGCCGACGTCGTCGAGGGGAAGGCCTTCCTGCTCCAGGCCGGGGACTGCGCCGAGTCGTTCTACGACTGGAACGCGCCGAACCTGCGCGAGAAGCTGAAGATCATCCTGCAGATGTCGGCGGTGCTGACCTACGCGGCCAGCCTGCCGGTGGTGAAGCTGGGCCGGATCGCCGGGCAGTTCGTCAAGCCCCGCTCGGAGCTCACCGAGACGGTCGGCGGCGTCGTCCTGCCCACGTTCCGCGGCCACATCGTGCACAGCGACGAGCCGACCCCGGAGGCGCGGACGCCCGACCCGGGCCGGATGCTGCAGGGCTACCACCAGGCCGCCTCCACGCTGAACCTGCTGCGGGCGTTCACGAAGGGCGGTTACGCCGACCTCGGCCAGGTGCACGCCTGGACGCAGGAGTTCGTCGCCAACTCCCCGCAGGGCCGGCGGTACGAGCAGCTGGCCACGGAGATCCAGCGCGCGATGAGCTTCATGGCGGCGATCGGCGTCGACATGCGCAATCCGGCACTGCACCAGACGGACATCTGGACGAGCCACGAAGCCCTGCTGCTGGACTTCGAGGAGGCGCTCACGCGCCGCGACTCCCTGACCGGCGACTGGTACGACTGCTCGGCCCACTTCCTCTGGATCGGGGAGCGGACGAGACGGCCGGACGGCGCCCACGTCCAGTTCCTCGCCGGCGTCAGGAACCCGCTGGGGGTCAAGCTCGGCCCCACCGCGACCGCCGCCGACCTCCTCCGGCTCTGCGAGAGCCTCAACCCGGAGCGCGTGCCCGGCCGGCTGACCCTGATCACGCGCATGGGCCCCGACCGGGTCGGCGAGGTGCTGCCGCCGCTGATCCGCACCGTGCGTGACGCCGCCCATCCCGTCGTCTGGGTGTGCGACCCGATGCACGCCAACACCTTCCGGACCGCCGCCGGCCGCAAGACGCGCGACTTCGGCCACATCATCGCCGAGATCGAGGCGTTCTTCGCCGCCCACCACGCGGAGGGGACCTGGCCGGGCGGCGTGCACCTGGAGATCACCGGCGACGACGTGACGGAGTGCCTCGGCGGCGGCGACGGCCTGTCCGAGGACCAGCTCGACGACGCCTACACCACCCTGTGCGACCCGCGCCTGAACGCCCGCCAGTCGCTCGACCTCGCGTTCCACGTCGCCGAGCTGATGCGCGCCGGCTAGAGCGGGTGTCGTGCGGCTAGCAGTCGTGGGAACGGGCCTGATGGGCGCCTCGGTCGGGCTGGCGGCGAAGCGCGCCGGCGTCGACTGGGTCGGCGGCCACGACCCCGATGCGGCGGCGGCCGAGGCGGCGGCCGAGCGCGGCGCGATCGACGGCGCGGGGCCGCTCGCCGAGATCCTCGCCGAGGCCGACCTCGCCGTCGTCGCCGCGCCCGTCACGGTGCTCCCCGCCCTGGTCGAGGAGGTGATCGCGGCCGCGCCGGACCGGTGCACGGTCACCGACGTCGGCTCGACCAAGGACTGGACGCTCGGGCTGCCCGAGCGCTTCGTCGGCGGGCATCCGGTCTGCGGCCGCGAGGCGCGCGGGGCGGCGCACGCCACGGCCGACCTGTTCGACGGCGCGACCTGGTTCCTGACCCCGGTGACGGCGACCGATCCGGACCGGTACCGGCTCGTGCACGGCTTCGTCGCGTCGCTCGGAGCCGTCCCCGTCGCGATCGACCCGCGGGCGCACGACCGGCTCGTGGCGATCACCAGCCACCTCCCGCACGCGCTCGCGAACCTGCTCGTCAACCAGGCCGGCGCCGGCCGCATCGAGGGCCACGACCCGCTCGCCGCCGCGGGCGGCTCGCTCCGCGACATGACCCGGGTGGCCGGTGCGAACCCGCGGATCTGGGTGGACATCTTCCTCGACAACGCGCCGGAGCTGGGCGAGGCGCTCGCCGAGCACCGCCGCCGCGTCGAGCAGCTCGAGCAGGCGCTTGCGGAGGGCGACGGTGGATACCTCGCCCGCTGGGTGGCGGAGGCGTCCGAGAACCGGCGGCGCATGCTCGCCGAGGCGTACCCGGACCCGGGCGAGCTCCAGCACGTGACCGTGCACGTCCCCGACCGGCCGGGCGTGCTCGCCGGGATCACGCAGGCGCTCGGCGCAGAGCGGATCAACGTCGAGGACTTCGAGCTGCGGCACTTCTCGACCGAGCGGGGCGGCGTGCTGACCGTCCTCGTCTCCGGCGCGGACGAGGCGGCCCGGGCCGCCGCGCTGCTCGAGGCGCAGGGCTACGGCGTGTCGGTGTCGCCGGTACTGGATGCATAGCGAGCCACCGGTTCCCGGTTCCGTTTCCGTCAGGGTGGAGGCGGCGGCATCGGTCCAGGGCGGCATCGCCGTTCCCGGGGACAAATCGATCTCGCACCGGGCGGTGCTGATCGGCGCGATCGCCGAGGGCGAGAGCGTCGTCACCGGCTTCGGGCGCTCCGACGACACCGAGTCGACGATCTCGGCGGTGCGGGCGCTCGGCGTCGACGTCGCCGAGGACGGCGACACGATCCGGATCGCCGGGGCCGGCCTGCGCGGGCTGCGCGCGCCGGCCGGGCCGATCGACTGCGGGAACGCGGGCACGCTCGCGCGCCTCCTGCCCGGCATCCTCGCCGGCCAGCGCGGCCAGCAGTTCGAGCTGACCGGCGACGAGTCGCTGAGCTCGCGGCCGATGCGGCGGATCGCCGATCCGCTGATGCGCATGGGCGCGGGGATCGAGACCGCGCAGGGCGGCGTGCTGCCGCTCGGGATCGACGCGAGGACGCTGCGGCCGATCCGCTACCAGCTGCCGGTCGCGAGCGCGCAGGTCAAGTCGTGCGTCCTGCTCGCCGGCCTCTACGCGGCCGAGGGCCCGACCACCGTGATCGAGTCCGTCCGCACCCGCGACCACACGGAGCGGATGCTCCGGTCGGCAGGGGCTCGCGTCCGCTCGGAACCGGGCGGCGTGGAGATCTGGCCGGCCGCGCGGCTCGACCCGGTCCGGCTGGCGGTGCCGGGCGACTTCTCCGCGGCCGCGCCGTTCGTGGTCGCGGCGACGCTGCTCCCGGGCTCGCGGCTCCGCATCGCCGGGGTCGGCGTCAACCCGACGCGGACAGGTCTGCTCGACGTGCTCGAGCGGATGGGGGCGAGGATCTCGCCCTTCAACCGCTCGACGTCCGGGGGCGAGCCGGTCGCCGACCTCGAGGTCGAGCACGCCGACCTCGTCGCGACCGAGGTCGAGCCCGGCGAGGTGCCGTCGCTGATCGACGAGCTGCCCCTGTTCGCCCTCGCGGCGTCGATGGCGCACGGCGACAGCACCGTGCGCGGCGCGGAGGAGCTCCGGCGGAAGGAGAGCGACCGGATCGAGACCGTCGTCACGGCGCTGCGGCGGCTCGGAGCGCGCATCGTCGCCACCCCGGACGGCTTCACGGTCCGGGGCGTCCCCTCCCGGCCCCGGGGCGGGCAGATGGACTCGGCGGGAGACCATCGCGTCGCGATCCTCGGCGCCGTCGCCGGGCTCGTCTCGCGCGAGGGCGTCCGGGTGGGTGGGGCGGAGGCCGTCTCGGTATCGTTCCCCGGATTCTTCGAGCAGCTCGAGTCGATCTCCCACCGATGATCGTGTCCATTGACGGCCCGGCCGGAGCCGGGAAGAGCACCGTGGCGCGCAGCCTCGCGCAGCGCCTCGGCTTCCGCTACCTCGACACCGGCGCGATGTACCGCGCGCTGACCTGGCTCGCGCGGCGGGACGGCGTTCCGCTCGACAAGGGCGAGCTGCTGGGCGAGCTGGCGGTCGCCAGCCCGGTCGACTTCGACGCGGACGGCCGGTGCTTCATCTCCGGCACCGACGTGACCTCCGCGATCAGGCGCGCCGAGATCGACCGGCTCGTGCCGGTGGTCGCGCGGCACCCGGAGGTGCGCGCCGTGATGCGGGAGCGGCAGCGCGAGCTCGCCGCCGACGGCGATGTCGTGATCGAGGGCCGCGACATCGGCACCGTCGTCGTCCCCGACGCCCGGGTGAAGGTCTACCTCCAGGCGGATGCGTCCGTCCGCGCCGGGAGGCGTCTCGCGGAGCGGCCCGAGCTCTCCGCCGACGCGCTCGCGACCGACCTGAGGGCGCGCGACCAGAGCGACGCGGCGCGCATGCAGCCGGCGGAGGACGCCGAGCTGATCGACACGACCGACCTCACCGCCGACGAGGTCGTCGATCGCATCGAGCGGCTCGTGCGCGAGCGCACGCCGGCATAGGCCGGTCGTGGCCGAGCTGGCCGGCACGGTCGCCGTCGTCGGATTCCCGAACGTCGGCAAGTCGACGCTCGTCAACCGGCTGACCGGGACGCGCGCCGCGGTCGTCCACGAGACCCCCGGGGTGACCCGCGACCGGAAGGACCTGGTCTGCGAATGGGCGGGCACCGAGTTCCGGCTGATCGACACCGGCGGCGTCGACGTCGCCGACAGGTCGCCGATCACGCGGTCGATCGCCGACCAGGCGAGGACGGCGGTCGCCGAGGCCGATCTCGTGCTCTTCGTCGTCGACGCCAAGGCGGGGATCACGCCCGGCGACGAGGAGGTCGCCGAGATCCTCCGGTCCGCGCGCCGGCCGGTCTTCCTGCTTGCGAACAAGATCGACGATCCCGCGCGCGACGCGGAGGCGCTCGAGTTCCACCGGCTCGGGCTCGGCGACCCGATCCCGCTCTCGGCGCTGCACGGGTACGGCTCCGGCGACCTCCTCGACGAGATCGTCGAGCTCCTGCCGGGCAGCGGCCGCGCCGAGCCGGGGGAGGACGCGATCCGCGTCGCCATCCTCGGCCGCCCGAACGTCGGCAAGTCGAGCCTCCT
>Ga0070741_10010638_pt1 | contig 17295 bp, 28 predicted proteins | sample Coa_R1_4_FD_66440 | JGI IMG/M metagenome (GOLD analysis project Ga0070741, IMG submission 66440) | Surface soil microbial communities from Centralia Pennsylvania, which are recovering from an underground coalmine fire - Coalmine... | ecosystem: Environmental > Terrestrial > Soil > Unclassified ...
GCTCGACCCGCGCGAGGCCGCGCGCTGCTTCGACTTCCGCCACGAGGACGACGGCACGCTGACGGCGATCCGCGACGGCCGCGAGTACAACCTCTCGCGCAAGTTCGGCTTCTGACCCGCTCGCGAAGGCCGGGCTGGCACCCCGAGCGGAGGGCCGCGCGATGATCCCTTCGGCCGCCCGCGACCTGCCCGGGCGCGTCCTGCGCCCCCTGCAGCAGTTCCTGCAGACGGAGACGGCCGGCGCTGTCCTGCTGCTCGTGGCCACCGCGGCCGCGCTCGCCTGGATCAACCTACCGGGCGGCGCACGCTACGAGGACTTCTGGGGCGCGCACCTCCGCCTCGACCTCAACGTCGCGAGCATCGATGAGTCGCTGCGGCACTGGATCAACGACGGCCTGATGACGCTCTTCTTCTTCGTCGTCGGGCTCGAGATCAAGCGCGAGCTGGTCGAGGGCGAGCTGGCCGGCGCGCGCCGCGCGGCGCTCCCCGCCATCGCCGCGCTCGGCGGCATGGCGGCGCCCGCGGCGATCTACGCGAGCATCAACGCCGGGCGCACCGGCGCCGCCGGCTGGGGCATCCCCATGGCGACGGACATCGCGTTCGCCGTCGGCGTGTTCGCGCTGTTCGGCGCGCGCGCGCCGGGCGCGCTCAAGGTCTTCCTGCTCGCGCTCGCGATCGTGGACGACATCGGCGCGATCATCGTGATCGCCGTGTTCTACAGCGGTGGCATCGCGCCTGGCTGGCTCGCCGCGGCAGCGGGACTGCTCGCGCTCGTCGCGCTGCTACCGCGCTTCGGCGTGCGCGAGGCGGTGGCCTACATCGCGATCGGCCTCGCGACCTGGTTCGCGACCTACCAGTCCGGCGTGCACGCGACGGTCGCGGGCGTCGCGCTCGCGCTGCTCGTGCCCGTGCGGCCGCCGGGCGATCTTGCGGATGTCGCCCGGCGCGCGGAGGAGCTGGCGCACCTCCCCGACGACGCGCCCGAGGAGCCGTCGCGCGAGCGGGTCGTCGAGGCGATCGACGAGATCCGCGAGCTGGCCGGAGAACACGAGCCCCCGCTCGACCGCATCGAGCGCCGGCTCCACCCGTGGACCAGCTACCTGATCGTGCCGCTGTTCGCGCTGGCGAACGCCGGCGTGCCGCTCGGCGCCGATGCCCTGACGGACGCCGCACGCTCGGCGGTGGCCTGGGGCGTGGCGCTGGGGCTCGTGCTCGGCAAGCCGCTGGGAATCCTGCTCTGCAGCTGGGGCGCCGTGCGCCTGCGCATCGCCGCGCTGCCGGACGGCGTCGGCTGGGCCGAGCTGGCGGGCGCCGCCCTGATCGCCGGCATCGGCTTCACGGTCTCGCTGTTCATCACGGGCCTCGCGTTCGGCGAGGACGCGCGGGCCGCCGACGCGAAGATCGCGATCCTGCTCGCGTCGGCGCTGATGGGTGCCGTCGGGATGGCGGTGCTCTGGATGGTGACGCGCGCGCCGGCGGAGCGCGCGTAACGAGCGAGGGCCCCGCGGTCGAGGCCCTCGTCGCCGCCGTCGTGTGGGGGTGTTAGCTCGCGCGCTCGGCGTCGGTCGCGGCGTCGCCGCGGACCTTGCTGTAGCACGCGCTGCAGTACACCGGGCGGTCGCCGCGCGGCTGGAACGGGACTTCCGTCATCATGCCGCACTCGGCGCAGGTGGCCGGGTGCATCTGGCGCGGGGTGCGGCCGCCGAAGCTCGCGAAGACGCCGTAGCGCACGTAGCCCTCATCGGGCTCGGAGCGCTGCATGGACTTGCGGGACGCGCGGCACGAGGGACAGCGCACCGGCTCATTCTGCAAGCCCTTGTTGGCGTAGAACTCCTGCTCACCGGCGGTGAAGGTGAAGTTCTGCTTGCAGTCGCGGCACACCAGGGTCTTGTCTGTGAAGCTCAATGGTCGAAGCCTCCCCTTCGGGACATGATTGTGCGGCCCGTGAGGCCGCACCGTTCGAAACGCCAGGGCCCGAGACCACCGGCATCAGTATATCGGCGGCGGAAAGTGCCTCACAAGCGGGGGATCTCCCTGATCATCCGAGGATTCGGCGCGCGGCGGCCGGCAGCGGCAGCCGCTCGGCGAAGACCGCCGCCTCCTCGCTCCCCAGTGCCCGGGAGGCGTAGAAGTAGACGACGGCGCCGCCGGCGACGCCGCCGATCACCGCCAGTCCAGCCTGCGGCTTGCTCGCCAGGTCGAGCAGCCCGGCGAGCTCCAGCACGGCGAGCCAGAGGGCGATGGCCTCGGCCATCAGCACGGTCGCCACGCCCGTCCGCGCCAGCGAGCGGACCAGGCGGGCCGCATCGAGCCCGTGCAGGCGCCGCGCCAGCGTGCGGAGGAGCATCGCGAACTCGACGATCGTCGCGACGGAGAGCGCGAGCGCCAGACCGTCGACGCCGAACGGCCAGACGAGGATGAGCGACAGCACGAGGTTGATCAGCATCGACATCACGGAGAAGGCGACGGGCGTGCGCGTGTCGCTCAGGGCGTAAAACCCGCGGCTCAGGATCTCGATGCCGCTGTGGGCGAAGAGCGCCAGCGCGTAGAGCACGAGTGCGCCGACGACGAGGTCCGTGGACGAGGAGCCGAACGCGCCGCTGCGGAGCAGGAAATCGGTGATCGGCTTCGCGAGGATCATCAGCCCCACGCCAGCCGGGAGGCTGAGGTAGAGGATGAGCCGGAGCGCCTTCGACAGCGTCTCCTGCAGGTCGCCATCGGCGCGCGCCGCCTGCTCCGCCATGCGCGGGAAGGCCGCGGTCGAGATCGCCATGCCGAACAGCCCGAGCGGTGTCATCACGATGAGCCAGGCGTAGTTCACGGCGGAGATCGCGCCGGAGCTCACGGTGGACGCGAAGAACGTGGCGATGAGGAAGTTGAACTGGAACGCCGCCAGGCCGACGACGCGCGGCCCCATGAGCCGGCCCACCTCGCGCACGGCGCGGTCGCGCCAGTCGCCGATCGGCTGCCAGCGCATGCCGACGAGCCGCAGCGCGGGCACCTGCACGAGCAGATGCAGCAGCGCACCCGCCACGACCGCAAACGCGAGCACCTTCACGTCGTCGGAGATCAGCGCGGCAACGATGATCGACGCGTTGTAGAACATCGGCGCCAGCGCGGGCGCGAGGAAGTGGTGGCGGGCGTTGAGAATGCCCATGAACATGCCGCTCACCGCGAAGAGCACCGGCGACAGCAGCATGATGCGGGTCAGGTCCACCGAGAGGCCGACCAGTTGCGAGCGCTGCCCGGTCTCGTCGCCGAGGCCGGGCGCCGTGACCGGCACGAGTACCGGCGCGAGCAGCAGGCCCAGGAACGCGACGGCGAGCGTCGCGAGGAGGACGAGGTTGAGCACGGACGACGCCAGCCGCCACGCCTCATGCTCGCCCCGGTCCGCCAGCACGCGCGCGAAGGTCGGGATGAAGGCGCTCCCGAGCGTCGCCCCGGCGAGCAACTGGAACACCAGGTCGGGGATGCGGAAGGCGACGAAGTAGGCATCGAGCTCCGGGCTCGTGCCGAACTGGTGGGCGATCGCGACGGTGCGGAGGAGGCCGAGGAGGCGGCTGCCGAGGAACCCCAGCGCGACGATGGACGTGGCCATCGCGAGGCTCGGAGGCTCGACCAGCGCAGCCGGTTGCGCCCCGCGCTCCTCTTCGCCGGAGAAGCGGGTGCGCAGCGTTCGCATCATCAGCACCCCTGGGACGCGCGCGGACGGCCCGGCCGCGCGTCGCCGCATCGTACTACGGGCCTTTCCGGGCCCGCAAACTGGACACCGGGGACAGCGGCCGATACGATGACGCGCCCGCAACGGGCACACTGCATTGACGGAGGTTTCTTCGTGGCGCACTCCAAGTCGGCGCTCAAGCGCTGGCGCCAGAACGAACGGCATCGCGAGCGCAACAAGTCCGTGCGGACTTCGGCGCGCACCGCGGTGAAGCGCACGCGCACCGCCATCGCGGCGAACGACGGCTCGGCGCCCGACGCGCTGCGGCAGGCGATGAGCGTGCTCGACCGGGCGGCGAAGCGGCGGGTGATCCACCCGAACGCGGCGGCCCGGCACAAGTCGCGGCTGATGCGGCACCTGAACGAGGCGGCGGCACCGGCCCCGGCGGCCGAAGCGCCGGCGAAGCGCACGCGGCGCGCGGCGGCGCCGGCGAAGCCGAAGGCCGCGCCCAAGCCGAAGGCCGCGACGACCCGCACCCGCGCGAAGAAGGCCGAATAGCCGCCGACGCGCCCTCGTGGACGCGCACGAAGAGGCTCCCGATCCCGGGAGCCTCTTCTCGTCTCGCCGCGATGCCGGTCAGCGCTTGGTGTACTGCGGCGCCTTGCGGGCGCGCTTCAGACCGACCTTCTTGCGTTCCTTCATGCGGGCGTCGCGCGTCAAGAGCTTCTGGCGGCGGAGTGCCGGCTTCAGGCCTTCGTCGGAGCGGGCGAGCGCGCGCGCGATGCCGTGCGAGAGCGCGCCGGCCCAGCCGCTGATACCCCCGCCGGCGATGCGCGCCTGCACGTTCCAGCGCTCGGCGCCGCCGACGGCCTTCAACGGGGCGAGCACCGCCGCCTGATGCGCGCCGCGCGTGAACACGTCGAGGTAGCCCTTGCCGTTCACCAGGATCTCGCCGCTCCCCGGGTACACGCGCACGCGCGCGACCGACGTCTTGCGCCGGCCGGTGCCGTAGAAATAGCGCTCGCTCGTTGCCATCGTGTCCTCCTACGCCGATGTCTCGCGGCGCTTGCCCTTGCCGGCGCGCACCTGCGCTTCGTGCGGATGCTCCGGCCCGGCGTACACCTTCAACCGGCGCAGCATCCGGGCGCCGAGCGAGTTGTGCGGCAGCATGCCCTTCACCGCGTACTCGACGACCCGCTCGGGGCGCGTCGCGAGCAGTTTCTCCTGGCTCACGGAGCGCAGCCCGCCCGGGTACTGCGTGTGGCGCCAGTACATCTTCTCCGCCGTGTTGCCGGTGACCTTCACGCGCGCCGCGTTGATCACGACGACGAAGTCGCCGGCGCTCATGGACGGCGTGAACTCCGGCCGCTTCTTGCCGCGCAGCGTCGCGGCGACGTCCGACGCCAGGCGGCCCAGCGGCCGGTCCGTCGCGTCGATGACGTGCCACGTCTCCTGCACGTCCTTCGGTTTCAGCGTGTAGGTCTTCATGCTCATCCGTCTTCCTCGCAGGCTCCCAGCGAAAGCCCGACATACGCTATCGATACCAGGTAGAGCCCGCAAGCCGGCGCCGTCGGCCCCGCGCTCGAAGGCCGCGCCGCTTCGAGCAGCGCCCGCACGTCCTCCAGCGTCATCCGTCCTAGCCCGACCTCCACCAGCGGGCCGACGGTCCGCCGCACCTGGTGCGGCAGGAACGCCTGCGATGCCATCTCGACGCGCAGCTGCGCGCCGTCGCGCGCGACATCGCAGCGCCGCAGCGTGCGCACCGTCGTCCCGTCGTAGGGGCCGGCGAACGCCGCGAAGTCATGCGTCCCGCGCAGCGCCGCCGCCGCCGCCTGCATCGCGCCGAGGTCGAGCGGCCTCGCCACGTGCCACGCGCGGTCGCGCAGCAGCGGCGAGCGCACCGCCCGGTTCGCGATGAGGTACCGGTAGCGCCGCTCGCGCGCGTCGCGCCGGGGGTCGAACCCCGCCGGCGCCTCCTTCGCGTCCCGCACGGCGATGTCCGCCGGCAGGAAATGGTTGAGGCCACGCACGAAGTCGCCCGGCTCCAGCCGCGACGCGGTATCGAACGCCGCGATCTGGCCGAGCGCGTGCACGCCGGCATCGGTGCGTCCGGCGAAGGCGCATCTGCGCGATTCGCCGGTCAGGTTGGTAATCGCGGACTCCAGCTCCGACTGGATGCTGGGCCCGTCCTCCTGGTACTGCGAGCCGCGATAGGCGGTCCCGTCGTACTCGAGCAGCAGGGCGATGCGCCGCTCCGCGCGCGGCTCCGCGTCGCCCGTCACGGGCTCAGGGCGCGCGCTCGACCAGCTCGAGCTGCGCCATGGCCGCGCCATCGCCCTGGCGCGGTCCGAGTTTGATGATGCGCGTATAGCCGCCGGGCCGCGCGGCGAAGCGCGGCGCGATGTCGTCGAACAGCTTGCGGACGACGTCCTTGTCGTTGATGTACGCGAGCGCCTGCCGCCGCGCGTGCACGCTGCCGTCCTTGCCGAGCGTGATCATGCGCTCGGCGAGCGGCCGCACTTCCTTCGCCTTCGCCTCGGTGGTCTTGAGCCGTTCGTGGCGCATCAGGTCGGCGACGAGGTTACGGAACATCGCGACGCGCTCGTCCGTCGGGCGGTCGAACTTGCGGCCGCTCACCTTGTGGCGCATGGGGCTACTCCTCTTCCTCGCGCTGCCGGCGCACGAGCTCGGACGGGTCCTCGCCGGCCTCGCGCAGCGCCTCGATCAGCGCGGCGCCGAGCGGGCTCAAGTCCTCGTTCTCGCTCTCGGGGCCCATGCCGGGCGTCGCCGCCTGCGGCACCGAGCGCGCCAGCGGCACGTTGCCCGGCATCTCACCCTCACCTTCCGGCTGCGGCTGCAGCAGGCCCATCTCGACGAGCTTGTCGCGCAGCTCGTCGTAGGACTTGCGACCGAAGTTGCGCAGGGAGAGCAGCTCGTCCTCGCTCTTCTCGAGCACCTGGCCGACGGTCATCAGCCCGCTGCGCTTCAGGCAGTTGTAGGCGCGGACCGAGAGGTTGAGGTCCTCGATCGGGATGTTGTACTTGTCCGGCGGCAGCGACGTGCCGACGCCGAGGCCGCGCTCGACGACCGGCGGCAGCGGCTTGCCGAGCTGCGCGAACATGCGCAGCTCATCGACGAGGATGTCCGCGCTCTTGCTCACCGCATCGACGCCGGACATCGTGCCGTCGGTCCACACTTCCAGCGTGAGCTTGTCGTAGTTCGTCATCTGGCCGACGCGCGTGTTGGCGACATGGAAGTTCACGCGGCGCACCGGCGAGAAGATCGCGTCGACGGGGATGACGCCGATCGGCAGGCCGTCGCCCTGGCCGGCGGGCGCGTAGCCCTCGCCCGGCTCGACGTTCAGCTCCACGGTCAGGCGGGCGTCGGGCGAGTCGAGCGTCGCCAGGTGCAGGTCGGGGTTGACGATCTCGTAGTCGGCGGTGACCTGGATGGCGGCGGCGGTCACGGGGCCTTCGCCCTGCGCCTCCAGGTACAGCTTGCCGGGCCGGTCGCTGAGCGCGCGCAGGCGCAGCTCCTTCAGGTTGAGCAGGAACTCCGTCGTGTCTTCCTTCATGTGCGGGATGGTCGAGAACTCGTGCTCGACCTCCTCGATGCGCACGGAGGTGACCGCGGCGCCGGGCAGTGAGCTGAGGAGCACGCGCCGGAGCGCGTTGCCGAGCGTCGTGCCGAACCCGGCGCTCAACGGTTCGGCGACGAGCCGCGCGTACGTCTCCGTCTCTTCCTCGACCTCGATGTGTGCGGGCTCCAGTTCGTTCAACTTACTCCTCCCTCGGGCATGCCCGGACGCACGGTGGCGGCAGCGGCCGCATGCGGCGGCCGTCGCCCCGGCGCTGTCCTTCCGCCGCTACCGCGAGTAGTACTCGACGATGACCGCCGGGTCGAACGTCCCCGGCACCTCGCCCACCGCCGGCGGTGAGACGACGCGCCCGGTCATCTGCTCGCGGTCGACGTTCAGCCATGCGGGGATGTTCTTGCCGCTCATGGCTTCCTTCGCGACCTTGAAGTACTCGCTCTTCTTGCTCGTCGCGTGCCAGCCGATGGTGTCGCCGGCCTTCGTCGCCGCGGACGGCACGTCGGTGCGGCGGCCGTTGAGGACGATGTGACCGTGCCGGACGAGCTGCCGCGCCTGCTTCAGCGAGTCGGCGAAGCCCATCTTGTGCACGACGTTGTCGAGCCGCATCTCGAGCAGGCGCACGAGGTTCTGGCCGGTGACGCCCGGGCGCCGCACCGCGTCCTCGTAGTAGGCGACGAACTGCTTCTCGAGCACGCCGTAGGAGTAGCGCGCCTTCTGTTTCTCCCGGAGCTGCAGCGCGCGGTCCGAGAGCTTGCGGCGGCGCCCCGCCTTCTGCTCGCCAGGCGGCGACGGCCGGCGGTCGAGCGTGCACTTGGAGACGCATTTGTCCCCCTTGAGCATCAGCTTCTCGCCGTAGCGCCGGCAGATGCGGCAGACCGGTCCTGTGTATCGAGCCATTCCCTCTCCTCCAGCCGCCTAGACGCGACGGCGCTTCGGCGGCCGGCAGCCGTTGTGCGGGACCGGCGTCGCATCCTTGATGCTGAGCACGATGAGGCCGCTCGCCTGGAGCGCGCGCACCGCGGCCTCGCGGCCGCTGCCCGGGCCCTTCACGAAGACATCCACCTGGCGCAGCCCGTGCTCCATCGCCTTGCGCGCGGCGCCCTCGGCGGCGATCTGGGCGGCGTAGGGCGTGCTCTTGCGCGACCCCTTGAAGCCGGACGCGCCGGCGCTCGCCCATGACAGCACGTTCCCGTTCGGGTCCGTGAGCGTAATCAGCGTGTTATTGAAGGTCGACTGCACGTAGGCGCGGCCGCGCGGGACCGACTTCTTCTCGCGCTTGCGCCCCTTGGTCTTCGTGGTTGCCTTGCGTTCGGCCATGCCTCTCCTCTGCCCGTCCGGCGCCGGTCGGCGGACGCCGCTCCTCCGCCGCCGGGATGGTTACTTCTTCGCGACTGCCTTGCGCTTGCCCGCCACGGTGCGGCGCGCGCCGCGCTTCGTGCGCGCGTTCGTCTTCGTGCGCTGGCCGCGCACCGGCAGGCCGCGGCGGTGACGGATGCCGCGGTAGCAGTTGATCTCGATCAGCCGCTGGATGTTCTGTCGCACCTCGCGTCGCAGGTCACCCTCGACGGTGTACTCCTTGTCGATCAGCTCGCGGATGCGGTTGACCTCCTCGTCCGTGAGGTCGCGCACCTTCGTCGCCGGGTTCACCTGCGACTGCGAGACGATGCGCGCCGCGCTCGTCGGGCCGATGCCGTAGATGTAGCGAAGAGAGATGTCGACGCGCTTCTCGCGCGGGATGTCGACGCCGGCGATCCTGGCCATCTGCTACCCCTGCCGCTGCTTGTGCTTCGGAATCTCGCAGATCACGCGCAGCACGCCATGCCGCTTGATGATCTTGCACTTCTCGCACCGCTTCTTGACGCTTGCCCGCACCCGCATGACTGACCCTTCTTACCTGAACCGATAGGTGATCCGGCCGCGGCTCAAGTCGTAGGGCGAAAGCTCCACGAGCACCCGGTCGCCGGGCAACACCTTGATGAAATGGAGGCGGATCTTGCCGGAGATGTGCGCCAGCACCTGGTGCCCGTTCGGCAGCTCCACCTTGAACATCGCGTTCGGCAGGGGCTCCTTGACGACGCCCTCCACCTCGATCGCGTCTTTCTTGGGCATACGCTCCTTCCTGAGAAGTCCATTCTCAGGGCTATTGTTATACCAAATCCGCCCGCCCGACCGCGAACAAAAAGTCTTATCCGGCCCCGGCCGGGCGCTATGGCACCGTCAGCACCTCCGGCTCGCCTTCGGTCACCGCGACCGTATGCTCGAAGTGCGCCGCCCAGCTTCCGTCGATGGTCGTCACCGTCCAGTTGTCCTCGAGCTGGCGCGTGCGCCAGTCGCCCATGGTCACCATGGGCTCCAGCGCCAGCACCATGCCCTTTTTCAGCACCGGGCCGCGGTCGGCGGGCCCGAAGTTGGGCACCTGGGGCTCCTCGTGCATCTCGCGCCCGACGCCGTGCCCGACGTACTCGCGCACCACGCCGAAGCCGTGCTTCTCGATGTACGCCTGGATCGCGTGGGATACCTCGCCGAGCCGCTTCCCGGCGCGCAGGTGGCGGATCCCCTCGGCCAGCGACTCGCGCGTTACGTCAACAAGCTTCTGCGCCTCGGGCGTGCCCTTCCCGACGATGACCGTGACCGCGGAGTCGGCGACGAACCCCTTGTACGTGCAGCCGAGGTCGAGGCTGACGACATCGCCTTCCTGCAGCACGCGCTTGCCGGGGATGCCGTGCACGATCTGCTCGTTGACGGAGACGCAGACCGTGGCCGGATAGCCGTGGTACCCGAGGAACGTCGGCTCGACACCCTCCTTCGCGAACTCCTTGCGCACGATCTTGTCGAGCTCCTTTACGACGAGGCCGGGCCGCAGCTCATCGACCAGCTTCTGGAGCGTGCGGGCGACGACGCTGCCTGCATGGCGCATGATCCTGATCTCGTCGTCGGACTTGATGATGATCGGCATCCTCGCTCGCCCGTCCTAACCCGTCGCCGGCTGGCTGCGCGCCGGGAGCCCGAGCGCGCGCTCGACGGCCTCGGTGACCTCGGCTACGGGCGGCAGCCCATCGACCTCGCGCAGCTTGCCCGCGCGGCGGTAGTGGTCGAGCAGCTCGGCAGGCGGCTTCTGGACCTCGAGCCGGGTGCGCATCGCCTCCGGTGTGTCGTCCGCGCGGCGCTCCTGGGCGGCGCGGCCGATCATCCGCTCGATGAGCACCTCATCGGGCGCGGTGATGTTCACCGCGAGGTCGATCGCCTTGCCGTCGCGCGCGAGGGCGGCGTCGAGCGCCTCCGCCTGCACGAGCGTGCGCGGGAAGCCATCGAGCACGAAGCCCTGGCCCGGCGCCAGCTCCCCGAGCCGCTGCATGAACATGTCGATCACGAGGTCATCCGGGACGAGCAGGCCCTGGTCCATGTACTCCCGCGCCCTCACGCCGAGCGGCGTGCCGTCGCGCACGTGGGCGCGGAGCATGTCACCGGTCGAGATGTGCGCCCAGCCGGTGCGCTCCGCGATGATCGCGGCCTGCGTGCCCTTTCCCACCCCGGGCGGCCCGAAGAAGATCACGTACATCTAGCGGATGAACCCCTCGTAGTTGCGCATCAGCAGCTGCGCCTCGAGCTGTTTCATCGTGTCCAGCACGACGCCGACCACGATCAACAACCCGGTGCTGCTGATCGACAGCGATGTGATGTTGAACCAGTTCGTGACGAGGTACGGGATCACGGCGACCACGCCGAGGAAGATCGCGCCCGCCCAGGTGATGCGCACGAGCACCCGCATGATGTATTCGCCGGTCGGCCGCCCGGGCCGGATGCCCGGCACGAAGCCCCCCTGCTTCTGCAGGTTCTCGGCCAGGTTCTGCTGCTGGAACACGACCAGCGTGTAGAAGAACGTGAACGCCACGACGAGCAAGAACACCAGGAAGTAGAACCCCACGTTCCCGCCCGAGCGCGAGCCGTTCGTGCCCGGCGAGGCGATGTGGTTGAACCCGCGCGCGATATCGCGCAGCCAGACCGTGCCCGAGTCGGAGAAGTACTGCGACACGAGCGACGGCAGGATGACGATCGAGAACGCGAAGATCAGCGGGATCATGCCGGCGGAGTTCACGCGGAGCGGGATGTGGCTCTGCCCCGACTGCCGGTACATCTTGCCGGCGCGGAAGACGCTCTTGGCGTATTGCACCGGCACCTTCCGCGTCGCTTCCTGCACGAAGACGATGGCGGCGACCAGCAGCACGGTCGCGACGGCGAGGATGAGCACGCCGAAGAAGCCGATCGTCGAGTTGAAGACCTGGTTCAGCAGGCCCGGCATGCCGGCGACGATGCCGCCGAAGATGATGATCGAGATGCCATTGCCGATGCCGTTCTCCGTAATCAGCTCCCCGAGCCAGACGAGGAACATCGTGCCGGCCGTGAGCGCGAACAATGCGGTGACGGTCGGCAGCGCGTTGTCGCCCGTGAAGCCCGGCGTGAAGTGGAACGCCGTCGGCGCCGTGCGGTGCAGGATGACGAGCTGCGCGTAGCCCTGCACCCAGGCCAGCGGCACGGTCATCCAGTGCTGGTACAGCTCGAGGCGATGCTGCCCCTGCTCGCCCTCCTTCTGGAGCGCCGAGAGCGAGGGGAACATCGGCGTGATGAGCTGCATGATGATCGACGCGGTGATGTACGGATAGACGCCGAGCGCCGCGATGCTGATGCGCCGCAGCGCGCCACCGCTGAACAGGTTGAACAGCCCGAGGAACTGGTTCTGGTTGAAGGCATCCTGCAGCGCCCGCGGGTCCACGTCGGGAATCGGGATGTGGGCCGTGAACCGGAACACGACGAGCAGCGCGCCGGTGAAGAGCAGCTTCTTCCGGACGTCCTCCTGCTGGATCGCGTCGAAGACGGCTTGGAGGAGCCGGGGGCGGCTCTGGGCCTGCTGGCGGCTTGCTGCGATCGCCATCGCTACGCCTCTTCCTGCCCGTCCACGGGCGCTGGTGCTTCATCGGCCCTGGCGGCGCGGGCGCGCGGCCGCATCGGCTTCGCCTCCATCTCCGGCGCCGATGCCGGCGGCTCCGCCGGTGCCTCCTCGGGGTCGCCGTGCAACCAGCGTACGCTGCCGCCGGCCGCTTCGATCTTCTGGCGGGCCGACTTCGAGAAACTCGCGGCCTCGACGGTGAGCGCGACGCCGAGATCGCCATCGCCCAGCACCTTCAGCGGCTTGCGCGTGTGGCGGATGATCCGGGCCTCGAGCAGCGCCTGCTGGGTGACCTCCGCGCCGGCCGGGAACTTCGCGAGCTGGCCGACGTTGACCTCCTCGTAGTCGACGCGGAAGGGGTTGCGGAAGCCGCGCTTGCGGGCCATGCGGCGGATCAGCGGGAGCTGGCCGCCCTCGAAGCCGGGGCGCACGCCGCCGCCGCTGCGCGCCTTCTGGCCCTTGAGCCCCTTCGTCGCGTAGGTGCCGTGGCCGCTCGCATTGCCGCGGCCGACGCGCTTGCGCTTGTGCGTGGCGCCGGCGGGCTGCCGCAACTCGTGCTGCTGCATCACTGCGCCTCCTCGACGGCCACCAGGTGCCGCACCTTCAGGATCATGCCGCGGATGGCGCGGTTGTCATCGTGCTCGACGGTCTGGCCGAGCCGCCGCAGGCCAAGCGCGCGGATCGTGCGCTTCTGGTCCTCGCGCTGGTTGATGCCGCTCCGCTGCCATGTGATCTTCAGCTTCGCCATGCTCACGCTCCGGCCTGCTGCCCGGCGCCGCCGACGCTCGCGCGGCGGCGTGCGACCTCCGTCTTTGGGTCACGCAGGTCACCGAGGCCCTGCAGCGTCGCCTTGACGACGTTGATCACGTTCGCCGAGCCGAGCGACTTGGTCAGCACGTCCTTGATCCCCGCGGCCTCCATGACCGCGCGCACGCCGCCGCCCGCGATCACGCCCGTGCCCGCCGACGCCGGCTTCATCATCACCTTTGCGGCGCCGAAGCGCGCGACCGTGGGGTGCGCGATCGTGGTCTTGTTCATCGGCACGCGGATCAGGTTCTTGCGCGCGATCGCCGAGCCCTTGCGGATGGCCTCGGGCACCTCGTTCGCCTTGCCCATCCCGGCGCCGACGTGGCCCTGCCCGTCGCCGACGACGACGACGGCGCTGAAGCTGAAGCGCCGGCCACCTTTGACGACCTTCGAGACGCGGTTGATGTAGACCACCTTCTCCTGCAGGTCCAGGTCCCGCGCGTCGATCTTCGGTGCCGTCCTCGCTGTCACCATGCGGTCCTTCTTCCTCTCGCGCCTAGAACTGCAGGCCCGACTCGCGGGCGGCCTCGGCAAGCGCGCGGACCCGCCCGTGGTAGCGGTTGCCGCCCCGGTCGAAGACGACCTTCGTGACGCCCGCCGCCACGGCCTTCTTCGCCACCGCCGTGCCGACGGCCTTCGCGCGCTCGGTCTTCGTGCCGGCCGTCGTCTTCAGGTCCTTCTCCAGGTCCGACGCCGCCGCGATGGTGCGCCCGGCGCCGTCATCGATGACCTGCGCGTAGATGTGCGTCAGGCTGCGGTACACGGCGAGGCGCGGGCGCTGCGGGGTGCCCTCGACAGTCTTCCGCACGCGCTCGTGGCGGCGCACGCGCGCGGCGCGCGGCGTCTTCGTCTTCTTCATCCTACTTCCCTGCCTTGCCGGCCTTGCCCGCCTTGCGGCGGACGCGCTCCCCGGCGTAGCGGATGCCCTTGCCCTTGTACGGCTCCGGCTTCCGGATCTTACGGATGTTCGCCGCGACCTGGCCCACCAGCTCCTTGTCGATGCCGCGCACGTGTACGCGCGTGTTCCCCTCGACTTCGAGCTGGATCCCGGGCGGCGGCGTCACCTCCACGGGGTGCGAGTAGCCAACGTTCAGCGTGACGTTCTGGCCCGCCTGCTGCGCGCGATACCCGACGCCCTGCAGCTCGAGCGTGCGCGTGAAGCCCTCCGAGACGCCGACCACCATGTTGTTCAGGAGCGAGCGCGAGAGGCCGTGCAGCGCCCGCACATCTTTCTCATCGTTCTCCCGCGCCACGGTGACTTTCCCGTCATCGAGCGCGAAGGAGACGTGCGGCGGGAACCGGCGCTCGAGCTCGCCCTTCGGGCCCTTGACCTTCACGGTCGAGCCATCGATCTGGACCTCGACGCCCTTCGCAAGCGTGACCGGCAGTTTGCCTATGCGTGACATCGCCCTACCACACGTAACAGAGGACTTCGCCGCCGATCTTCCTGCGCCAGGCGTCCTGCCCGGTCATGATCCCCTGCGGCGTGGAGAGGATCGCGATACCGAGGCCGCCGTAGACCCGCGGGATCTCCCGCTTCTGCACGTAGACCCGCAACCCGGGCTTGCTGACGCGCTGGAGGCCGCTCAGCACGGGGTCCTTCTTCCCCGTGTAGTTGAGCTGGATGCGCATGAACTTGCGCGATCCGTCCTCCTGCATCTCGTAGCCACGGATGAAGCCCTCGTTCCGGAGCACGTCCGCGATGGCGACCTTCATGCGCGACGCGGGCACCGTGACGTACTCGTGCCGCGCCGTCACCGCGTTGCGGATCCGGGTGAGCATGTCCGCGATCGGGTCGGTCATGTTCAAGGCCTGCGCCTCCTCGTTTCTCCCGCGCTCTCGCCGTTCCGCGAGCTTCGGGACCGCCGCACGCAGGGCGGCGTGATCACCAGCTTGACTTCTTCACGCCCGGCAGCTGGCCCTTGAGGGCCAGTTGCCGGAAGCAGATCCGGCACAGCGCGAAATGCCGGATGTACGCGCGGGGCCGGCCGCAGAGCTTGCAGCGGTTCTTCTGCCGCACCGGGTACTTCGGGGTGCGGTTCGCCTTGACGATCATCGAGATCTTGGCCATCGGCTAGCTCCGGTCCTTCGCGAACGGCATGCCCATCAGCTCCAGCAGCTTGCGCCCTTCCTCGTCCGTGCGGGCGGTGGTGACGATGTTGATCTGCATGCCGCGGATGCGGTCGACCTTGTCGTACTCGATCTCCGGGAAGATGAGTTGCTCGCGCAGCCCCAGGCTGTAGTTGCCGCGGCCGTCGAACGCCTTCACCGGCACGCCGTGGAAGTCGCGGATGCGGGGCAGCGCGGCATTCAGCATGCGGTCGAGGAACTCGTACATCCGGTCGCCGCGCAGGGTCACCGCCGCGCCGATCGTCATGCCCTCGCGGATCTTGAAGTTCGCGATCGCGCGCTTCGATTTGGTGACGACGGGCTTCTGGCCGGTGATCGTCGCCAGGTCGGCCGTCGCCGACTCGACGGCGCGCGCGTTCTCCCGCGCCTCGCCGAGGCCGATGTTCAGCGTCACCTTCTCGACGCGCGGCACCTGCATGACGTTCCCGTAGCGGAACTCCTTCATCAGCTCCGGCACGATCTCCTTCTGGTAGCGTTCCTTCAGTCGCGGCGCCATGTCAGTCGATGTCCTGTCCGCAGTTCCGGCACACCCGGTGCTTGCCGTCGTGCCGCGTGACGAAGCCGACGCGCACCGGCTTGTTGCAGCTCTTGCAGATGAGCATCACGCGCGAGATCGGCAGCGGCATCTCCTTCTCGATGATGCCCGCCTGCGCGACGCCCGGCTGCGTCTTCTTGTGGCGCTTCACCATGTTCACGCCGGTGACGAAGACCATGTCCGGGCGCACCTTCGGCCGGTGGCCCTTCACCTTCACGACGTCGCCGCCACCGACGACCTGGCGGACGACCCCGGTCTTGCCGCGGTCCTTGCCGGCGATGACGAGCACCATGTCGTCGCGCTTGATCTTCCGCATCACACCACCTCCGGCGCGAGCGAGACGATCTTCGTGAAGTTCCGCTCGCGCAGCTCGCGCGCCACGGGGCCGAAGATGCGCGTGCCCTTGGGGTTCTGCTTGTCCGAGAGCACGACCGCCGCGTTCTCATCGAAACGGATGTAGGACCCGTCGGGCCGGCCGTAGGCCTTCGCCGTCCGGACGACGACCGCCTTCACGACGTCGCCCTTCTTGACGCCGGCGCCCGGCTGCGCCGCCTTCACGGACGCGACGATGATGTCGCCGACGTGCGCGTAGCGGCGCCCGGAGCCGCCGAGCACGGTGATGCACATCAGCGAGCGCGCGCCGGAGTTGTCCGCGACCTTGAGGCGCGAGTACTGCTGGATCACGCCTCACCGTCCTCGCGCGTCTCGGCCGCATCCTCGGCCAGCTGATCCAACTGCTCCGGCGGCGCCATCGGCGTGTCATCGACGATCTCGACCGCCGGTCCTTCGCCCGCCGCCGGCGCCGCAGCCCGGGCGGCCGCCGCTTCGGCCTCCGCCGCCGCGCGCGTCTCCTCGATGATGTTCGCGCCGATCTCGCGCGGCGCCACTTCGGCGACGTCGCCGCGCGTGATGATCTCGACGACGCGCCAGCGCTTGTCGCGCGAGAGCGGCCGCGTCTCCGCGATGCGGACGATGTCGCCGAGGCGGCACTCGTTCTTCTCGTCGTGCGCCTTGTAGCGCTGCGTGACGCGGAGCGTCTTCCGGTAGAGGCGGTGCCGCTTGTAGCGGTCGATGCGCACGACGACGGTCTTGTCCATCTTGTTGGCCACGACCGTGCCGATCTGCGCCTTTTCGAGCGAGCCCATACGCTAGTTCTCCTGCCCGCGCGTCCCGAACGCGGCGTGCAGCTCGCGCTCCCGCTGCAGCGTGCGGATGCGCGCCACCTGGCGCTTCACCTTCGCCTTCTCCGACGTGTTCGTCTGCTGGCGGGTGGTGAGCTGCAGCCGGATGGTGAACAGCCGGCGCTGCGCCTCGTGCAGCTCCTTCGCCAGCGCCTCATCGGACATGTTGCGCAGCTCGTCCGCGCGCTCCTTCTTCTTGCGCCCGGCCATCTACAGCCCCTCGTGCTCGCGCGCCACGGTGCGCGTCTCGACCGACAGCTTGTGCGCGGCGAGGCGCAGCGCCTCCCGCGCCAGGTCTTCCTTCACGCCGGCGATCTCGAACAGCATGCGGCCCGGCTTGACGACCGCCACGAAGTGGTCGGGCGCGCCCTTGCCGCTGCCCATGCGCGTCTCCGCCGGCTTCGCCGTCACGGGCTTGTCCGGGAAGATGCGGATCCACAC
>Ga0070741_10010639_pt1 | contig 17293 bp, 16 predicted proteins | sample Coa_R1_4_FD_66440 | JGI IMG/M metagenome (GOLD analysis project Ga0070741, IMG submission 66440) | Surface soil microbial communities from Centralia Pennsylvania, which are recovering from an underground coalmine fire - Coalmine... | ecosystem: Environmental > Terrestrial > Soil > Unclassified ...
CTGCTTGGCGCGGAACTTGTTCGGCGCCGATTGCGCGCGCGAAGGCTGCTTGGGCGCCGTGCGGCTCTTGATGGGAATCGCGTCCTCGGGCGGCGCCTTCACCTCTGGCTTGGGCTTGTCCTTCGGTAGCGGCTCGGGCACACGCGACTCGGTGTCATTGGCCACCGGGTTGACTGGCCCGCTCCGGCTGGGTAGCGGGATGCGCGAAACGGGAGTCACGGAAACCGACCCGATTCCTCCCCCGTTGAGATCTCCCAGGTTCAGAGTCGACCGCCCGGCGGTCCAATACGCCAGGGCCAGCGCTCCCGCCATGGAAACGTGAAAGAACACCGACGCGAACAACCATTTTCCTAACGGCTGCCCCTCGTCCAGGATGTCGGTGCGCGAACTCATTACCGTCTTTTTTTCGTGGTGTCCTCCGGCTGCGTGACCACGTTGACCTGAAATCCCGCTTGTCCGAGGACCGCCATCACGTTCGCAATCGGATCGAAAATTGTATCTTTATCGGCCCGGAGATAGACGGCCTTGGATTTTCCGAAACGCTGCGCGATCGCGCTTTGGAGATCGTTGATGTTGACGGGCTTCTCGTTCAGCATCGTGGTGCCGTCTTTGGTGATGGTGATGGTCGGCAACTCCTTGGTGGTTTCCTTGACCGTCTTGGTCTTAGGCACATCCACCTCGATTCCGTAGTCCATCACGTGCGCTGTCAGCATAAAGATGATGAGCAGCACCAGCGCCACGTCGACGAACGGCGTAACGTTGATTTCCGACAAAGGCGCCCCGCCTCCACGTCGCGAACGGAGGCCGCCGCCGTTGACTGAGATTGCCATTTATTCTCCGAAACTCCGCTCCGCCAGGTTTAGAAATTCGAGCGTAAAGTCGTCCATGCGCGTGCCGATCTCGCGGATCCTGTGTCCAAACAGGTTGTAAAAAATCGCCGCGGGAATGGCCGCGAGCAATCCGACTGCCGTTGCAATCAGCGCATCGGCAATTCCGGGACCCACTGTGCGCAGGCTGGTGCTCCCCTGCTGGCTGAGATCCAGAAATGCGCGAATGATGCCCAGCACGGTGCCAAACAGACCGATGAACGGCGAGACCGAGGCCGTTGTCGCCAGCCACTGCATGTGACGCTCCAACTTCGCTAATTCCTCGCTGGTGCCGAGTTGCAGTGCGCGCTCGATGGCGGTGCGGTTGGTCAGCGAGCCCTTCTTCTTCACCTGGCGCGCGACCTCTTCGTACCCAAAATCAAACACCCCCACCAGCGGAGAGGGCCGGTATTGCTCGCTGGCGACCATTACGGCTTCCAGGCCGTTGGCCTTGCGGAATGCACGCAAAAATCGGCTGTTCAGCCGCCGCGCGCCGCGCAGCGCGCTCCATTTGGCAAAAATCACCGTAAGCGAAAAAATCGAGAAGCAAACCAGAACCCCCAGCACGGCCAACTGCAGCGGCCCGGTGCGCTGCAGCATGTCCATCAAGTCGTTCACTTGTAAGAGGAAAGCGATCGGAACTTCGGCGGTCAACACGTCTCCTTAATCCCCGACTCTATCACATAGACGCGCGCCGGACGTGAAAAGACGCACCTAAAAATGCCTGCTGAAAGACCGTTATAATCGCCTGAGAGTGTTGCTCGAATTAACCATCGAGAACTACGCGGTAATCGGGCAGCTCAGAGTACGTTTTTATACAGGTCTCAACCTGCTCACGGGCGAAACCGGCAGCGGAAAATCGATCGTGGTCGACGCGTTGGGCCTGCTGCTGGGCGGCCGGGCTTCGGCCGACATGGTGCGGACCGGGGAAGCGCGCGCCCGCATCGCAGGTATTTTTGAGGTTCGTAATTCCACTGCCATCCGCGGTTTGCTCAATCCCGCCGGCATCGAAATCGAAGAAGGCGAACTGCTGCTGGAGCGCGAAGTCCTGGCCGAAGGAAAATCGCGCGCATACGTCGGCAGCCGCCCGGTGGCCGCGTCGCTGCTGAAGGACCTCGCGGCCCACCTCGCCGACATCCACGGCCAACACGATCAGCAGCTTCTGTTTTCCTCTGACGCCCAGCGCGACATGCTGGATGCGTTTGCCACGGCCGGCGATCGGGCGGACCGGCTAGGCGCGATTTATGCCGAGTGGCGCAGTCTCGGCAGCGAGCTTGAACAATTGGAGCGGTCCGAGCAGGAAAAATTGCGCCTGCTCGATCTCTGGTCGTTTCAACGCAAGGAAATCGAAGCGGCCGCGCTGGAGGCCGGCGAGGATGCCGCGCTCGAGAACGAACGCCGCGTTCTGCAAAATGTGCAGCGGCTCGAAGAAGCGGCCTCGGCCGCCTATGCCGCTTTGTATGACAGCCCCGAATCGGCACTGGCGCTCACCGGCCTTGCTGCGAAGCGAGTCGAAGAACTCTGCCGCATCGATTCGTCTCTCGATGCAGTTCGCGAGCCCTTGAAATCGGCTGCGGTCAGCTTGCAGGAGGCCTCTTACGCGCTGCGCGATTATCTCGGCGGGCTGGAGGCGAACCCGGGCCGGCTCGAGGAAATCGAAAACCGCCTGGCCGCCATCGACCGGCTGAAGCGCAAATACGGCCAGTCGATCGAAGCGATCCTGGAATTTTTCGGAGAGGTGCGCGGCCAGATCGCCTCAGCCGAAACCGCCGGAGAGCGTATGGAGGAGCTCCGCCGGCGTTGCAAGAAGCTTTCAGCCGATTTCGAGAAGTGTGCGGCGGAATTGACAGAGGCGCGCCAGAGTGCCGCCCGCAAGCTCGAGAAAAGGGTCGAGGCCGAGTTGGCGCAACTGGCGATGGAGCGCGCGATCTTCCGAGTGCAGATCACGCCCGCGCCGTGGTCGGCCAGCGGCGCTGACCGTGTCGAGTTCCTGGTCTCCGCAAATCCCGGCGAAGAGCCGCGGCCTTTAGAAAAGGTGGCTTCTGGCGGCGAGATTTCGCGCATCGCGCTCGCGCTCAAAACGTGTCTGGCGCCGGGTAAGGCCTCGCTCATTCGCACCTTGGTGTTCGATGAAGTCGATGCTGGAGTCGGCGGAAGCGCCGCCGAAGGCGTCGGCCGCCGCCTCAAGAAACTCGCAGCCAACCATCAGGTTTTGTGTGTGACTCATCTGCCGCAGATCGCTTCCTTCGCTGACCATCACTATCGAGTTGAAAAGCGTGAGGTGCGCGGCCGGACTGTTGCCGAGATTGAAGAACTCGATGCTGCCGCGCGTACCCGGGAGGTCGGCCGTATGCTTTCCGGCCAGAAAGTCACGCCCGAAGCCTTGAAGCACGCCGAGCAGCTCATCCGCATGAGCGCCAATTGAACCCGGTGAGTCCTGCTCACTGCGGACAGGGCCTTTCAATCTCGGCCAGATAGCGCGCAACGGCTTCCCGCAATAGCGCGGATAAGAGTTGATTCGGTTCGCCGGCAATCTTCCGCCGCGCCGATTCCTGAACGAGCCGTTCGTACACCTCCGGCGGAACGGTCACCGTGATTTTACGAAATGCCCCTTTTCCTCCGTAAGGAGGATTGGGATCTGGTTCTTGGTTCATTACAGTCACTCGATTCGGAATACTTCCTCTTCGATAGCGGGAACGCCCACCTCCAACAAACCCTTAAACGCGATCTTGATTAAGGGTGGCGCCACAATCGTCGTGGCCACGGACATAAACACCACCACCCCGTAAGAATTCTGCGAAAGGATGCCAAAGCCCAGGCCCAATTGCGCCACGACCATGCCCACTTCACCCCTCGGTACCATTCCGACGCCGATCCGGAGCGCCTCGGTCTTACCCAACCCGAGCGCGCCCAGGCCGCATCCGATAAACTTCGAAACCACTGCTGCTGCCAGAATCACCAGCGCCAGCACGGCCGTCGAAACGTGCGTGAACGCCGACAGGTTGACATGCAATCCAATGCCCGCCAGGAAAAATGGCACAAGTAACTCCGAGACCCCTTGCGCCAAGTCCCGCTCCCGCTCCCCGGTGCTCTCGCCTAAAGCCAGGCCCGCGAGGAACGCTCCAACGATCGCTGCGACTCCCGTGTAAACAGCCAGCAGCGACAGTGCAAACAGCAGGGCCATTGCCATCACAAATCGCGATTCGGCGACTCGCCACGTGCGCTCGACATGCGGCACCACATGCTTCATGGCGTGAGTGCCCCACTTGGCGACAATTACCGTGAATGCCGTCGCCGCGAGCGCCGTTAGAGAAAGCTGGAACAGGTTCACCTTGCCGTGGGTAATGCTGCTGACTACTGCCAGGACCAGCAGCCCCATCACGTCATCGATAACGGCTGCCGCCAGGATGATTTTGCTGGAAATCTCATGGAGCAGTCCCTTGGCTGACAGCACCGACGCCGTAATCCCGACGCTGGTCGCAACCATCGAGGCGCCCACGAAAATCGCCTCGTTGAGCTTCGCTCCCCAGCCGAGCAGAATGCCCGTTCCCATAATGAAGGGCACCACCACGCCGCAAAATGCGACCAGCGTAGCCGTGCCTCCGACCTTCATCAGCTCTGAAGATTTGACCTCGAGGCCCACTCGAAACAGCAGAAACATGGCCCCAAGGTCGGAAAGTGCGCTCAGAAATTCATTCGGCGCGAGCCACCCCAATACACTGGGTCCCACCAGCACGCCCGCCAGAATCTCGCCAACAATCCCAGGTTGTCCGATCCGCTCCGCGATCTCCGCCATCACCTTGGCAGCGACGAAGATCACCAGCATCGACAGCGGAATCTTCGCCGGCCCGTCGGCGCTGAAAGAGATCAACAGGGCGGGGAAACCCGGGAAAAGCATGGCCGTTGCTTTATGCTGTGGGCGAAGGGCGCCGCAGATACATGGCGACTCCGGCGATTCCCGCTATCACCGGTAGCAGCGGCGCTCCATGCGTTACCAACAGATACGCCGCCAGCATCGAGGCTCCCGTGAAATAACTCCACTTTTTGTTCATTTCCAATACACCGCCAGGCAAAGAATGATGGTCATGGCCACGAAGTAGATGGCCGGTCTCTTGAGAGACTTGTTCCACTCCGGCTTTTGAGTTCCTTCACGCATCAGCCTGCGAATCTCCTGCAGTTGTTTCCGGCCGAGGGTCAGCTCCCAGGAATTGGTTGCGAGATCCATGGCCTTCAGCGTCTCTTGTTCGGCGCGAATGAGCGCGCGTAAGCGGTAGTGAAGTTCGGCGTACTTCAAATGAGCGAAGAAATGATCGGGTTCAAGCTTGGTCGCCAGCTCCAGGGCGTCCTCGGATTTGTACACGTCATAATTCATGGCGTGTGCCATGCCGAGGCAGGTTCTCAGGTCGGCCGACTTCGGATTCTGCTCGCAGGCCAGTTCCAGCTGCTGGATGTACTCCTTCAGTTGCGCGGGCGAGACCGTGTGAGGGTCTCGCCACGGAACCGGAGGCAACCGAAGGGGCAGGTCTACTGCCTGCCCCTGTGTCTCGGTTCGAACCAGTTCGCTCGTCATACGTTGACTCCCGCCGGGCGGGCTTTCAGTTCGAACTCGGGGTAACCGAGTTGTCCCATTTCCGGAAGGTCCAGTCCTTCCAGTTCGGCCTTGGCCGAAACTCTGTGGCCCACGATCACGTCGATCGCCCAGAAGATCACGAAGCTGAAGGTGAAGACAAAACCGACCAGCGTCGCGACGCCGATCAATTGCGCCACCAATTGACTCGGATCGCCGTAGAACAACCCGGTCACGGAACCGTTCACACCGTTCCACGACCCGCCGTAGTTGCTCTTGCCGTCGGCGAACAAACCCACGGAGATAACGCCCCATAGCCCGTTGACGCCGTGAACCGAGATCGCGCCCACTGGATCGTCAACCTTCATGACCTTGTCCACATACTCGACCGCGAGGCAGACCAGAACGCCCGCAACCAAGCCGATGATGCAGGAACCGATGGTATCCACGAAGCCGCTCGGAGCCGTGATCGCCACCAGGCCGGCCAGCAATCCATTGCCGGACATGGATGCATCCGGTTTCCCGTAGCGCAGCCACATGTAGAACATGGCCCCGAAGCCGCCAGTCATTCCGGCGAGCATCGTGTTGACAGCTACCGAAGCGATGCGGAGATTTCCGTTTCCGGAAGCGCCCAGCGTTGAACCCGGATTGAACCCGAACCAGCCAAAGGCGAGGATGAAGCACCCGGTGAGCACGATCACGATATCGTGACCGATGATGGCGTTCGGTTTGCCTTGACGCGTATACTTGCCTAAGCGCGGGCCAATAATGATGCCGCCCGCCAGCGCCGTAAGCCCTCCAACCGCGTGCACCACACCCGAGCCCGCGAAATCGGCATAGCCTTTACCCAGGCCGAAATTCGCCCCCAGATTGGCCAGCCAACCATTGCCCCAGGCCCAGTTCGCGAAAAGCGGATAGGTGAATGCGCCCATGATGAACGAAGCGACGAGGAACGCAGCATATTTCCAGCGCTCCGCGCATGTTCCGGTCACGATCGTCAGCGCCGTGTCCATGAACACCATCTGGAATAGGAACAGAACCATGACTCCGACGTCATATGTTCCGCCTTGCGTCAGGAAGATTCCATGCTGCCCGAACAGGCCGAAGGTTTTGCCGAACAGGTTGAAGCCCCACTCGGTGTTCAACGGATTGACGCCGCCGAGGTTGCCGTTGCCGCCGACGCCGCCCATCTGAATCGTGAATCCAATCAGGTAGTACGCCAGCATGCCGACGCCGTACACCATGAAGTTCATCATCATCGTGTGATTGGCGTTCTTGGCCCGGCACAGCCCGGTTTCCACAATCGCAAACCCCGCCTGCATGAACATGACGAGAAAGCCGGTGACGAGCGTCCAGACGAAGTTGATCGCGATCTTGTTCTGGCCGATCTGGTTCAATACATCGGCGACTGATAGTCCCTTCTTCGCGTCGCCGACTGCAATGTCGGCCACCGTGCCCGTCATCGTCCCGCCCGGATCGCCCTTGAGGCGGTCGTCCGCTTTTGGCGTGTCGACGGACTTGAGGTCCGTGTCCATGATCGCCTTGGGAGGTGCTGCCGGCGCCGCCGGAGCCTGAGCGAACGCAAGAGACGCGTTCAATGCGAACGCAATCAGGAGAATCTTTTTCTTCATCGGTTTTATTTCCTCCACACTGCGTTCTTGAGGAACGCTCGATTGATCACTCCAATGATCCCGATGAGACTGACGGCCAAGCCGATCAGCACCATGGCCATCCGGCCACCGACGCTGCTCGTCATTCCCAGACTCATCACACTGATCAGGAAGCCTAAAAATGTGATGACCACTCCTGCCAACGCCATAGTCTTCTCCTTATTCCCCGTGCTCCCAGGATTTGCACTTCAAGAACAGCCCGATCGAACCGGCCAGCGCCACCAGGCCCAAGAGGACCAGGATGATACTGATGTTCTGTGCCAGCCCGGCTGCGATCAACGTCAATGAAAGGAAAAGCAAAACGCTTCCCTGTGCCTGCGTGGGATTCGCTCCCATTCACCACCTCCAAAATTTTTGATTCGTTTCAGTCCGCACTGCTTACAGGGCCGACTCCCCACGATCACCGTTGCGGATGCGGACCGCCTCCGCAACGTCGTAAACGAAAATCTTGCCGTCTCCAATCTTTCCGGTGCGCGCCGCCTCGCTCAGAGCCTTTACCACTTCCTCGGAACGAGCCGCCGTCACCACCATCTCCACTTTCACCTTCGGCAGCAGGTCGACGTTGTACTCCTGCCCGCGATAGACCTCTGTGTGCCCCTTCTGGCGGCCGTGCCCGCGCACCTCGCTGATAGTCATGCCATCGATCCCGATGCCGGTCAGGGCACTCTTGACCTCGTCAATCTTGAATGGCTGAATGATCGCTTCGATTTTTTTCATCGCTTTTTTGCGCAGCAGCGCCTCTCCGGCCCGGAGGCCTGAATCTTTCAGATTGTGAATTGAGTCAAAGCCTGCCCGTGAATCGGCGGCTTGTCGGATGGCTACGTTGCCAGTCCCCGGCGTGGGGGAAACCGTCTGTAGTTATTCGGGTGTAACTTGAAAAATCAGTCTACCGGCAGCCACTTATCGTGTCCAATCAATTATTTCGATTCGAGTTTAAAGGATTTCCGATTTTCTTGCCCGGAAGATAGGGCCGTCCAACCGGGCATTGCTGGGGTGCGCGCCTGTTCTTGAAAGACATGCGTGCTGATTCACTCAATCGTCGCGATCAGCGACGGGGCCGGAAGGCCTATCTTTCGGATACATAACGCCTATCTTTTAGGGAAGTCAAATAGGCGAAGGATAGAGCCGCTCCGATTTGACGCGGCTTTTGGTGCTGACTGTGCGCGGGGTCCGATAAAATAGACCGATGCAAGGCAACGCCGGGGCGCGCAACTGGGTCCAGATGAGTGACCAGGATTTGGAGAGCGCTGCCCGGTATTACCTGTGGTTGGCTGAGAGTTTTCCCGATCTCCAGAATCATCGTCTCGAAGAGATTGCGGCTGAAGCCGTTCGGCGCGGAAAACCCGAAATCCTGAAACATGCAAAAGCATCGATTCATAAGAAGTAGCTTCAGAAGTAGCTTCGCGGAAGAGTTGCTAACTTACTGACGAAGTTACTCAGGCGGATAACAAGTGAGTACAGAAGCATCCCCAAAGACTGAGCGGTCAACCACGGCAAAGGTGGTCGTTGCAACGACCGTCGCCCTTTCGTTTATTTCGTTCTGGCGCGCCGCCGCGGTGGTCCTCAGCGATCTCGCCTCCTCTGCGTTTTATGCCGGCGGCATCGCCGAACACGCCATCGGCAAGAGCGCTCCGTGGTTCATCCTCGGCGTGATGCTGTTCAGTTTTGCCGTGCGCTCGGTCTATCTGGAATCCTGTAGCATGTTTGTGCGCGGCGGCGTGTATGTCGTCGTGCGCGACGCTATGAATCATTTCATGGCGCGGCTCTCGGTCTCCGCCCTCATCTTCGATTACATTCTTACCGGCCCCATCAGCGTGGTTAGCGCCGGCCAGTATCTCGGACACCTGCTCAATGAAATCTCCGGGATGACCCACATCGGCCACGCCATCAGCACCAATCTGTTTTCCGCGATCTTCGGCGTCGCCGTTACCCTCTATTTCTGGTGGAACAACATCAAGGGCATCCACGAGTCCAGCGGCAAGGCGCTTCGCATTATGCAGGTCACCACCATCATGGTCGTGGCTTTCCTGATTTGGTGCCCCATCACCATCCTGATCCGCGGCCACGTCCAGATTCCTCCGGCCCCTCTGCCGCGCAATCTCCAATTCAGCCAGGACGCGCTCGGCTGGTTCCGTGGAACCTTCTGGCCGCAGATCGGCGCCATCGCCATTGTTGTCGCGTTCGGGCATTCGCTGCTGTCGATGAGCGGCTTCGAAACCCTCGCCCAGGTGTACCGCGAAATCGCCTACCCCAAGCTGAAGAATCTGAAGTACACCGGCAACATCGTTTGTATCTACGCGGTGTTCTGCACCGGCGTAATCACGCTTTTTGCCGGCATGATCATCCCGGATTCCGTGCGGGGTCAGTACGTCGACAACCTTCTCGGCGGATTGACCAGCCACTTGGCCGGCCCTGCGGCGCTCCGTCTTCTGTTCCATGTCTTCGTCGTCATCGTTGGCGTGCTCATCCTTTCAGGCGCCGTGAATACATCGATGATTGGAGCCAACGGCGTCATGAACCGGCTGGCCGAAGATCGCGTTTTGCTGGATTGGTTCCGCCGGCCGCACAAACGCTACGGCACAACCTCCCGCATTATCCATCTCATCACTCTGCTGCAACTGGGCACCATCGCCATGAGCGGCGGCGACGTCAATCTGCTCGGCGAAGCGTACGCCTTCGGCGTGGTCTGGAGTTTCTTCCTCAAATCGCTCGGCGTCCTGGTCCTGCGCTTTAAACGACATGATCAGGAATACAAGACCCCGGTGAACTTCCATATCGGGAAGGTGGAGATTCCGGTGGGGCTCATCGTAACTACCCTGGTTCTCGGAATGGTCGCAGTCGCCAACCTGTTTACCAAGCAGATCGCCACCATTTACGGCGTGAGCTTCACCATCGGGCTATTTGTGGTCTTCACCGTATCGGAGTTCATCAATAAGCGGAAGGTCGACGCCAAAATGGCCGGCCTCGAAGAATTCAACCTCGACATGCGTCCCGATATCGGCGCCGGCGTTGTTCATGCGCGCCCGGGTTGCGTGCTTGTGGCCGTGCGCGATTACGGCCGGATGTCGCACCTGCAGAGCGTGCTCGAGAAAACCAACCTGCGGCGCCACGATATCGTGGTGATGACGGTGCGCCCGGTTTCTACCGGCGCCGGCGAATACGAACTCTCCGATCAGCAGCTCTTCTCCGATTACGAACGTCAACTGCTCTCCGGAGTTGTAACCGTGGCGGAAAAGGCCGGTAAGACCGTGGACCTGCTGGTGGTCCCGGGTGTCGATCCGTTCGACGCCATGGTGCAGACCGCCTCCAAGCTGCAGGCTTCCCGCCTCGTGACCGGCGTTTCGGCGCGCATGGATTCCGAGGAACTGGCGCGCCGCATCGGTCTGGCCTGGGAGAAACTTCCCGAGCCCCGCCACCCCTTCTCGCTCGAGATCATTTCCCTCGGGCGGCCTTCCGTCTACGTAAACCTAGGGCCGCACCCGCCCCGCCTTTGGCCCGAGGACCTCGACCGCACTCACGACATTTGGTTGCAGCTGCAGCAGAACTTCGGCAGTAAATTGCATCATCGCGACGTTGTCGGCGTGGCGCTCCGCCGTCTCGCCAAGGATCTCGAAGGCGAGCGCCGCCGCGACGTGCTCACGGATTTGGAACGCGAGCTGCATAGACCCTGATCGCCGCCGTTTGCTCCGCCTAGCCCGACATATCTAATCTTGTAAGAGTGATTGGGTTCTTCCTAAAGGCCGACAAAGCCCAAGTGCTTTCGCTGGCGGCTGTGGCCATCGTGCTGATCGCGCTTGCGGACTGGGCGGTTGGAACCCGCGCGTCGCTGGGTCTGCTCTACATCATTCCCATCATGATGGGGGCCACCGTGCTGCTCCCGTGGCAAACCGCGCTCCTCGCGATCGCCTGTTCGGCCTTGCGCGCATTTTTTGATCTTCCCTATCCGCAAACGTTGGAATTGCTTCTGCGTTTTGTCTTCGCGTTTCTCGCGTATACCGGCCTGGGGTTGTTTGTAACTGCGCTCATTCGGAATCGGGAACTTGCGGTTAAACACCTCGCCGATGTGCGGCGCGAACAAAGTTTGCGCCGCGAGGCCGAAGAGCAATTGAACCTGCTCGCCGAAAGCAGTCCCGCGGCCATCCTGACCATCGACGCCCGAGGCACTGTTCTCGCCGCCAACCGGGCCGCCGACAACCTCTTCTCGATTCCGCAAGATGAGACTCTTCGCGGCAGAGGCATTGGAGTTTATTTGCCGGTGCTGGCGGACGCGTTGCAATACCAGAGCGGCCCCCAGGGACTTCGGACCGCGGCCCAGTGCCAAGGCCGCCGCGAAAATGACGAACTGTTTCTGGCCCACACCTGGTTTTCTTCCTACAACGCCGCCGATGGCCCCAGGCTCGCCGCCATTGTGGTCGATTCTTCCGAGGAGATGCGCGACCGCGAAGAACAGGGCCTGCAACAGTTGATGAAGGGCAACCGCATCGCCGCTGCTGCAGTTTCCCACGAGGTGCGCAACCTCTGCAGCGCGATTTCTCTGGTCTGTACCAACCTCACCGAAAAGCATCGGCTGGCGGCCGACGAAGATCTTCAGGCCCTCATTAATCTCGTCGGGGGGCTGGAGCGCATCGCGTCCTCGGATCTCCACGGCCGCGCTCCCGATGTCGAGCCGATCTCTCTTCAGGAAGTCCTTGACGATCTGCGGATCGTCATCGAGCCGGATTGGCGCGAAGTCAACGGCAGCATTTCGTGGGATCTGCCCCTTCCGATGCCGGTCGTGTTAGCCGAGCGTCACGGCCTCTTACAGGCTTTCCTGAATCTCACCCAGAATAGTCATCGCGCCGTTCAAGACCGCCCCGTCCGTGAGCTTTCGATTTCTGTTTCGGTTGAAGACCAGACCGCGAGTATCCGGTTCCGCGATAGCGGCCCCGGCATCACTTCACCGGAGCACTTGTTTGAGCCGTTCCAGCCTGGTTCCGATGGCACCGGCCTCGGCCTCTATGTTTCTCGAGCTGTGGTCCGCAGCTACGGCGGCGAGTTGCGCTACGAGCCGCAGTCCGTCGGCTCCTGTTTTACAGTAGAAGTTCAGACCGCGTAGCAAGGATTTCAATTTTGGGCAGCTCTCTCCTTCAAGCGATCGCTCTGCTGCTGGTTGACGATCACCAGATGTTCCGTGAAGGTCTGGCGCGCGTCATCGAAAAAGAGTCCGATCTGAAGATTGTGGGCCAGTGTGCGTCGGCGAGCGAGGCCCTCGCCGTACTGCCTAAGTCCGGCGCGACCGTTGTCCTGCTCGACGTGGATCTCGGCTCCGAACGCGCTTTAGATTTCATCACCAATGCCCGCCGCCAGGGCTTCGACGGCAAGGTTCTGATCGTAACGGCCGGAATCAGCGACCAGGAGGCCGTCCAGTTGGTCCAGGCGGGTGTCGCGGGAATCCTGCATAAGCATCATTCGACCCATCTCCTCTGTGAGACCATCCGCAAAGTCTCCAAAGGCGAGGTTTGCCTGGAGAACGCGTATCTCGGTCCCCTGTTTCGCTCGGTCGATCGCAGCCGCGCGCCCAACCGCCCGAAACTGACCGACCGGGACAAGACCGTCCTCCGCCTCATCTTCCAGGGTTTGACCAATCGCGAAATCGCCGAGCAGTTGGAAATTTCCGAAGGCGCAGTGAAGGCCTCTCTCCGCCAGGTTTTCGGGAAATTGAAGGTACGAACGCGCGCCCAGTTGGTCAAAGTCGCGCTCGAACAATACCGCGACCAGCTATAGTGGGGCGGACCGCCTGGTCCGCGCGGGTCCGCCCGGACCCGCATTCCTCGCTCGCGCCCGATATCTCTTGCGAAACCGGAAAGGCCGGCCGGACCCGCCACCAGTAACCACCTAAAACAGCACGTCGAAATCCGCCCGGTGCCTCAAGTGGTAATTCCCAAAAAAAACGCCGTACTGCGGATCCGCAACGTTAGCGTGCACATCCAGCGCGTTGAAATGGTTCGTCAGGTTGAAGCCGCTCCAAGAAAAACGCAGCGTGTATTTGCCGCCCTTGACTGGCACGTCTTTATAGAGTCGCGCATCCGCTGAAAAATAGCCGGGATAACGCGATCGATCGCCGAACGGCATGCCAACATAATTGCCCAGCGCGTCGACACGCGCGTAGGGAAGCCCGCTGCGATATTCCACCATGGGCAGAAACTGGACGCCTTCCGGCATTTTCACCCGGCCCCACGCCAGAAACCGGTTCGGCACATCTCCGGGCAGGTTCGAATACACGCTATGCCGCACCAGCGGCGCCGGGAAATTGCCGACGAACCCGCTGAAGTCGTTCAGCGTGCCCTGCGCGCGGCCATGCGTATACGTCAGGAATAATTGCTGCCCCTTGCTCCACTCGAACCGGCCGGTTACTTCAGCCTGCCGGAACAACGACCTGCCCGTTCCGCGCATCATCAGCAGGTCGGTTTCGACATCCTGCGGTTCCAGAACGACCAGCCCGGAAGAACGGCTGTGCGTGTAGCCGGCGCGAACGCTGAATATGCGCGTGATTCGTTGATCGAGGTGCACGTTCCAGGTGCCGCTGCGTGGCGCGAAATTGCCCGGGACCGGCCTGCTGAAGATCAGCGGCGAGACCGGACCGGCGATCGACCCGAGCACGTTCACGCTGTCCACCGGGCCCACCAGGACACTGCCGTCCGGCGCGTAATCGGTGACGATCCGCTGCGGGATATGCCCGAATGTGTAGACGCTCAGGGGCACCCGATCATAGAAGATTCCATATCCACCGCGAACCACTGTCCGGCCGCTCGAAAACGGAGCCCAGGAGAGCCCGGCGCGCGGCGCCAGCCGCACGCTGTCGGCGATGTTCTGGCGCTCAATCCGTCCGCCGATATCGAAGATCACGCGCGGCGTCACCGACCAGTGATCCTGCACGAATCCCGCGACTTCGGAATCTTTTACGCCGTACGGCGTCCCCGCGGTGAACGTGATGCGGCGCAGCAATAAACCGGTGGTGTCGAGAAGATTGATTGGCCGGTCAATGACCTGCCCGCTGTCGTTCAGAAAAGTCGCCGAGCCGCCGAACTTCAGTTCGTGCGTGCCGGCCGCCGAGATCATGCCCGGAGACCAGATCTCGACCCACTGCGTGCGCCCCGCCTCCCGATGCTGCGTACTGAAATAATTGCCGCCATTGCCCACTGGAGTCAGCACCATTTCGGCCGCCCCTTGGGCTCCGATCGTGGCGTCGAACCGCTGAATCGACAGTGTGCTGTTCAGCGTTCCGTGCCCTACGCCGAGATGATCGCCAATCGTCGCCACATAGCGGTGCAGCGCATCGTTGGGCGTGACCGGCTCCGGATTGAAATATTCCGGATTGATGTAGTTTGCGTGTTGCGGGCTGAGGTGGAACGAGGCCGTCAGCACCTGGTTGGGCGACGCAATGTAATCCAACTGCGTGAGGGAATTGACTCCTTCCTGCTTCACCTGGTTGAAGGGGAAGGGCAGAGTCCGCTCCTGTTTCTTCACCATCCCGTATTGCAGCGCACTCAGGAAGTACAGACGATCTTTAACCAGCGGTCCGCTCAGCAGCCCGCGCGGCGTGCTGTCTTGAATGCCGCGCATGTGCCAGCTCCGCCAGCGAAAGCCCGGCAGCGGATCGTTGATTTCACCGTGCCAGGTGTCGCCGCCCCGGCGCGTCTCGACCGTGACCACGTCGGAGGTGAAGTTTCCATACTGGGCCAGGAATGGCGTCGACAGGACTGCTAGTGTGTCCACGCTATCGATCGGAACGGTGGGGCCGAACCGGCCCGTCGCCGGATCGGTCACATCCGCGGAATTCACCACCAGCGCACTCCGATGCTCGCCCGAACCATTGATTTTGGCTTCCCCATCCGGAGCTTGCACGATCCCCGGTGTCAGCGGCAGTGCATCCGTGACAGTGGCCGGCCGATAGGGGAGGTTCTTGACGTCGTCCGGATGAAGCTGCTGCGACTCGGACGATGTGCTCTGCTCGACTGCGGATATCGTGTCGTGCACCTCGAGGCTGCCGCGCACCACGAGTGGTTCGAGTGTCAAGTCGACTTCGGTTGCGCGCCCCGCCTGCAACTCAAAACTTGTACTCGTGAGATCGTGAAATCCGTCTTTTGCGGCGTGCAAGACGTGGCTTCCACATCCAACATTTTCGAAGTCTGCCGTGCCGTCGGCCTTGGTCGCGCGGGGCGTCCCTGGTGGGATCGACACCGCCGCTCCGGCCACCGGCTTCCCGGCGGAATCGTGTACGCGTATCTGGAGTAAGCCGGCGGTACAGGTTTGCGCCAGCGCAGGGCTGGAACAGGCGCACCCCAGCGCAGCCATTAGGAGTGCGCGAGCCGCCGAGCTTCGCGGCAGAGAAGTCCGTGGCACTTGAACGCCGACCAGAATTCAAATTTCCAGACAGGAGGCACCCAAAACCCGCAACTGTCGGATGCCACTAAGGATAACTTCTTTTGTAAACTCTGTCGAGCTACAAAGACCCGCCCCAAAAGTACCAGCAGATCTGTACGTCCGTCCCGAACCCACTGCGCCGGTTCAGACTAATCGTCAGGCCGGAACCACTCCGCCGGTCCAGCCCCACCGTCACGCCGGAACCACTCCGCGCGTCCAGCCGCACCGTCACGCCGGAACCACTCCTCGCGTCCCGCCGAACCCGTACCGCCGCCGAGTTAATGCATCGTTTCGAGGTACTCGCCGGTGCTGGCATCAATAAATTCAGACAGCCCCGACGTCCCGATCGACTCACCCCAAATCACGCGCCAGCTTGGATTTGTGAACTTCTTCTGTTTATCCAACACGAACGCGATCGTTTGTTTCGCATTCGCTTTCCCGCTAGCGCCGGCCTCTTTGAGCGCCGTTTTGTATGCTGCGTCAGTGTCGATTTTTACAGCAGCGATTACGAAGGGCTGGCTGCCGCTCGCGGGACCCGCCCAACTTTCCGGTTGACTCGGAAAGACACCCTCGTGCAGATTCGGGTCCGCGTCGATCACCGAATAGGTATAAACGCGCGCCTGGTTCCGGGATTCGGAAGCAAACGTCGCCTGCCAGGCCCCAGCTTTCCCATGCACGTCCGGAATTTCCGTGAGATGCATGCTATGCATCTGCAGGATTTGCGCATCGGAACTCCACAAGCGTGCCACCTGGTACATGTGAAACAGTGCGCTTTGGCCCGTCACCGGTTCGGCCGGCTTTTCGACTTTTTTTTCGGTCTTGACCGGCTGCTCGGAACAGGCGGCCAGGACCAGCGCCAGTCCACAGATCGATAGCAAAAGGGGGACTCTCATTGACAGCTTCATTTTAGCAGCGCCGCGTTTCTCGACCGATTGAGCCGCAGTTAACAGCCGATAACTCCGTTTGGTGCCATAATGAGGCCAACACAGGAGAGGGATCATGGCCATCAGCACGAGTATTCCCGTCCTCACCTTGACAGCCGCCTGTCTTTTATTCATCAACCCCAGTTTCGGACAGCGTGGAGGCCCCAGTCCCGCGCCTCCTTCCAATGGCGGCGGGACATCACCCGGCGGAAATACGGGCCCGCGCGGACCCAGTAACGGAACCACTACCAATCCGAACACGATCGGGACTCAGCCGAATTCGAACCCCACACCGACGCAGCCGATTTTTTTAACTGGCCGCGTGATGATGGATGATGGTTCCGAGTTGCCGCGCAATATCGTGATCGAGCGTTTTTGCGGAGGAAATCCGCACGCCGAAGGCCACACTGATTCCAAGGGCTATTTCAACATCCAACTTGGCCCAGGCGTGACCAATGTCGACGCGTTACAGGATGCCAGCACGGGTGGGTTCGGTGGTTTCGGCGGGCAGGATACAGGCCGTGGTAACACGGGCACTTTCACCCAGTCGCTCCTGTTCGGTTGCGAGCTGCGCGCCCGGCTGGCCGGGTATCAATCGCAGAGCGTGAATCTGACGGCACGCCAGTCGTTTGACAATCCCGATCTCGGAACCATCCTGCTTCATCGCATGGCGCCAACCGAGGGCACGACCGTCAGCGCGACGACTCTGGCCGCTCCCAAGAACGCCCGAAAAGCGCTTCAAAAAGGTCTCGAGCTCGAAAAAAAGAAAAAGCTCGATGAAGCGCGTGCGAGTCTTCAGCAGGCGGTGGAGCTCTATCCGAATTACGCAGAGGCGTGGTTCGAGCTCGGTCGCATCCAGGAGGC
>Ga0070741_10010640_pt1 | contig 17293 bp, 17 predicted proteins | sample Coa_R1_4_FD_66440 | JGI IMG/M metagenome (GOLD analysis project Ga0070741, IMG submission 66440) | Surface soil microbial communities from Centralia Pennsylvania, which are recovering from an underground coalmine fire - Coalmine... | ecosystem: Environmental > Terrestrial > Soil > Unclassified ...
GCGCCCGACGGCACCTATCACTGGCTCGATGCGTACGGCGCCAACTTCGACGCGTGGGTGAAGGTGAACCTGCCCGATCGCGACGTGTTCGCCATCGACGCCAACGCCACTCCGCCGGCGGCGCGCGCGGGCGGCGTCTACGCGCACGTCGGCACGGTGCTGTTCAACATGGCGGTCAACCCGGCGAACGGGAAGCTCTACGTCTCGAACACCGACGCGCACAACGACGTGCGCTTCGAGGGCCACGTGCCCGGCGTCTCGTCGGTGCGCGGCCACATCGCCGACAGCCGCATCACCGTGATCGATCCCGCCACGCAGTCGGTGGCGCCGCGCGATCTCAACCCGCACGTCAACTACGCGGTCGACTTCACGCCCGGCGAAAAAGAAAAGTCGGTGGCGTTCCCGCAGGACCTCGTCGTCTCCTCCGACGGCGCGACGCTCTACGTGGTGGCGCAGGGCTCGTCCAAGCTCGCCATCTACCGCACCGCCGACGTCGAGGCCGGCACCATCACGCCGAGCGCCGCCGACCAGGTGACGCTCTCGGGCGGCGGGCCGACCGGCGTGGTCGTCGACGAGAAGCACGGCCTCGCCTACGTGCTCACGCGCTTCGACAACGGCCTCTCGGTGGTCGACCTCGCGTCGCGCACCGAGGCGCACCACGTGACCATGTTCAACCCCGAGCCGGCGTCGGTCACCAACGGGCGCCGCTATCTCTACGACGCCAACTTCACGTCGCAGCACGGCGTCACGGCGTGCGCGAGCTGCCACATCCACGGCGACCTCGACGGCCTCGCGTGGGATCTCGGCAACCCCGGCGGGCGCCCGCTCGCGATCACGCCGGTGTTCACCATTCCGCCGGCGGCGATCATCGCGCTGCTCCCCGAGTTCGCGCCCATCTTCCAGGCGTTCATGCCGCTCAAGGGACCGATGACGACGCAGAGCTTGCGCGGCATGGACAACCACGGCGCGATGCACTGGCGCGGCGATCGCAACGGCTCGATCAATCAAGACGGCACACCGGTGATCGATCCGGCGACCGGCGCGCCGATCGTCTCGGCGCAGCCGAACGCCGGCATCTACGACGAGGTGCGCGCCTTCACGTCGTTCAACGTCGCGTTCCCGGGGCTGGTCGGCGACGCGGCGCAGCTCTCCGACGGCGACATGCTCGACTTCACCACGTTCGTCTTGCAGGAGACGTATCCGCCGAATCCGATCCGCGCGCTCGACAACTCACTGACGGCGGAGCAGGCGGCGGGCCGCGCGTTCTACTTCAACGCGGCGCCGAACGGACAGGAGCTGCCGTCCGATCGCTTCCACAACTGCGCCGGCTGCCACACGCTCGACGCGGCCGGCAACGCGGGCGCGACCGCGCACCCGGGATTCTTCGGCACCAGCGGCGAGTACTCGTTCGAGTTCGAGACGCAGATCTTCAAGGTGCCGCACCTGCGCAACCTGTATCAGAAGGTCGGCATGTTCGGCTCGTCGCCGGATCAGATCCAGCCGGGCACGCAGATCCCGCAGCTCAACGTGCAGGCGGATCAGATCCGCGGCTTCGGCTTTCAGCACGACGGATCGCTCGGCACGCTCGAGCACTTCTTCACCGGGCAGGTGTTCATCAAGTCGCTGGTGCCGGTGCCGCTGGCGAACGGCAACCTGGCGCCGCCGAATCCGTACGGCATTCCGTTCGTCGATCCGGCGACGGGAATGCTCGCGCCCGACGGGTTTGCACTGCGGCACAACATCGTCGCGTTCCTGATGGCGTACGACTCCAACATGGCGCCGATCGTCGGGCAGCAGGTGACGCTGTCATGGAGCGATCGCGCGACCGCCAATCCGCGCATCGATCTCTTGGAGGCGCGCGCCAAGGCGGGCGAGTGCGATCTGGTGGCGAAGGGCGTGTTCGCCGGGCGCGAGGTCGGGCTGCTCTACAACAACGGCGCGTGGCAGCTCAACCGCTCGTCGGTGCCGCCGCTGCCCGACGGGCTGGTGCGCGCGCTGGCGTTCGATGACCTGACGATCACGTTCACCGCCGTGCCGCCGGGCTCTGGGCCGCGCATCGCGCTCGACCGCGACGGCGACGGTTGGGCCGACGGCGACGAGCTGGCCGCCGGCTCGAATCCCGCCGATCCCAACAGCACGCCCTGAAGTCGATCAGCGCGCGTGAAGCAGGACTGCGCGGTAGCGGACCTTGCCGGCGGCGAGGCGATCGCGCACGGCGTTGGCCTGCTCGAGCGGGTAGGACTCGATGACCGGCTTGACCTTGCCCGAGGCGGTGAGCTGCAGCGCTTCGTAGAGATCGCGCCGCTCGTCCTGCGAGCTGCCGCGCAGTTGGCGCTGGCCGAGCGTGAGCACCATCGGGTCGATGGCGATCGCGCCGTCCGAGAGCCCCATGTTAATGAGGCGGCCGTTGAGACGAAGCGCGCCGAACGCGCTGGCGATCTGCCGCGCCGAGTTGGTCGTCGAGAGGATCACGTCGGCGCCGCCGGCCCTGGTGAGCGCCGCGCCGGGATCGTCGCCGCTGATCAACACCTCGTCGGCGCCCATGCTCTTCAGCTCGGCGCGCTTGTTCTCCTGCGCGGTGAGCGCGAACGTCTCGAGCCCGAGCGCGTGCGCGAACTGCAGCGCCAGGTGGCCGAGACCGCCGAGCCCGAGCACCGCGACGCGCTCGCCCGGCTTCGGGTCGGCGTTGCGCAGCCCGCTCATCACCGTGTAGCCGGCGCAGAAGATCGGCGCCGCCGCCGCCCAGTCGAGCCCGTCGGGCAGCAGCGTGCAGCCGCTCGCCCACGCCAGCATCAGCTCCGAGTTGCCGCCGCCGAGCTGCATCCACGTCTGCGCATTGGGGCAGTGGCCGGAGTCGCCCGATTGGCACGCCGGGCAGCGGCCGTCGCCTTTCTGATTCCAGTGCACGCCGACGCGATCGCCGACGCGCAGATCGGTGACGCCGGCGCCCAGCTCGACGATCTCGCCCACCGGCTCGTGGCCGGCGACCACCGGCGTCGGCAGCGGGAACAGCCCGTGGTGCACGTGCAGATCGGTGCCGCACATGCCGCTCGCGCGGATGCGGATCAGCACCTGTCCCGCCGATGGGCGCGGATCGGCGATTTGCTTCACTTCCCAAGGCTGGTTGTATTGGACGATCACGGCTGCGCGCATGGACGCCTCCCGATTGGGTCCATGGGATGTAGGAACCGGCGGAAGAGTTGCGAGCGATGATCGGCGGGCGCATGCTGGCGCGATCGATGCGCGCGCGCGGGCTCGACCGGGTGTTGGCGGTTTGCTACGCGCTGTTCGCCGTCGGGTGGTTGCTGTCCGATCTGCCGAAGGCGCTCGGCGTCTCGACGGCGATCAACCGTTATTACGCCGACGCGATCGATCCGCTGTTCGCGCAGCTGCCGCCGCTGCTCGACGCGATCCTGAAAGTCGCCGGCTTCGTCTACGGGCCGTGCTACCTCGCGGTCGTCGTCGGGCTCGCGCGCGACGCGCGCTGGCTGGCCAAGGTCGCCGTGCCGCTCGCCGTCGCCATGGAGCTCACCACCGTCGCGTATCTCGCCGGCGATCTGCGCAGTGCGACGCCGCCGAAGAACCTCGCGGCGTTCCTGGCGCTCAACGGGCCGTACGCGGTGGCGCCGCTCGCGCTGCTGTTTCGCTGCGCGCGCCGGCCGGCTCACGCGCGGCGGCCGGGGCGCTAGATTCGCACGGCGCCGATCGTCACTTCGTCGCGATCGTGATAGAGCTGCCGCGCGCGCAGCGAGGTCCAGCCGGCGTCCTCGAGGATCTCGCGCACGCGGAACAGGTGCTCGGCCTTCTTGCGCATCGGCAGCTTGATGTTGGCGACCAGCAGGCGGGCCCACTTGCGGCGCGCCCACTTGGCGAGCAGGCCGGCCGCCTCGAGCGGGCGCCATGCCATGTCGCAGAACAGCCAGTCGGCGGGATCGGTCTCGTCGGGCGTGAAGCGAAACGCGTCGGCGCGGAGGTGCAGGAGGCCCTTCTTGCCGTCGAGCGAGTGCGCCAGGCGCGCCGGATCCACCGCGATCACGCGCGCGCGCCGCTCGAGCAGCACCCACGTCCAGCCGCCCGGCGCCGCGCCGAGGTCGACGCACAGATCGCCGGGCTCGGGCGCGCGGTCGAGCCAGGTCAGCGCCTCGACCAATTTCATCGCCGCGCGCGACGGCGCCGCCTCGGGCACGTGCACGCGCAGGCGGCCGCCGGGCGCCAGGCTCGGCGCGTCGCGCGCGAAGCCGGCGCCGACGGCGGCGTGGTCGGGCGAGGTCAGGCACACCTGCGCGTAGAGGCCGTTCTCGGCGAACGCGGCGCGCGCGTTGGCGACGCGATGTTGGGCCCAGCGGCCGAGCGCGGCGGGATCGAGCGCCTCGAGCGCCGCCGCCGCGTTCGACAAGCGATTGCCCGCGTCCGAGTCGGGCACCCACGCGTCGAGCGCCCACGGCTGCGGCGCGCCGGCGCGATCGAGTGCGCGCCGCACCGCGCCCGCCACCGACGCGGCGGTCGGCGCGGCCAGCGTCTCGCCGACGAGAAAGCCCTGCCGCGCGAACGCCAGCTCGGTCAGCTCGGGGCCGCGCCGCGGACGCTCGGCCGCCGCCACCAGCGCCTCGCCCGCCGGCCGCGGCTGCGAGCGCTCGTCGAGAAAGTACAGCTCCTCGATCAGATCCTGCTCGGCGCCCGCGCGCGTGGTGAACAGCCACTCGCCGGCGCGCGCCGGCGCAGGCGACGCCGGCGGCACGATCGGGAACACGCGCCGCTCGGGCGGCCGCGCCTGCTCCTGCTTGCGCGCCGACTGCGCCCGCCGCGCGCGCGCCTGCCGCTCGTCGCGCTCGCCGACGGGGCGGCTGCGCTCCTTGCGCGGAGGCCCGTGCTCCTTGCGTGGAGGCCCGTGCTCCTTGCGCGGAGGGCCGTGCTCCTTGCGCGGAGGGCCGTGCTCCTTGCGCGGAGGGCCGTGCGCTCGCGCGCCGCCCTTGCGTGGTCCCGATCGTTCGCGCCGCGCCATGAGGCGCCGGAGCATAGCAGAACGACTAACTGACCCCGGGTCATTTATCGCCGAAATAACTGACCGCGGGTCATTTATCGGCGAAATAACTGACCGCGGGTCATTTATCGCCGCTGCGCCGGTCGTGCTAGCCTCGCGGCGTGACTGCTCCGCGGTTTCACTCGCTGCCGCGCCTCGGCGTCGGCATCTCGGCCGAGCCGGGCTCGGCGCGCGAGGGCATCGACGCGCTCGCCTTCGACGAGGCGCACCCCGGCCTGGTCGCGTTCGTCGAGTACGGCAGCGATCTCGATCGCGGCCTCGACGATCACGTGCGCCGCTGGGCCGCCGCCGGCCGCGCCACCACCTACCACTTCCTCGACGTGAATTTGGAGGAGCCCGAGGACGTCGACGCGCGCTGGCTCGAGCGCACGGCCGAGGCGGCGCGCGCGATCGGCGCGGCGTGGCTGTGCGGCGACGCGGGGCTGTGGCACTTCGGGCCGCGCGATCGCGGGCACCAGCTCCTGTTGCCGCCGGTGCTGACGCGCGACTCGGCGTACGCCACCGCCGAATCGATCGCGCGCATCGAGGCGGCCACCGGCCTCCAGGTGCTGCCGGAGAATCCGCCAGGCAGCTTCTACCTCGGCGACCTGCACATCCTCGACTACTTCGCGCTGGTGTCGGAGCGCGCCGGCTGCGGGCTGCTGCTCGACTGCGCGCACCTGGCGATGTTCCAGCGGCTGCGCGGGCTCGCGCCGACCGCCGGGCTCGACGGCTTTCCGCTCGACCGCGTGGTGGAGCTGCACGTGGCGGGCGGCGACGAGGTCGACGTCGACGGGCTCGCGCTCGTCGAGGATTCGCACCGGCCCGAGCCGCTCGCCGATACGTGGGCGATCGTGGAGCGGGTGCTGCCGCGCGCCTCGTCGCTGCGCGCGCTGGTGTACGAGTGCGAGCGCAACCGCCCCGACGAGGTGGTGGGGAACTTCCGGCGCCTCGGGGCGGCGTTCGCGGCGGCGTCGTCGGCGTCGTCGGCGTCGTCGTCGCCCGCCGCGGAGGAAGCGTGAGCCTGGCGGCGCAGCGCGCGGTGGTGCGCATGCTGTTCGATCCAGCGTTCGCCGCGGCGGTGCGGCGCGCGCCCGACGAGGTGCTGCCCGGCGTCGAGCCGGCGCTGCGCGCGCAGCTGGCGGCGCTCGACGATCGCGCGCTGCGCCTCGATCGCCTGCGCCGCCTGCGCGCGCTGCGCACGCTGTCCGAGGAGTTCAAGGGCGCGGCCACGCTGGCGCTGGCCGAGCGCCGCTCGCTGGCGTTCCTCGAGGAATTCTTTTGCAGCGCAGCATTCCACCAGTCGATCGAGGAGCGCGGCTCGATGGCGCTGGCCTTCGCCGAGTTCCTGGCGGGCGCGTGCGCCGAGGGGCGGCTGACCACGCCGCTCCTCGCCGACGTGCTGGCGATCGAAGCGGCGGTGGCGCGCGCGCGCCGCGAGCCCGAGTCGCCGTCGCGCCCGCCGGCGCTCGACGATCCGCGCGCGCGCCTGCGCTGCGCGGCCGGCGTGTTTCCCGTCGAGGTGGCCGAGGGCGCGCTGGCCGCCCTGCAGCAGGCGGAGCGCTACCTGTTCGAGGTGGGCCTGATGCCGGCGGTGGCGCTGTGCGACGATGCGCCGCGCCTCACCGTCGACGCGGCGGCCGGCGGGCGGCTGCACCTGGTGACCGTGCCGCACGGCGGGCAGGTCAGCCTGGTCACCGTCGACGCCGCGCTGCACGTGGTCTTGCGCTGCCTGCCGGCGCCACGCGCGCTCGCGGCGGTGCTCGACGAGGCGCGGGCGCGCGGCCTCGAGCGGGAGCGCGCGCTCGCGATCGTGCGCGAGCTGGCCGCCGACGAGATCGTGGTGGCCGCCGACTGAGCGGCGCGCGTCACCGAGCGGCGCGCGTCACTGCACGCCGGCGCGCGGCTCCGGAGTCAGGCCGCGTAGATCGATGATGCGAAACGCGCAGCGCGGAGCGATCCGCAACAGCTCCGCCACGCAGCGCGCGCAGTGCTCCGACCGAACGCGCACCATGCGATGAATCGAGCCCTCGACCTCTTCGCACTCGAAGCGGCAGTGCTCCTGAATCTCCAGCGACCCTCGGAAGCGATAAGGCATGAGTGCAGGCATATGCACGCGCGCGTACCGTACAAGCCTGATTGACGCGGGACTTGTCACGCTGGTAGCGCGCGCCTAGAGAATTTTCTCGAATGACACGCAGCGTGCGTTTGTCGGAGTTGAGAGAGGCGCTTCAGGATGCGATTCGCGCGGGGACGGCGCCGTCCTGGCTGGCGGAGGCGATGGCCCGCTGCTACGCGGATCTGGATCGCGCGCTCTTGCTCGGCGGGTTCGATTCGCAGGGCGCGGGCGCGGCCGCCGCGCGCGCCGAGCAGTTGCTCGAATCGTTTCGCTCGATCTCGCCGTCGGGACGGCACCGCTTCATCAGCGACGACGGCTGAGCGCGGTCGAGCGCGCTCGCGCTCAAGCGGCCGCCGGCAGCGTGACGGTGAAGGTCGCGCCGCGCCCCTCGCCCGCGCTCTCGGCGACCACCGTGCCCTCGTGCAGCTCGACGATGCGGCGCACGATCGCCAGCCCGAGCCCGAGCCCGCGCGCCGCGCGCGTCGTCCCCAGCGGATCGGCCTGCATGAAGCGCTCGAACACGTGCGGCAGAAACTCCGGATCGATCCCGCGCCCGTTGTCGCGCACCAGCAGCCGCGCGCGCGCGTCGGTGCGCTCGAGCCGCAGCTCCACGCGACCGCCGCGCGGCGTGAACTTGATGGCGTTGCCGAGCAGGTTCCACACCACCTGCTGAATGCGAAGCGCGTCGCACACCGCGTCCACGCGCGCCGCCTCCACCGCCACGTCGAGCGTCAGCCCCTTGTCGGCCACCGACGGGCGCACCGCCTCGGTCGCGCTGCGCACGATCTCCACCAGGTCGTTCGGCGCGCGCGCCAGCTTGAAGCGGCCGGCGACGATCGCCGACACGTCGAGCAGATCGCCGATGAGCCGCTGCTGCACCTCGGCGTTGCGCAGGATGACCTCGAGCCCGCGCGCGATCTTCTCCGGCGCCAGCTCGCCCTGGCTCAGCCGATCGGCCCAGCCGATGATCGCGCTGAGCGGCGTGCTCAGCTCGTGCGAGACCATCGCCAGGAACTCGTCCTTCATGCGGTTCGAGTGCTGCGCCGCCAGCCGCGCGGCGTGCTCGCAGTGGAGCTGGTGCAGGCTCACCATGCCGCTCACCTTCGCGCGCAACAGCTCGGGATCGATCGGCTTGGCGATGTAGTCGACCGCGCCCGACGCGTAGCCCTTCAAGCGATGGCCGGGGTCGGTGTGGATCGCGGTGACGAAGATGATCGGGATGTGGCGCGAGCGCTCGCGCTGCTTGATGAGCGCGGCGGTTTGAAATCCGTCGAGCCCCGGCATCTGCACGTCCATGAGGATCGCCGCCAGCTCCTCGTCGAGCACGCGCTTGAGCGCCTGCTCGCCCGAGGTCGCGCGCACGAGGCGGTGGCCGAGGGGCGCCAGCACCTCTTCGAACGCGAACAGGTTGGCCGCGTTGTCATCGACCAGGAGGATCGTGCCCGGCGTCTCGCCCACTGAATTCAGCAATAGCGCGAACAGAAACCGAGTCAACAGCACGCTCGTGCACACGCGCACGAAAAACGGTCGTTCCCTGCACGCGCGCTTCGGCGACTAGCTGCATTCTCCATTTGCACAGTGGTTGCAGCTCACGCACGCTCGTCCGCCCGATCCGCACGCGGTGTCTCGATTGCCCGCGGCGCAGACGTTGCTGTCGCAGCAGCCGTTGCAATTCGACGGCGAGCAGCCGTCTACGACACAGACGCGATAGCCGCTGGTTCCGTTCGGATCGAGCACGCAATGAGCGCCGAACGCGGTGCAGTCCTGGCAGCCGCTGCCGCCGCCGCCGCACGAAGTGTCCAAATCGGCCGCGGTGACACATTGATTGCCGTTGCAGCAGCCGGAGCACGAGCCGGGGTCACAAAGGGGCGGCGCCTCGCAAATACCGCCGCCCGGAAAAACGCCGATACACGATTCTCCACTTTGACAAACTCTACAGGTGTCGCCTTTGGTGCCGCACAGGCTCGTCGAGTAACCCGGCACGCACTCGCCGTCGGTGCAGCATCCGCCGCAATTAAGGGGACCGCAGGACTGTCCATCACCGCAATGTCCACCGCCCGACGGTCTCGACTGGCAGCGCGCAGTGTCGCTGCACTGCTGACACGCTTGGCCGGCCTGCCCGCACGCGTTGTTGTTGGTGCCCACGGCGCAGTAAGCGCCGTCGATGCAGCAGCCCGCGCAGTTCGATGGTCCGCAGCTCGGTTGTGGATGGGCGCACTCGCCTTTGCAGACGTCGCCCGGCGCGCAGACCGAGCACGTCTCGCCGCCGGTGCCGCACGCCTGTGCGGAGATGTTCGCGAGGTCGATGCACGTGTTCATGCCCTGGCAGCAGCCGCTGCACATCGGATTGCACGGCGCATGTTGGAAGCCGACGCAACTGCCGCCGCTCCCGTCGGCGAGCGTGACGCACGAGTCGACGCTCCGGCATGCGCGGCAGCTCCGGCCAGCAGCGCCGCAGGCCGAGTCCTTTAGACCCGTTTCGCAGATCCCGTCGAGGTCGCAGCATCCGAGCGGGCAATTCGCTTCGCAAGCCTTCGCGGCGTCGAGCGCTGCGTCGAGCGCGACCGAACCGCCGTCGTCCGGCGCCGCCTCGTCGAACGGCCGCGTGCGGCAACCCGCCAACACGACGACGCAAATGCATACGACGAGTACACGCATCCACATTCATATTGGGACTCGCCGCGCGAATCTGTCAAAGCCGGTGCTGCCCTAAGTAGGGCCAGAGTGCCCTAAGTCGCGATTGCGCAACAGACGTTGCTTCGCGACGACCGGGCAGGGTTCACCGACGAAGACGTGCGCGGGCCAAGTCGGTCAGGCGCCGAGCTAAATCGGGCGGCTCGCGGAGTCCGACGAGTCGTAGAAAGTAGCGCGCTCGCTCGGTCAGGCGATCTGTGGTCTCGGATATCGGGAGTTGAGCCCAAGCCGCTGGCTCGTCAAGTGCGAGTGCGAGCACGAGATCGTGATTGCCTCGGTCCTGCCAGCGCACCGGCGGATCGGGAGGCGTGATTGTGTAGAGCCAAGTCAGCCGACTGCCCCCATACGGCTTGAAATCGATTTCGACGCACAGCCCCCGTTGGTCGTGATCGTGCGCCCAAACCTCCAGCCCGTAGGTCACGTCGACATACTTGGCGAACTCTCCGGGGAAATCGATTCCTGCGAGGGCCTGGACGATCTCTCGCTTATCAATCTTCGTCGGCGCATCCCAAAACATCGACAGTCTCGATTGCACGAGGAATTTGAAAATCTCCGTATACAGCCACGGCAAGCCCGTCGCCGTCGCGACGTCACCGCCTTCCCACACAAAGCTGAGCTTGCCTGACGCATTCGGCTCGAACGCGAAATCCGACGGCCACGCGGACATCGGCACCTTCGGGCCCCCTTCCATGCGGTGCGGCGTAATGACCCCCGCGAACCTGTCGGCGACGAGTAGTCGCAGCGAGCGGTCGATCCATGCATTCTCGTCGAGTAGTCGAGGCTCGCTGTTCGGCGGAGCCGAGTAGAGCCGAGCTACGCCCTCGTGCAAACGAAGCTGGAGGTCTTCATAGACTATCGGGGCGCCATCGCCAAACTGAATGACCGATTTCAGCGTGCCGACGCAACCAGGATCGTTGCCACGCGGCCAAGGCTTGACGAAGTCGCGGTAGGCCTCGGCATGGATCGCCCACGGTACGCCATCCGGCGTTTCGCACGTGATTTTCTGTTCCAGAAGCAATCCGCGCTTCGCTTGGTCGGATAGCCTCTCAGAGTCGACCCCCTGGGCTTCGTAGCTGACGTCCACGTCGAACGGCTTTCCGTCCGCGCGAATTCGAGCAGCCAGAATCTCGATTGCAAGACTCCTCGCCTGCCGGTTTGTGACGTACTGTTCCTTGTTCTCCTGTATTGAATCGCGGAACCTCACACCCAGCGCACTCAGGGTCGCGGACTCGCCAGGTAGACGATCGCGCAGAAGCGCGGCCCGTAGCTCGCTGGCGACCAACTCCGCTTTGGGAGGATCCTTGTTCGCAAGAGATGACACAATCTCGCCGACTGGTGACGGCCTCGGCTCCGGGATGATTGTCGAGATCAAGTCCCCGAGCGCGCGAAGGTCTCGGTCGATCGAGCCCGAACTCGGTGGCGCCCGCTTTGTCTGGCGACTGGGTCCAAGCGAGCCAGCGTCGGGATCGATCAGCACCGCTCTCCCATCATCTGTAATAATCACGTTCTCGTCGAAAATGTCACCGTGGACAATCGCTGCGCGATGCAGTCCAGCGACAGCCTCTGCGACGCGAGCGACAACCGCGAGGCGGTCTCGAAGCGCTCGCCCCTCTGCCCAGGCTCCGGCTGGCGTTCCACGCACGAGTTCGAGCACCAAAACACCGAGAACGTCGCCTGCGTCTTCATGCTCGAAATAGCCAAGCGTGCGAGCGAGATGCGGCGACGACACCTGCAACAAGCGGCGGTATTGTTCTAGGATCGCTTGGCGTGCGTTCGCGACCCTAGGTAGAGAAATCTTGCAGACGGCTACAATCTCAGTCTTCGCGTCCGTAACGCGGTACGCGCATCCGGTGCCGCCGCGGCCGAGGAATTCCTCGATCAAGAACCGTCCGCAAATGACTTCGCCGACGGCAAAGGGCGCGGCAGGGTTCGCGGTCATTGGAGTTCTCCATTCACCGATCTCTTACTTCAGGCCCCTGAGCGGCGGCGTAAGCGAGTCGCGTTGACAATCGATTGCGTGAAGGCAACGAGACGCGTACCAACGTCCGATAACACATCTCCTGCCACGGCAACCGGACGGGCATTGTCGAAGATGAACTTTTCCGACTTAGTTCTTGAGCTCGTTAGCTAGGCCGAGGTCAGTCGCTTTCTTTTCGATCTCTAGCTCGACCTTTGCGATCGACGCTCGAATCTGCGGATCGCTCAATAGGCGTCGCGGAACACGGGCAGCGCGAGCGGCGACGATTGGTTGGGTTCCCTCATCGATAAGGGCGAGCATCTTCGCGACGCGGTCTGCCTCTGCCGTTGACAACGCCGTTCTGGTCACTACCGGCCGAGCGCGACGCGTGTTGCGTCGCTTGCCGCACCACGCGCAGTAGCCCCAATACTGAGCGCCCAGTTTGCGACACGAACCGCACGGCGAAATCAATTGGCCGATCAAGTCCTCGGGGTGAACCCTTCCGACTCTCCCGGTGTCGTCAAACTTCACGCTCACCCTCGACGGGCACGTCGGATGCTTGGGGTCGATCTCGACGAGCGTGCAAAGTCGTCCCCGGTTCTTGACGGCTCTGGGATTGAGCGGCCGGACGCAATACGCGAAGCCCTCGACGAGGGCAACGAGCCCATTGCCGCCTCGAATCCACAGTCGGTTTTTACGATCCAATAGGAAGCCGGCCATTCTTCGCTCCTAGTCGTGGATGCCTATCGGTTCCTTCGTCGCGTCGTTGATATAGTCGACTGCTAGCTCAGGAACGGAATGCAGTTGCTTGGGTGCGCGAGAGGCGTGGCGTTGCTCCAAAATTGAACGCACCAAGCTGCGGTACGCCGTCCAATCGCATATGCCTTCGAGTAGCTGATCCGTTTTTTCGCGAATCGCCCGAAAGTCCTGCCGATCGCGAATATGGGTAGGCAACTCAGAGAATGCGGCGTTGACTACGGTTCGATTCGGCGCTGTCGGTTTCGCAATCAGGTCCGAGAGTCGCGCACAGAACAGACCGTATTCGACCGAGCGACGCTCAGCCCGCGTCTCTTTCATCAATCCGAATCGAACAGCGACGCGCTCGTATCCGTCTCGACCATCATTCGCAATCGTCACAATATCGGCTTCAGTCCAGGAGGTACCACATACGAACGCAAGCTCTTTGACGGCGTTGCGAAGCGCAGCTCGAATCGAGATTTCTAATCGCGCAAGGTCGTCCGATGGGGTGACAGCGAGCGCCAGACCAAGGGAGTCGAACGCATCGGCCAGGTACTTGACCACATGAGCCGTCCGTTCAATGCACCAGTCCGTCATGTCGTGCGGCGACCCCGACGAACGAATTTCTACTCGATTCACGGACACTCCTTTCGGGTGGATGAGCCACCCGGACCACTGAGTATACTGAACACACGATCAGATCAAGTGTTCTTGCCCAGGCCGTTGGTGCGAAGGGCTGTTTGTACGGCCTCAATCGACCCGCCTCCGTGCATGACGGCGAAGTGGTAGGCAGCAACCCAAAAGTGCGAATGCTTGGCGTCGTAAAGCGCGCGACGATCTCGCACCCCGATACGGACAAGATCCAACGCGTCGGAGGGATCGGATGACTCGCAGCATACGCACTCGAGATCGCAATCCGACTCGTCAGAAGACGTGCAGGCGGGACACGACCACTCGACGGTGAGTTCTTCGCGCCACGATTCCCAGGTGAAGTTGCGCAGGCGCGGCGTGGCGAGCGTAGACAGGTTCATCCGCCCTCGCGGGCTGAAAATAGAGGGGTCTCTACGAGCGATCAGGTGCAAGCAATCTTCGAGGCGTCGATGTATATCGCTCCCGCGCAAGCGGTAGATGGTGTCAACGCATCCGTCGCCGAGAATCATGGCGTCGCGCCATTCGTCGTGGCTCGCCTCGTGGTAGGCAGCACCATCACACTCGAATCCGATGCAGCGATCGTCGACCCGAGCGACGAAATCAAGAACGAAGCGACCACACAGCGTTATCGCTTCGTTCTGGGCAACGAAGTCAACATCCGGTCGCAAATACTTCACGATCTCGCGAGCAAACTCCTCCTCGATAGGACTGTCATATGGAGGCAAGAACGCCGGCGGTTTCATTGGACGATGCTATTAGCGCCGCTGCTGACGATCGCGCTTGCGCTGGTTACGCGTGCGCCCTGCAACCACCGTTGTCGGGTGCATCGGCGTGATGTTCGGTTCGTCGAATACGATCGAGCCGCGCATCCGAACGCGCCCGTTGACCAAGTTTTCGAAGCGCAGCGGCCCATCGATGCGCCCGCCGACCCGCCGCGCGTATTCGTTCGGATCGATGGCCGCGTACGTTTTTTCGGCGTCCATTCGTTCGAACATCTCTTCTACCGTCTTCGGCGGACTAGGCATGCCGTCCTCCTGTTTCAGCCAAAGGAAGCGCTGCGGACATCAAACGCAGCAAGCCCCGTCGATCAGGATCGATCGGTCGCATTGACTCCAACCCCATTTTTCCGAAGAGGGCATGACCTTCCTGAACGGAGTTGAACGCCGACTTGGAATCACATCCTGAAGCTCCAGTGATCAAGCCGGCGGTTGCAATTAGCGACCTGAGCAACGTCCTCGGGCTCTGCTCGGCGGGGACCAAGCGATACGCAGCAGCGTCAATCAAGTCGGCTGCCCATGCCCGAACCTGCTCGAAGCTTTCAGGATCAGTCTTTCGAGCTGAGAGGTGTTGCACCGGGACGGTCGCGCCGGCTTTGACGACTCTTTCGAATAAGTCGAGACAATCGGCCGGTGTGGTCTCCAAGAAGGCTGCGAGCATTCCAACCGCCAGACACACGACGTCGGCATCTAAGTAACGTCCGTGCCCAACTTGCATTTGCCAAATACGACAGATGCTCTCGACCTGACGACTCAGCGAACTCGGAAAATCCGGCGGGGGAGGTTCGTCGCCGTCAGTCCTCCGTCGACGATGACCCACGGCGGAAGATGAATGCTTCTCGTCTTCGGCCCATTTCTCAGTGAACGCCAACAGTTCTTGCGGTGGAGCGGCGACCCAGGACCTCGTAAGAGGGCGACGAGAGAGATCGAGTTCAGGGATGCGAGGCCCGCGCTGTCTCTTCTTCTGGCGGGGTAGCTGCGTCGGGTCGACGACGGTCCAAAACTGCTGCACGACCTCGGCGACCGCTCGCATCGCGCTGAACAGGTGCTCGGTGCGTTCCGATGGATCGCGCTCTTGGTCGAACGAGCGGAGGCGAGCTTGAAGGTTGTCGAAAGCAACTGTGATAGGGCTCGACCGTTCAGGCTCAATGAGGATGTGGAGCAACCGGAGCGCGTCCTCAACTTCCTCAGCGGCAAAGCGGTAGTGGTTGTAGCGGAGGGTGCCGACACTGTCCCTGGCCCGCGAAAGCCGCCGATAGGCGGCGCGCAAACGCTCGATGAAGACGCTCTCCAACGGACGAGAGGCCATCTAAATGACACTACAATACCTGCATGCTTTGTCAACCCATTAAAATCAGTCACGCACCCTTGGAATCAGGCACCGTCTTTACAGTTCCGAGCCGGCGGCTTGACGCGGAACGTTCTCGCGCCGCAAAACGATCACGCAGAACAAGTAAACACGCTTACGGAGGTGCCCAGCTGGGGCAAGGTCGGGATTTCTGCTCCGAATTGCGCTCCAATTAGGCTGCGAATTATTTTTTAATTTTCTTGCGAATTATAATCTTCGGTAACCACTGGGTTATTGTCAAAATTGATTTATTCTGCGATTTATCTCCGTGGATTTGCGCGCCGAAGTGGAGCTTTCACGCTGTAATCATTCGGAAATAAATGCCGCGGAGAAGTTAAATTAAATGGCGCCCCGGACGGGCCGCGACGGTGTGTGGTTACTTACGGTTCTTGTTGTGGCTTAGAAGCGGGTCTTTCGTTCTTGCGGCTATGTTGGGGCGAGCCTCCGCTACGACACTTGCCGACCGTTGGTGTCGTCGCGAGCAGATCGCCGATGGTGCAATCAAGCGCGTTCGCGATCTGACCAATCCACCTGAGCGTTGGCGAGACCTCACCGCTAGTCATCTGCCAGAACGAGATTCCGGAGACCCCACGCGATCAGTCGAGCAAACCGGCCTCGAGCAGCGCCCAGAGTTTCCGGATCTGCTTCTTGTCCGCGTTGCCTGCCAGAAAGGTCGCGATGCGCTCGATCTCTTCCGATCGTTCGGTGCGAAGAAAAAGATCGGCGACGGTGATGTTGAACGCGTTGGCCAACTTTTCGAGGGTGGTCAGGGACGGATTGCTTAATCCGTTCTCCAATTCGTAGATCGTGTAAGGCGCGAGTCCCGAGCGCTCGACCAGTTCGACCTGCGAGTAGCCGGCGGCCTTGCGCAGGCGCACGGCGGTCTCGGCTAGCTGCCGTTGAATCGCGGTCGGCAAAGTCGCCAGAATTTGCACTTGATCGCCTACCGATGGAACGGGTTATAACCCTGATCGTCTACCGCTATAGCACAACATGAGGCATCCATGCGCTGCGACGATTTGACGCACTCCCGAGTGATTGACTCCGTCGTCCTCATCGTCGATCGTCGACGGATGGACGTCGGCATCGTACAAGCGCGGGTGATTCTGTTCGTGACGTGCGCGCTTTTCGCGTCGGCGTCCGCGAAGGCCGAGACTCCGACGCAGCAAGCGCGGGTGGCCTACGACGCTGCCTCAACGGAATACAACCTCGGCAACTACGACAAGGCGCTCGACGAGTTCAAGCGCGCCTATCGCCTGGTACACGATCCAGCGTTCCTTTTCAACATCGCGCAGTGTCAGCGGCAGCTCGGCGACTACGAGAACGCGCAGCGGTCGTATCGCGCGTTCTTGCGTGAAGGGACCGACATCCGGGACGCTCAACGCGAGGAGGTCCAGCGCCTCATCTCATCGATGGACCTCGCCATCAAAGAGAAGCGCGCCGCGCAACCGCCGACCGGCACGCAACCGCCGAGCGCTTCAACGAAGCAGGAATCCACGGCGCCGGTCACGCCGGCCACTACCACCCCGGTGATCTCGGCGCCGCTCATCGTCGACACGCCCACGCCGCGCGCAGAGCCGCGCCCCATTTACAAGCGCGCGTGGTTTTGGGGCGTGATCGGCGGCGCGGCCGTCGCCGTCGCGCTAGGTGTTGGCCTCGGAGTCGGGCTCTCGCAATCGTCGACGACGTGGTCGAATCCGAATACAACGCTCGGCGCCCTCAAGTGGTAGGGATATTCATGCGCGCAAACCTTCGCCTTGCTGTCGTCGGTCTCGCGCTCGCCGCTTGCTCGAAAACCGGCTCGATCGTAGTCGTTCATGTCGAGGCCGCCGCCACGATCTCGGACATCGCACACGTTCACGTGACGGTGGGCGCGCTCGGCGCCACGCGCGATTTCGATCCGATCGTCTCCGCGCCCCTCTCTACTCCATTCACGTTCCCGGTCGATCTGCCACCCGACGCGAACGGCGCAATCTCGGTACACATCGTG
>Ga0070741_10010641_pt1 | contig 17291 bp, 10 predicted proteins | sample Coa_R1_4_FD_66440 | JGI IMG/M metagenome (GOLD analysis project Ga0070741, IMG submission 66440) | Surface soil microbial communities from Centralia Pennsylvania, which are recovering from an underground coalmine fire - Coalmine... | ecosystem: Environmental > Terrestrial > Soil > Unclassified ...
CTAGAAACCATCTCAGCCGCAAAAACAGCCAGCACTCCTGCCGAACTCCCTCAAATATCGTGGAGTTCACTGACAGAGGAGCTTGCCCATGTGCAGACAATCAGCGACCTCAAGCCATTGCAAACCCGCCTTAATCTAGCCATCGATTCTTTTGTTGCCACTCAAAAGGCCGTTGCTGAGCGTGCCACTCCCATCAGGTTGCTACTGGCCGAACTGTGCACGCTTGACCTGGCCACCTGGCAACGCGATGATCTCCTACGCGAGGCCAAACGACTCAATAGCGCGATCCAGCAAGCCTACAAACTGATCGAGCAAGAAGCAACCTTGAAGCAACTTAGGCCACTTATCAGCGCTTGCAAGCGTGCCTTCGCCCACATCTGCCAGGCTCGGCAACTTGTTCCCAGACCATACATGAACCCGACCCCGCTCGGCCTGGGCTTACCCGACGATCTGACCGAAACCTCGCTGGTGCTGCATATCACCAATCCTGGCCCTGGCGATTTGACCAACATCCAGCTGTCATGCACCGACAAAGGGCTCATCGCTTCTCGCAAAGAGGTGATCCTTGACGTGTTGCCTGAGCGAGGAGAAGACATTGTTGCCCTCCCTGTCAGCATGCTTTCTACGGTAAGCAAACAGGTCGACTGCCAGATCCACTTCACCTATCAATGGGGCCTTCTCCACAATGAGACCTGTTCCTATCCGCTGATCACGCGCTGGTTTCGCTTTCATGATTTTCTGCAACGCCACCAGATCCATGAATATGAAATCCCCAATCCTTACGTCTTCGACACAGCCATTCACTTTGCAAAGCACGATGCGCGTCTGTTCCAGGGACGTGAGAGCGAACTCAATCTCATCCGCAGCATCTTCCTAAAAGGACAGATGGTTGGAGCCGCTCCCCTCTACTTCCACGGTATCCGTAAAGTGGGCAAGACCTCGCTGCTACACCGTATTGCGCTCGAACTCAAAAAAGGCAACATCGTGCCTCTCATGGTTGATCTACACGGCATTAAGGCCGATCAGCAACCCCTTGGCGTCATTCTCAATTCGTTGACCACGCGTATGCTGGCCAATGCTGAAGAGCAAGACATCGATGTGGAAGGGATCAAGCCGATCGCTGTCGGCCACGCAAATCCCATCTTTGGGGTGGAGCGCTTCTTCAAAGCGCTGCGTGAGCGCACTGGCAGAAGGCAGTTGGTCATCTTGCTCGACGAATTCCACCTGATTGTAGCAGAACATACCACGGCCCTGCTCGATCTAATCCGCCGCATCCACCAGAGCGATCTGATCTTATTCATCATGTCTGGCTGGCAGCGTCCTGAAACGATGCGTCGTGCCTGCCCGGAAACCCAACTCTTCCCCTTGATGGGTCGCCCTCTGGATTTCCTGCCTCTCGAAGCCGTCAGGCAGGTCTTACACGCCCCCATCGCCGACTTTGGCATCGACATCCCTGAAGCCACCGTGCGTCGCGTCTACCTGCAAACGGCTGGCAACCCCTACCACGTCGCGAAAATCTCCTGGGAAGGCATCTCTCGCCTCAACGCAGAGCATCGCACTGTGCTGGCTCCTCAGGACATCGACGAATTTGCTACCAAACTGGCAAACGATCCGGCCAACTTTACCTCTTCCTCTTTCAGCCCGCTCATTTTCACATACGAAGAACAAACTGCCGCCATTCGTTTCGCCAAGGAACTCAATAACCACCGCGATTTCTTGCCGCTAGACGATGCTTGCAATCTGTTTGGTGGCCTTGACATGATCCAATGCCTGGAGGAGAAATACGTGCTGGAACTTCAGGCTGACCGCTTGCGCATCAGAGGCAAAATGCTGGAAACCTACTTGCAGAATCGCAGGACCAATCCGCTGACCGCTCCTGTTCAGACTGTCAAGCGCAAGCGTGTAGGGCTCTTCGTGGATTACGAAAATCTCTTTCCTCTGCTCCCAGACAAGATGAAATTCAACTCCAAAGAGGTGGGCGAGGCCCTTGTCCACTATGCTTCGCGCTACGGTACAGTCGTCTGTTGCTGGACCTGCTATGATCCACGCAATATTCCCAACGTCGCATTGACGAAGCTGGGCCTCGAACAGGCCAACTTCCAGGTGCAGTATCCACGTGGCGAACCACAAACCGGACAAGCACCCAAGAACCTGACCGACTTCGTGCTACTCGAACGGATTACCGCCGAAAGCATCGATAGCGAGCCCGACATCTACATCCTTGTCAGCGGCGACAAAGATTACTATGAAAAAATTATCGGACTCCTTGAGCGCGGCAACATGGTCCGTCTGGTGGCATCCATGAGCAATGCACACTTAGCCAAAAAGTACAAAGCGCTGGAAGAACGCCGTTTACGTGCTCGTCATGCCGAAGGCCATACTGAATCTGACTTCTCCATCGATAATCTCGATGATATTCTATCCAATGCGATGAGCCCTGCATACTCGTCTCCCTGACCTTTCGCGAAAACCCGGTCCTCTCGGGCATAGTGAGTATTCAGATCCGCGCCGCTCATGAAATGCCGGAAATAGACGCATCCTGCGCCTTGTGGAAATGGGGTTGATATGATCACCGTCTCCTCACAGGAAAACTCCTTCTTTCAACCCCTGCCTCCAGCAGGGGTTGAAAGAAGGAGTTTTCCTGTGAGTGCCCGCCGCAGGCCGGGCTTCAACACAATTGAACAGATGAAGGCACATCCTGGACACATCAGCGATTCTCTGCTCGGTGAAATTCCTCTGCATACGCCATATCATACTTCTTGCCTACTTCGGCTGTCCAGGTCCTGATAAGCTCTTCAAGCTCATCAAAGTGATCAGCGAGCTGGCTGGTATGCGCCCGCAAGGAGGCGATCTTGCGATCGATCGCCGAACCGATGTCGACGGCAAAGTTGGAGGTCGGAGCACCTGCGAAATAGACCTCGCGTACCTTGTGTGGCTTCAACCCCTCTTGCATCAGTTCGGGAAAATCCCAGGGGTTCTGAGAGGCAGGATAGAGCGCGGCAATCGTGGCCCGTCCAGCCGCGAGGTGATCAGGATGATATGCTCCGATACGATACTCTGGCGTCCAACTGCGATCAGGTGACTGGCAGATCACGCGAGTCGGACGATACTGGCGCAGGGCACGCACCAGGTCGCGGCGCAACGTCATCGATGGCTCTAACAGGCCATCGGGATAGTCCAGGAAGACGATATCTTTCACCCCCAGCACATCACATGCTGCACGCTGCTCACGTTTGCGCAGATCAGTCATGGCTTTGCGCGCCTGTTGGCTCACATCTTCAGCATTATCGGACCCCCCACCCGACGCATCGGTGCAGATCACATAATGCACATCCCACCCATCGGCGACCCAGACTGCGACGGTTCCAGCCGCCATGAACTCGGCATCGTCGGGATGTGCGACGATCACCAGCGCGACTTTTCGCTGCTCCAGTTCCTGTTGTGTCATTTCGACTACCTTTCACCTTATTTGCTCTTTTCATTCACATGTACAAAGATGCTCAACAGGTATCTGCCTTTCTCGTTTGCCCCGTTTGCGACACAGATACCCAGGCACCTCTTGTTCTTCAGACATAAAATGATTATTTTCTCTAGAATTGCCTGAATATGTTAGAAAAGATCTTCCCTTTTATCATTTACACAGATGATCAAAAAATGTGGATTATGTTGGCGTAATCGACCCTTCCAGGTAGCGCCTGAGCAGATCGAGAGCAGAGAGAGCTGCACGACGCTTGTTATCGCTACGACTGCCGCGCCAACCCGGCCCCGTACCGGTAACAACCCCTTCTGGACCTTCGACTACAATGTAGACAGAGCCAACAGGTTTGTCTTCCTGCTTATCAGGGCCAGCTACCCCCGTGATGCCAATGCCAAAGTCGCTATTGAGCACTTTGCGTGCAGTATGGGCCATAGCCCGAGCAGTCTCCTCGCTAATCGCACCATGACGAGCACGAATTTCGCTAGGCACCCCCAGCTGGACTGCGAGATCGCTGCTATACGCGACGATGCCGCCAACGAAATATTTCGAACTGCCTGGAACATTTGTAATCAAGCTTGCGAGTAGACCACCTGTAACAGCTTCCATCACCCCTAAGGTCTGGCGGCGTCCCTGGAGCAAGAGACCCACCACACTCTCCAAAGTATCTTTGTTGACGCCAAAGACATGAGGCCCCAGGATCTGGCGTGCCTGAGCTTCGGTCTCTGCTACCAACCGTTCCGCATCCTGTGCCGTGTCAGCCTTTGCGGTAATGCGCACATCAACGGCATCAGGCTTGGCATAGGTAGCAACAGTGGGATTACTATTATGAATGAGGGAATCCAATTGCTCCTCAACGCTGGATTCGCCCAATCCTTTGACGCGCAGGATACGCGTAAAGATCAAGCCGCCAGTATGAGCGCTGAGCCTGGGTACTGCCTGTTCTTCCCACATAAGATACATCTCGCGGGGTACACCGGGCATGGCAACAATGATATGTGCATCTTTTTCTACCCACCAGCCGGGAGCAGTGCCGATGGGATTGGGTAAGCTGCGCGCCGATGGGATGAGCGCGGCCTGCTTGAGATTACGTTCAGGCATCCCGTTCGCAAATCTGCTGCGTAAGATTTCCTCCAACTGAGGATCAATCTGCATCGTCTCACCCAGCAAAGCACTGATCGACTCGCGGGCAAGATCGTCTTCAGTTGGTCCCAATCCCCCTGTCATAACGATAAGGTCTGAACGTTGCCACGCGCGCTGCAATGTCTCAACGATCCGTCCCAGATTATCCCCGACTTGCGATACATAATAAAGATCGATACCAAGAGCAGCAAAGCTCTGGGAGAGATAAGTCGCGTTGGTATCAGTAATCTGACCCAGCAACAATTCAGTACCACATGAAATTATCTCGGCACGCATGAAGCCTCCTGAAAAGTTTTTCCCTCTCCATCGAACTCCTCCAAAAACTGGGTACGGTAAGCCCCCGCGTAGCGACAACCCTTGCGGTTCCGTCGCGATCGAGCGAATTGGAGCGGCCAAAGCCCTCTGCAGACCCGGCATGCTACTTTTCCCCGGTCTTCGGATAAGTTCATCTTGGCCTGAACACTGACAAAGCCAAAATGGAGTTGGATATATTGGATTATATCGCACCTGAGCGAGAGGAACCATCTCCAGGAACTAAATCGTTAACTGCATGCAACTGCTGTCGCAGAATTCTGGCAGGAGCCGTTCTAATATAAGCAATCAGGGAAAGTACACCCAGAAGCACATCAACTATCCCGATAAGCATAGATGGCGGGGATCGATGCAGAAGCACGAGCAGGATGAATACTATACCGGTCGCCTTTTCTAAGACAGCCACCAGCATCATTGGTCGGTAGCGCAGTGGCTCGCTCACCACCGAGTCAAACGAAAGGAATTCCTGGGATCATATTTGGGAGTACTTCACGATACAATTTCGTAATGCAACACAGCAGTCGGAGCAATATAAACGCTATCGCCATTGGAAAGTACACAACTTTCAACACGCTGCCCCCGATAGAAGATACCATTTGTACTGCCGGCATCTTCAATAGTCCAGCTACCCTGTCTAGCCCTGATCCTGGCATGCAAGCGAGAGACACGCTGATTAGAGATTTGTATATCGTTGCCCCTCAGGCGACCAATCGTGAGCACAGATTTGTCCAATGAACGCTTCTCGACAACTTTGCCATCCAATTCAATCGCTAGGTATGCAGCAGGCGGAGCAACCCTTTGAACATACAGTTCCCGCTGCTCGCTATATCTACCACTCTGTACACTTGCTAGCGGAGGCAGAGTAGGTAAGCTGTAGATCTCATATCCCTGGGGCGGCGGAACAAAAGCAGAACGGGTGATCGACTTCTCATCTGCCTTTTCCAGGTTATAACGATTCTGCTCCGCAAGCAATTTCGCGAATACACCGCCCGTAAGCTTCAGGCTCTTATAGTTCCCACGTTCAACAATACGCCCACCTTTCAGCACAACTATCTCGTCAACGTTACCAAGCGTGCTCAGACGATGCGAAATCGTGATGACAGTACGCCCAACGATGAGTTTATCCAGGGCGTGCATGACCTCGGCCTCGGATTCTACATCGAGCATTGCAGTTGGTTCATCAAGGATCAGTATAGGCGCATCCCGTAATATAGCGCGTGCAATGGCAATACGCTGGCGTTGTCCACCCGATAAGTCTTTGCCTTGCTCACGAACCAAACGGTCGTAACCACCCAATAAATTCATGATCGCCTCGTGAATGTCAGCCTTTTTCGCCGCCTCAACGATTTCTTCAAAAGCCGCTCCTGGCCTACCAACAGCAATATTTTCACGGATTGTGCCCTCAAATAACACAGAGTCCTGCAAGACCATACTCACATTTTCTCGCAACAGGCTCAGCGGGTACATACGACTATCCATTCCATCGATCAAGACTGTCCCCCACTCTATTTCATAGAAACGCGGGATTAACTTGACGAGCGTGGTTTTGCCACTGCCAGAGACACCTACCAGAGCCACTTTACGACCTGATGGGATGTGCAGATTAATATGTTTCAGAACAGTTTGCTCCGGCGTGTAGCCAAAAGAGACATTGTCAAAGGTAATCTCACCACACAGTTTTCGCGGGCCATAATATTGCATGCCGATGTCGATCACCTCTGGGGCTTGATCAAATACCTCTTGTATACGCTCTGCCCCTGATGCAGCAAGGCTAGCCAGGCTGGTGAGCTTCGAGAGGTCCCGCATCGGCTGATACAAGAGCTTGAGATAAACCAGGAACATGACTAGCGTTCCGATATCCACGCTTTCTGCCGCAATGGAGAAAGAGCCGATGTTCAGGGTCGTACCTGAAGCCACAAAACCACCCACGCCGATGATAACAGCCGTACCCAGGATGACGAGGACGGAGACAAACGGCGTAAATTGCGCCTGTAGACGACCAGCACGCAAACGAGCACTGCGATTTTTATCCACGTAGCTACCAAAGCGTGCTGCTTCGCGCTCCTCACGCGTAAAAACCTTGATCACTGTCACAGCATTGATATCCTCCGTCGCCACATCAGCAACCTGTCCCGCCGCTCTCACTGCTCGCTTCGCAGCAGCCTTGATGCCTCGTGTGTACCCTAGTACGATCAGAAAAAGCATGGGAGCAATAGAAAGCGCGATCACGGTGTAAGGGATATTAATAAACAACATGATTCCAGTTACCCCTACTAGTGTCAAAGAACCTGCGAGCAGGTCCACCAGGCCATCGGTAACCAGCTTTTCGATATCAGCGATGTTGCCCGTTACGCGCTGAACCAGGTCCCCTTTCTTCTGCTTGCCATGCCAATCTAGCGTCAGCCGTTGCAGGTGGTCAAATAACCGGTTCCGTAATCTGGCAACGAGATTCTGGCCAATATAGGCAGCAAGGAAAAGATCCAGATAAGCCAGACCAGCACTCAACAGGCCAAATACAAGCAGCATCACTACCGAAAAAACGATCACGCCCGCAATGCTATGATGTGTCACTATGGGATGAGCAGCGGCAGCAAGATCGGTTGGCGAGACCGGGCATTGCGATATTGGGGGTTGCAAAACCTGGTGCGTGAGCGGATCGATCAGAGAAGGATCGAGTTGTGGGATATCAAAGCGATCCAGGATAGGGTTGAGTATGGGGAACGTACAGGCGGGATCAGATCCGGGATTATTGATCTTGCTGGGAATGAACTTGAGCGGGAAGGCGGCCATGATGTCACAGCAGACTTGCGCGATGGTAACCACAATCGCCAAGACAACAAGCAGGCGGTATCCTTTCAAATTACGATACAAAAATGCAAATAACACCGTTCTCCTCCTTGCCTACTTAGCTTGGAGAGTCCTCTACGGATCTGCATACATATATTGTTTGTACATCTTTTTAATAGAATTGTTCAAAACATCTCTTAAGCATCCAGGAAAGCATCTTACCAATTTTCAAACTCCGTCCGGGTTATACCTGGCAATACGCAGAGTTGGCCTACCTCCTGCATCGGTTAATGGTAGGTAGATATAGTGCGTCACCTCATTGACAGTGATCGTATGTGTACTTTTGCCAAGTATGTAATCGCCCAGTTTATGGATGGTTCTGCCATGAACATCGAAAACAGAGATACCCATGGAACAGGCAACATAGAGGACGTGCCAGGAACGATCTAAGGCGACGATATCGGGTTTAATCGCTAACAGCAGTATAGGATCAGGTATAACTTTCATGCTTCGCAGATCAACTCTGACTAAGTTCTGGACCAGTCGATGGTCAGGATCGATCTCTGTACAAGCCACGAAGGCAATATGCTGCTGCGTATCGATAGTCATACCGTGGGGCATCCCACATGTACTAGGTAAAGCCAGACGCCCGGTAATCACCTTCGCAACCGGGTCAATGGACAGCAGTTCAGCAGCACTCGCTGGGGGCAGTGGTGGATTCGGGTTACTCTGGTCAGTCAGTTGCTGAATGGAAACAAAGAGACGTTGCAGACCAGGATCGTAGTAGTTATGTCCGATACCATAACCCCACCTGGCCAGTTCAACATGCTCATTTGGCAATAGGGGAAGATGACCAATATTGATCTTTGTCACATGATTGGTACGCGTATCGATGAGGCTAATATTCTGGTTTTTTGGATCAGCATTCGTTGGATTGGGCACTCCGCGATCGGAGATGGTCACTATATGATCCCGTTGATCATACCCGATGCTATCAGGCCCCTCGTTATTCCCAATATCAATCGCTGTAAATTTGAGCGTGTGCTCATCGATAGAATAGATGAGATTATCGTGGGAGTCAACGGCGAAGATGCGTGCAAGATCGGGTGCGGCTACCATACCAGTAACCTGAGGAATATCAACACGACCTGTAATTTTATTCTGCCGTGTATCAAAGACAAGCACGTGACCATCAACCTGGCTATCTTTATCGGGGTTGAACTGCGGATTACCGAGCGCGAACTTGTCTGGGCTCGGCCCTGTATGGGCAATGAAGAGTAAACCCGTATTGGGATCGAGGGCTTGAAAGTCAAAATGATCATAACGCACAGCCACACCTGGTGCCAACGGATCTACATTCAGAGGAACATTCTTGATCTGTGGCAGAAATTTGACCGGTAAGGCTGAAGGCAGAGCAATATCTTGCACCAGTTCCAGTTGATGAGCCGGTAGAGGGTTGGCAACTTGCAACACGAATTGCGCAAATATGAAGCAGAGTAAACCAAAGCTCACAATGCCGTAGAGTCGGGTAAAGACAAAGCCGAAAATAGACGCTTGAGATGACCGTACAGTGACAACAGATTGAGACATCGCCCCCGCGACCTCCTTTTCCCCCAGGTTCCTTCCCAAATCTTGACCTTTATACCGCAATCTTCGTCGATTTGTCTAGTATAAAGCGCTAAGGGGCAATGTTCTGTGAACCATTTCACAAAAACGGTGTGACTATTTACCATGTATATATTCACGATTGTCGATACAGGATAAGATGCATAAAGAAGAGGATACACCACTTCCTTACATTCTAAAGACCCCGAAGGGCGTATCGGGCAAAGGAGCATTCAGCGAGGCTGCAATACCTAGAGCCAGCACGGCACGGGTATCACGCGGATCAATAATACCATCATCCCACAGGCGAGCAGTGCTATAATACGGATTACCCTCTTCCTCGTATTTATCGAGGATGGGCTGCATGAACGCAGCCTCCTCCTCCGACGTCATCGTTTTACCACGAGCTGCCAAGCCATCTTTGCGCACGGTCGCCAATACCGTTGCAGCTTGCTGACCTCCCATCACAGAGATGCGTGCGTTGGGCCACATCCATAGTTGGCGCGGCGAATAAGCCCGTCCACACATTCCATAATTGCCAGCTCCAAAGGAGCCACCAATAATGACGGTAAAGCGCGGCACAGGCGCATTGGCAACGGCCATCACCATCTTCGCGCCATCTTTAGCAATACCGCCACTTTCATATTGCCGTCCCACCATAAAGCCCGCAATGTTCTGTAAGAAGATAAGTGGCGTCTGACGCTGTGCACATAGTTCAATAAAGTGTGTAGCTTTTAATGCGCTTTCGGAGAAGAGAATACCATTATTCGCGATGATGCCAACAGGATAGCCCATCAGCCGAGCAAAGCCACAGACAAGCGTTGTGCCATAAAGGGCCTTGAATTCGTGAAAATCGCTATTATCGACGAGACGCGCAATAATCTCGCGTACATCATAACTCTTGCGGCTATCTTTTGGTACAATCCCCAGCAATTCATTAGGATCATAGCGTGGCGGCACAGGCGTATGTACATCCCAGGGAACATATTTACGACGATTGAGATGAGAGACGATGCTCCGGCAGATCGCCAGCGCGTGTTCATCGTTCATAGCATAGTGATCGGTGACGCCAGAGACGCGGCAATGTACATCGGCCCCGCCCAGTTCTTCCGCGCTCACCTCTTCGCCCGTAGCCGCTTTTACCAGTGGCGGACCACCAAGAAAGATCGTACCATTCCCCCTGACGATAATGGTCTCATCGCTCATCGCAGGCACATAAGCGCCACCAGCTGTACAAGAACCCATCACCACAGCAATCTGTGGAATGCGCTGGCTCGACATGCGTGCCTGATTATAGAAAATGCGCCCAAAGTGATCGCGATCAGGAAAAACATCGGCCTGCAGCGGCAGGAAAGCCCCCCCGGAGTCTACCAGATAAATACAGGGCAAATGATTTTGCTCGGCAATCTCCTGAGCACGTAAATGCTTCTTGACCGTCATAGGATAATAAGTACCGCCCTTGACCGTAGCATCGTTCGCTACAATAATACACTCCTGCCCTTCGACCACCCCGATACCTGTAACAATACCAGCAGCAGGAGCATCATTATCATACATATCCCATGCCGCCAACGGACTAAACTCCAGAAAAGGAGTATCGGGATCACAGAGGAGCTGAATGCGTTCGCGAGCCAGTAACTTATCACGTTTGCGGTGCTTCGCAATCGCATCGGCCCCGCCGCCTTGCTGCACTTGCTCAACCCGCTGTGTAAGCTGGTCAATGAGTTGCAGAAAATACGCGTTATTTTCCTGGAATTCAGCACTGTTACGATCTATATGCGTCTCGATGATAGCCATACCCTGGTTACGTTCCTCTTAACACTGAAACTGGAAGCAGTGTAGTACCATATTCCTTGCGTGAGCAGGTCGCAACCTGACAAATTACATCGCGACCTCACAAGTTGCTTGCAGCATAGCACTCCCCATGAACAGCGTCAAGTGAAAGAAATATGCTATCAGCATCAGCCATCACCAGACTGATGTGTTAAAAATAGAAGGAAATTTACGTTTGCTGCCTCCAAGCGTTTGAACTTGACACTTTTACACAAGCCAATGTATGCTTTTAACGGTACTTCAAAAAGTAAAGTTTTGATCAAAGAAGAAAACTTGAAGGAGAGCGTTATCTTATGAGCATTCCCGAGACAACAACATCAACGACGATCAACTTTCATTTCGATCCACAGTGCCCGCTGGCGTGGCGCACGGCCCTGTGGGTACGCGAAGTGCGCGCATTACGCCCGCTCGATGTGCGCTGGCGCTTGTTCAGCCTTGAGGTGGTAAACCGCAAAGAAGGCACGGAGCCTGATTACGTCAATGGCAGAGGTTGGGCAGCCCTGCGCACGCTAGCCCTGGCACGCCGTCAACGCGGAAATGAGGGCATAGAGAGGCTCTATATTGCCCTGGGCAACGCCGCACATGGCCACAAAGAGAACATCAGAGAGCGCGCAGTGGTAGAAGCTTGCGCACAACAGGCAGGCTTTGAGCCCGGATTTGTAGATGCAGCTCTAGCCGACGACAGCACCATCCAGGACGTATTGGGCGATCATGAGGAAGCAGTGAAGCGTTACCATGCCTTCGGTGTCCCAACAATCGCGTTCGAAGGCTCCAACGTAGGCTTCTACGGCCCAATTATCCAAACAGTCCCCCACGGTCAGGAGGCGATTGAGATGTGGGACTACACAGCCTGGGCACTCAAACAGCCAAATCTTTTTGAGCTGAAACGCGACAGAGCGCAGGCTCAGTGGGGACCAGTCTCAGCCTGAAATAGTAACACAGAACAACTTTTGAGACCATAATAGAGCAACTTACCTGATAGTAGGTTGCTCTATTATGGTCTCAAGCCCTATTCTCTGCTGTCTCAGCTATGTTTCTTCACGAAGCGCTCGATACGTACCAGCGCTTCTTCAAGCTTATCGTAGGCCGTACAGTAAGCGGCACGAACGTAGCCAGTGCCAGCAGCACCAAAGGAACTGCCAGGTACAACGGCAACTTTTTCCTCAAAGAGCAGCTTTTCGGCAAATTCTTCGTCGCTCAGTCCAGTATTGCCAACATAGGGGAAAGCATAAAAAGCTCCTCGCGGCTCACAACACGGCAACCCGATGCGATTAAGACCCGCAACGAACATACGCCCACGACGCTCGTAGTCATCGTGCATCATCTGTACATCCCCTTCACCATGACGCAAGGCTTCGAGCGCCGCTTCCTGTGCCGTAGTACCGGCACACATAATAGCATACTGGTGGATTTTGAGCATGGCTTCCAGAATATAAGCGGGAGCAGCCACATAGCCGACGCGCCACCCGGTCATCGCATACGCTTTGGAGAAACCATCAAGCAAAATAGTGCGCTCCTGCATGCCTGGGAAAGATGCGATACTGACGTGTTCTCTGCCATAGACGAGACGGCTATACACCTCGTCAACGGCGACCAACAAATCGTGCTCTATGGCAAGCTTTGCGATGCCTTCCAGTTCGCTGCGGGGAATGACGGCCCCCGTTGGATTATTGGGGTTACCAAGCAGGATCAATTTTGTATTTGGCGTGATAGCAGCGGCAATTTCGGCGGCCCGCACACCAAAACTATACTCCGCATAGGTAGGCACAGGCACAGGCACGCCACCGGCCAAAATAATGTCGGCTTCATAGGCCACATAGCCAGGATCAGGCGAGATCACTTCATCGCCAGGATCGATAAGTGTGCGCATCGTCAGATCAACGCCTTCGCTCACACCAACCGTAACCAGGATCTGCGTTCTGGCATCATATGCAAGCCCATAATGCCGCTGCAACATGGCAGCAATTTCTTCACGCAATTCCAGCATGCCATAGTTCGAGGTATAGCGCGTATGCCCCTGACGAATCGAAGCAACACCAGCCTCACGAATATGTTCAGGAGTAATGAAATCAGGCTCACCCACACCCAACGAAATTACTTCTGGCATGGTATTAATAATATCAAAGAATTTACGAATACCTGAAGGTTTGACTTTACGCACACGTTGCGATAACATCTCGCGTTTAAGCATATCCATGAATCTTAAATTACCCCTTTTCCTTAATCAATCATCACCGGTAGTCTATACAGCTACAAAAATAATGATCTACCCCAGGTTACTTACTCTAGCTGTCTGGTTAACAGGAGACGGTATCCCCCCTCCTACCATGAAAACGAACTTATCCTTTGTAAACTGTAACATAAACACGTACACGATACAATGGACAAAATTGATGAGTATGCAAACATCAAAATTACACAAAATCATCCTGTGACCCACCTACTAGCAGGTCATAGGATGATTTTCGCAATCTCACTATCTACATCCCTAGTCCCCTCAATTTCTCAATAATACCTGGGAGAACCGAGATAATAGTTTCGACATCAGCCTCAGTGTTAGATTTACCCAGTGTCAAGCGCAAGCTGCCATGCGACCATTCGGGCGCAAGCCCCAGTGCAACAAGGACATGCGATGGCTCGACGGAACCAGAGGTACACGCGGAACCGGTGGAGGCAGCAACACCCAGTAAATCCAGATTGAGCAGGATGGATTCGCCTTCGACGCCTTCAAAACAAAAACTTGCATTGTTCGGCAAGCGCTCGCTAGGATGGCCGGTTAGACGGCTGCGCGGAATGGTTAAGATGCCTTCGATGAGGCGATCCCGTAAAGCCTGGATGCGCGGCGTAAACTGGGGTAATTCTTCATATGCCAGCCGCAAGGCACTAGCCGTGCCCACGATTCCAGCCACATTCTCAGTACCCGCTCTCCGTCCACGCTCCTGCGACCCACCCTGCAGCTGCGGCAGGATGCGCATACCCTGACGGACATAGAGGATACCCATTCCCTTTGGCCCATAAAACTTGTGAGCCGAGAGCGAGAGCAGATCAGCATTCAGAGCGGCCACGTCGATTGGTAATGCCCCTCCAGCCTGTACGGCATCGACGTGAAAGGGGATCTTGCGTGCACGACAGATCCGTCCAATCTCTGCAATTGGTTCAATAGTGCCAACCTCGTTATTAGCATACATAACGGAAACGAGGACGGTCTGATCGGTGATCGCTTGCTCAACATCAGCAGGATTGACACAGCCATACTGGTCTACTGGTAGATAGCTGGTTTTAAAGCCAAAGCGTTCCAGATATTGGCAGGTATGCAAGACGGCATGGTGTTCGATGGGCGTTGTGATGATATGGTTGCCTTTTTTTTGCGAGGCTAATGCCATGCCTTTGATTGCTAGATTATCGCTTTCGGAGCCACAGCCCACAAAAGCAATCTCGGTAGGGCGACAATGTAAGATCTCGGCAACCTGTTCACGCGCACTATCAATAGCTTGCATAGCATGGCGGCCAAGTGTGTAGATACTGCTTGCATTTCCGTATTCGGTAGTATAATAAGGTATCATGGCATCTAACACGCGCGGATCGAGCGGAGTCGTTGCTGCATGATCGAGATAGATGGTGCGCTCTGGCATAATGCTTTATTCCTGACTATCTATGTGCTGGTGCAGATTTTTCTAGTGCAAAATTACCTGACATTTTCGGCTTTCCCGTGTAGAGTATCCTGCCATAGGGATTGTGAGGGGCTCGCCTGATCACATCCGCTTTGAGGATACTGCCATATTATATCACAGTCCCTTCACGAGGGCTGACTTGACGCACCGCCTGCACCAGCACATCAAGCACACAAAACTCCCCATCGCCTTCTCGCGCGATGAGGAGTTTTGTATGGCTATTTGTCACCAATTACAATCACAAGTTTCAAGCCCAGGCTACAGGCCGTTCCAGTTGTAGGTAGTGTCTGGCGGAACGCCAGTAGTATTATAGGCCATTGTAATTAAAGTGTGGGAGGAGAGCTCGATATTGCGGAAGTCACCTTTATAAGGCTTGCCATCAACATAGACCTGCCAGCCAGAGGTTTGATCAAGTTGCAGGGGATATTGCAGTTGTGGAAACTCCTCTGCCCAGAGTTTGAAAAAGGTACCTAGCGTAAAAGTTTCTTTTTGGGATGCCTCTACGTGGATAACACCGCTAGTATCATGAGTATGTAGCCAGTAGAAACAGGTACCGTCAGCAGAAATGCCAATCCCCTGAGAGACTGGAACCTGCTGTCCGTTGATGTAAAGGCTCAGATGGGCATGGACGTGATAAGTGGTTTTCTCTCCAACATCACAGCGGATGTTATCTATAGGCGGGTTCACCTGCTGACTGACGGGCGTGCCAGAACTATCAACAACGACTGAGGATTGCGCCTTTGGTGCGACGAAGATAAAGTAGGAAACAGCAGCAACGATGATAACGGCGACGCCAATAATACTGGCAGTCATAATAGTATTACGCCGTTTGCGAGCAGCGCGTAATTCTGCCTCTCGACGGCGTTGATCTTCTCGACGGTCGCGTCGGCGTTGATCTTCTCGACGGTCGCGGCGGCGTTCCTGCCTTGGCTGGGTTTTGCTCATAAAATACTTCCTAACTCCTAAGTGGTTTGTGAGGGGTGCTTCCTCTTGAAAAATCCTTCATTCATGCTGCCACTACGATAGCCTAAGAGATCGATGGTAACATACGTGTAGCCTATTTTGCGCAGGCCGTCTGTGACTCGCTGGCTCATCTCTTCCTCGATAAGACGCGGCATTTCTGAGCGTTCAACTTCAATACGCGCTACTTTGTCATGATGACGTACGCGCAATTGATGGAATCCCAGTTCACGCAGCAACTTTTCTGCTTTGTAAATCATTTGCAGTGAGGCAACGTCTACTTTACTCCCATAGGGAATACGCGAGGAAAAACAGGCCATCGCCGGTTTGTCCCACACGGGTACACCGAGCATACGCGCGATAGCACGAATCTCGCGCTTGCCCATTCCTGCCTCTTTCAACGGTCCCCGCACCGCGAACTCTCTGGCAGCACGTTGGCCGGGACGAAAATCGCCTTCGTCGTCTTTATTTACCCCATAGGCAATATAGCGCAGATGATGTTGCTTTGCAAGAGGTTCTAATTGAGAAAACAGTTCAGTCTTGCAAAAGTAACACCGATTGAAATCATTGACGACATACCGCTCATCTTCAAGTTCGTGCGTTTCGAGCGTAATCAACGGCAAACCCAGTTGCTGGGCCACAGCAACTGCCTCCTGCGTCTCCTCGGGCGCATAAGTAGGCGAAGAGGCAATCGCTCCAAGGGCGCGTTCACCCAAAACATCATGGGCAACCTTCAACAGAAGCGCGCTATCCACACCTCCCGAATAGGCCACCAGCACCGACTCCATCTCGCGCAAAATAGCCTGCAAGTGCTCATATTTCGCCTGGGTTTCACTATCTATCGCCGCTACCACATTCTGATAATCAATCTGGGGATTATTGGGCATTCTTTTCTCTCCTGCTTGTAATGCGTAGACCCATTACCTTGACCCATTTTACATAGGTAATTTTGCGGCCCCCACAATACATACATCTGCGCACTATTATAACATCCAGAGCAAACATTTCAGCCATACCCCCTTCCTCGTAGCGACATTCCCTTGCAGGCAACACCATCCAAATCGCGAGAAGTGCATGGAGGCCATATTTATCACATCCGCCGACCGTGCCCCCTTTGGGAGTTTATCGCACATACAACACGCTTCACATATAATACACGCAAAATATCATTCACTACGTGAACACATCTCTCCTTCTTTGAATGATCTGGCCGTCAAACAGCCTTCCCAGAAATTCTAGAACGTCTATCCCTACCAGACGATTTGCAGTACAATATACTAACACAGATAGCCAAGCCTGATGAAAGGGACACCAACATATGCACCCAAAAACGCCCATTGCAGCCATCATTCTGGCCGCCGGCAGCTCTAGCCGTATGGGAGATGGACGACACAAATTGCTGCTACCACTGGGCAGCAGAGCAGTGCTGACCCATGTAGTCTCAGCAGCACTTGCATCACAGGCGCAACCCATCATTGTTGTCCTGGGCCACCAGGCAGAGCAGG